>Ga0102936_1000124_pt1 | contig 28497 bp, 26 predicted proteins | sample SalPon2_A_H2O_MG_FD_78502 | JGI IMG/M metagenome (GOLD analysis project Ga0102936, IMG submission 78502) | Salt pond water microbial communities from South San Francisco under conditions of wetland restoration - Salt Pond MetaG R2_A_H2O_MG | ecosystem: Environmental > Aquatic > Non-marine Saline...
AGCCTCGGCGAGGCGCTCGTCGGCGTCCGATTCCGCCGTCGCGATGATCTCGTCCGCCTCCCGTTCAGCCTCCTTGATCCGGTCGAGCACCTCTGGTCTCGCCATACTACTAATCGCCTGAAACTCTATAAGCGACGTATAAGGTGTTTGCGAAAGTGCGCGGGGGTTCCGACCGATATCGACGGTGAACCGCCGCGTCGGGACGTGGCGGCCGCCGACGCCGCCTACATTTAAGTACCAGTCGGCGGTCCCTGACCGTATGACAACGGTGTATGCGGTCGCGTCGGCAAAAGGTGGGGTCGGAAAGACCACCACGACCGCGGCGATCGCGACGATCCTCGCGCGTTCCGGTGCCGACGTCGTCGCGATCGACGCCGACATCGGCATGGCGAACCTCGCGGGCGCGCTGGGCGTGACGCCCGGCGAGACGACGCTTCACGACGTGCTGGCGGGGCGAGCCGAGCCGCTCGACGCGGTCCACGAGGGCCCCGAGGGACTCCGCGTCGTGCCCGGCGCGGGCGACCTCGACGCGTACGCGTCCGCGGACCCCGCCGGGCTCGCGGGGGCGGTCGCGGCCTTCGATGACGCCGACTACGTGTTCGTCGACGCGGGGGCGGGGCTCTCCCACGACTCGAGCCTCCCGCTCGCGATCGCCGACGAGACGCTGCTGGTCTCCACCGCCGAGCGGAGCGCCCTCGGCGACACCGAGAAGACCCGACAGCTCGCCGAGCGGCTCGGCGGCACGGTCGCCGGCGCCGCGATCACCCGCGTCGACCCCGACGAGGTGGGCGCGGACGGGCTCGGCGACCTCGGCGACGTCCTCGAGGCGACGGTCCTCGGCCGGATCCCGGAGGACGACGCGGTGATGCGGGCGGCGACGGCGAACCGCCCGCTCACGTCGTTCGCGCCGGACGCGCCCGCGACCCGCGCCTACCGGGACCTCACCCGGGCGCTGACCGGCGCGGCCGTCGACGGCGCGGGACTCGACGGCGAGGAGGAGGACGAGGACGGCGAGACCGTCGATGCGGACGACGCCGACGACGAGACCGACAGCGACGACGACGCAGACACTGACGGCGACATCGACGCAGACACTGACGGCGACATCGACGCAGACACCGACGGCGACATCGACGCAGACACCGACGGCGACATCGACGCAGACACCGACGGCGACATCGACGCAGACACCGACGACGACATCGACACGGTCGACGCGGCGGACGAAGACATCGTCGTCGCCGACGCGGAGGCGGGCCAACCGAGCGACGAGGAGGAGACCATCGACGGCGAGGCCGACGGCGTCGACACGGAGACCGTCGGCGAGGAGCACGTCGACGGCGACGACCTCGAGGCGATGATCGAGGAGAATATCGACGAGGCGGAGGCCTTCGAGGGCGCGGACGCGACCGGTTCGGACGACGGCAACGAGTCCGACCCGAGCGACGGCGACGACGCGACGGGCGCAGACGATGAGGCCGAAGCAGACGACGATGAGGCTGAAGCAGACGACGACGGCCCGGAGGACCCGGACGACGAACTCGCCGGGAGCGTCCCCTTCCGCGACGACGACACCGGGGCGCGGACCGCCGTCCGCGCGGAGGACGCCGAGGCGGACGGAGAGGTCGGCGGCGGCGATAACGAGGCGGCCGACGAGGAGCGTAGCGGCGGCTTTTTCAGTCGGCTACTCGGCCGCTGAGGGCGCCTTCGGTCGCTCAGGCCTCTGACGGGTGCTCCGCGCGGTCGCGGATGAGTTCGCGGATCTCCTCCGGGTCGGTGATGTCGGCGAGCTCTTCGCAGGAGACCAGCGCGGTGCTGTCGACCGACTCGCGCTTCTCGTTCTCCTCGGTGAAGTAGACGGACCGGGTGCGAGCGACCTCGCCGATGGAGGACATGATCCGCGCGCGCTTCTCCGCGGCGGGGGTGAACGCCGAGTGGCCGGTGAGCACGCGGGCCTCGGCGTGCTGATCGTCCTCGGAGACCGCCTTGAACGGAGCGCGGGCGGTCGGATGGACCGTGAAGCCGGCGTTGGTGAGCACGTGGAGGACGTGCTCGTCGTTGGGGTCGGTCTCGGGCGCCGAGGGAGTCGGCTCCGCGTCGCGCACCTCGTCGGCGCCGTCCAACACGTCGACCGGGCTGGAGAACGGCTCGTCGAACAGCTCTTCTAACTGGATCGCGACCTCGATGGAGGCGTTCATCCCGTCTTCGTACTTCGAGACGGTGCGTCGGGAGACGCCGAGTTCGGTCGCGAGCCGCCCGAGCGACCAGCCGCGCTCCTCGCGCTCGTCGGCGAGGAGGTCGCCGTCGAGGCTGACGTAGAGGCCGCCCGGGGCCGCGTAGATGAGCGGCGGCATCCCCTCGACGAACAGGTCGTACCCGGTGTCGGGGTTGATCACCGGGACGCCGTGTCGGAAGTAGACGACGCCGGGCTTCAGCTCCTCGTCGCGGGTCCGGATGCCGAGCACCATCGGCGTCGCCTGCAGGTACTCGCCGAGCCGGCGCATCTCCGCGCCGGTCTCCGCGTCCAGCGCGTCGACGTTGCCGAGGATCTTCAGGAGGAGGAGGTCCTCGTCGCGTCGGGCCGCCACGTCGAAGCTCTTTGGCCGGACCGCACACTGGTCGCTAACGAGGAATCCCGCGTCCTCCAGCATCGCAGTGATGTTTTCGATCAGCGCAGTCCGGGACATACCGGCAAATAAGCGGCTCGCCGTATATATGCGTTGTGTCAGTTGTATCTCCCGAAAAGCGCCGCCCGCTTGCGGTTTTGCCGCCGAGCGCGCCGGATCGGTTATATACTCGCAGTCGAGCCGGCCGCGGGTCGGCCGGCGTCGGCGAGGGCGAAACGGTCGGGCGAAACCGGTTTGTCCGACAGCGGGCAAGGGCGCGTATGCCCATCGTCGCCGTCGACGACACCGACTCCCGCGACCGGGGGATGTGCACGACGTACGTCGGCGCGCGGCTCGCCGAACGCCTCGAATCGGCCGGCGGGCGGGTCCATCGCCGGCTCCTCGTCCGACTGAATCCCGCCGTGAAACACAAGACGCGGGGCAACGCCGCCGTCGCGGTCCACGTCGCCGGCGTCGACGCGGAGACGGCGTTCGAACTCGCCGCGGAGGCGGTCCGGGGGTTCGCCGCCGCCGACGATCCGCGGACCTCGCCGGGCGTCGTGGTCGCCGACGTCGACGTCGCCGGGGACCCGTCCGGGTCGGGGACCCCCTCGGCTACCACGGGCGGCGCCGGGACCGAACCGCGGGTCCCCGACGAGGTGGCCGCGTTCGCACGCCGCGCGCTCCGCCGCCGCCTCGACCTCGACGAGGCGCTGTCGCTCGCCGACGCGCACGGCTACCGCCACGCCGCGTTCGGGACCGGCGGGGGAGCGGGGGGCGAAGCCGTCGCCGGCCGCGGCCGGATCGGCGCGCTCGCGGCGGTCGGCGCCCCGACCGCGTTCGACGACTGGACGGCGGAGCGGATCTCCTACCGGGAACTGGACCGCTGCGGGACGCCCCGCGACGTCGACGTCGAGAGCGTCTTCGCGGCGGCGGACGCCGGCTACCCGACCGTCTGGGACACCGTCGACCGCGAGACGGGGGCGGCCGTCTGCGTCCCCAACGCGCCCGGCCCGATCCTCCACGGGATCCGCGGCGACGACGCGGCGGCCTGCGAAGACGTGGCGGCGGCCATCGAGAGCGAGCCGGTCGAGCGCGCCGCGACGTTCCGGACGAATCAGGGCACCGACGCCCACCTCGCGCCCGGGCGGATCGGCGACCTCCGCGACGGGGCGGGCTACCGGGTCGACGGCGCGGTCGCGACCGCGCCGGAGACGAAGCGCGGGGGGCACGTCCACGTCGACGTCGTGGCCCGCGAGGCGGCGCGCTCCGCGGGCGCCGACGAGCGCCTCAGGTGCGTCGCCTTCGCCCCGACCGGCCGCTTCCGCGACCGCGTGCGGGCGCTCCGGCCCGGCGACCGGGTGACGCTCTGCGGCGAGCACGAGCGGCGGGAGGGGATCGACGAGAGCGCTGACGGGCCCACCGCGACGCTCAAACTGGAGAAGTTCGCCGTGCGCGACCTCGTGCGGACCGAACCCGCCGTCCCGACGTGCCCGGACTGCGGCCGGTCGATGTCGTCGGCCGGGCGGGGACAGGGGTACCGCTGCCGCGACTGCGACACCGCCGCGCCCGGGAAGGTCGACCGCGAGGTGGACCGCGAACTGGAGCCGGGCTGGTACGAGGTCCCGCCGAGCGCCCGCCGCCACGTCGCGAAGCCGCTCGTGAGGGGCGGGTTCGACGCGCCGGTCCACCCGGAGCGGTGAAGTGGGCGGGGGACGACCGCTCGCGCATGTCCGGAATCGTGTTCCACGGAACGGAGAACCGAGACGGCGTCGTCGACTTCTACCGCGAGGAGCTGAACGCGGAGACGTGGCTCGAACAGCCCGACTGCACGATTCTCCGGTACGACAACCTCCTGTTCGGCTTCTGCGACCGCGACGAGACCGAGGCGTGCGGGACGCTCACGTTCGTCTATCCCGACCGGGGCGGGGTCGACGAGGTCCGCGAGCGCCTCGCCGAGGCGAGCGACCGCCGAGTCGACGCGAGCGCGCCGCGCGCGGTCGAGACCCCCCGCGAGAACGAGCGGTACGACATCTACCAGTTCTTCGCCGAGGACCCCGACGGCCGGACCGTCGAGTGTCAGGCGTTCCTCGGCGACGACGTGGAACCGATCTGACCGGGCGGATCGGACGGCGCGGGCTCAGTCCCCGATGGCGTGCGCTTCGCGCCACGCCGCGGCCCGGTCGAACGCCGCGTCTCGGTCGTCGAAGCGCTCGCGCTCGTAGGCCGACTCGTCGACCGCCTGTTCCATCACGTCGAGGCGGACGACGAACCCGCCGTCAGTGCGCTCGCGGACGCGGACCGTCGCGTAGCCGTCGGAGCGCTCCCACTCGGTGATCGCGTCGTCCTCGCGTCCCAGTGACCAGCTCATACCTCACGGGGCGGGCGCCGCGGCTAAAACGACCCGCATTCCCGACGGCGACGGCTCAGGCGCCGTCGACCGGTCTCCCCGTGTGGGAGCAGACCGGACAGACCGCGTAGCCGAGAGAGTCGTAGGGCACGGACGCCGAGGGAGCGCTCACGTCGCACTCCGGGCAGTCGAACGTCGACGCGTTCTCGATGCTCATGTCTCGTCGTAGCGCGGCGACCCATATGGTTACGCGCCGCTTGCCGCCCCGTCAGCGAGTCCCTACTTATAAGCGACCGCCGAGCCGAGATCGGTCGTGACCGACGACATTCACGCGGACCGCCGCGGACGCGCCGCCGCGCGGCTCCGGGACGCGGGCGCCGACGGGCTCGTCTGCTTCCCGAGCCGGAACCTCCAGTACCTCACCGGCTTCGAGGAGGAGCCGGGCGAGCGGCACTTCCTGCTCGCGGTGCCGGCGGCGTCGCGCGGGAACGGCGAGCCGATCCTCCTCGTGCCGGCGCTGTACGAGTCGCAGGTGCGCGAGGAGACGACGGTGGCGGCCGTCCGGACGTGGGCCGACGGCGACGACCCGGTCGCGGCCGCGCGCGACCTGCTCGCGGACCTGGGCCTGCGCGACGGGCGCCTCCTCGTCGACGACACGATGTGGGCGACGTTCACGCAGGACCTCCGCGCGGCGGCGCCGGACGCGACGTGGGGGCTCGCGAGCGAGGCCCTCGCGGCCCTCCGCGTCCGCAAGGACGACGACGAACTGGCGGCGCTGCGCGGGGCCGCCGCCGCCGCGGACGCGACCGTCCGCGACCTCCGCGGGCTGGGCGCCGACGCGGTCGGGATGACCGAACGCGACCTCGCCGACTGGATCGCCGACCGCCTGGCCGCTCACGGCGGGACCGGCGTCTCCTTCGAGACCATCGTCGGCGCGGGCCCGAACGGCGCGAAGCCGCACCACGGCCGCGGCGACCGCGAGGTCCGGGCGGGCGAGCCGGTCGTGCTCGACTTCGGGACCCGCGTGGGCGGCTACCCCTCGGACCAGACGCGCACGCTTGTCTTCGACGGCGATCCCCCCGACGAGTACGAGCGCGTCCACGAGGCGGTCCGGGCGGCGCAGGCGGCCGCGGTCGACGCCGTCGAGCCGGGGGTCACGGCCGCGGCGGTCGACCGGGCGGCGCGAGGGGTGATCGAGGAAGCGGGGTACGGCGACGCGTTCGTCCACCGGACCGGCCACGGGGTCGGGCTCGACGTCCACGAGGAGCCGTACGTCGTCGCGGGCAACGACCGCGAACTCGAACCGGGGATGGTGTTCTCCGTCGAGCCGGGGATCTATCTCGACGGCCGGTTCGGGTGTCGGATCGAGGACCTCGTCGCCGTCACCGCGGACGGCTGCGAGCGGCTGAACGGCTCCGACCGCGGCTGGCGGTAGCCGCGGGAGAGTCGTCGACGTGAACGGGACGGAGCGAAGCGGAAAGTCGGATAAGAGGCGCGCAAAACCGACGCGTCGGGCGTCCGACGCGAGATGCGGGAGTCGTGTGCCTGCTCCCCAACCGGAAGTAATTGCCGAATATAATAGTTCTAATACCGAATTATTTCGGGTCACGGCGTCGGTCGTCGGCCGGGAGCGAGCCGCGCGGATCGCCGCCGTCACGAGGGGCGGTCCGACGGGCGAGCGCGCGACCGCCCGCCCCGGGGGCCGGCCGCCGCTTCGCATCGAAACCATTAGTGTCGCCGGACCGGAACCGCGGGGTATGAGCGACAACGAGGAGGCCGAAGAGAGCGAACCGGCCGTCGAACTCGGCGACGGCCCCGACGTGGCCGGTGAGCCGATCGCCCGCGTCGCGTCCCGGCTCACGTGGCCCGCGAAGCGCAGCGACGTGGTGGCACAGGAGGGCGACGCCGCGGTCCGGACGCCGGACGGCTCGCGCGACCTCGGCGACGTGCTCGCGGACTCCGAGGTCCCGCTGTTCGAGAGCCGCAGCGAGTTCGTCGCGGAAGTGCAAGAGCTCGTCGGCCGCGGTCCGGTCGCGACCGAGTAGGGACCGACGACCCCCAACGCGGCCTTTTTGTCTCGCCGGCGCGGAGTGAGCGCATGGCCATTCCGTTCGACCCGAACGAGATCGATCCCGAGGAGTACGGCGAGAAGCGGGCGACCCTCTCGATGGACCACGAAGCGGCGGTCGAGCGCGTCCGCGAGGTGTGCACCGACGCCGGCTTCGGCATCCCGGTCGAGTTCTCCCCGTCGGACATGCTGAACGAGAAGGTCGACGCCGACCGCGACCCGTACTACGTGCTCGGCGCCTGCAACCCGGCGGTCGCGGACCGCGCGCTCGACGCGACCGACAAGCGCATCGGGGGGCTGTTCCCCTGTAACATGGTCGTCTGGGAGGAGTCGCCCGGCGAGCAGGTCGTCTACCACGTCTCGATCATGAAGGTCGCGCGGCTCCTCGGCCTGCCGGTGGACGACGAGGAGATGGACGCGATCATCGCCGACACCGGCGAGATGGTCGAGGCGGTGTTCGCGGAGCTGGCGGACGGCGCGGAGTAAACGGCGGCCGAGGGCGGCGACTATTTATAATCACCATCGATCCGGTATCGCTCATTTATAAACGAGCTGCTGGGCTTTGGAGGCGTTCACCGTCGATCCAGTATTAACCGTTTATACCTGATCGACCGTAACTATCGGGGAGTTCACCGTCGATCTGCTGACAGCCGTTTATAAACGCTCACTATCTGCGTCCCCGGCACCTCGATCCAGCCACGACACCGCGATCGACTCGAACGGCCCGGAGTACTGCATCAGCGTCGTGCCGAGGATCGCCATCACGAGCACGTAGCCGACCGCGAAGGCGTTGATCGTCTGCGCGAGCGCCGGGTCGAACGTCCCCGCCTCCGCCCCGCTCACGGCGACCGTCGCGATGATCAGCGAGAACTCCCCGCGGGTCGTCATCCCGAGCGCGACGCGGGTCGACCGCTTGGCGTCGAGGTCGAAGGCGCGCCCGGCGAAGAAGCCGGTGACGAGCTTCGTCGGCGTCGTCACGAGGGCCGCGAGGGCGATCAGCGCGGCCACCCCGCCGAACAGGAGCGGGTCCGTGACCAGCCCGATCCAGAAGAAGAACACCGCCGCGAACGTGTCGCGGACGGGTTCCAAGAGCGTCTCGATCTCGTGGGCGTAGTCGGTCGGCGCGAACGCCATCCCGACGAAGAAGGCGGCGACCGCCTCGCTGACGCCGAGCGCGAGCGCCGTGCCCGCGACGAGCACCACCGCCGCGATCGACCGGAGCGCGATGAACTCCGGGTTGTCGGTCGCGACCAGTCGGTCGAACAGGGGCGTCCCGTATTGGACCGCGGCCAGCAACACGAGGATGAACCCGATAGCGATGCCCACGTCGACCACGGCCGCGCCCACGTCATCGCCGCCAAGCACGAGCGCCGAAGTCACGGCGAGGTAGACGGCGATGAACAGGTCCTCGTACACCAGGGTTCCGAGCAGCGGCTCGGCCTCGTCGTTGGCGATCCAGCCGAGGTCGAGCAGCGACTTCGTGATCACCGCCGACGAGGAGATGTACACGATCCCGGCCAGCAGCACGGCGGGCAGGAGCGCGCCGAAGACGAGCCAGCCGAGGACCAGCCCGACCCCGAAGTTCGCGAGGTCGATCGTGCCCGCCGTCCCGATCTGCCGCCGCCGCGCGAGCAGTCGGTCGAGGTTGAACTCCAGGCCGAGGAAGAAGAGGAGGAAGACGATCCCGAGCTCCGCGCCGAGCGAGATGAACTCCGTCTCGGGGACGTAGACGGTCCCGACCGACGGCAGCGAGAGCCGCCCGAGAACGAACTCCCCGAGGAGCATGCCGGAGACGATGTAGAACGGGATCACCGACTGGCCGACCCGGTTCGCGAGCGCGCCGGCGATCGCGACCGCGGCGAACATGACGCCGACGTCGAGCAGCGCCACTACCGGCTCCCTCCCGGCCGGGCGACCGCGGCGATCGACCCGGCCGCGTCGTCGCGACCGCTCATTCGGTGAGGAGCTCCTCGAACGCCGCGCAGTCCTCGGGCGTCCCGACCCCGATGACGGTGTCGCCCTCGTGGAGCGCGGTGTCGGCGGACGGGCTGTCGACGAGCTCGTCGCCGCGCTGGATCGCGACGACGGCGAGCCCGGTCTGATTGCCGATCGCGGCGCCTTCGAGCGTCTCGCCGACCAGCGGCGAGCCGGGGTGGATCTCGTACCACTCCAGGAGGAGTCCGCCGGGCAGGGTCGTCTCCTGGGTGTCGGGCTCGACGGGCTGGAAGTACGCGCCCTCGATGATCGAGCCGATCGTCCGGGCGAGGTCGTCGCTGAACTCGAACACCTTCTCCGAGTCGGCGTTCGGTTCGGGCCGCCGGAACACCTCGCGTTTCCCGGTGTTGTGGATGACGACGACCATCTCGCCGTCGTCGAGGTCGATCTCGAACTTCTTCCCGACGCCAGGGAGGTCGGATTCGCGGATCGTCATACGGTGGGGAGCGCCGCCTGCGTTATAGATGTGTACGTCGCGGCGCGGCCGCCACGTACCAAACGCTAAGTGGGGCGGGGACGACGTAACGGGCATGTGGCGCCCCCGCAAAGGCCGGGATCGACGGACGGTGACGTGCATCGCGTGCGGGGACTCGTTGCTGCGTGAGGACGCGCGCGAGTACGACAAGGAGGGCGATCGCTGGGACCGGCGCGACAAGGAGTTCGAGTACCTCTGTACCGACTGCGACGACGAGCTCTGCCACCAGTCTCGGGACGGGCTCGAATCGCTGATCTGCGACATCGAGGCCGGCGGGCTCTCGCGCGAGGAGTTCCTCGCCCGGTACACCGACGCGGTCGCGCCCGACGACGGCGCCGACGCGGCCGCGTCCCGGCGCCGTCCCAACCGCGACCGGGAGCCGTCCGACCGCGACCGGGAGTCGTCCGACCGCGAGTGAGACGCCGGGGTCGTTTCGGACGGCACCGTCACCCGCCCGACAGGCCTTTCTAACGGACCCGCGTTGGTCCCGGTATGTCAGACGACGAGCCGAAACCCGGGTCCGCCGAGGACCAAGGCCCCGTGACGATCACGGCGGAGCTGGCGGACCGCCTCGCCGAGAAGCGGGCGGACCTGTTCGAGGAGTTCGAGATCCCCGACGAGTTCCCGAGCGAGGTCCTCCGCGAGGCCGAGGCCCGGACCGAGGGCGTGTACGACGAGATCGAATCCGAGATCGACGACCGGGCGGACCTCCGCGACCTCACGACGTGGACCACCGACCCGATCGACGCGCAGGACTTCGACGACGCGATCTCCATCGAGCGCGAGGAGGGCGCTTACCGGCTGTGGGTCCACATCGCCGACGTCACCCACTACGTCGACCCCGACACCGCGATGTGGGACGAGGCGGTGAAGCGGGCGAACACCGTCTACCTGCCCGACTACACGATCCACATGCTCCCGCCGGTGCTCGCCGAGACCGTCTGCTCGCTCGTCCCGAACGAGGACCGGCTCGCGCACACCGTCGAGATGGAGATCGACGACGAGACGCTCTCGTTCGAGGACGTCGACATTTATAAGTCCGTCATCAACTCCGACGAGCGGCTCACCTACAAGCAGTGCGAGGAGCGGCTGGAGGACCCCTCGCTCCCCCTCGGCGAGGAGAACGCGCTCGCCTTCGAACTCGCCGACCGGATGCACGAGCAGCGCAAGGAGGACGGCTCGCTCGTGTTGAACCCGCGCCGCGACCGCGCGCACACCATCATCGAGGAGTCGATGCTGAAGGCGAACAAGGCGGTGACGCACACCCTGATGTGGGACCGCGGCGTCGAGGCGATGTACCGCGTCCACCCGCAGCCGACCCCCGACCAGTGGAGCGAGGCGCTCACGGAGATCCAGGAGCTCGACGGCGTCTCCATCCCCGGCAGCGCGTGGGGCGACGACCCGCGGAAAGCGGTCAACGCCGCCTTGGAGGAGTCGCCCGGCCGACAGCTCAACAAGATCCAGCGCGCCGTGCTGAAGGTGATGCCGCGCGCGAAGTACATGAACGACCCGTTCGGCGGGCACCACGCGCTCAACTTCGACATCTACGGCCACTTCACCTCGCCCATCCGCCGGCTCTCCGACACGATCAACCACTGGATCGTCCACGAGAACGACGTGCCAGAGAACCTCGTCGAGCTGTGCGACCACGCCAGCGACCGGCAGAAGGACGGCGAGACGGTCGAGCGGATTTATAAGCAGTTCCTCCAGGAGCAGGGGCTCGACCCCCACGCGGTGAACAACCGCGGGATCGAGGTCGTCGACGACGCGGAGGAGGCGAAGCACACCGCCTGAACCGCCGAAGCGTATAGGCCACCGGAGACCCTACTTGCCGGTATGACGCACCACGACCACGACGAGCGCCGCGCCGCGGACCGGATGGCCGACCGCGACCGCACGCGAGTCGAACGGGACGCGGAGCGAGCCGCCACGTTCGGCGGATTCACGGGGGCGGTCCTCGGCGCCCGCGGCGGTCCGATCGGCGCCGGGATCGGGGCCTTCCTCGGCGGGTCGACCGGGTACGCCGTCGGCTACGCCCTGAGCGAACTGGAGGGGAAACGGGACGCCCCCCGCGAGACGACGCTCGACGACTACGCGACCGGGGACGACCACGGTCACGGGTCGGACGACCATTCGCACGGCGACGCCGACCCCGAGTCGGAGGACGGCCCGGTCCGGATCGAGGTCGGCGAGGAACACGACCACGACGACCACGACGACCACGAAGACCACGACCACGACGACCACAACGACCACGACGACCACGACGAACACGACGACCACGACGACCACGAACAGTAACCGACTGACGAGCGAGAGCGCCGGAGGCCGTCAGCGGGTGCACCGCCCCGCATAACCGCCGAGAGCCGAACTTTGATGAGGCGGCCAGTCGACGCGGACGCATGGTAACCGACCGCCTCGTCGCCCACTGCGAGGCCGCCGACGGCGACCGCGACGGACTCTCCGAGCACGTCCTCGACTGGCTCGCGGTGACGGTCGGCGGGGCGGCGCACGCCGACTCCTCGCCGGCGATACTCGACGGGATCGACCGGATCGCCGGCCCGACTCCGGACCCGGAGACGGACGCGACCGCGACGGTCCTCCCGAGCGGCGAGCGGCTGACCCCGGCCGACGCCGCGTTCGCGAACGGCGCGCTCGCGCACAGCCTCGACTTCGACGACACGCACCTCCCCTCCTCCCTGCACCCCGGCGCGCCGACCGTCGCCGCCGCGCTCGCGGCCGCCGAGGGCGCCGGCGCGAGCGCCGACCGGTTCCTCGCCGGCGTCGCCGCCGGCTACGACGTCGCCTGCACGGTCGGCGAGGCGGTCGGACCGGACTCGCACTACGACCGCGGCTTCCACGTGACCGCCACCTGCGGCACCTTCGGGGCGGTGGCGGCCGCCGGCGTGGTCCGAGCCCTCGACGCGGGCGCGCTCCGCGACGCGTTCGGGATCGCGGGGAGTCAGGCGGCCGGATCGCTCCAGTTCCTCGCGAACGGCGCCTGGAACAAGCGGCTCCACCCCGGACTGGCCGCCCGCCGAGGGATCGAGGCGACCGACCTCGCGGCCGCGGGCGTCGTGGGCGCGGCCGACCCGCTGGACGGCGACTACGGCTTCCTCTCCGGGTACAGCGACGACCCGAACCCGGCGGCGTTCGATCGCCTCGGCGAGCGCGACGCGGTCGCGGAGACCGGCCGCAAGCCGTACCCCTGCTGTCGGTACCTCCACCCGGCGATCGACGCCCTCCGCGAGATCGCGCCGGCGGTCGACCCCGCGGCCGTCGAGTCGGTCCGGATCGCGATCCCGAGCGCGGGCGTCCGGCTCACGGGCGACCCAGTCGAGTCGAAACGGCGCCCGGAGAGCTTCGTCGACTGCCAGTTCTCGGCGCCGTTCGTCGCCGCGCTCGTCCTGACCGAGGGGTCGGCGGGCGCCGGGGAGTTCCTCCGCGCCGTCGGCCGGCTGGACGAGCCGCCGCGGTGGGACGACCCGGCGCTCCGGCGGCTGATGGACGCGACGAGCGTGACGACCGACGAGGCGGTCGAGGAGCGCTTCCCCGAGGAGTGGGGGGCCGAGGTGCGCGTGACGGCCGCCGGCGAGACGCACGAGCGATCGGTCCGGATCCCCCTCGGCGAACCGGCGAAGCCGATGTCGGACGCGGAGGGTCGCGCGAAGGTGACCGGGCTCCTCGCCGACACCGGCGTCGATCCCGAGCGGCTCGCCGACGCGGTGGCGTCGCTCACCGGCGAGAGAGACGAGAGAGGGTCGGTGGCGTCGCTCGTGGACGCGGCGACCGTTTCGTAAGCGCCGAACGGGATCGGGAGTCCCCGCTCGCTCGCGCCGCGCGGCGCTACTCCTCGCCGTTCGGCTTCCCGACGATCACCGGCCGGTCGGCGTTGAGGAGGACGGTCTGGCTGACGCTACCGAACAGCGCCTTCCCCACCGGCGAGCGCTTTCGCATGCCGATGGCGATGGCGTCGACGTCCGCGTCGGTCGCGACCGTCAGGATCGCCTCGGCCGCGTCACCGACGTGGATCTCGCGGGCGTGCTCGATCCCGAGGTCGTCGAGGCGCGCCTCGACCGCCTCCAGCGACTCAGGGATCCCGCGGAGGTCCTCGATAGATTCGTTGACCTCCTCGATGATGCTGGACCCCGCCTCGTCGGCCGGCGCGTCGACCTCCTCGTACACGTGTAACACCGTCACGCGGACGCCGTCGGGATCGACCGGCAGCGACTCCAACAGGTCGACTTGGGACTGCGCGCGGTCGGTCTCGATGTCGATCGGCAACAGGACGTGGTACATGCGGCACGGTTGATCGCGGTGGATCTTAAAACGCCACGTCGGGGCGTCGCTCCCGTCTCGGGGTTTCGGCGCGAGGCGCTCGCGCCGTCGACGAGACCGCCCTCAGTCCTGCACCGTCGCGAACCGAGAGACCGCGGCCGCCGAGAGCGCGCCCATCGCGGCGATGCCGGCGAGGACGACGAACAGCTCCCGCGGGCCGGCGCGGGTGAGGACCCAGCCCGCGATGGCCGCCCCGAACGAGCCGACCCCGAAGATGCCGAGGTAGGTGTAGCCGAAGGAGATGCCCCGCGCCTCGCTCGGGGAGTAGGCCGCGACCGTCGCCTGCGAGAGCGGCTGAACCGTGAACAGCGTGACCCCGAGCGCGAGCGAGACGAGGAGGAACGTCACCGTCCCCCCGCTGGCGGGAACGAAGAGGAGCGCGAGCCCGGCCAACGCCGTCATCAGCACTATCAGCCCCCGTTCCGGCGGCATCCGGTCTGCGATGCGGCCCCCGAGGTACTGCCCGAACACGCCGACCGTCAGGATCGCGACGTACAGATACCGCGCGACGTCGAACTCCTCGGCGTACGGGCTCTCCGGATCGATTAGCTGGACGTCGATCAGGCCGCCGAGGACCTCGCCGAGGAGGTCCGGCAGGAAGGTGAGGAACGTCCGGTAGTAGAGCCCGCTGAACGTGACGAACGCGAACACGATCAGGAACCCGCCCGCGATCAGGACGCGCGTGTCGTCGGCGATGGTCGACAGCGACACCTCGCCCTTGGCGCCGCCGGATCCGGCGGCGGCCGAGTCGTCGCCGCCGTCGGCGGCCGCGGCGTCCGGGAGGGCGGCGTCGACGTCGACCGTTGCCCCGTAGGCGGCGACGACGATCGCCGGCAGCGTGAGCGCGGCCGCGACGATCCGCCAGTCGAACGCCAAGAGGAGCAGGGCGGTCGCCAGCGGGCCGAGCGCGATGCCGAGGTTGCCGCCGATCCCGTGGTAGCCGAGGGCGGTCCCCCGCTGGTCCACCGACTTCGAGAGCAGCGACAGCCCCGCGGGGTGGTAGACGCTCGCGGTGACGCCCCAGACGCCGATCGCGAGCGCGAGCGCGATGAGGTTGGGCGCGACGCTCACGAGGAGGAACGACCCGGCCATCCCCCCGAGACACGCGAGGATGACCGGCTTGGAGCCGAACCGGTCGACGACGATGCCGCCGGGGAGGGCCCCCACGCCGAACAGCCCGTATCCGATCGTCGAGACGAGGCCGAGGGTCGCCGCCGTCGTCGAGAACTCCGAGATCCACACCGTCAGCAGTATCGGGATGGAGAGCTCGTAGGTGTGGACGAGTCCGTGCGAGCCGGCGGTGAACGCCACGATACGTCGCTCGGCGGAGTCCATTACGCCGGCGTTCGCCGCGGGTCGGGATAGCTTCGGGGGTAGCTGCCGGGGTTGCCGCGAGGCGCCGGCGACGGGTCGGCTCGCCGCGCCGTCACTCGCCCATCGCCGTCTCGCCGACCGGGGGGTCGGTGCGGATGACGCCCGCGACGAGGACGGCCCCGACCAGACAGACGACCGCGAGGAGCGTCCAGCTCGCGCGGTAGTCGAGCGTGTCGGCGAGGTAGCCGAACGCCGGGGGCGCGAACAGCGCGCCCGAGGTCAGCGCCAGCTGACAGCCGGCCGTCGCGCTCCCCATCTGGTCGGCGGAGACGAGCGTCGCCATACAGGAGTAGTAGACCCCCGTGAAACCGAGGACGAAGAAGCCGAGCGCCGCGAAGGCGATTCCCGCGTTCGCCTGCGTCGTCGTCCGCGCCACGACGAGGAACAGGCCGGCGCCGGCGAGGATCTGGACGAGGAGGATGCCCCCGATCCGCGTCTGGGGGTCGCCGGGGAGCGCGTCGGAGAGCCACCCGCCGAGGAGCCGGCCGCCGCTCCCGAACAGCTGCACGACCGCGAGCACGACGCCGCCGAAGGCGACCGACCCGCCGATCGACTCCTCGACGTACAGCACGGTGTACCCCGTGGTCGTGAACAGCGCGGCGCCGAGGAACAGCCCGGAGGCGGCCAGCAACAGGTACGCCCGGTTGTTCGCCAGCCCGCGGAGGTCGGGGTAGCTGGCCGTGCCGCCGCTCCCGCCGCGGTAGAGCGCGTAGAAGCCGACCGCGACGACGATCCCGAGCGCGGCGGCGATCAGGAAGCCGATCTGCCAGAAGAAGTACCCCGCGAGCCCCGTGACGAGGAGCGCGCTGATCCCGCTGCCGCCGGTGACGCCGACCTGCTTGATCCCCATGGCGGTGTTCTGCTTGCCGGGCGAGACGCTGTCGTACACGGCCTTGTTCGTCCCGGGCATGGCGGTGCTGTACACCGAACCGAGGAGGAACACGGCCGCCAACAGGAGCGCGTACGACCCGGCGCCGGCGACGAGGAGCATGCCGGCGGCGAGCCCGACGAGCCCGAGCGAGAGGGTGCGCCGCTCGCCGAACCGGTCGGTGAGGGCGCCGACGGGGAGCAGGAAGATCGCGTAGCCGAGCGTGAGCGTCGTGACGACGATCCCGACGCGAAACCGCGAGAGGCCGAACTCGTCCCGGAAGAAGGGCGTGGCCGCGAAGACGGTGTAGTAACAGATGCTCGCCGACACCTGCCAGAGGGTGACGAGCGACACCGCGCGCCAGTAGCTGCGGTCCATCCACCGTCAGCCACCGCGGCCCGTTTCATAAGCGGTCCGCTCTCGGCAACCGGCGGACGCGACGACCACGGGACCGACCTGGACGGCGGCGGCGATGCGGCGAGAGCGGCCGCGAGCCGTCGGTTCGGGGCATCGATCACCACGACGCGAATCCTTATGCGACGCGCCGAACCACGTCAACACATGCCACGTGACTGGCGCGACTCCGTCGACCTCACCGAGCAGCAGTCGCTCGTGCGGCGGAGCATCCGCGACCTCTGTTCGGCGTTCGACGACGAGTACTGGCGGGAGTGCGACCGCACGGCGACGTACCCGCAGGAGTTCGTCGACCAACTCGCGGCGGACGGCTGGCTCGGCATGCTGATCCCGGAGGAGTACGGCGGCGTGGGGATGTCGACGAGCGAGGCGGTGGTGATGATGGAGGAGATCGCCGCGAGCGGCGGCGGGTTCGCCGCGCCGCAGGCGATCCACGGCGGGATCTACAACTCGGTGCCGATCGTGAAGTACGCGGACGAGGAGCTGAAGGCGGAACTGCTCCCGAAGGTCGCCGCCGGGGAGGAGACGATTCAGGCGTTCGGGCTCACGGAGCCGAACGCGGGGTCCGACTCGACGGCGATGGAGACGCGAGCGGAACGCGAGCCGCGGAGCGGCTCGAAACAGAGCGGTGCCACCGCGGAGCGCAAGCCGCGAAGCGGCTCGGAACGGAGCGGCACCACGGCCGACCGCGAGGGCGACGAGTACGTGATCAACGGCGAGAAGGTGTGGATCTCGCGGGTCGAGAACAGCGACTACCTCGTGCTGATGGCCCGCACGACTCCGCGCGAAGACGTGGACAAGCGCACCCGCGGCATCTCCATGATCCTCGTCGACCTAGACGACGCCTACGCAGACGGCCTCGAGATCGAGCGGATTCCGAAGACGGCGAGCCGCGCGGTCCACTCGTATCAGCTCTACTTCGACGACGTCCGCGTGCCGGCCCGGAACCTGATCGGCGAGGAGGGTGAGGGGTTCTACCAGGTGCTCGACGGCCTCAACGAGGAGCGGCTCGTGATCGCCGCGGAGTGTCTGGGGCTCGGCGAGACGGCGCTCGAAAGCGGGATCGACTACGCGAACGAACGGGAGGTGTTCGGCGGGCCGATCGGGGCGAATCAGGCGATTCAGCACCCCCTCGCGGAGGCGTACGCCGACCTGCTAGCCGCGAAGAAGGTCATCTACGACGCCGCCGACCGCCTCGACGACCTCGACCGGACGGCCGCCGGCGCCGAGGCGAACGTCGCGAAGTACCTCGCGGCCGAGGCGGCGTTCGAGGCCGCCGACGCCGCGGTCCAGACCCACGGCGGCTTCGGCGTCGCCCGCGAGTACGACGTGGAGCGGTACCTCCGGGAGGCGCGGCTCACCCGACTGGTCCCCGTGACCCAACAGCTCGCGCTCAACTACCTCGGCGAGCGCGTGCTCGGACTCCCGCGGTCGTACTGAAAAAATCCGACGGTGAGGACCGGGGCTTCGCCTACCGCTTCCGCCCGGAGAGGATCCCGGCGGCGCCGCGGAGCGTGCGGAGCGGGTTCGGCCGGCCCACGGCGGTCTGGAGGACGTACAGCGCCACGACCGCGGCTATCGCCCCGATCTGGACGGTCTGCATCGGGTGGACCATCGCGATCACGCCGGCGACGAAGAAGGCCACCCGGAGGCCGTACGTCTGTCCCCGGCCGAAGACGAACTGGTAGTTGATCCCGTGGATGATCGCCAGCGCGCCGACCATCGCGAGGGCGCCGGCCGAGAGGGACGCGTAGTTGAACGTGCCGGAGACGAGCTCCGGGTGGTAGACGAACGCGAAGGGGAGCACGAACAGCGGCGCGGAGATGCGCAACGCCTCCTTACAGCTGCCCCAGAAGCCGCCGCCCGAGATACCGCAGGTGACCGCGACGCAGGTCGCGATCGGCGGCGTCAGCCCGGCCAGGATCGCGGCGTAGAAGACGAAGAAGTGGGCCGCGATCTCCGGGACCGCGAACTGGCTGATGAGCGTCGGCGCGACCAGCAACGCCACGACGGTGTACGCCGCAGTCGTCGGCATCCCGAGCCCGAGTATGATACAGATGATCATCGCCAGCACGAACGCGATGATCGGGATCCCGCCCGACAGATCGAGCAGGGTGAGCGAGATCGCCGTCGGCACGCCGGTCGCCATCAGGATGTCGACGACCCCGTTGATCGCCGCGAGGATGATCGTCACCGGCGCGACGACGATGACGCCCTCGCGGAACCCGTCGACCGTCTGTTCGAGCGTCTCGAACAGCGCCTCCTTGTTGCTCTCGCCGTCAAGCGCCGCCTGGACCTGCGGAATGCCGATCCCGAAGACGATCATCGACACAGCCGTGTACAGCGCAGCGGTCATCACGGTGTACTGCAGGATACCGAGGATGTAGATCAGGATCAGGAGCGGGACCCCGTACTTGATCGACTCCAGTACCATCGTTCGGCGCGCCATCTGATCGCCGATGAGCCCGTCCATCTCCGGGTTCTCGATCTGGGGCGCGGCCACGTAGTGGACCGCGATCGTGATCGAGACGACGAGGACGGCCGCCGGGATCAGCCCGGAGACGATCACGTCGACGTAGGTGATCCCGGTGATGAGCGACGCCATAATGAACGCCCCGGCGCCCATCACGGGCGGAAGCACCTGTCCGGACGTGGAGGCGACCGCTTCGATGCCCCCCGCCGTCTCCGGTTTGATCCCGTTCTCTTTCATCAGCGGAATGGTGAACGAACCGGTCATCCCGGCGTTCGCGGTCTGGCTCCCGTTGACGGAGCCGATGACCGCGCTGGCGACGACCGCGGTCTGAGCGATACCGGAGTCGAGGTACTTCGCCGAACGCACCGCGAGCCTGAGGATCAGGTCGAACGCGCCGTACGCCTTCAGGAGCCCGGCGTACAGCAGGAAGAGGGCGATCCACGCCGCCACGAGACGAGTGAGGAAACCGTAGAACCCGTCGACGCTCACCACGAGGATCCGGAGCATGCGCGTGCCCGAGAGCCCGCCGTGGCTCAGGGCGCCGGGCATGAACGGACCGGCGAACCCGTAGCCGATGCCGATGAGGACGACCGCGAGGAACGTGAGCCCGAACGACCGCCACGTCAGGTAGATCATCGCGAGCGTGAACGCGAACGCCATCGCGAGCTGCGGCTCGGTCGCGCGCCCGACCGTGTCGATCGCGACCGCCTGGTAGTTCACGAAGAGGTACCCGCTGGTCCCGAGCGAGACGAGCCCGGAGCCGACCAGCAGCGCCACCTCGCCCCAGTTGCGCTCGATGAGCGGCTCGTCGAGCTCGGAGATCACGTACAGCCCGAGGATACCGCCCAGGAACGCGACCGCGTACTGGCCGCGGGGCATCAGCTGGGTGTACGAGTACCACATGACGATCATCCAGAACGGGATCGAGAAGGAGATGAGCGCCATCCGGAGGCGTTCCTCTATCCCCGACCCGAGCCGGAGGATGACCGCCGACACGCCCGCGACGCCGAGCACCGCGCCGACGCCGAGGACCGTGGTCGCCGAGTCCTCGATGGCGGTCGCGATCGCGACCGGATCGTCGAACAGGGCGGTCGGGAGCGCGGCGCCGTACGCCCCGGTCAGGAAGTTCGGGACGATCAGGGTCGGCAGGAAGATAACGAGGAACCAGAACGGCAGCGAGAGGAGGTACAGCCAGAGCTGTCTCCGCCCGCGATCGCCGGGGGCGAGTTCGAGGGACTCCTGGTCGTCGAGCAGTCCCTGGTCCGAGTCCTCGGACGGGTCTATCGGATCGGTCGGGTCGTCGGAGTTGGTGGCCATCCGTCGTGAAAGATCGGGGGTGTCGAGGTGGTTACGGGGCCGGTGCTACTCGTCGCCGCGACTCCAGGAGTCGTCCCAGACGTCGTTAGCCTCGAAGAAGTCCGCCACGCCGGCGTGAACGTCGATCTCCGGGATAACCGTCTGGGTCATGGCCTCGGGCGAGTACTCGAGAGTCGTCGGGTCCGACTCCCGCAGCGTGTCTTCGTGTTCGATCGCGAGCCGACAGATCTCCTCGGTCGCGCGCGCCGAGATGTCCGGACTGAACGCCCACTGACCGGCGAGCGACCACGCGGTCAGCGTGTCGGTGTAGGCGGTGACCTCCTGCTCGTACCCGTACGGCTCGATCTCCTCTAAGATCGCGCCGGGGTGGTCCTCGATGACCTGCTTGAACTCGTCGTCAACCTCCAGCAGGTTCAGCCCGCCGCCGCTGCGCACGTCCACCTCCTGACACCAGCCCGAGAGGTTGACGCCGTTGGCGCCGTACAGGCAGAGCGCGTCGACGCGCCCCTCCTCGACGGCGCCCGGGATGTCGCCGGTGTCGACGTTGAGGATGTCGTTCGGCTCCCACACGCCGGCCTCCTTGAGGATCTCCTCGGTGAGCAGTCGCGTCCCGAAGCCGGGTTGGATCGGGTAGATCGTGTAACCGCCCTCGCGGAGGTCGGAGACGGACTCGACGTCGCTGCCGTCCAGTCCGACCCAGTGAATCTGCAGCGACGTGAAGAGGAACCCCTGGTTCGGAAGGGTCTCGACCGGGTCCTCGGCGAACGGACCCTCCTCGTTGAGCGCCTTCGACAGCGAGTTGTTGTCGACGCCCATCGCCGGGATCTGGCCGTTGTCGTACTCGTAGAGGTTCGCGGTCCAGCCCTGCGTCTCCTGGACGGAGATGTTGAGGAAGTCGCTGTGCTGCGAGGCGGCCCGGGCGAGCGCCTGCCCGGCGGCCTGCGTCGAGCTCCCGGTGGAGGTGCCGCCGATCGTGACCGTGACGTCGCCGTCGCCGCCGTCGCCGCCGTCGCCGCCCGAACAGCCCGCGAGGCCGACGACGCCGAGCGTCGCCGCACCTTTCACAACGTCGCGCCGGGTCGTGTTGTCACCATCTATCATGTGGATCGATTCTTCACGCCTATTGATAAAATAGTGTCGTCGAAGACAGAATTCACGGAGGAGACGGCCAGAGAGCGACGGGTACAACTCCAGATAGAGTCAACATCGAGTTATTTCTTAGACAATTGGCCTGAGAAAAATAAACCGAGGGGACGAAAGCCGAGTCACTGCCACGAAAACGCCGTCTCGAGGTCGTGGGGCGTGTTGCCGCCCTCGGCCGCGGCTCGAGCGCGGTACGCGTCGAGCGCGTCGCGGAACGCCGGGTCGGCCACCTCGACGAGCGCCTCGGCCCGTTCGCGCGGCGAGCGCCCGCGGAGGTCCGCGACCCCGTGCTCGGTGACGATCACGCTCGCGTCGTGCTCGGTGTGGTCGACGTGGGGCGTCAGTGGCACGATCCGAGAGACGTCCCCGCCGACCGCGGTCGACGGGAGTGCAACGACGCCGAGCCGGCAGTTCCGCGCGAAGTCGCCCCCGCCCCCGATCCCGTTGACGACGCGGGTCCCCCCGATGTGGGTCGCGTTCACGTTGCCGTAGAGGTCGACCTCGACGGCGCTGTTCACGCCGACCACGCCGAACCGGTCGATCAGTTCGGGGGCGTTCGAGACGTCCGCCGGCCGCAACACCACGTCCTCGGCGTAGCGCTCGACGTCCTCGAAGAGCCGTTCCTGGCCGTCCGCCGACAGCGCCAGCGACGTGGCGCTCGCGCCGCGGAGGTCGCCGGCGTCGAGCATGTCGAGGAGGCCGTCTTGGACGACCTCGCCGACGTACGACACCGGGCGGTCGCCGAAGTCGACGTCCGCGAGCGCGCCCATCAGGGCGTTGCCGAGGCTCCCGACGCCGAACTGGAGGTTCGCCGCCCCGTCGAACAGGGGGTTCCGGTCCAGTTCCGCCTCCAGGAACGCACCGAGGTTCTCGGCGATCGCCTCGTCGGTCGCGGAGACGTCGCGGAACTCGTAGGGGTCGTCCGGGCGGTCGGTCTCGACGACGGCCGCCAGCTTCTCGGGGTCGAACCGGACCGCCGGGCCGTCGGTCTCGCCGAGGGGGTCGTCGAGCGGGATCGGGTCCCGGTGGGGCGGATTGTCGCGGACGTGGACGTCGTGGACGCGCGAGAGTTCGACCGGCTGCGCGCGGTTCACCTCGACGATCAGCCGGTCCGCCGCGCCGACGTAGGCGGGCGTGTGGCCGACCGACGTGGAGGGGACGAGCCAGTCGGGGCCGACGGCCACCGCCTCGACGACGGCGACCGACTCGCCGCGCATCCCGGCTCGGAGCCCGCCGAACCGGACCTCGTCCGCGAGCCGCGAGATGTGGCGGTCGTGGAACTCGATCCGGCCGTCGTTGGCGGCCGCCCGCGAGGTCTCGTTGGGCACGAACGGGTACCGGCGCGCCATGTCTCCCGACTCGACGAGCGCGCGGTCGATCTCGTCGCCGACGCCGCCGCCGGAGACGACGGTGAGTTCGCGCGCGTCGTCGGCCGCGGCCAGCGCCTCGGGGACGAGCTTGGGATAGCCGACCCCGCCGAAGCCGGAGACGAGCAGCGTCGCCGTCGCGGGGACGAGCGCGGCCGCGGCCTCGGGCGAGGCGATGGGCAGGTCCCCGCCGAGCCGGACGTCTGGCACCGGATCGCCGGCTGTCGGGGCATCGGGCCCCTCGGTTCCGGGCGACCGGGTCACTCCAGGTCCTCCGGTTGGGTGCCGATCCCCTCCGGCCACCCCGTCGGCTGCGCCGCGCTCGGTTCGGCGTACGACCGCTTCAACACCATCGGCGTGCGCTCCAAGGAGAGCACGAGTTCGTCGTGCTGGTTGTACGCGCGCAGTTCGGTGGTGACGATGCCGACGTGGTCGCGGGAGGAGGACTCGCGCTTCTCGAGCACCTCCGACTCCGCGAACAGCGTGTCGCCGTGGAAAACGGGCGCGTGGTGGCGGATGTCGTCGTAGCCGAGGTTCGCCGTGGCGTTCGCGCTCACGTCGATGACGCTCATCCCGACCGCCAGCGCGATGACGAAGGTGCCGTCGACGAGGCGCTCGCCGAACTCCGTCTCGGCGGCGTACGCCTCGTTGAAGTGCATCGGATTGAGGTTCATCGAGAGGTTGGTGAACCAGACGTTGTCCGTCTCCGTCACCGTCCGGCCGTACGGGTGCTTGTACACGTCACCGACCGCGAAGTCCTCGTAGTACCGGCCTTCCCACCCGCCGACGATCCGGCGGTCCGTCCCCCCGTCGGCGGCGGCGTCCAGTCCGTCTGTCTCGGCGGCGTCGCCGTCCGTCGGCTCCGATCCACCGCGGTCATGTGTATCGCTGTCGCGAACCATACCGACTACCGACGACGACGGCTCAAAAGAGGGTTGTGTTCGCGGACCTCATCGCCCCGACTAGACGAAGTTGGTCGCCGTGTACCACAGCAGACCGACGGCGATGATGGAGACCACCAGTATCCATCCGACCATGATCGCGCCCATCTGACGGTGGGTGAGGTTCTGGCCCTCGAGGATGTCTGAAACGCTCATAAACGAGCGATTCGCTCAGAGTATATAATGCCTTCCCACGCGGGCGGCGAAGCGATCCGACCGGCGCGGTGTCGCTCGGCGGACGCGCTACCACTCGGCGTACGCGCGGTACTCCGCGCCCTCGTACGCGAGGAGCCACGTCCCGTACGAGTCGTCCACGTCGACCCCCTCGTGCGACCGGAGCCGGTCGACGACCGACCGGAAGGCCTCGTCGTCGTCGAAGTACGCCCCCTCGATGGCCTCCTCGACGACGGCGCGCTCGGCGTCGGAGAGCCCGGAGAGCGTGAACAGGTACCGGTCGCGGACCCGCTCGGCGAACGACTCGACGTCGGGGGCGACCTCGGTGACCTCGTACCGGTACTCGAACTCCTCCGCGGTGCGCGAGTCGACGCGGACCCGGTATCGGTCCCCGTCTCGGACGACCACGTCGTACCGTCGCTCGGGGACGAAGACGGAGTCGTCCCCCACCTCCGCGGCGGTGCCGTACCCGACCCCGACGCCGGTGTCGGCGTCCGGCGGTTCCTCCTCGACGAGAATCGGACGGAGCCGCTCGCGGTCCGTCTCGGGGAGGTCCTCGTAGGCGACCTCGCGGAGGCCGGCGGTGGAGTTCGGCTCGGCCGCCTCGACGACGACCGTGTACACCGTCACCTCGCTACTCGCGACCCGCGTCTCAGAGACCTCGTAGAAGCGCCCGTCTACCCGGACCGCGTTCGTCCGGTCGAACAGGTCGGACCGCCCGCGTCGGGTCGCCGAGCCGTTGTCGCGGGCCAACGCGACGACCTCGTACGCCTCCGATCCGGGCTCCGGCGCCGTCGACACCCACTCCGCGACGGTCTCCGTCGTCGCTTCCTCGAAGTCGAGGACGACCGCGGGATGGCCGCAGCCGGCGAGGGCGACGGAGAGGAGGGCGGTCCCGCTCGCGAGGATCCGACGGCGGTGCATGCGTGAGATGACAGCGATGAAGCACGAAAGCGTTGGGGTCCGGGCGGTGCGGCTCGGCGCCGAGCGGTCCGGTCGGTCGCGCCCGCCGGAGTCCGTTCCGCGAGCGACGGCGTCGCAAGGGCAAAGAGACCACGTCACATACGAACGGTAGACATGGAGGCGCGTCGGTGACTGCCGGTAGCCCCGTTCCCCCCGAGGCGTTCGCGAGCGCGCTCGAGGGGCTCGACGCAGAGGCGTTCGCGGCGTTCGTCGGCGAGGCGTACGCGGCGACCGCCGACGCGGTGGAGGTGAGCGCGCCGCGGATAACCGTGGTGAACGGCGACCGCCGGACCGATCTGTTGGCCGTCTCGGCCGCGAGCGAGAGCGTGGACGACGCGGCGGTCGACGCGGCGGTCGACGCGATCGTCGTGGCGCGCGACTCGCTCCTCAACGGTGACGTGCCGACCGAGGGCGTCGCGGTCGTCACGCCCGCCGACCTCCGGGAGCGCCTCCTGTACGCCATGCCGCCGGCGGAGGCGAACGCGATCGCAGAGCGGGCGCTCGACGCGCCGATGCGGTCGACGACTTACCCCGACCCGTCGGGAGCGGGCGCGGCCGGGGACGCCGCGACTGGGGATGCGACGGGCGGGGCGGACGGCGACGTGACCGAGGGTGCGGGCGCCGGCGAGGAGGGCGGCGGAGGAGGCGGAGTCGAGACGACACCGCGGGGCGTCCCGGGGACGGCGACGGACACGGAGCCGGCGAGCGCGGGTCCGACCGGTACCGCGACCGCGGGGAGCGGAAACGGGCGCGCGACCGGCGGTGCCGCCGCCGGAGGCGCTCGGCCGGGACCGTCCGCGTATCGAGACGCGGACGAATCGGGCGAAGCGGATCGCTCGCGGACTCTCGTCGCGGCGGTCGTCGTCGTCGCGCTCCTCGCGGCGGCGGCGGTCGGGGCCGCCACCGTCGGCGACGGTCTCGCGCCGGGCGGCACGGACGAGCTGACCGACGGCGGCGGCGCCGACCCGGGCGACTCGTCGCCGGCGGGATCGGACGCGGCCGACGGGAGCGACGGCGACGACGGCGACGCGGCGGTGACCGACGACGGCGCGGCGACCGCCGACGAGGGCACGGTACCCACCGGCGACGACGCGGACGCGACGGCGTCGACAGACGACGGCGACCCGACGAACGGAACGGCGGGCGAGGCGGCTCGGAACACGGACGTCGCGCCCACCTGCGAGCGGTCGGCCCTCGCCGTCGTGCAGGTGCAGATGAACGCCTTCCGCTACAACGACAACAGGACGAACGACGGTATCAGGGCCGCGCGGGCGTTCGCGTCGCCGACGAACAGGGAGGCGGTGGGCTCCGTCGAGCAGTTCGTATCGCTGTTCGAGACGCCGTCGTACGCGCCGATGCTGACGTACGACACCGCGCAGTACTCGGTGCCGCGCGTCGACAATGACACCGCCGAAATCGAGGTCGTCACGCGGGAGAACGGCAGCGTGACCGGTCGGTACGAGTTCCGGCTCGTCCGGGTTCCCGGCGGGAGCGCGGGCACGAGCGCGGACCTCGGCGACGTGGACGACTGTTGGATGACCAGATCCGTAGGGGTGACGGAGTGAGCGAGCGGCGTCGCTCGCGCTCGACTATCCGGTCGTGGACGGGCTCAAATTCGACGCGACCGACCGCGACGGCCGGCCGTGGGACGTGAAGGGTTCGATGGTGAGTGGGGTTCGGCCGACGTTCAAGTTCTGGAAGGATCAGCACGAGACGCTCGCGGACGCTGACGGCGGGTACGCGCTTGTGTGGTATCGAGCGGAGGGGCGGCAGATCACCGTGTTGTCGTCAAGAACAATTCGTGTTCGAGATCTACGCATTACAAACTGGACAAACTCCGGAAAGACACACTATCGAAGCCATTCAGGAGAAGTTGAGGTTTGTGCAAATCGTTTTCTATGATCCGTGATTTCCTGACACTTATATGCGGGTGTAATTTCATAAAATCCCCTTAATACAAATTATCAATCTTCAGTCATCCGAGCTTGTCAGGATAGAATTATATAAAAACATATTAATGTCCTTTCAGTTGCTAAACTGGATGAGTGACTCCGAAGAGTATTCTTCTCTCACCGACTTGGTATTTGAGAAGAATCAATTGGAATCCGCGGATTTTGAAATTGCCTTTACCGCGACACTCGCAACCATCGTCCTTGCAACTACATCCAGCACCGATGTACCACCGTTTGTTCTGAAGTTCACATCAGTTGCACTTATTACAACAACCCTGATACGCCGGATGGCTGTTAGCACTCGTTTTGCCGACGAGGAGAAGATCCTTTCAATTACGATGTTTCCAATTGAATTATTAACATTAGTAACATTCTTTTACTTATTTTACACACCTGCCGAGATCATCAGCACAGCTACTGGATTAAATCAGCACACACTGTTGTTTACCGCCCTATTAATACCCGAACTGATTATTTTCTTGATTGTATCACAAGAAGTTGTATTCAAAAACTATATGATCTGGTGGGGTGGGTTCGCACTTGGTATAGCTGGGAGTACCGATAATCTGATAATACGGACAGTAGGCGGGTTTATTGCATTAATCGCTTTCAGAATATCACTAGTAGAGGATATGCCAGAAGAATTGGATGAAGCGCAAGAGTTTGTCAGTAAGGTTGAAAATAGACTAGAGACAGCCCTTTCTGACGCTAATCAGGAATTTGAGGAATATATGATTCCTACATCAGCTGGAACAGCGATAGCCACTTGGAAGGCAATTCTGGCTCTTATTTCTCTCTTTGTGCTAACTACGGGATTTTTGATTCTGTCTTTTACTCTTTCACTCGTATTCGGTTCTGTGTTTGAGTTATTTCTTTTAGTGGTTTCAGCCTTTTTTGTCAGACATATTGTCAGATTTTATTACTTAGCATACGGATCACCGAAAGAAAATCAAATGTTTGGTAAGGGATTTCCACAAATTCTATTGACGTATCTCGTCTATGTCTCTGGTCTGTACTCAGTGTTTGTTTGGATTTAAATAGAAGCGTAGAGGCACGCTCCCACATTGCTTTTATTGCAAACACTATTCTGAACAGATAACCGTACTCGTCATACTTTGTTTCTGAGATCAAACGGATCGGAGTGTCTCTCATTTCTCTATCTATATCCAACACAATAGTTTGTTTCTGTGTTGTCCTGATTCCCAGATAATAGAACGCGTCACGGGGGGTTCCCGTACGCAAAGCAGGACCAGAGGCTCCTCTTGCAGCCGGCGCGTAGCGCCGGAAACGCCAGCGAACGGGACCACGCGAGGTAACGACTGAACGAACGAAGTGAGTGAAGAAGTGGACTCGCGGGGATGTTGAACCAGATCCAGACGTGCTCGCTCACGTCGTTCGCTGCGCGCGACTGGCAGGGTTCAAATCCCGCTCGTTACCGTGTTGCGCCGCTCGCGAGGTTGCTCGCGGCGCAAAAACATGGACTCGCGGGGGTCCCGTGAGCGTCAGCGAACGGGACCACGCGAGGCCACGCCTGAACGAACGAAGTGAAGTGAAGGAGTGGACTCGCGGGGATTTGAACCCCGGGCCTCTTCCTTGCGAAGGAAGCGATCTGCCGCTGATCTACGAGCCCGCACCCGGAACCAATCGCCGTTCGTATTTGTACCTTACCTTTCGGCGAC
>Ga0102936_1000126_pt1 | contig 28312 bp, 23 predicted proteins | sample SalPon2_A_H2O_MG_FD_78502 | JGI IMG/M metagenome (GOLD analysis project Ga0102936, IMG submission 78502) | Salt pond water microbial communities from South San Francisco under conditions of wetland restoration - Salt Pond MetaG R2_A_H2O_MG | ecosystem: Environmental > Aquatic > Non-marine Saline...
CGTGCCAGTGTTCGGTGCGGTGGGTCCGGACCACGCCCTTCGGGTCGCCGGTCGTCCCGCTCGTGTAGTTGATTGTCGCGGGGTCGTCCTCGGAGACGTCGGGGCGCTCGACCTCGCTGGCGTCGGCTTCCTCCAGGAGTGACTCGTAGTCGCGCCAGTCGCCGTCGACGCGGTCGGCCGGGTTGGCGACGAACGCCGTGGCGGGTACGTGACCGCGGACCGCCTCGATTTTCTCTGCGTACTCGTAGTCGGCGACGACCGCTCGGGCCCCGCAGTCGTCGAGGATGTACTCGTAGTCTTCGGCGATGAGCCGGTAGTTGAGCGGGACCGAGATGGCTCCGATGACGTTGATCGCGTACAGCGTCTCCAGAAACCAGTGTGTGTTAGGCGAAAGCAGCGCCACGCGGTCGCCCGCCTCGATGCCGATATTCGAAAGTGCCGCCGCCGCTCGGTCGACCCGCTCGCCGAACTCGGCGTAGGTATACTCGGTGCCGTCGTGGGCGATAACGCCGATGGCGTCACCGTAGACGTCGACCCCCCTGTCGAGGAAGTCGAGCGTCGTCATCGCTCGATGCATGGCACGTCAAGACGTGCCTGTCGCACGTAAATTTCTTTCTCACCCTCTGACCGTCCACGGTGGCTCGCGCTCGGCGACTGGGCGTAATCCGCACTCGAAACGGCACGGAGCGGGCGTTTGGACACCCACTGTGGCCGTTTTGAGTTCTCTGTTGGCGTGTGTCGCTCGCTACGGTCGCACAGGCTGACCAGACGGCACCGACGGTCGGTGCTGTAGAACTGACAGACTTGTGGAACGATGGGTTTCGAACTGCCACTCGCCGCCCGGCGTCGAGCGCTGCGGGCGTCGGGACGAACTATTATCACGCTCAGTTGCGGACTCTCAGGGGATGGCCACAGCGCATCTCATCGCGGTCGGTTCCTCGCCGCTGGGCAAGACGGACCTGCCTGGCCGCGACTTGTTCTCTCGGGCCTTGGCCGAGGCGTTCGAGGACCTGCCCGACCCAGCCGACGTCGTCGACGGGCTGTACGTCGGCGCCCAGTCCGAACGGTACGAGAATCAAATCATGCAGGGAACGCTCATGGCCGAGTGGGCCGGCCTACGGAACGTCCCCGCAGAGCGCGTCGAAGCGTGTGCGGCCGCCGGCGCGCTCGCGCTCAAGAACGCCGTCCGTGACGTTCGGGCGGGCGTCCACGACGCCGTGCTTGCCTGTGGCGTCGAGAAGATGACTGCTGGCGGGACCGAGGGGGCCACGAACGCGCTCGGTGCCGCATTCGAGCGGGCCTTAGAACAGCGGTCGGGAATCACCGCGCCCGCCACGTACGCCCTGCTCGCACGGCGGTACCTCCACGAGACCGATGCGACGGAACGCGATCTGGCCAGAATCGCCGTGAAGAACCACCGGAACGCGGTGGCCAACCCACGAGCGATGTTCCAGCAAGCGGTCGACGTCGAGACGGTCATGGGCGCTCCAGACGTCGCGCCCCCGCTGAAACTGTACGACTGTGCACCGGTCACTGACGGTGCCGCAGCCGTCGTCGTCGCGAACGACGAGGTGGCAGCCGACCTGCAGCGTCGTCCCGACGCGGTCCGCGTGGCCGGCGTCGGCTCGGCGGCCAACAACCTCGCTGTCGCGGAGCGCGACCTGACGTTCGTCGAGGGGGCGAACGTCGCTGCCTCGACCGCCTACGAGGACGCCGGCGTAGACGCCGCGGATGTCGACGTCGCGGAAGTCCACGACGCTTTCACCGTCTGTGAGGCACTGCTGGCCGAGGCCGCCGAGTTCGCCCCCGAGGGCCGCGGAATCGAGACCGTCGAAGAACCCGGGGACCGGTCGGCGGGCTGGACTGATGTCCAGATCAACACGAGCGGCGGACTGAAAGCCCGTGGACACCCCATCGGTGCGACCGGGCTGTTACAGGCGGTCGAAGCCTACGAGCAACTGACCGGACGGGCCGGTGAGCGGCAAGTGGCCAACGCCGACACCGCGCTGCTCATCAACGAAGGCGGCGTCGCGGACGCCCACACCGTGGCCCACGTCCTGACTGCACAATGACCGACGAGAGTGATTCACCGATGACAGACAGCGATTCCACGACGACGGGGCCGCTCGCACCGGACGACATCACCGCCGACTCGCCGTTTACCCTCCCCGGCTTCTTCGATGCGTTAGCCGCGGGCAAGCTGGTGGCCGCTCACTGTACGGAGTGTGATACACACCTGCTGCCGCCTCGCCCCGCCTGTTACGGCTGTGGGAGCCGGGCAGTCACGCTATCGGAACAGCCCCGGACCGGCGAGGTGATATCGTACACGTCTGTCACTCGACCTCCGTCCGCGTTCGACCACGTAGCGCCGATCACCATCGCAGTGGTCGAGCTCGACTCTTCGGCGCGGCTTACAGGTCGCGTCGACGCGTCACTCGAGGACGTCGCCATCGGCGACCGCGTCGAGCTCCGCGTCCGCGATGCCGAGTCGGTCGATATCGATGAGGAGTTCGACCTATCCTACGAGGAGAGCTGGCCACTCCACGTCTTCGAACTGCTGTGAACCGACGGAACACCGACGACTGTCTTTTGCAGTGAACACGCGACGGGGAGAGTGAGGCAGTGTCAGGACTGGAGCCGACCGCGCCGCCAGTCCTCCGTGTCGGGCGTCTGATTGAACGTGTAGATGTGGATACCGCGGATACCGTACTCCTCGTCGTCGACGTACGGGCCCAACCCCTCGACGAGGTCGTCCGGCTTGTACGAGCCGCGGGAGCCGACGAGTTGCTTGACGAACCCGAGGATACCGGTCGTCTTCTTCAGGAACTTGACGGAGTCACCGACGCCGACCTTCTGTGATATCTGCATCAGTCGCTGGTACTTCATCACGCCGGGGATGCCGATTTCGACGGGGAGGTCGACGCCCCGCGAGCGGATGTCCTCTATCCAGTCGAGGACAGCCTCGGGGTCGTAACACAGTTGCGTGACGATGTAGGTCGCGTAGGGCGCTTTCTTCTGCATGGACTCCGCGAGCATCTCCTCGTCGAGGAACTCGTGGCCTTCCGGGTAGCCGGTAATCCCGACGTCGTCGAACTCGTAGTCCATGCTTTCGAGCGTCGAGAGGAGGTCGTATGCAGACTCGAACTCGCCGGCGGGCTCCTCCCGGTCGCCGCCGGGGACGAAGATATCCGTCACGCCGGCCTCGGTGAGCCGCCGGGCTATCTCTTCGAGTTGGTCGCTGTCCTCGACGTACCGCGCAGCGATGTGCGGAACAACCTCGAACCCCTCTTCGACGGCCATCTCCGTCTTCTCCACCGTCCGGTCGATTCCCAACTGCGGCGAGGTGGTCACTGCGATTGTCGCGCCCGTGGGTAGCTCCTCGATCTCCTCGTCGAAGCTATCGAAGGGCATCAGTTCGAATCGCGCGGTCCGGAGAAGCGTCTCGACGCCTTCGTTGCTGCCGGTAACGCGTGACTTCAAGGACATCTCTTGCCAGAAAGTGGCAGCGGAACCACTTTTGTTTGTGGGTGGGGCTACGCACCCGTTTATATGTGTCAGGCGTTGACGCCACCGCACTGGCGCATGCGTCGCACGATGTCGTCTTTCGAGGCGGTTTGCTGTGGGTCGCCGATGCGGTGTAACACGAGGTCGAGGACGTTGAGCTGTCTGAGGAGGTCACGGGTCTGGCCGTGGTCAAGGTCCAGCGACCGCTGTACCTCGTAGACGGCCGTCGCATCGACGATGGCGTCGACGATGTCTTCGACGGTGACGCCGTCCGGCAGGCCGATACCGTCGGTGAGGATTTGCTCGCTCGGGATGGGCTCCGGTTCCGGCGGCGACGGTGTCGAGCCAACCTCGCCGGACGCTGTTTCGGACTCCTCGATAGCCTCGTGGTCGACGCCGTCGCTCCGGGCGTTCTGTGCCGTCGTATCGTAGGATGCGGGTTCGTGGATATCGGCTTCTATCATGTACCGACGGACCGTCTCCGCGGCGATATCCATCTCGATGTACTCGCTCATCTCGGTGAACGTCCCACACGACTCGTACAGCGTCCGGAGGTACTCGGTGTCGTCGTAGGCGGGGACGCCGTCGGACCGCACCGCTGCGAGGCGGCTAGCGAGTGAGTCTTCGGTGCCACCGTCGGCAGCGGTGACCGCCTCGGACTGTGACGCCTCGTCGTTGGCCGTCGCCGGTGCCTCTGACGGCTCGATACGAAAGCAAACTGTCACTACGAGTTCGCCGTCCTCGACGCGGGCAGCCTGTTCTTCCGTGCGGACGACCGACTCGGTGCCCGACGACGCCGGGAGCAGGTCTGACACTGCACAGGTTATCGTGATGTCTCCGTTGTCGTCGACGGATGCCGTCTCCGGTGTGAGCGGTGATTCGGCCCCCCCGTCCGCTGTTGGACACATCGGGACCGGCAGTGTCATCTCGACGTTCAGGGCCCCGGCGGTGTCCGACGCCGTCGTGACCTCCAACTCACGGACGGACCGGGTCCGGGACTCGACCTGTTCGACGACACGTGAGAGCGCGTCGAACGAATCTTGTAGACCCATGATATTACGTATCTATGGTATACTGTGCCACATAGCGGTATATCAGGAATAATAAACCCATTCAAATACGTCCCGCGCGTCGGGTCCGCAGCGTGCCTACTCAGACGGGCCGCGCGACGCTGACCAGTCGCTCACCGGCGAAGACCACGCCCCCGCGGCTCACCGAATACGCGACGCCACCGCTCGCTGCCGTGACGGTCTCCCGCCGCTCGAACGAGGACGGACAGTACACCGTTCCCAACTCCTCGCCGTCCTCGACGGAGTCACCGACCCCGATTCCGGGGCGGGCCTCGAAGAGGCCGGACACCGGTGCCGTGGTCGCGTCCGGGTCGTCGCGGAGCAACGTCTGGTTCGGCGAGGGCGTCGGTCGGCCATCGAGAATCCCGACTTCACGGAGCACGTCCCGGACGCCGTCCACGCCGGTCTCGACGCCCGATTGGGCGACTTGGCGGCTGTTGCCCAGTTCGGCGGTGAGCGCTGGAATCCCCTCACGGGCGACGGCGGCCCGGAACGTGCCGCGAAATCCGTCGTCATCCGTCGATTCGTCGTCGGCCAGCAGGTAGTCGGTACCGAACGCCTCGCCCAACCGTCGGGCTTCGGACTGGTCGGCTCGGACCCGGACGTGTTCGAGCATGTCTGCCGTCCCAGTGTGGAGGTCGACGACGGCGTCGGCGTCGGTCACGAGACGCCAGAGCTCCGCAGCCAATTGCTCCTGCAGCGTCCCGTCGTCGTTGCCGGGCCACACCCGATTCAGGTTCGGATTCACGGCGTCGTACGCCGCCGGCGTCATGTACGAGCGACTGTCGAAGGCGAGTGCGTTCACCACGGGGACGACGACGACGGTTCCCGCAATCTCGGCGTCGAGCAGTCGCCAGTGGAGACGGCGCAGCGCCGCCGGGCCGTTCAGTTCGATGCCGTGCTGGGCGGCCTGTACGTACGCGGTCGGACCGCTCCCTCCGGCGTAGCGGTGGACTGTGACGGTGACTTCGTCGCCCGATGGCAGGCGACCCAGCGTGCGGTCGGTCACGGTATGCGTGACCTCCTCGTACTCCATACGGTCCTCCCGAACCCGGCCGACAAAAAGGTCGGGAGGGATTTATCATGGTCGGCGGCGACGCCACCGATATGCGTTTGCCATCGTCGACGTGGACGGAACTGGACGCGGTCGACACCGACCTCGCCCTGCTCCCGGTCGGGAGCACGGAGCAACACGGCCCCCACGCGCCGCTTGGGACCGACACGCTCGACGCCGAAGCCGTCGCCGACGCGGCCGCCGAGCGCTACGACGACCCGGTCGTGGTGGCCCCCGCGGTGCCGGTCGCGGTGGCCGAGGAACACCGGCGGTTCACCGGCACCCTCTGGACATCGGAAGACACCTTCCGGACCTACGTCAGGGACATCGTCGGCAGTCTCGCCGCCCACGGCTGGGACCGGGTCGTCCTCGTCAACGGCCACGGGGGAAACATCGCTGCGCTGCGGGAGGTCGCCGGTCGCATCGTCCGACACGACGACGCCTACGCCGTGCCGTTCACGTGGTTCGACGAAGTCGACACCGACGTCGCCATGGGTCACGGCGGTCCGCTGGAGACGGCGTTGCTCCGACACGCGAACCCCGAGACGGTCCGCGAAGACAGACTGGACGAGGCCGCCGAGGGCGGCAGCGACCGGTGGGGCGACTGGCAGGGGCACGTCAATCTCGCTTTCGACTCCCACGAGTTCACCGCAAACGGCGTCGTGGGCGACCCCCGCGAGGGGAGCGCCGAACTGGGCGAGGAACTGCTCGACACGGCGAGTGACGCCCTCGTGGACCTGCTAGACGCCGTCGCCGACCGTGACCCGCACCCGACCGCCGAGTGACCTACAGGAGCGTCTCGCCTTTGGTTTCGCGACCCCAAATCAACAGCGCGACGCCGGCGATGAAGAGCGATACCGCCACGGGCGCGAGCGTAACGAGATAGCCGAACTGCGAGAGCGTCCCGAAGAACACCGGACCGGCGACCGCTGCGACCTTCCCGACGGAGCCGGTGAGGCCGAGTCCGGTCGAACGGACCTCCGTTGGAAACACCTCCGAGGTGTAGGCATACAGCACCGCCCAAGCGCCGAGCACCGCGAATCCCATCACGAACAGTCCGAGCAGGAACACCGCCGCCCGGGCGGCACCGATATCGACACCGGCGCCGGGAATCGCCGCCGCGAAAAGCAGCGTGCCGCCGCTACCGAGGATGGTGAACCCACCGAGTGTCCACTTGCGACCGAGAACTTCGATGAGGGCGGCGGCGCTGAGCTGTCCGAGCAGTTGGAAGACGGTGACTGCGAACAGGAAGCGATAGAGGTTCTCGGCGTACCCCGCAGCGGCGACGGTGTCCGGGAGCCACGTGAAGATGCCGTAGAACGCGATGTTGATGACAGCCCACAAACTCGCGATCAGGACCGTCGTCCCGAGCAACTCGGGTTCGAGAAGTCGCCGATACCCCATCTCGTCGGTATCGACGACGCGCCACGGACCCGAGATGGCAGGTGGTTCGGTCCGGTTTCGAACGGCAATCGCTTCGAGAGCCTCGGTCGCAGCCGCTGTCCGACCCTGTCGGGCGAGGTAGTACGGTGACTTCGGGAGCACTCGGAGGGCGACGACCGCGAGACCGAGCGGCGCGATTCCAGCGGCGAAGAACACACGCCATGCAGCCACGCCACCGATTGTCCCGTCCGAGCCGCCCAGTACCGACAACACTGCCCACGCGAGTGCTACCACGACGATCGCACCGATGGAGTACGACGCCTCGAGGTACGTGATGTACCGACCGCGGACGTGCGACGGGAGGTGTTCGGCGAGGTACGACGCGCCTGCGACCAGTGCGCCTCCGAGACCAACGCCGGTCAGAAACCGAAGTCCGATGGCCGAGTACAGACCGACCGCGAGGCCGGTCAGAGCGGTGAAAACGGAGAACGTGGCGATAGCGATACCGAGCGTTCGCTTGCGCCCGAAACGGTCGGCGTACCACCCGCCGACCGTGTTGCCCACCAGCATTCCGAGGAGGCTCGCACTGCCGAGAACGCCCGCGCTAACTCCCGATAGACCCCACGTCTCGATGAACGTCGGGAGTGTGAAAGAGATCGCGAGTATGGAGATAGCCATCGCGGCCCATGTACCACCGACGGTCGCTATTAGGAGCCAGTGAAAGCGCCCGACGGAGATGGTCTCGATGACATCGCCGATGCGTTGTTCCTGTCCGTCCATATCGTCGGTGGTCGTTCGTGGGGGTGTTAAAACCGAGAGTGCCACAGTCTGTTATTCGTCCCACAGGAGCGCGCGCTCGCCCGCTGCTTTCGACGGCTCGGCGTCGAGGGCACGTCCCTCTCACCCGAAGGACGGTCACGGGAGGCGCTAATCGGGACCAGTCGAACGGCCGTGCCGCTCGCATCGCTCGGGCACCAGCGGTGGCAGCCGTCTGTGCTCGACTCACTTCACAAGACTATCGCTGTTATTTTTGTCCCTCTACGTGAAATCTATCTGAATGGTTGTGGACCGCCGTCGAGACAGGCGATAGTTATATCTGCGCGCCACAGCCAGTTCGAATCAGACCTATGGAAACAACCGATAGCGTGCCGACTCAGGCCGATACGGTCATCGTCGGCGCTGGTATCGTCGGCTGCAATCTCGCGTACCAGTTGACGCAGATGGGGCGTGAGGACGTGGTGGTCGTGGACCAAGGCCCGATGCCGACAACGGGCGGGTCGTCTACGCACGCACCGGGCATCATGTTCCAGACGGCGGAACCCAAACCGCTGAGCCAGTTCGCCGACTACAGTCGCCGGCTCTACTCCGAGTTGGAGGGCGCTGACGGCCAGCAGGCGTACAACGAGACGGGTGGCATTGAGGTGGCCCGCAGCGAGGAGCGAATGGCGTTCCTCCAACGGCGCGTCGAACACGCCGAGGCGTGGGGCATCGAGGACCCACAACTCCTCTCGCCCGAGGAGGTGACGGAGCATCTGCCGCTCGTCGACGACTCCCAGATTCTGGGCGGCTACTACTCACCCACCGACGGACAGGTTTCGGGCGTCGTCGCCTGCGATGCGCTGGCCCGTGAGGCGATGGAGAAGGGCGCGGAGTTCGTCCCGCACACCCGGACGGAGGACGTCGAGGTGGACGGCGATGGGGTGCAGGCCGTCGTCACCGAGAACGGCACCATCGAGTGCGAGGAAGTCGCCATCGCGACGAACATCTGGGCGCGCCAACTGGGCGAAAAACTCGACGTACACCTCCCGGTGACGCCGGTCGAACACCAGTACACGATGACCGAGTCGCTGGACGAACTGGCAGACAGCGCGGTCGATGTCACCGACCACCCGCTGTTCGAGAACTACGAGAACGTCTCCGGCGAGAAGGCAAAGCGCCTCCTCATCGGCCCGGACCGCCCCATCCTCCGGGACCAAGACAACGCGATGTACTACCGGACCCACGGGGACGCCTACGGTATCGGCTCGTACAACCACGAGCCAATCGTCCCCGACCCGCAGGAGCTCGGACAGAACGACCCGGACGGCGAGCAGGGGTCGGTCCACGAGTTCACCGACTTCCACATGGACAACGCGACCCACCCGGACCGCCCGCACAAGGCCCCCCGGCAGGCCAGCGACGAACTGCTGCCCGCGACCGAGGGTGCCGAACTCGAACACAAGTACAACGGGATGTTCGCCGAATCGCCCAACGGCCTGCCCGTGATGGGCCCGGTTCGGGACTGTGAGGGCCTCTGGACGGCCGCGGCCATCTGGGTGACTCATGCCGGCGGCGCGATGAAGGCGATGGCCGAGTGGATGGAGAACGGTATCCCACGACTGGACGACGGTCCCATCGACGTCTCGCAGTGTAACGTCAACCGCTTCGACGAACACGAGGGGTCGTGGGACTTCGCGCGGGATATCGGCGGCGAGGAGTACCGTATCGTCTACAACGTCATGCACCCCAAGTGGGTGTGGGAGGACATGCAGCGAGACATCCGGCGGACGCCGATGTACCACACGCACAAGGAGTACGACGCCGAGCTGTGGGCCGAGGCGGGCTGGGAGGAGCCACAGTGGTTCGAGTCCAACGCCGACCTCCTAGAAGAGTACGGCGACCAGATTCCCGACCGGGACGGCTGGGAAGGCGTCTACTGGTCGCCCCTCGAAGGCGCGGAAGCGCTGCACGTTCGGAACAAGGTCGGCCTGCACGACATGACCTCCTTCAACAAGATGGCGGTCGTCGGCGCCGAAGCCGGCGAGTTCGTCCAGCGGCTCTGTACCAACGACATGGACTTAGACGTTGGCGACGTTCGCTACACGCTGATGTGCAACGAAGGCGGCGGCGTCCGGGCCGACATCACCGTCACGCGCACGGACGAAGACCGCTATCTCCTGTTGACGACCGGCCGCGAGGTCGGGAACAACCACGTCGCGTGGGTCCGCCACCAGTCGCCCGAGGGCGTCGTGGTCAACGACGTGACATCCAGTCTGGCGGCGATGGTCTGTACCGGCCCCGACGCCCGCAACGTCCTCTCGAAAGTGACCGACGTGGACCTCTCGGACGACGCCTTCCCCTTCTTCACGAGCCAGCAGTTCTTCGTGAAGAACGTCCCCGTCACGGCACTGCGCGTCTCCTACGCCGGCGAACTCGGCTGGGAGCTGTACACGCCCTCTGAGTACGGCGAACGGCTCTGGGAGCATCTCATGGACGCCGGCGACGAGTACGACATCCGGCCCTATGGCAACGGTGCGCTGGACTCCCTGCGAATCGAGAAGGGGTTCCGGCTGTGGGGAGAGGACCTCCACACCGAACACACGCCCTTCGAGGCCGGCCTCGGCTGGGCGGTCGATATGGACACCGACTTCATGGGGAAGGACGCGCTCGCGGCGGCACGTGAAGAGCCGGCGGCGGCCGCCGACGGCGGTGAGCGAGCCGACGGATCGCGAGCCTCGTCGGACGAGCAGCGCGCGTCCGATGGTGGAGCGGCCACCGACAGCGTCTACACCGGGCAGGAAGTGGCCTGCCTGACGCTCGACGACGAGGACGCGACCATCCTCGACGACCGGCCGGTGTTCGCGCCGGGCGAGGACGAGACGCTGGGCTACGTCCACAGCGCGGAGTACGGCTACTCCGTCGGGGCCTGCGTCGCCTACACCTACCTCCCCTCGGAGTACGCCGAGCCGGACACCGACGTCGAGGTGTTGTTCGAGGGCGAGCGCTACGCGGCGACGGTCCGAGACGAACCGCTGCTGTGACCCGACAGGACGTATAGCTTCCCTGTCACTCTGAGCTTTCTCCGAGTTTCCAGCGACGAGCCGAGTGCGCTGGGAGACGTTCCTCACGAGTCGTCCGTAGAGCCCTTCAGACGGCAATATGCCCCGGCGGTGGGTCGCCCCACCGATGTTTTTAAGATTGTCACAGCGGCACTCCGAAAGGAGACCTATGAGTACGAGTGACCCACCAGCACGGACGGAGACGGTTATCATCGGAGCCGGGGCCGTCGGGTGCAGCGTCGCCTACCACCTGACGGAACTCGGAGCCGAGGACGTGACCGTCATCGACCAGGGACCGTTACCGGTCACCGGGGGTTCGTCGGTTCACGCGCCGGGCATCATGTTTCAGACGTCGCCGTCGAAAATCCAGACGAAGACGGCGTACTACACGAGTCGCCTGCTCTCCGATGCGGGCGTCTACGACGAAGTCGGGGGCATCGAACTCGCCCGCAGCGAGGAGCGCATGGACTTCCTCCGACGGCGGGTCGAGTGGGCAACCTCCTACGGCCTGCCCGAACCGGAACTGCTCTCGCCCGAGGAAGTGACCGACCACCTGCCGATGGTCGACGAGAGCGAGATTCTGGGCGGCTACTACTCTCCCACGGACGGCCGCGTCGACGGTATCGGCGCGCTCCAGTGGTACATGGCGGAGTCGACTGCCGACTTCTACGGCGATACCGAGGTGACGGATATCGAAGTCGAGGACGGCGAGGTACGGGCCGTCGTCACCGACCGGGGCCGCATCGAGTGTGACCGCTGCGTGATGGCGACGAACAACTGGGGCTACCAGACCGGCCAACTGGCCGGGCTCGACCTCCCCATCGCGCCCGTCGAACACCAGTACGTCGTCACCGAACCGATGGACGAACTCTCCGACGAGGAGACCGCCGTCGGGGACAACACGACCGGACTGGACGTGCCGGGCGACCGCGACATCGCGGAGTACATGAGCGAGGGACCGACCCAGCCGGTCGGCCGCGACCAAGACCACTCGCTGTACTTCCGGAACCACGGCGACGCGTTGGGGATGGGGTCGTACAACCACGAGTCGCTCTCGGTCGACCCCGAGGCGATGGGCAAAAACAGCGAGGAGCGACAGGCGTCGGTCCGGGGCTTCACCGAGGAACACTGGGAGACGCCGACCCACCGCAACCGCGATACGTCGGCCAAGCAGGCCTTCGACGAACTGCTGCCGGCTACCGAGGACGCCGAGTACGCCGTCACGGAGAACGGCATCTTCGTGTTCACACCTGACGGGATGCCGGCCGTCGGGCCGACGGCGGCCGTCGACGGGCTCTGGAGCGGCCTGGCCATCTGGTGGACGCACTCGGGCGGCTACGGCCGTATCCTCGCGGAGTGGATGGAGAACGGCGTCCCGCGCCTGCCATCCGGCCCGGTCGACACCGGCGGTATCCACGTCCAGCGGTTCGAACCCCACACCGGCGAGAAAGACTACTTCGTCGACCGCGGCGCGAAACGCTACGAACAGGTCTACAGCATCGTCGAACCGCGGTGGCAGCCAGACGACCACCGGGGCCTCCGGACGAGTCCGTTCTACCACCAACAGAAAGCGTTGGGCGCGGAGTTCTACCAGAGCGGCGGCTGGGAGTCCCCACAGTACTACGAGTCGAACGCCGACCTCGTCGAGCGGTACGAGGACGAGATTCCGGAACAGGACGGCTGGCAGGATATCAATCGCTCGCCGATCGAGGCCGCCGAACACTGTCACACCCGCGAGAACGTGTCGATGTTCGACATGACCACCTTCGCCTCTATCATGGTGGAAGGGGCCGACGCCGAGTCGTTCCTCCAGCGGGTGTGTAGCAACGACGTGGAGATAGACGTTGGACAGGTCCGTTACTCGCTGTTGCTGAACGAGGGCGGCGGTATCCTCGCAGACATCACGGTCGTCCGACTGGACGACGACGAGTTCATGGTCACTACCGGTGGCGGCAACTCGCCACAGATTCACGGCAACTGGCTCAAAGAACACGCGCCCGAAACCGTCTCGGTCAACATCGAGGAGGGCGGCAAGACAACCATCGGGCTCTGGGGTCCGAAATCACGGCTCCTGCTCCAGCGCTGTACGGACGCCGACATCACCAACAGCGGCTTCCCCTACTTCCGCGCCAAGCAGATGTACGTTGGCGAAGTGCCGGTTATCGCCCTGCGCGTGTCCTACGTCGGGGAACTCGGCTGGGAGCTGTGGGCTCCCGTCGAGTACGGTCAGAAGCTCTGGGAGACCCTCCGGGAGGCCGGCCAAGACCTCGACGTGCGGCCGATGGGCGGCGGCGCGCTGAGTTCGATGCGGTTAGAGAAGGGTTACCGCCTCTGGGGAACCGATATCGACACCGACTCGAACCCGCTTGAGGCCGGCTTGCCCTTCGCCGTCGACATGGACACCGACTTCGTCGGGAAGGAGGCGCTTCAGGAAGCGAAAGCCGAGGGTATCGACAACCGCATCACGCCGCTGACGCTCGACGACTCGACGGATATCCTGCTTTCGGGCCGCCCAGTCCTGAAAGACGGGGAGAAAATCGGCTACGTGCAGGCCGCCGACTTCGGCTACACCATCGGTGAGTCCATCGCCTACACCTACGTCCCGAGCGAGTACGCCGAGGCGGGCACGTCCGTGCAGGTCCACTGCGAGGGCGAGACCTACGACGCGACGATTCGGGACGAACCGCTGTTCGACCCCGGCCGGGAGAAGCTACTCAGATGAGCCGTCGGTACAGCACGCCTACCGTCCGCAGTTGAGCACACACAACACATGACCACGACCGAATCCGAAGAACTCCCCATCACGTACGCCGACATCGAACGCGCTCGCGAACGACTCGACGACGACTCCGTCGTCAAGCAGACGCCCGTCGAACGGAGCTCGTCGCTCGAAGAGTTCGCCGGCGGGACGGTGTACCTGAAGATGGAGCACCTCCAGTGGACGGGGTCGTTCAAGACCAGAGGGGCCTACAACAAGATTCGGCAGGACGTCGACCGGGGCGTCGAGGAGTTCGTCGCCGCAAGCGCCGGCAACCACGCGCAGGGCGTCGCCCTCGCCGCGACGACGTGCGGGGCCGATTCGACCATCTTCATGCCGGAGAACGCGCCACAGACGAAGGTCGAGGCCACCCGTGGCTACGGGGCGACGGTCGAACTCGTCGGCAAGGACTTCCAGGAGACGATGCAAAGCGCCCAAGAGGCGGTCGAGGGCACCGACGCGGAGTTCGTCCACGCGTACGACGACCTCGACATCATCGCAGGCCAGGGGACGCTTGGCACGGAGATGTACCACGACCACCCCGACGTCGACACCGTCATCGTCCCCATCGGTGGCGGCGGCCTGATGAGCGGTGTCTCGACCGCGCTCAAACACCTCTCGCCGGAGACACGCATCGTCGGCGTTCAGGCCACCGGGGCCGAGACGATACACAAGAGCCTCGACAAGGGAATGCCGGTGACGCTCGACGAGGTCGACACCATCGCTGACGGCATCGCTACGGGCGGTATCTCGGAGACGACGCTACGGGTTATGCAGTCGAACGTCGACGAGGTCGTGACCGTCACCGACACGGAGATTGCGCGGGCCATCCTCCTGTTGATGGAGCGGGCCAAGCAGGTCGTCGAGGGAGCCGGCGCGGCGTCGGTCGCCGCCCTGCTCAGCGATGATTTGGACGTGACCGGCGAGACGGTGATGCCGCTACTGTGCGGGGGGAACCTCGATATGACACAGCTGCGAGAAGTTCTCATCCACGCGATGACCGAACGCCAACAGCTGCTCAGTCTGCGGGTCCGCATCGACGACCACCCCGGCGTGATGGAGGAGATATCGGGCATCATCGCCGCCCGAGGCGCGAACATCCACGACGTGCGCCACGAGCGCTCGGTCGACGACCTCGAAATCGGGGAGGCGTATCTCGTTTTCGACGTCGAGACGAGCGGCGCCGACCACGCCCAAGCTATCGTCGACGCCGTCCGCGCGGCGGACTACCCTGTCGACGACATCGCACGGTCGCTCGGCTAGCTCGTGTCGGTCGGCCGACCTATGGGAAAGTTATTTTATCAAGGTCGGGAAAATCTACGTGTATTGTCCACAATGTACAAGCACATGCTGATTCCCTACGACGGGAGCAAGGAATCGAACAAGGGGGCGACCCACGGTATCGAACTCGCGGCGAAACTGGGCTCGACGGTGCACGGGCTCTACGTCATCGACCTACCGGGCGCACCGCGGGCGATGTCGATTCGGGACGACGAGGAGGAACTCCGCGAGGAGTACCGCGAGTACGGCGAGAAAGAACTGACCGCACTGGGCGAGATAGCGGCCGACCACGGCGTCGAGTTCGAGAGCCACATGCGCTCTGGGTCACCGAGCGACGAAATCGTCGACTTCGCAGCGGCGGAGGAGATGGACGTGGTCGTTATGGGGTCGGCCTACCGCGGGAAGCTCGGGAACCTAATCGGTGGCATCCCCGACCGCGTGGTCCGTTCGTCACCGGTTCCGGTCATCACGCACCGCATGAACGTCGACGAGACCTGATGCCGGTCGCCGAAACACGAAGCATAACTGAAAAATCATATTTTGCGACGTGGTGAGCCAGCCGCGGGTTTCCCGGTCACAGAACCACGTATTCGGGAAAAGTTTAATATAGTCCACCCGAACCCTATGTCTGAGGTTGTATAGCACACTGAACAGGCTCGGCTTCCGGTACTGACGCCGAGACTCGTCATGCAGTGGTACAGCCCGACGAACGAAGCCGGTACAGCCACACTCACCGAACAGGTTGGTGGTGAACCGGCAGCGGTGCCGACAACAATCATGAAACGACGCGGACACCCAACGCGCAATCGGATAAGAGGGGAATCACATGTCAGAGAGTGACGAGACCACCGGCGAGATGTCGGACGGACTCCAAGTGGAGCTGTTCCATCCGGAGTCCGACAGAGAGCCGGGCGACACGAACTGGCAGGGGTACGGTTTCGACGTTCACCCGATCGTGTTCCCGGTCGCACTGGCTATCATTGCACTGTTCATCGCAATCACCGTCCTCCTCGGTGACACTGCCTCGGAGGCGTACACGTGGCTGTTCAACACCATCGGCAGCACGTTCGGCTGGTTCTACCTCCTGGCGGTGAACGTCTTCATCGTCGTGTTACTGTTCTTCGCGCTCAGTAAGTACGGCAAAATCAAGATAGGTGGCGTGGAAGCCGAGAAGGAGTTCAGCGACTTCTCGTGGATGGCGATGCTGTTCAGCGCCGGCATGGGTATCGGGCTCATGTTCTTCAGCGTCACGGAACCGATATTCTACTTCAACACCCCGCCGAGCTACTTCGGTGCCGAAGCCGGGACCGGAGCGGCCGCGGCGGGCGCGATGGCACAGACGTTCTTCCACTGGGGCTTTCACCCGTGGGCCGTCTACGGCCTCGTTGGCCTCGGGTTGGCGTTCTTCTCGTTCAACCGCGGGTTGCCGCTCACGTTCCGGTCGATATTCTGGCCCCTGCTTGGCGAGCGCATCTACGGCTGGCCGGGCCACATCATCGACCTCGTGACGGTGTTCGCGACGCTGTTCGGCCTATCCACCTCGCTCGGACTGGGGGTCGCACAGGTCAACAGCGGCCTGAACTACGTGTTCGGGAGCAACATGCTCGGGGTGGCGAACGTCCCGACAGGCACCATCCCGCAGGTCGCACTCATCGCGGGTATCACCCTCATTGCGACGATGTCCGTCGCTGCGGGTCTCGACGGCGGCGTCAAGCGCCTGAGTACCCTCAATCTCTACTTGATGTTCGCGCTGCTCGGGTTCCTCCTGCTGGTGGGCCCGACCGTGTTCATCCTCAGCGCGTGGGTCGAGGGACTCGGTGCGTACCTCCAGAACATCCTCGGCCTCGGTTTCTTCACCGGCACACTCGGACAGGCCGCCAACGGGACGGTCACCGCGTGGACGGTGTTCTACTGGGGCTGGTGGATTGCCTGGTCGCCGTTCGTCGGCATGTTCATCGCACGCATCTCGAAGGGACGCTCCGTCCGGGAGTTCGTGCTGGGCGTCCTCTTCCTCCCGTCGCTGTTCTCGACGCTCTGGCTGTCGACCTTCGGCGGGAGCGCGCTGAACAACGCACTGGGCGGCGGCGCTGTCCAGACGCAGTACTCGGAACTGGGCTACGCGGCGTTCGAGACGCTCGGCATGTTCGTCATGCTGAACCAGTACCCTTTGGGCGTCATCTCTGGGCTGCTGGCGACGCTGCTCGTCATCACGTTCTTCGTGACCTCGTCGGACTCCGGGTCACTGGTCATCGACCACCTCACCTCCGGCGGCAAGCACGACGTGCCGAAGACCCAGCGCATCTTCTGGGCCCTCACCGAGGGCCTCGTCGCCTCGGTACTGCTCATCGGCGGCGGGCTGACGGCGCTGCAGACGGCGGCCATCACGACCGGGCTACCGTTCGCGGTCATCCTGTGTCTGATGTGTTACACCGTCTATCTGGGCCTCAGCAACGAGTACCAGATTCTCGAATCCGAGGAGTTCGCGGAGACGATTCAGGACCTCACCGACCGCGAAGATGTCGACGTTGTCACCTCCGGTGACGAGATGGTGACAGACATCTCCGACCGCGACGACTCGCCGACCAGTAGCGACTGACCCGACCCGGGGCAGCGCTCATTTTTCGGTACGAAACGCTCGACAGCCGCTGCTGTGGCCGGCACAAACAGCCTGTTTACACCCCCTCGCGGACACAGTCGGCGGTCGTGAGACCGGTCATCTCTCGACGAACGGACGGCAACCGGTCTCAGTCGGCCCGCTCCGTCTCCACGGTGCGTTCGGCGTGGAACCACCGGCGGACCGCACCGCCGAGGCCGAAGGCCGCGAGCAACACCCACACTGCCAGCCCGCCGGCCGTCGGCAGGGCCAGCCACCCCACAGCGCTGAGTGCGGCTCCGATGAGGAGTCCGTAGGTCGGACGCCGCTGTCCCTGGACGTCCGTGACGAGCGTGCCGACGACGAGAAAGCCGAAAGCGGTCAGCGCGACCACGATACCGACGAGTATCAGCGCCACGAGACGGCCAACGAGCGTGCTCGCCACGCCGGCCCGGCTCAGTTGACTGAGGCCGAACAGCCCCACGGTGAGGGCGATGACGTACCCCATGAGCCCGTACGGGACGGCCCTGTACGGTTGGTCGTAGAGCGCGTCCAGCGAGCGGTCGACACGCCCCTCCGACAGCCGGAGTACGAGACCACCGAAAGCCACCACGAGCAGAAACGAGCCCAGCGCCTTCAGATATCCCGGGAGCCCGCCGAGAGTGGCCACGTCGACTGACTGTCCCACCGTCACGGGCGACGGCAGCGCGGCGAACGGGCTGTTGAGAACGAGTCGCTGGACGCCGACGAATGTCATGACGGGCCTTTCGCCGGACGCCGTGAAAAGCTGTCGCCGGGGACGTGTGTGGCCCGACCCGTTCCACCCAGATATATACCGAGACGAGACGTAGACACGGTCGTGACTGGCCGACTTGAGTCTCTGGTTGCCGTACTCAAACAGGTCGGTGAGACGGTGGCACGCCCGCTCAGGCGTGGTGACGGTCCGAACAAGTTCCGCCTGTCGAGCATGGACACGGCCACGACGACCTACGAGGGCGACAGCGGGTGGGCGAAGCGACCGCCGGCGACGGTCGAGTGTGGACAGTGTGGGGCCGAGATATTCCAGCACAACTCGCGGGACGCCATCGACTGTCCGCGCTGTGTGGCCGAGTACGACGCCGAGTCGTTCGGCGACCTCGAACTGCTGCATCTGACCTGTCCGGCCTGCCGGAGTCGAATGGTTCACGGGCGACGACACCCCGAGCAGTTCGACGTTCCCCAGTGGGCGACCTGCAAGCGGTGTCGGTACCACTGGGAGTTCGAACACACCTACAGAGAGTGAGCGGATGCACAGACTATTGGGGCCGGAGGGCGTCAGACCGAAGCGATGGCCGAACTGATTCCGACCGCTCTCGCTGTCCTAGCGGCCGCCCTCATCGCTACCGCACTAGTTGCGATGACCGTCAGGAACCTGCGCGTGGCCGGCTTCTGTTTCCTGTGTGCGAGTCTCGTCATCTACTTCCGGGACACGCGATACCGCGACGGGCACGGGACCTAAAGGGACACTCGTTAAGTTCGAGCGACCGGTACAGCCGCCTATGATGCGAGTAGGTGCCGACTGCCGGACGGACCGGACGACGTGCCGGAGGAGCCGACTGTGACGTACGCCGAGCGCTCCGTCGAGGCGTTTCTCTCGGACGTCGCGTCACCACGGGTCGCGCCCAGCGCGGGCGCGACAACCGCCCTCACCGGCGCGCTGGCCGCGTCGCTCTGCGAGATGGTCTGTATCCATACGAGCGAGCGCGAGACGTCCGAGCGACTCGCCGACGCGCGGTCGGAACTGCACGACCGGCGCGAGCGACTGGTTTCGCTCGCTGACGCGGACGGCACAGCGGTTGACGAGGTGCAGACGGCCTTCGAGGCGGATTCGGACGACGACCACGAGCAGGCGGCCCTCCGGACGGCCACCGACATCCCGGTGCAGATTGCCGAAGCTGCGCGGGACGTGGCCGACTGTGCGGTCGTCGCCGCGACGGACGGAACCCAAAACGCTCGGACAGACGCCGTCGTCGGTGTGACCCTCGCCCGGGCCGCCGTCGACTCGGCCGCCGCTATCGTCCGCGACAACCTCGCACTCCTCGACGACGACGCGTTCGTCACGGAGACGCGCCGCCGCATCGAGCGCGCAGAGACTGACGTGGCGGCCGCTGTCACGTCGGTCACTGGAAACTGACCGTCAGGAGTACTTCCACTCGTCGTCGTCGCCGCTTCGGCTGACTCCTTCCTCGTCGTCGGGCTGCTCGTCGGGCCACTCGACACCGCCGTTGAGGCTCTTGTAAGCGAACGAGCCGAGCGCCACGAGCATCAACAACAGGACGACCGCGCCCGCACCGACGACTACCTGCGAGAACGATTCGGCGAGTCCCCCTATCTGTAACACGGTGAGCGTCCGCATACCGGTAGTTGCGGCCCCAGTCAGAAAGCGTTGTCCTGCCGGGACGACCGCGCCGCCTCGACGCTCCGAAGGACCGCACTGGTCTCCGCGACATCGTGGACGCGGACCACGTCAGCACCGCGTTCGGCGGCCATCGCGGTGACTGCGAGCGTGGGCGGGAGCCTGTCGCCGCTCGCCCCAGTCACGCCGTCGAGCATGGATTTCCGGGAGTGACCGACCATCAGCCCACAGCCCAGCGCTTCGAACTCGCGGAGGCGGTCGACCAGTTCGAACGACTCCTCTGCGTCTTTCCCGAAGCCACAGCCCGGGTCGACGATGATGTTCTCGCGTCCGATACCGGCTCGCTGGGCGAGCAAGACCTGCTCCGAGAGCTCACGGAGCACGTCGTCGACGACGTCGTCGTACGACCGGGTTCGGTCCGGGTCGACGGGAGCAGAGAGGCTGTGCATCAGGACCAGCGAGGCGTCGTGGTCGGCCACCACGAAGCGCATCTCCGGGTCCGAGAGGCCGGACACGTCGTTGACGATGTCCGCGCCCGCATCGAGGGCAGCGGCCGCGACGGAGGCCTTTCGCGTGTCGACGGAGATTGGCACGCCGAGGTCCGAAAGCGCTTGGACGACCGGGACGACACGGTCGATTTCTTCTTCGACAGCGACGGGGTCGGCCCCCGGACGCGTGCTCTCTCCGCCTACGTCGATGATGTCGGCCCCCGCTGCGACCATCTCCTCGGCGCGCTCGACCGCGGCGGCGAGGTCGTTGTGCTCGCCGCCGTCGTGGAAGCTGTCGGGCGTGACGTTGAGGATGCCCATAACGGCCGTGCCGGGCGTCTCGAACGGGTCGGGCGGGCCGTCGAGCGTCCGCCGTATCCGTCCGGCGACGTGGGAGAGGCCGTGGCCGTCCGTCTCGATGCTGTCGGCCAGCTCCGACAGCTCGCGCGTGGTGCCACAGAGGGCCGTAGCGACGAACTTACCGGGTGCGCCGGTCGTCGACCGGTGACAGCTACCGCCGAGAACGTCGAGCTGTCGGGCGACTCGGCCCGCTTGGGTCGGACGGAGATACGTCGTCACGACGTGCGAATCGACGTCGTCGGCGGTCGTCCCGGCGAAGGCCGCGGCGTCGAGCGCCCCGCGGTCGCCGTGCGAGCGACCGCCGTCTTTGGGGACGAGGAGGCGCGTCCAGCGGTCGCGGGCTTCGGCAACGGCGTACAGTGAGCCGGTGACGAGCACGAAGTCGTCCGGGTCCGCACTGGCCAACGCCCGTTCGGTGGCTTCGGGAACCGACTTGATTCGTGTCACTTCCGCCGCGGTATCCTCGAAGACGGTCGCCAGCGTATCGGCGCTCTCGGCCCGGTCGAGGCCCGGTTCGGTGACGAAGGCTGTCTCGACGGGCGGGAGCGCGTCGACCATCGCCTCGTGGTCCTTATCGGCCATCGCGCCGAACACCACTCGGAGGTCGTCGTAGTCAAAGCGGTCGAGCGTCGTCGCAAGCGTCGCCATCGCCCCGGGGTTGTGCGACCCGTCGAGTACCGCCGTCGGGTCGCTGTCCAGTATCTCGAACCGGCCCGGGAGGCTGGCGTGACGGAGTCCGGCCGCGACGTCTTCGGTGTCCACGTCGGCGACCTGTTTGGCGACCGTCGCGGCGACGCCGGCGTTTTCAGCCTGATGCTGACCCAACAGTTGGAGGTTCGTCTCCAGCGCCCAGTCCGGGCCGGTTATGGACACGCTACTCTCGATATCCCGCTCCATTCCGTGTTCGACGGCGAGCACGTCCGCCTCGTCGGGGCCGACGGTTACTACGTCCGTCACCGTCCGAATGGCGTCGAGGGCGTCGCCGGTAGCCCCCGTCACCAGCGGCGCATCGTTGGGGGCGACCTGTGCTTTGTCCCGCGCGATTTCCTCGACGGTATCGCCCAAGAGGTCGGTGTGTTCGAGGCTGACGCTGGTGACGGCACTTGCCACCGGGTCGACCGCGCTGGTCGCGTCGTAGCGGCCGCCGATACCCACTTCGAGGATGGCGACGTCGACGCCCTCGCGGCCGAAATGGTCGATGGCCAGCGCGGTCAACACCTCGAAGTGAGTCGGCATGTCGTCCTCGGCCGCGAGGCGGTCGAGACAGGGGTCGATGCGCTCGACGAAGTCCGTGACGCGACATTTCGGCACCGATGTCCCGTTAATCCGGACCTGCTCACGGAAGCCGTTGAGACTCGGAGACGTGAACACGCCCACGTCGAGCCCGTTCGCTCGGAGGGCGTGTTCCAGTAGTCGGGTGGTACTTCCCTTGCCGTTCGACCCCGCTATCTGGACGCAGTCGACGCCGTCGTGAGGGTTCCCGAGGTGCGAGAGCATCCGAGCCGTCGTCTCGGTCCCCAGTTTCGGCCGACGCCGCTGTAGGGACTCTAGATAGTCGGCAGCCTCGTGGTACTCCATACCACATATCGCCGGGCCGCGCCTGATTAAGCTATCGCCGGGCGACAGTGGTGCAGACAACGGGGGGTTTATTCGGGTCCGACGACAGCCAATCCACATGACAGACACGCCGACGAACCGCGCGGCCGAGGAGCCGTACGTGACAGCCTTTGAGGGCACCGTCCGGTCCGTGGACGGTCGGGACGTAACGCTCGACACCACCTATTTCTACGCGGAGGGCGGCGGCCAACCCGCCGACCGCGGGACGCTCGGTGGGCGGGACGTGGTCGACGTACAGAAGCGCGACGGCGTGACCGTCCACACCCTCGAAGCGACCCCGGAGTTCGAACCGGGCGAGACTGTCGCCGGCGACGTCGAAGACTCGTTTCGGACCTACAGCATGCGGGCCCACACGGCGAGTCACATCGTCTACGGTGCGGGCCGAAAACTGCTCGACGCAGACGGCTACGGCGGGTTCGACATCGGCGAGGACAGCGTCCGTCTGGATTTCACCACCGACACGGAGTCGGTCAACGCGCTCAGTTTCCAGCGACTCGTCAACGAGGCCGTCTGGGAGAACCGAAGCGTCGAGTGGTACGAGATGGACATCGAAGACGCACGGGTAGACGAGGATATCGTCTTCAACCTCGGTGACGGTGCTGATACGGCCGAGACGGTCCGTATCGTCGAGATAGACGACTGGGACGTCTCCGCCTGCGGCGGCACCCACGTCGCTCGGACCAGCGAAGTCGGCCCGATAGAGATACTCGACGTGTCTAACCCCGGCGCTGACCTCGTCCGGGTCGAGTATGCCGTTGGACCGACGGCCATCCAGCGCCGTATCGACCAGAGTCGGGCCGCTACCCGCGCGGCCGACACGCTGGATACCAGCGTCGAGAACCTCCCGCGGCGCGCAGAGCAGGTGCGCGCAGAGAACAAGGAGCTACAGGCGAAACTTGACGACTGCCACGAGCGCTTGTTAGACGCCCGCATCGACAGTCTCGCGGGGAACCCGGTCGCCCGGAACGGCGAGGAGTGGGTCGTCGGCACCGTCGAAAACGTCGGGCCGAACACCGTCTCTGACCGCCTCGGCGAGCGCGAGACGACCGCCGACGTTGTCGCCCTCGCCGGCCGCGACGGCTCGACGTTCGTCGTCGTCGGGACCGACGGCGAGACGGACGCCAACGAGGTTGTCGGCACCGTCACCGACGAGTTCGGCGGCGGCGGCGGCGGGCAGCCGACCCTCGCACAGGGGGGTGGTCTCGACGCGGACCCGACCGCAGTCGTCGACTACCTCCAGCCCGAGTGACTCGTCCCACACAACCCATATATGTTCTGTCAGGACGAGCGACGAGACCGGTTGGGCGTTGAGCGAAACTTATCCTATACCGACGGTGGTACCTTTACGAACCTTCTTGAAGAGCGGTTAGGAACGTTCGGACGAAATGGCCTCATCCGACGAGCAACAAGAGCCGATTCCGACGGACTACGACATCGCGCAATCGACCGATATGGAGCCGATTTGGGAACTGGTCGAACCGTGGGGGCTGGGCCTCGACGACCTCCAGTACCACGGCGAGTACACTGCGAAGGTAAAACACCACGCTATCGAACGACTCCGTGACCAAGCCGAGGACAAGGAGAACAACCTCGTCCTCGTGACGGGGATGACGCCGACTCCGAAAGGCGAGGGCAAAACCGTGACGACGGTCGGCCTCGGGCAGACGCTCAATCATCTCGGTGAGGACGCGATGATAGCGATTCGGGAACCGTCGCTGGGTCCGGTGTTCGGCGTCAAGGGCGGTGCGGCCGGCGGCGGCCGCTCACAGGTACTGCCGATGGAGGACATCAACCTCCACTTCACGGGCGACATCCACGCGCTCACGTCGGCACACAACCTCATCGCGGCGATGCTCGACGCCCGGCTCTCGCAGGGCAACGACCTCGACATCAACGTCAACGACGTGGCGTGGAAGCGCGCGATGGACATGAACGACCGCGCGCTCCGACAGACGGTCGTCGGCCTCGGCGGAGAGTCGGGCGGTACCCCACGCGAGGGCGGCTTCAAACTGACTGCGGCCTCCGAACTGATGGCCGTCCTCTGCCTCGCGGAGGACCTCGCGGACCTCAAAGAGCGGGTCGCCCGCATCATCGTGGCCTACGACACCGACGGCAACGCCATCACCGTCGACGACATTGAGGCGACGGGGCCCGCGACGATGTTGCTCCGGGACGCGCTGAAGCCCAACATCGTCCAGACCATCGAGGGGACGCCGGCGTTCGTCCACGGCGGCCCGTTCGCGAACATCGCTCACGGTACCAACTCGCTCATCGCTGACAAGGCCGCCTTCGGCATGGGTGACTACCTCGTCACGGAGGCCGGCTTCGGGTCGGACCTCGGGGCCGAGAAGTTCATGAACATCGTCTGCCGACTGGGCGACATGACGCCCAACGCCGTCGTGCTCGTCTCTTCGGTCCGGGCGCTGCAGTACCACGGGCTGGACCAGTGGCCGGTCGACTTCGACGAAATCGACGAGTCCGGCGTCGACGCCGTCGAAGCCGGTTTCGAGAACCTCGACCGCCACGTCTCGAACCTCCAGCAGTTCGGCGTCCCAGTCGTGGTCGCGCTCAACCGCTTCCCCGACGACACCGAAGAAGAAGTCCAAGCGGTGCTGGACCACTGCCAGGAGGACCTCGGCGTGCGGGTCGCGGAGTCCGAGGTCTTCGAGGGCGGGAGCGAGGGCGGCGAAGCGCTTGGCGAACACGTCATCAGCGCCGTCGAGGAGAGCGACGAGGACGAGTTCGAGTACCTCTACGGCGAGGAGGCACCCATCACGGAGAAAATCGAGACCGTCGCCACGGAGATATACGGTGCCGACGGCGTGAAGTTCACCGGGGGCGCGTTGGACGACATCGACCGCATGCAGGAGCTCGGCTTCGGTGACGTACCGGTCTGCATGTCCAAGACCTTCCACTCCTTCAGCGACGACGCGAGCAAGAAGGGCGCGCCGGAGGGCTGGGAACTGGAAATCAGCGAAGTGTACCCCTCGGCCGGCGCTGGGTTCATCGTCGCGCTCACGGCCGACGCGCTGACGATGCCGGGGCTCCCGGCCCGGCCGGCGGCCGCCGACATGGATATCGACGGCGACGGCGATATCACCGGGCTGTTCTGAGCGGCGCAGTCGGGTCTGCCAGCGGTCTTTTTCGCCCGTGACGGGCACAACGGTCAGCCGCTTCCACCGCCACACACGGTCGGCGTCTCGGCTAGTCGTCGGGTCCGCCGTTCGGCTACAAAATAACAGTAATAGCGATGTGAAAAACAGCCGTCGTACCGCTAGTGTCGTTCCGTCACTGATAGCTTATATACGTGGGTATCACTCCGTCGTGGCAACAGCTTCGATTTCGACGGCCGCGCCCTTCGGGACGGCCCCGACACCGACGGCGCTGCGGGCCGGCGGGGCCTCGTCGAAGAACTCGCTGTAGGCCTCGTTGAACTCGTCGAAGTCGTCGATGTCGTCGAGGAACACCGTCGTCTTGAGCAGGTCCGAAAGCGAACAGCCCTCGGCTTCGAGGATGGCCTCGACGTTGTGCATGCACTGGCGGGTCTGGTCTGCCACCGACTCGCCGTCGAGCAGTTCGCCGTCGGTGGTCAGCGGCAGCTGACCGGCCGTCATGAGGATGCTTCCGTTCGTCGTCGCCTGACTGTACGCGCCAACTGCTGCCGGCGCGTCGTCGGTACTGATGGTTCGTTTCACGGTCGGGCGTTCGCCGGGCGGTAGGTTAAATCCCGGGACGCGGCGGCTCTCACACACAGAAGATTGGCAATCCGACACGTCGTGGAACCGACTGTTACTGGTTGATGACGACGATGGCGGCGACGGCCAGCGCGATACCGGCCACCTCGTTCAGCGAGACCGATTCACCGAAGGCGACGGTGCTGATGAGCGCCGCCGTGACGAAGTACATCCCGCCGATGGTCGAGACGACCGCGGTCGGGCCGACGGTGACGCCGATGAACGTCGAGACGACGCCGACCGCGGCCGCGACGCCGGCGACGGCCGCGAACAGCAGCCCACGACCCGTCACCGCGAGCGAGGCGTCCGAGACGACGACGAACACCCCCGTGGCGATAGCGGCGGTGGCATACGAGATGAACGCCGCCGTCTTGGGGTCGATGATGCTCGAGGCTACGTCGCCAAAGACTATCCAGAACCCCCACGAAACCATCGTCCCCAGTCCGAACAGGATGGCGGAGTTGTTCACCGTCGCACCTCCGTCGGCATCGGTTCGACCGGTCGTCTCCGTCGTCTCACGGCTCGCAGTCGTGGCATTGCGTCACCGTTTGACCGGCCCGGTTTTGAGTGTCACGGGTCGCTAACCGTTGCAAGCTTTTAATATCCGCTCGCGCGATATCGTGGTAGTGGTTGACGCACCAGATGGGGCGGGTGAACCGGCGCTGGAAGAAGTCTTCTACCCGGCGGACCGGATACCGTTCGTCGAGTGGGGGGCCTTTACCGGCGGGAAGTCGACGGTGCTACTCCTCGGCGCGATGACGCTGCTGTCTTTCTTGACCGGCCTGTCGAATCTCTCCCGCTCGACTGTGGTGATGGACGGCCCGCTCGCGGTGTTTCTGGACGTGCCACCGGGTGCCGTGCAGTTCGGCGGGGTGCTGTTCGCGTTCCTGCTGGGCAGCGTGACGGTGGGGCTCCAACAGCGCAAAACGGTCGCGTTCCGGGCGGCGCTCGTCCTGTTGCCCGCGCTCGCGGTGTTGCCCCTGTTGACGCTACGTACGACCGACGTACCGCTGTTGGTCGGTCTCGGCGTCACCTATCCGCTCCTGATACGCAACCGGGACCGGTTCGACCAGACGGTGGACCTCTCACCGCTGCAAATCGCCTCGCTGTCGGCCATCGGCGGGGTCGGTCTGTATGGGACGGTGGGCGCGTACGCCTTGCGTAGTGAGTTCACCGGTGAGCCGCTGACGTGGAGCGACGCCGTCTACTTCGTCATCGTCACCATCGCCACGGTCGGCTACGGCGACTTCACGCCGACGACGGCGCGAGCGCGCTGGTTCGCGCTCTCCATCATCCTCTTTGGCACCGGTGCGTTCACCGTCGCTGTCGGTGCCTTGGTCGGACCGGTCATCGAATCGCGGATGGCGACTGCTTTCGGAATCATGACAGCATCAGACCTCACACTCCTCGAAGACCACGTCGTCGTGTTGGGCTACGGGGCCGTGACCGATTCGCTGCTTGACGAACTGGGCGACGAGACAGACCTCATCGTCGTGACCGACGACGCCGAGGCCGCCTCGCAACTGGACGACAGGGGCGTGAACGTCCTGACCGGCGACCCGACGGACGAGGACGTACTGGTCGACGCCTCTATCGGCACCGCGCGGGGAGTGGTCGTCGGGAGCGACGACGACGCCCGCGACGTGCTCGCCATCCTCGCGGCCGCCTCGGTCAACCCCGCGGTTCGCGTCGTCGCCGCCGCAACCGAGGCGAAACACGTCGAGAAGTTCCAGTCCGTCGGTGCCGACGAAGTGGTCAACCCCCGCAGCATCGGCGGAACGCTGCTCGGTCAGTCGGTGCTCGAAGGCACCTCGACCGAGGCCGCACTCTCCGAGCTCGACGGCGAGGACGCCCGCGGCGACGAGTAGCCAGCTTCTCGACACTACTATACGTGTACGAGACAGATTGACACACAATGTCCCGCTCCGAGGGCGGTGGTATCGAAGCGCTGGTGGCGAAGCTACTGGTGCCGGTCGCCGCCGCCTCGGGGGCGCTCGTCTTCGTGGGGTTTTTCTTCGGTGATTTCGTCGGAGAGGCGGTGACTGGACAGGGCTGGGTCGCTATCTCGCTCGTGTTTTTCGGGTCCGGACTGGGGTATCTCGCGGTGTTGCCCTACGGTGACGACGAGGACGGCGCGCCGACGAGGGGGTATCTCCTTCGGGTCCGACAGACGAGCCTCACGACGACACTTCGGGAGTTCCTCGGGACACAGGACCCACTGACGATGGGCGTCCCTGTCTCGGTGTTCGCCGCGTTC
>Ga0102936_1000128_pt1 | contig 28238 bp, 29 predicted proteins | sample SalPon2_A_H2O_MG_FD_78502 | JGI IMG/M metagenome (GOLD analysis project Ga0102936, IMG submission 78502) | Salt pond water microbial communities from South San Francisco under conditions of wetland restoration - Salt Pond MetaG R2_A_H2O_MG | ecosystem: Environmental > Aquatic > Non-marine Saline...
GAACTCTTCTCGGACCTCGTCTCCGGACAGAAAGGCGTCATCCTCCCGTACCGGTGGGTTCGGGCGGTCGGCGACATCGTGTTGATCAATGACGTGACGCTCCACGACGTCATCGAGCAGATGACGCGCCCCAACGGCGAGGAGAGCGACGACTCCGCGATCGCGTAGACCACGCCGGTCGTCCCGCCGTACGTCGGGCAGTCGTCGACCGCTCTGCCGGCTCGTCGGCCGCGCCCGTGCCCGCTACGACGACGAGTACGACGACGACGGCTGTGGCGACACGCGGGTGCGGCCAACCGCTCGGCCGCCGGGGAGGTCGGGGTGACACCGGCCACCGACCAACAGCCATTTGCGGGACGACGATGTACGCGGAGGTATGTCGGACGACCCAGACGACGCGGCCGGAAACGACGCCGAGGAACCGACCGACGCCGGCACTGCCGGTGACGACGGCGAGCCCGTCGGCGACGACGGCGGCGGCTCCGCTGCTGACGAGGAGGAGAAGTCCTTCCGCGAGCGCGTCGAGGAGATTCGGGAGCGGCGCGCCGAGGAGGGCGAAGAAGGCGGTCGGCCCGGCCCCGAGGAGATGATGGGCGGCAGCCCCGGCGGTGGCGGCGGCAACCCATTCGCACAGATGATGAGCGGGATGATGGGCGGCGGCGGTGGCGGCCCGCCGGGGATGGGCGGCGGCGGTGGCGGCCCGCCGGGGATGGGCGGCGGCCGCGGCGACGCAGAAGGCGGAAGCGACAACGAGGAACTCGTCCGGGAGGTCCGGCAGCTCCGAGACGAGGTCCGCGATGCGACCCGGCAGCTGCAGCGGATCGCTCAGGCGGTCGAGGACCTCGACGACTGAGACGGGCCTCACACCGGACTGTTAGCTGCTGCCCGCTGCTGGCTCGATGGCGCTGACGACGCGTCTCTCGATCCGCAGCCGGCCGGCGGTTACACCGACGCGTTCTCCGCGAGAATCCGGTCGTAGAGCGTCGATAGCTCCCCGACCACGTGATCGACGCTCACCGCGTCCCGCCGGTTCAGACACGACGCCGACAGCGACGCCCGCTCGTCGAGAACGCGCCGGATCGTGGCGCGGCACCCTTTCACGTCGCCGTGAGCGTAGTGGTAGCCGTTGACACCGTCGTCGACCGTGTCCGAGAGCGCGCCCGCGTCGACGGCCACGACGGGCGTCCCGCAGGCGTTGGCCTCTAGGGCGACCAGCCCCTGCGTCTCTACTGGGCTGGGGAAGACGAAGGCGTCGAGCGCGGAGTAGAACTCGGGGAGATCCTCCCGGGGGAGGAAGCCGAGGAAGTGTGCATCGAGGCCGAGATCCGAAGCGAGTTCTTCCAACTCCGGTCGCGCAGGACCGTCGCCGCCGAGCACGACCGTGGCGTCGACGCCGTCGGCCGCCCGAAGGAACTCCGAGAGGTTTTTTTCGTACCCGTGGCGCCCGGTGTAGCCGACTAACGTCCCGCCGGGGAGGTCGTAGCGATCGCGGAACGCGCCGGCATCCGCAGGGGCGAAGAAGTCGGTGTCGACCCCGTTGGGGACCACGACCACGGGCGTGTCGACACTCACGTTCCGATCGACCCGAGCCTTCGTGTCCGTGCTGGGGCAGACGACCGCGTCCGAGCGTGAGAGAAACCACCGCTCGTACCGCTCCGCAAGCCGCTGGATCCGGTGTTCAACCCGCGGCCGGGAGCTGAGGTACTCGGCGTACTCCGCGGTCGGGGTGTGGTAGGACGTGACAAGCGGGAGGTCGTCCCGCCGGGCGAGGCGGACGCCGCCGAGCCCGACCGCAAAGGGCGTGTGGGCGTGAACGACGTCGACGTCGGCCACGGCGTCGGGGATCGTCGGCAGCCCCAGCCGGAACCCTTCGTACATCGGGAACGGGAGGCTTCCGACGGGGTGTTCTCCGGGAGTGGCGTCGTACTCGTCGCTCTCCGGATAGACGACGTCCATCCGCCCGCCGCGGGCCCGCCAGCGGTCGCGCCACGTCCGGATGGTGTAGGAGACGCCGTTGACCGTGGGCAGATAAGTGTCGGTAAACGCCGCGACCGAGGCGGGAGCCATCGGGCGTGATTCTCAGACGTGCCGTTAATCAGTTGCGGAACGGCGAGGATGCTGCGTCGGTGAGACCGTGAACGGATGCAGACAACGTCGGAATCCCTCGCGTTCCGGTCACACGCGGTGGTGGTTCTCCGAGCCGCAGCCGCATCGGAAAATACGGCTCCTGGACGCGCTATACGCTGGATCGCGGCCGCAATGGTCACCGCCCGGTCCCGTTCTCGACGTCGACCGGACGCCCCTCCCGCTTCGCGTCGCGAACTTCTCTGTACGTCTCGGCGAGGGCCTCTCCGACGCGATCGAGACTGTGGTCCGCGGCCGTCTCCCGGGCGTTCTCGCCCAGTCGCTCCCGGAGGTCGTCGTCGGACGCCAGCCGCTCGACCGCCTCGCGGAACTCGGTCTCGGTCCCGCATTTGAGGCAGTCGTAGCCGTGGGTGTAGAACTCCTCGAACACCGGGATGTCGCGGAGGATCACCGCCTTGCCACACGCCATCGCTTCGAGCACCGCGATCCCTTGGTTCTCGTTTTTTGTCGGGAACAGGTAGACGTCGCCCGCGCCGTACGCTCCGCGGACGTCGTCGACCCAGCCGGTGAACGTGACGTTGTCCGGCGGGTTCGCAGTCCACCGCCGAACCGCCGTGGAAGCGTGCGGACCGGTGTCGTACGGCCCGAACCACGCGAAATCGTAGGGGGTCGCTTCGGCGACCCGACAGAACGTCGATAGCCCCTTCCGCTCGAAGACGTTGCCGACGAGGAAGACGACGGTCCCCGAGAGGCCGTACCGGTCGCGGTACTCCGCTCGAAGCCCATCGAACCCGGCCAAGGCGTCAACGTCGACACCGTTGGTCATCGGCCGGATCGGCGCGTCGACCGGGTAGGAGTCGAGGACCTGCTTGGTGTACTTCGAGGGGCAGAGCACCAGATCCGCCTGGGAGTAGAACCACCTCAGATACCGGCCTAATACGGGCGCAACCGTTGTTGAGCCCCGGAACGATTCCGCGAAGTCCTCGCGGGTCACGTGTGTGTGAAGCACGAGCGGAACGTCGGCTCGGATGGCGTGGCGCGCGACCGCGAGCGACCCGGGCCCCACCAGGTTGCAGTGGGCGACATCGTACTCCCTGAACAGCCCCCCGCCGGTTGCAAGCGACCGGAGCCCGGCCGCCGGGCCGCCGCCGCGCCACGGCGAGGTGACCACCTCAATGTCGGTGCGCTCCAAGGCGGCCCGCTGCTGGTCGGTCGCGGTGCCGATGCCGCTGCGCGACAGCCGGGATTCGAGTTCGAGGTAGTTGAGCGCGCGGAGAGCCACGTCGTGACCGGTTCGCCGGGTGCGGTGTAGAGCCTGTCGCTTCCGGGAAGCCGCCACCCGGGTTCGGAACGTCTTTGACGCTGCCCGAGCCTCCGTGAGTATGGGCATCCCGGCCGAGCGCATCGACCGGCTGCAGGACCTCGCCCGGAAGGCGACCGCCGACGGCAACGTCGACCGCGCCCGAGAGTACGTCGGGTTGGCGCGCCGGATCGGCGAGCGCCACCGGATCAGCCTCCCGCGGCGGTTCCGCCGGTTCAGCTGCGACGACTGCGACGCGTACCTCCGACCGGGCGCGACCGCCCGGGTCCGGCTCCAGTCGGGCCACGTCTCGATCCGGTGTCTGGCCTGCGGCGCGACGAAGCGGTACCCCTACGCCGACGGGTGAGGCGGACCGGCCGGAAATCTCAACTTTCAAACCCGATGACGACATATTCGACGGATATGAACCGACAGGAGCTGCGAAAGCGGGCCCACGATCTCGACGTAACGCTGTGGGTCGGCAAGGGGGGCGTCGAGTCCGTAGTCGAGGAGGCGACCGACCAGCTGTCCGACCGGGAGCTCATCAAGGTGAAGTTCCTCCGGGCGGCTCAAGGCGGGACGACAGTCGAGGACCTCGCGGCCGACCTCGCTGACCGGGCTGGAGCCGAAGTGGTCGAAACCAGGGGGAACACGGGAGTTCTGTACCGATGACACCGGGGGGAGCACTGCAGGTTAGCGTCGGACTGGGTGGGTCGATCGCCCGGTTCCTCGCGGGACTCGGGCTCCCCGACACGGCCGCAGGGCTGCTCGGACAGGTGATCGCGTTCCTCGTCGTCTTCACGGTCATATACCTGATCGGTCGGAACGTCGTCATCCCGATCATCAACCGGATGATGATCTCCCGGGAGCTGGAACCGCACGCCAGGCGGCCGATCCGGCGGCTGATCGCCGTAGTCGTCGCCTTCATCGCGGTCACCGCTGCGTTCGGTGCTGCCGGCTACCCCGACTTCCTGCGGTCGCTGGCGACGATTGCCGCCGCCGCGACGTTGGCGATCGGGTTTGCGATGCAGGACGTGCTGAAGAACTTCGTTTCCGGCATCTTCATCTACACCGACAGGCCGTTCAAAATCGGCGACTGGATCGAGTGGGACGGTCACTCCGGGATCGTCGAAGACATCAGTTTCCGGGTCACGCGTGTCAAAACCTTCGACAACGAGCTGTTGACAGTACCGAACTCCCAGCTCACCGACGACGTGATCAAGAACCCCGTCGCGAAGGGGACGCTCCGACTCCAGGTGCCGTTCGGGATCGGCTACGACGACGACATCGAGCAGGCCACCGACATCATCCTTGAGGAGGCACGTTCGAACGATGGCATTCTGCAGGACCCCGCGCCGACCGTCCGACTGACGGAGCTCGGCGACTCGTCGGTGACACTCACCTCGCGGATCTGGATCGACGACCCGAGCCGGTCGGACTTCGTGCGGACCCGCGCGGAGTACGTCCAGACGGTGAAACGCCGGTTCGACGAGGAAGGAATCAACATCCCGTATCCCAACCGGACGCTGGGCGGCGAACTCACCGTTTCCGGGCTGGGCGAAGTCGAGCCCGTCGAGGAGTGAGGACCGGAGCAGCCGGGTCCGCTCTCCGGACTACAGTTCGATCCGTTCGACGAGCGAGTCGTCGCTCTTCGTGTTGACCGCGACGATCCGGATGTGGTCGTCGAGACCTGACCCGTCGAGTTTCGCCTTCAGCAGGTTGTCGACCTGGTAGACGCCCGCGGCGTTGACCATCTTGATCTCGACGAGCACCGGAGAGCCGTCCCCGCTGCGAACCGAGACGTCCTCGATGGCCTGGCTCGACAGGGTGTTGATGCCGCGTCCGCCCTCCTCGTAGGGGATCCGCGACCGGCCGCGCTCCATGTCCAGGGCGTCGGCGACCCGGATCACGCCCGCTTCCGTGGTGAGTGGGTCCTCCGCGGTGTGGTGACAGAGAATCGCGTGGAGCACCTCACCTTTCATCCGAACGGCCTCACCCGCGTCGTAATACCCGAATTCCGGGAGGAGTCGATCGAGCAGGTCGGCCGCGAGCGGAATCGAGTAGTAAACGTGGTCGTCGCGGTGGACCACGTGGCCGACGTCGTGGAGCGTGGCCGCGAGCGCGACGATCACCGCCTCGTCGGCTTCCTCAAGCCCCTGCTGTGACGCGCCGTTGAACGCCACGTCGCCGCCTTTCAGGAGATCGTAGAGGCACAGCGCGCGGTTGCGTACGATCTCGACGTGTTTGGTACCGTGGTCGTTGTACCCCTTCCGGGCCACGGCGTTGACGTTCTGTGCCTCCAGATACGCCGTGATCTCGGGATCGGACTGGAGAACGGGCAGCACCTCGTTCAGCCGGTCGTCGGGGAAGTGGTGTACTGCGTCGGGGTCGTACTCACGGCCGCCGTTGCCGGACGAACTGCTCATACCCTGTGGTGGCCGGGGGACCGACAAGTACCTCGGGGGTCCGTGAGCGTTCGAACGTGCGGTGCCGGTTACGACCGAGCGTCCTCGGCCGCCTGCGCGACGGCGTCGTAGTCGGGTTCGGCGCCGGAGTCGTCGCTCACCCAGGAGTAGGTCACTGTGCCGTCGGCGTCGACGACGAAGACCGCACGCTTTGCGATGTCGTCGACGCCATACCGCTCGAAGTCCATCGACACGTCGTAGGTCGCGACGACCTCGCGGTTGGTATCGCTGAGGAGACCGAAGTTGAGGTCGTTCTGTGCCCGGAACTCGTTGAGGGTGAACGGGGTGTCGATGCTGATGCCGTACACCGTTGCGTCGATCTCCTCGAAGTCGGCCATCCGATCGCGAAAGGTACACATCTCGGTGGTACAGGTCGGTGTGAACGCCGCCGGGAAGAACGCGAGCACCAGCGGCGCCTCCGACAGGTGTTCCGAGAGCGTGAACGATCCGACCGAGCCGTCTGCGAGCGGTGCGGTGAAGTCCGGAGCATCATCGCCGACTGAGACCATACGTGCCCTCCGAACGCCCCCGGATTCAAACTTGTTGTCGCGTGCAATCAGCCCGCAGTCGTGGTCGCACCCGAGCAAAAAGCCTATAATCGCCACTGGGTTAAGATCCGGTAGCGATGTTCGGAACCATCACCCCACTGTTCCCGGGCCTGCCGGGTGGCCCGGAAGTGCTCGTCGTCCTGCTCATCCTCGTGCTCCTGTTCGGAGCCAACAAGATCCCGAAATTGGCCCGGTCGACGGGCCAGGCGATGGGCGAGTTCAAGCGCGGTCGAGAGGAGATCGAAGACGAACTGGAGGAACTGGAAGGCGAAGACGGCGACGACGAGGTAGTCGCCGAGGCCGACTCGGAGACCTCGAGCGCGACCACCACTGAGACCTCGACTGAAACGAACTGACTGCTCTTCGCTACCCGGTACGTTTTCCAACGTCGCCTTCCTCCGCACGGTCGGTGCCGACGCTCGGGTCGGACGTGTGGCCTAGTGGATCAGGGCGAGGGGTTCCTAACCCCTAGAGCGCGGGTTCGAATCCCGTCACGTCCGCTCTGTCGGCGAGCGAAGCGAGACGCAGAGCGGCACTGCGGGTTCGAACCAGGGAGGTCGCGCGCAGCGGAGCGAGCACGTCCGACCGTGGTTCGAGTCCCGTCACGTCCGACCGTGGTTCGAATCCCGTCACGTCCGCTCTGTCGGCGAGCGAAGCGAGACGCAGAGCGACACTACGGATTCGAACCAGGGAGCGAACGCAGTGAGCGACCGTGGTTCGAATCCCGTCACGTCCGGCCGAGGATCACCTCAGAGGTCGATCCGATCCCCGATCTCGGCGACCTCCAGCGTTCGCGGGCAGTCGTAGCTCCTGGTGTGGTGGTGGAGGACTTTCGGATCCGCAGTCAGGCCTTTCCACATGTCCCAGTGGGTCGGGAGGAGCCGATCCAACTGGAGGTCGGAGGCGGCCTCCACAACCTCGTTTTCCGTGGCGTACCACCGCGTCCGAACCGGGTCGCCCGTCACCTTGTCGTCGATGTTGCCGACCGCACCGAACGCCAGTACGCCGAGGTCGATGTCGTACTGCTCTCCGAGCGCGTCGAACTCCGGGTGGGGCTTGGTGTCGCCGCCGTGGAAGAACGTCCCCGAGTCGTGCTCGAAAACGTACGAGACCGGGTGCGTGGAGTCGGGGTCGTGCGAGAACTCGACGTGGACAGTGAACTCGCCTACCTCGAGGGCGTCGCCCTCAGCGACTTCGGTGAGTTGGTCCTCGTCGACGTCGTAGTTCGCGGGCCAAGCCTCCTCCTCGAGTGCGACCGACAGCGAGTCGTCGGGGGCATAAAAGCGCGCGCCGGTCGACGCCAGAATCGGCGCCTGACTCGGCCCGTGAGTGTGATCGGTGTGTTCGTGGGTCGCGAACACGGCGTCCATCTCGTCGATGTCGTCGGGAGCGAACGGCACCGGCACCATTCGGATCGTCCGCGGCGGGTCCCCGGTCCCCAGGTAGGGGTCGATCGCGACGGTCGTCCCCTCGGATCCCTTCAGAATGAAGCCGTTGCACCCCAGATACCAGATCGCGACGGTGTCGGGGTCGGCCGATTCCACAGCCCGCGGGAGCCAGTCGCCCCAATCGCTCTGTATCATACCCGCGGCTGGGTGGGCACGTGGACTAAGTGTTCCGGAGACGACCGAGGTCTCGAGCCTGTCTCTATGGCCGACGCAAACACACAATCAGTCATCTTTTATCGAATTCAGAACTCATACGTCCACCAGAGACACATAATAGTACGTGATATACTGACATACTCCGGCACAAGATATTTACGCGTTATTCCCGTTTCACACTATGCTATGAGTTCGCACACCAGAGAAACCGCCAACTTCTCACAGATGGACGAGACGATGCGGCGGCTCGGATCGTGGGAGCCTCGGCCGGCCGCCAACGACGCCTGACTCGTCGGGCCGTTACGTTGCGTCCAGGTTCCCGAACGCCTCGTCGACCAACTCGCCCGTGTCGGCGATGATGCCCTCCATCGCCTCGTCGTCGTCTACCATCCCGAGCAGCCGCGCGATGCGCATAATGCTCACGTGGTAGACGGTCTGAACCCCGGGTTCCTCCTGCCAGACCACGACGTTACACGGAAAGAGGCTCCCGATCTCCCGGTTGGTGGCGTCGAGCGCGCGATCCGCCATCTCCGGGTTACACGCGCCGAGCACGTGGTAGGGATCTCGCCCCGCGTCGACCTTCTCGTTGAGCATCTCCGACGGAGAAAACTCCGTTGCGATACCGAACCCCGCGTCGACGAACACCTCGCGGACGTGTTCGACCGCCTCCTCGTGGTCCATTCGGAGCGTTGCGCGTTCCTCGCCGATGTCGCCGCCCGCGATGGCCGCGGGATCGATAGGTAGTGTCATCATCGGGAGCTACGGCCCCAACCGACGAAAGCGTACGGGGTCGCGGGTGTACCGGGGAACCTATGCTTGCGGATCCACTCGCGACGGAACCGGAGACACGCTGCACAGATCAGTTTCCGGTGGACTCTTGTACGGTGATACGGCCGAGACACTGGGTGGCTGCACCGCCACGCGGACGGCGCGAGCGCTCGGCTGTTCCCGCGTACTGAGAACCGACGGTCCCGTTTACCCCGGCCGCAAGCGTAACTGTAGGTACGGAGGCAACACCTATGAACAGCATAATCCTGCTCCTGCAACAGTGGGGGCCACACCACGGGCCGATGGGCGGTACTGGGGGGGTCGGCGGCGGACTCCACTGGAGCCCGTGGTGGGTGCTTCTCGCACTCGTCGTCCTGATCGGAACAGTGTATCTGGTGGGACAGTTCCGCCAGGCACGGGATTCGACCGGGTCGACCGACACACGGGACGAAGCGATGTCCGTCCTCAGGCAGCGCTATGCAAGCGGCGACATCGACGAAGCGGAGTTCGAGGAGCGACGGACGCGACTGTCGGCGACCCGTCACTCCTGATAGGGCTTCCCCGCCGCCTCCTGAACCCGGCGCCCACGACAGTCTATGTCACAGCGGCACCGGGAGCCACCGCAGGGCCGACACCACCTTCGCCGGCGGGAACAGCGGCTCGTGAAGCGTGAGCCAATCCAGCAGCGTCAGCCCCAGCCCGTGGGCGACGATCGACGGGAGAATCGACCCGCTGTGGTAGTCCACCGCGCCGAACAGCACGTCGGTCGGCCCCGAGAGCAGAAGTTCGATCGGCGGCTTGCCGGCGTGGTGAAGCGCGTAGACGATTGGGCTTATGAAGACGCTTTTGAACCCGAAGTCGTCGCTGACGCCGACGCACAGCAGTCCGCGGTAGTACGTCTCGGCGGCGACGACCACCGCAAACTGTTGGAGCGTGTGCGGCAGAAACGACCCCAGCGCGGTAGTTGTTTGCCACATCGGGTAGTACGCCCGGATGCTCGGCAGCGACGCCCCCACGAGGTAGAATGGCAACACGAACGCCGCGAGCAGGAGGGTATCACGGACTGCGGCCCGGTCGATCCGGTAGCCCAACTGACGGCCGTGAGAGATTGCGAGTGCGGCCGGTGCGAGCAGAAAGAGGATTACGTCGCGAGCGGCGCGCGCGGTGAGATCTGTCGAGGACACCGGCCACGAACTCCACAGGATCGAGAGCACGAGTCCCAGGAGCAGCGAACGCTGAAGCCAGGTGGACTCACCGGCAGCAGCACGGATGCGGGCGTGTACGGACACCGTCGCGCGGCCCCAGTCACTCGGTCTCGACGGGCCCGGTGCCGACGACGTCCTGAACGGCCGTCACGAACGCCTGTCTCGAGTCGAGGTACGTCTCGTCGACATCGTCCAGCACCGCCGAGACGGTCTGTGGTCCGGACGGCGTTCGGATGACGCTGTCGCCCTCCTGGTCGACGATCCGGCTCACCTCGTGGGGCCAGGTGAGTCGGCCGGCGACTCGCGCGAGCGGCTGTCCCTCAACGGGTGTCGCCGCGCCCAGTTCGACGACGGGCTCTGCTTCGTCTTCCTCGTCCGCCTCGTCTGCCATACGCCCGGGTTGTTCGTCGCCCGAGATAACCCCTTCGGCACGTTCTTACGAGGCCCGACGGGGATTCCGACCGACCCGAACCACGCGCGCCGTCGGACGTCCGTCTGACGCACCGTTTTGTGGGATGGCCACGAATATGGAGTATGCCCAGCCTTTCGGAGGTATACGAGGGAAAAGAACGGGAGGTAAGCCTCCGGCGACTCACGTTCGGGTTGGGGTTGTTCGCCGCCGGGTCACTGCTCGTGGTAGCCGGCGTCGTCGTAGCGACTACAGACCTCGTCTACGGCACCGACATAGCCGCGCTCACGGCCAAGCGGCAGCTCGGCGGGGTGGTCGCCGGCGTCGGCGTCCCCGCGGTGTTTCTCGGGGTCTTCGCCGTGCTCCCGTCGGGACGGCTTACGAAGGCCGCGGCGGTGGTCGGCGCCGGGATCGGCGTCGTCGGCGTCGCGCTATTCATCCACGCGTACCCGTGTCGGTGGTCGGGGTCGGTGTGCGGAGCAGGCAAGCCCAACCTGACGCTCGCGACAGTCGGACTCTACGCGTTCGGGGTGTTGCTCACGTTCTGGTGTCTGTTCGTGGGCGTCGCGAACTTCAAGACGCGCAACGACCCCGGGGGCACCGCGAGGGTCACCGTGACGCGGAAAGGCGAGACCAGATACGTCCCGGTCGAACGACCCAGCCGGGGCGCTGGAACCGGCGGGATCGGCTTCTTCGGGAACACGCCCGACGGGGACGTGAAAACGCAGACCGCCGGCGCCGGGACGGCGTCCGACGGCGGGACCGACTCGGAGTCGATCACGTCGCCGCTCGGTGGGTCGGCGTCGGCGTCGGGGTCGTCGGCGTCGACGACCGATCGGCAGTCCGGCGCAGGATCGTCGGACGGGACTGCGGCGGGACGCGGACCCGGCAGCCGCGACCCGGCGACAGGCCCCGAGGGAGCAGCCGGCGATGTTTACTGCGGGAACTGCGCGTTCTTCGAGTACGTCCGGACCGACGAGGGGATCCGACCCTACTGCGGCGCCCACGATGAGCTGATGGAGGATATGGACCCCTGCCAGCAGTGGGAATCGCGGGCGAAACGGGACCGACAGCGGCGGTGAGGCCACGGCCCGGCGTTACAGCGACTCGATCGTCGCGCGTACGTCGTCCCAGTGGCTGCCTTTCCAGAACACCTGCCCGCAGGACCGACACCGCCAGCAGTCGGTCTCGGCAGGATCGGGCGCGTACGCCGGCAGCGACTCCCCGGCGTCGACGGCGCGGACTGCGCCGTTACAGGCGCCGCACCGCGTCGGAGTCGCGTCGAGCGAGAGGTCGTAGCCCGCCGCCCGTAGCTCCGAGAGTTGCGCTTCGACGTCGCGGGATCGAAGCAGGAGCGCGTCGTCAGCGTGCGCCGCGAGGTCACGGTCGCGGGTGAGGATCGTCCGGTCCGACCGTCGCGCGTTCGTGAGAACCTCGGCGTCAGTAGGACCGTCCATAGGGTCGTCGACGCCGTCAAGCACGTACGTGGCGTCGTACCCGCACATTCGGAGATAGGTCGTCAGTTTTCCGAGCATCGCGTCGAGCAGCAGTCGGTCGGACATCTCAATGGAGGAACGACTGGAGGCTCCGCGTATCGCGGGTGTTGAGCAGGTCGGCCGCCTCGCACCACCCGCGCCGCGCCGTGTGGACGCCGTACCTGATGTAGTCGAGGGCGCCCGGCGTATGGGCGTCTGTGTCGACCACGACGGTGGCACCCGCGTTGACTGCAACTCGGGCGAGTTCCCCGCGGAGATCGAGTCGAGCGGGATCGGCGTTGATCTCGATTGCGGTCCCCGCATCGGACGCGGCCGCGGCGACCCGCTCGACGTCCGGATTCAGCCCCTCACGCTCGGCGATGAGCCGCCCGGTCGGGTGGCCAAGGACGTCGACGCTCGGGTGTTCGACCGCGCGGACCAGCCGATCCGTGGCTGTCTCACGGTCCTGTCCGAGCGCGGCGTGAGGCGACGCGACCACGACGTCGAGTTCGGCGAGGACGCCGTCGCCGGTCGAGAGCCCGCCCGCCGCGTCGATGTTTGTCTCCACGCCGTGCAACAGCGTGACGTCGGCTGTGAACTCCTCTCGGGCGTCGTCGACGGCGGCCATCTGCTCCCGGAGTTCTGTGTCGGTGAGGCCAACCCCGCCGACCATCCCCGGGCCGGTCGCGTGGTCGGTCACCGCGTAGTAGTCGTAGCCGCGGTCCACGGCTGCAGCCGCCATATCGGCGATGGAGTACCCGCCGTCGGACCACTCGGTGTGCGTGTGGAGGTCGCCGCGGACGTCGTCCCCGGCGACGAGGTCCGGCAGTTTCCCCGCGGCCGCGGCGTCGATCTCGCCGCTGCCTTCACGGATCTCCGGCGGGACGAGCGGGAGCCCCAGGGCCTCGTACATCGAGGTTTCAGTCTCCCCCGCGACCCGGTCGCCCACGCGCTGGCCGGCGTCGGGGTCGTCGACGTCGGAGACGTCGAAGACGCCGTATTCGTTCATCTTCAGCTCGCGTGCGATTGCGCGGTTCCGAAGGGTGACGTTGTGGTCTTTGCTGCCGGTGAAATACTGCAGCGCCGCCCCGAACTCCCTGGGGACGACGACCCGGAGGTCGACTTGCATCCCGTCGACGCGGACGCTGGCTTTCGACTCGCCGGCCTCCACTACGTCAGTCGCGGCCGACCACCCGACGAACGCGTCGACGACCTCTGACCCCGCTGCCGAGGCGACGAGGACGTCCACGTCGCCGATGGTGTCGCGCCACCGCCGGATCGATCCTGCGACCGCCGCGGTCTCGACGACCTCGTGATCGCGGAGGTGCGCCAAGGCGTCTTCGGCCACTGGGCGGGCGTCGCCCAGGCGGCCACGCTTCCGGGCGTTCCGGGCGAACGAGACGTTTTCGCGGATGTTTTGCTCCGTTTTCGCACCGAACCCGTCGACTCCCCGGATCCGACTCTCCTCGGCCGCCGCTGCGAGGTCGTCGAGGGTTGCGACTCCCAGCTCCTGATAGAGTGTGCCGACGGTCTTCGGACCGACGCCCTCGACGCGGGTGAGCGCCTCGATGTCGACCGGTAGTTTCTGCCGGAGCGTCTCCAACTCCTCGATGGCCCCGGTCTCGACGTACTCGACGATCTTCCCTGAGATGGCGTCGCCGACGCCGTCGATCGTCTCTACTGCGTCCGTGCCCTCGGCGGCGAGTTCCTCGATCGGCTGGGTGTGTTCCCTGACGTTCTCGGCGGCGCGGCGGTAGACGTTCGGCTTGTACTCGACGCCGTCAGCCTCCAGCAGGTCGGCGAACTCCTCCAGCCGGCTTGCAATCTCGTCGTTGCGGCTCACAGCCCGCCTCCACGGCTTCGACCCCGACCGCCCTGGGACGACGCGCCGTCGTCGCGCCCCAGCGCCTGCTTCAGGAAGTTCATCCACCGTTTCCGGTCGGCAGCCTCCTTGCCGTCGGCTTCCTGTTCGAGGTCGACCGGTTGGAGCTGCTCGAGCGCGTTCAGCGCGCGCTCGATTCCGATGACGCTCTCGGCGATCCGCTCGCCTTGCTCGTATGTGATGTCGCCGTCTTCGATGCGCTGGACGCGCTGGAGCCGCTCCCGCCGGAGATTCTTCTTTGCGCGTTCGACCCGGTCGCGCTCACCGGACGGGACGGTGTCGCGGCGCTTGATCTCGAAGACGAACGCCCGGAGTTCGATCTCTTCGCCCTGAACGTCGATCGACTCGGGAATCTCCGCGCCCACGGTCGCGCCCTCGCGGTTGACCCGCTCCAGCAACTGCTTTCGTTCGAACTCCTTCACGCCTACCAGTCGCTTGCGCCGGGATCTACTTCGCTCCTTCGGCGCAAGGGGTCGCCGGGACGGAGCGGCCTCCGGGACGCCGGCAGGCCTGGGGCGGAGACGAAAGTTCTTATGAGTGTCGGGAAGAACGGTGTGTATGGGATTGTTCGACCGGCTGCGCGGGGAACGCGACCCGCGCGTCGCATTCGTGGGCGTCGACGGCGTTCCGTTCAGCCTGCTCGCCGACAACCGCGAGCGGTTTCCGAACTTCGCCGCGCTCGCCGACGAGGGCAGCGCCGGCGCCATCGACAGCATCGTCCCGCCGGAGTCCTCGGCGTGTTGGCCATCGCTGACCACGGGCGTAAACCCCGGCGAGACTGGCGTCTACGGGTTCCAAGACCGCGAGGTCGGGTCGTACGACACCTACGTACCGATGGGCCGAGACGTCCAAGCCACACGGCTGTGGGACCGCGTCGCCGACGCCGGCCGCCAGGCGAGCGTGCTCAACGTCCCGGTGACGTTCCCGCCGCAACGGGACGTCCAGCGGATGGTCTCGGGCTTTCTGTCGCCGGGCGTCGAGAAGGCAACCCACCCCGACTCGTTCCGCGACGAACTCCAGGAGATGGGCTATCGGATCGACGTCAACGCGAAACTCGGTCACGACGACGACAAGGCGGCGTTCGTCGAGGACGCCCACCAAACCCTGGACAAGCGATTCGAGGCGTTCCGGTCGGTGCTCGACCGCGACGACTGGGACCTCTTTTTCGGCGTGTTTATGACAACCGATCGGGTGAACCACTTCCTGTTCAAAGATTACGAACACGGCGGCGACAACAAGGAGGAATTCCTGAACTTCTACGAGGCGGTCGACGAGTACATCGGGAAAATCCGTGCGTCGCTGCCGGACGACGTGACGCTCGTGGTGGCGTCGGACCACGGATTCACGTCGCTGGACTACGAGGTCCACTGCAACGCGTGGCTCGAAGAGGAGGGGTGGCTCTCCTACGAGAACGACGACCACGAGGAGCTCGGTGACGTGTCCAGTGACACCCGGGCGTACTCGTTCATCCCGGGGCGGTTCTACATCAACCTCGAGGGCCGCGAACCGGACGGTGCCGTCCCCGAGAGCGACTACGAGGCGGTTCGCGCGGAACTCAAAGCCGACCTCGAAGCCCTTGAGGATCCCGAGGGCCGGCCGGTCGCCGACCGGGTGGTGGAGAAAGAAGACGCCTTCCGCGGCGACCACGACGACATCGCGCCGGACCTCGTTGTCGTGCCGAACCACGGCTTCGACCTCAAATCCGGATTCTCGGGCCACGACGAGGTGTTCGGAGTCGGCCCCCGGAACGGGATGCACAGCTTCGATAACGCCTCTCTGTTCGTCGACGACCCCGACGTTTCGATCAACGACGCCGACCTCTACGACATCGCGCCGACTGTCCTCGACCTGCTCGACGTGGACTACTCCCGGACGGACTTCGACGGCGCGAGCCTCTGTCAGTAGCGGTCGTCGGGTTCCGCTCGGTCGACTGATTACACCAAGTCGTCGAGGTCGTCGCTGGCCCACTCCGCTCCCGGGTCCGTCGACGACTCCCCGGCCGCGTCGGTCTCTCGCGCCTCCGCGGCGCGCTCCATAAACGACTGGATCCGCTCGGAGCGCTCGACGCCACCGAGCAGCACGACAGCCGCGAGCCGATCGCTCGACAGCGGGAAGTCGCCGCCGCGGACCTGCAAGCTCCCGGTCTCCTCCTCGATCCACTGCCGGGCGCGCTCGACGCCTTTTCTGGGGATTGCGTCGGGGTCGCCCGCGACGATCAGGAGCGCGGCGTCGGCGTCGGTGGCGTCGGGGAGGCTCGATCCCGCGAGCACCGCACGCCGGGCGGTGCTGGTCACCGTGTTGATGTTTGCCTCGGCGTCGGGGGCGGCCTCCGCGGCGGCGTACCCCAGCGCCGCGATCCCGCCGTCACGGAAGGTGTTTATGATCTCCGAGGAGTCGACGACACTCTCAGCGACCCCCTCGACGGACTCGCCGGCGGCGAGCAGCAACCCAACCCGCTTTGCGATCTCCCGGTTGATCGCGTCGAACCCCTCGGTGATGCTCTCGCCTGCGGACCGGAACGCGTCGTTGTCGGCGAGCAGAAGCGCGTCGGCCTCGCGGGCGAAGGTCTTCAGCGACCGGCCGGCGTTGACCTGGTACATCGCGCCCTCGTCGCGGCCGGGGAGGATGCCGATCCCGTAGACCGGCACGTCGTAGATTCGGGCGAGTTCGCGGGCGAGCACCGGCGCGCCACCGCTACCGGTACCGCCACCCAGCCCGGCGACGACGAAGATCGACTCCGTTCCGGCAGTGATCCGCCCCTCGAGTGCGGAGAGTACCTCGCGGGCGTCGGACTCCAGTACCTCGGCGCCGAGTTCGTTATCACCACCGACGCCCTGGCCGTTTACCCGATCTTGCCCGACCAGAACGGTCTCGAACGGGAGGCCGCGGAGGTCGGCCGACGCAGTGTTGACGCCGACTGCGCCGCGGACGGCGCCGAACTCCATCCGGTCGTCGTAGTCGACCAGTTCGCGGGTGAGCTTCCCGCCGGCCTGGCCCACCCCGATCAGGAGGGTTTTCATACGCCGACGTCTCGAGCCTGCGACTTCAACGTTCGCCCGGACGTTCATATGGGATGCCGCGGCCACGAGCGGTATGCCGACCGATCAGGCGCCACCTGACCCGACGCCGGTCGAGCCGACTGCGGCCGACCGCACCGCCCACGACCACCCGGCCGACACCGTCTGCGAAACCGACCCCGAGAGTCGGGAATCCGACGCCGACGGCGACTCAGAGCCGGACTCCGCGTGTGAGCGGGACGACGAACCCGGTGGCCCCCGGGTGGCGGCGCTCGAACGTCGGGTGGCCGAACTCGAAGCCGAAGTGGCGGCGGTTCGCGGGCTCCTCGACGGCGTCGCGGCGGTCGACGAGACGGTGGAACGCCGGGCCGCAGCCGCGCTCGCGAAGGTCGAGGCGCTCGAAGAGCGGTTCGACCCCGAGGAGGGGACGTTAGTCCGCGAACGACTGCCGACCACCCGCGGCGACGGTCACGCCGAAGGCGTTGACGGCGACCGAACGGGTCGGCATCGAAACCCCCGCGGTGACGCCGACCCGAACTCGGACGAGCGACCGCAACAGGCGGACGCATTGGGTCGGGATCCGGGCGTTCTGGACGACGGGAGACCAACCGGGTCGAGTAACGTGCCCCACACTGACCCGCGGGCGCCGACAGGGATGGCCGGGGGCAGCCGCGCGCACCGCGACGACCCGAACGCGGCCGACCACGACTCGACCGAAGGCGGTGCGATCAGCAGCGTCGGGGGCGATGCACTTGGTGGTGACGGTGCAGAAGACGCCGACCGATCGCTCGCCGCGCGGCTCCGCGACGCATTCCGGTGATTCGGCTGGTCGTCGCCGCCGCCCTCGCGGTTGCGACCCTGGCGGTCGCTCTCCCCGCAGTCGACGACGCCCGGGCGACTCGGACCGACGCGACGATCGAGGAGACGGTGGACCGGCTCGAACGCGCGGGGCGGTCGCTCGCGACGACGGAAGACGCCACCGCGAGACGGGCAACGGCGGCGACGCGGCGCGTCGAATTCATGCTTCCCGAGCGGTCGGTGACAGCGGCCCAGCCCGCGTTCGTCGCGGTCGGCGGGTCGCCGGACGGGCCGGGCAACCGGTCGACGGTCACCTACGCCGTGTCGTCGCCGACCCGCCGGCGCCACCTTCGACTCCCGCTCGCCGCCCGGACGCCCGGGGGGCCGGTCGTCTTCCGGGAGCCCGGCCGCCACGCGGTGTCGCTCGCGCTGGTCCGCGGGGACGGCGGCCCCGAACTCGTGGTTACCAAGGCGACCGACTGGTGACCGGGTTCGGAGCGATCGTTTATATACTGGGACGCGGCCATCCGGTGTATGCCTCTCGACGGTATCCCGTCGCTCGGGGGCGATCCTCCCGAATCGCTCGCGGGGATCGCAGCGGCCCTCGGGACGGCGGTCGGAGTCGGGGACGAAACGGGGTCGACGACAGCCGGCGACGCGATGGACCCGGACGAGAAGCCGACCTGCGGGTGTCGGGTCAGCGTCGAGCACGCAGGCGGGGTGACCACCGCCGATCGCCGGGCGCTCGTTGTCGACGCCGCTGCGTGTCCCGGAGACGGCGACCTGGCGGCCAGCCCGGCGTGTCGAGAGACCGTGATCGGAGCGCTGGCCGACCGCGACGTAGATGGTGTCCGGACGCGCTCGGGGGGTGTCGAGCGGACCTACACCGACGAGTCGGTGGGACTCCTCCTCGCTGCGGGCCGGTTCGTCGAACGCGCGGCGTTCCACGACCGCGACCTCGCCGACCGGGCACGCCGGGACCCGCTGGCCGCTGCACACAACGCCACCGGACGTGCCGGCGCGGTGGCCCGGATCGCGGCCGAAACCGGGCTCGCTGCGGGCGCCGCCCGCGTCTCGGAGCGGTCAGCACCGGAGGCACTGACAGAGGCGAGACGCGATGCCGACAACGACGAGGACGCCGACTGCGACGACTGCGGCGCGTTCACCGCGTTCGTGGGACCGACGCTCTCGAAGGCCCTCGTCTCGCGTCGCCCACCTGCGGACGCGGCCCGAGAAACCTACGATCTGCCGACGGACGCCGTCGTCGGCCGCTACCGGACCGACGGCGGGCCCATCTACCACCTCCAGCCGGTCGCACACGGTCTCGACGCCGACGCGATGGCGACGCTTGCGGCCGCGTACGACCTCCTCGCGAACGGCTCGGTCGGCGGCGGTCCCCGGGCGCCGGGGCGGGCGGTCCGGCGGGTCGCGGGTGGTGACTGCCCGGTGGAGACCCTGACAGCGGTTCTGAGCCGTCACACCCGCGGTCTCGGGGTGCTCGAGCACTTCTTCGCGGACGAACGGGTGTCGGACGTCGTCGTCTCGGCGCCGGTGTCGGAGTCGGCAGTCAGGGTCGTGGCGGACGGCGAACGAATGCGGACGAACGTCCGGTTGACGCCGGACGGGGCGGCGTCGCTCGCCTCGCGGTTCCGCCGGGAGAGCGGCCGGTCGTTCTCCCGGAGTTCGCCGACGCTTGACGCCTCGGTGGTCGCCGAGACGGGACGGCAGGTCCGGGTCGCGGGCGTGACCGCGCCCGCGAGCGATGGCATCGGGTTCGCGTTTCGCGTCCGGGACGACGACGCTTGGACGTTGCCTCGGCTGGTGGCCGTCGGCGCACTCCCGCCGAGGCCCGCCGCCGCGCTCTCGGTCGCGGTCGAACGCGGCGCGGCGACCATCGTGGCCGGCACTCGCGGGGCTGGAAAGACTACGCTGTTGGGCGCGCTGCTCTGGGAGCTCCCGGCGTCGACGCGGGTGGTGACTATCGAGGATACGCCCGAACTCCCGGTGGATGCGCTCCGGGACCGCGACCGCGACGTGCAGGCCCTCCACACCGACGCGGGTGGAACCGTAGAGTCGGGGGCGGCCCGCCGATCCGTCACCCCGGCTGAGGCCCTCCGGTCGGCGCTCAGGCTGGGCGACGGCGCGCTCGTCGTTGGCGAGGTCCGCGGCGAGGAGGCGGGCGCGCTCTACGAGGCGATGCGGGTCGGGGCCCACGGCCACGCCGTGCTCGGGACGATCCACGGCGATTCCGCGGCCGCGGTGCGCGAGCGCGTCGTCTCCGATCTCGGCGTCCCGGCTTCGTCGTTCGGCGCGACCGACCTGGTGGTGACCTGTGCCCGCGACGGTGACGCTCGGCACGTCGCCGCCGTCGAGGAGGTCCGCGGGACCGACGGCGACACGTCGTTCATACCGCTGTTCGAGCGCACAGACGGCGAGCTCCGATCGACCGGTGTGGTCGACCGCGGCGATAGCGCCGCCTTCGAGCGGCTCCGCGCCGACGGGGAGTGTCACGAGGCGCTCATCGGAGCCGTCGAACGGCGCGCCGCCCGGTTCGAGCGGCTCTCGGCCGCCGGACTGATCCGACCTGCCGATCGGGACCGGGTACGTGGGGGCATCGGGCAGTGACCTGGGTCGACGCGCGGGTCCGGACGGCCGCTCGTAGGACGGCGGAGTGGTATCCGGGAGACGTCGAGCCGACCCGAGAGCTCCACCGGGCGCTCGCGTTCCTCGACAGCGACCTCCGAGCTGACACTATCGTCCGCGCCGGGTTCGTCGTCGCGGTCCCCGCAGCGGTCCTCTCGCTCCTCGGACTCGTCGCGTTCCCGGGCATCCCGCTGCCTGCTGCGGTGCCCGCCGCACTGGGAGTCGGGCTGGGGGCGAGCCACGTGTGCCACCGGCTCCCGGTCGCCGCGGCGTCGCTTCGCCGAACCCGGGCGCTCGGGGACGCGCCGGGGCTCGTGGCACGGGCTGTGCTCAGGCTCAGGCTCGACGCGACGCCCGAGCGGGCGGCGGCCTTCGCTGCGCGCTCGGGGTCGGGGCCACTTGCCCGGAGTCTCACGGCCCACATCGACCGGACGCGCGGGGAGTCCGCAGTAGGCGTCGAGGGGTTCGCTGACGAGTGGCGACCGTGGTTCCCTGCGCTCGATCGCTCGATGTCGCTTCTCGTGGCGGCCGTCGATGCGCCACGCGAGGAGCGGGATCGCGCCCTCGACCGTGCGCTGGAGACGGTCCTCGACGGCGCACACGACGAGATGGCCGCCTTCGCGGGAGACGTTCGCGCGCCCGCGAGTGGGATCTACGCGTTCGGTGTGCTCCTGCCGCTCGCGCTCGTCGGCGTCGTGCCCGCAGCCCGAGCCGGCGGCGTCTCGATCCCCGCGGCGGCGTTCGTCGGACTCTACGACGTGGTCCTCCCGGTCGGGCTGGTCGGCGCCGGCGCGTGGCTCCTCCTCCAACGCCCGATCGCGCTGCCGCCGGCCCGGGTCCGCTCCGATCACCCCGACGTGCCGTCCGGGAAGCTCCGGGGTGCCATCGCGGGAACCGTTGGGTTCGTCGTGGGTGGCGCAGGCGGTTCCGTGGTCGCGTCGTGGGCCACACCCGTCGCCGCCGTCGGGGTCGGCGTCGGGGGCGGGCTGGCCGCCCACTACCGCCCGATGGCTCGCGTCCGTGCGGACGTCCGCGCGATCGAGTCGGGAATAGCCGACGCGACTGCGGTGGTCGGGCGCCGGGTCGCCGCCGGCGAGTCCGTCGAGACCGCGATCAAGACGGCTGCCGACGCCACCACGGGACGGACCAGCGACCTGTTCGCGACGGCTGCAGGTGTCCAGCGTCGCCTCCGGGGTGACGTCCGGCGGGCGTTTCTTGGCGAGTTCGGCGCACTCGCCGACGTTCCGAGCCCGCGAACGCGGGCGACGGCATCCCTCGTAGGAGTCGCGGCCGCGCAGGGGCGGCCGGCGGGAGGTACGCTCGTCACCCTGGCGGATCACCTCACGGAACTCCGACGCGTCGAGGCGGAGGCGCGCCGGGAACTCGCTGCGATCACTGGGACGCTGCGCCACACGGCCGCGGTGTTCGCACCCCTTGTCGGCGGTGCGACCGTGGCGATGGCAACGCAGATGGCCACCGCCGAATCGGCACGTGCGGCCGGTGAGTCGCTCTCCGGTTCCGTTCCCGGAGTGTTGCCCCCCTCAACCCTCGGTGTCGCTGTCGGCGTGTACGTGCTCGGGCTGGCGGCGATTCTCACCGCGATCGCGACTGGACTCGACCGCGGGCTGGACCGCACACTGGTCGGATACCGGGTCGGGGTGACGCTTCTGTCCGCGACGCCGACGTACCTGGTCGCGTTCTTCGCCGCCTCGATGCTGTTCTGACCCGGGGCCGTGCGGTGGCTACGAGGGTTTATACCGGATCCCGGGACCATCCACCCCGTGTTCGACTTCGCTACGGAGGCGTGGTACGGGTGGCTCGGGCTGTCGATGGCGGGGGTCGCACTCTTCGGCGCGGCGGCAGGGCTACCCACGGCACCGCCGCCCGATGCCGGGGCCGCAGGCGCGACCATCGACCGTGTCGCCGCCGCGGAGTACCCTGCAACCGCGGAACACCCGCTTGACGCCACCGAAATCAGGCTCGGGACGCGCCGGATCGGACTCCGCTCGGCCGCCGGAACCGCACACGCAACGCTTTCGTTCGGGCCGGTCACACCCGTCCCGGCAGACGGCTCGGCCCTCCGAGACGTACTGTACGGGACGCCTCCAGAGCGGGCCTTCGACTCCCCCGAGGAGTTCCGGCAATCGATCGTCGACGCCCGAGCCGGCGCCAGCGACGCGTCGTGGCGCCCAGTGGACAGGACTCTGATCGTTCGCCGAGTCACCTGGGAGGGAGTCGATGTCGTCCTGGTCGACGCGTGAGACTGCCCGCCGGGGACAGACGACACCGATCGTCGCACTCGTTGCACTGTTCGCGGTGTGTGCCGGAGTGTCGCTGTACGCGACGACGCTCGTCGATGTGACGCCGACGGGAACCGGGAACGCGTTGGCGGAGCCGACGCTGGACCGCGTCTACGACGCCACGAGCGAGGGGGGTGTGGTTTCGCCGGTCGTGCTGTCCCGGACTGAACGCGTCGCGCCGGACGGCTACCGGGTTGCGGTGGCGGTTACGACCGAAAACGGCCGGTGGACGAACGGGACCCGACCGCCCACCGGGTCCGAGGGCGTCGACACCGCTGCCCGGCCAGTGGCCGTTTCGACGGGGAACGGCGGCGTGATCTGGGGGCGCCTCCGCGTCTGGGTGTGGCGGTGAACGCCGCAATCGACGCGGTGGTCGCCCTCCTTCTGATCTCCGCGGCCGTCGGCGTGGTCGTGACAGGCGGGGCGTCGACGCCCGGGCCGGAGGCGGGCCGCGCCGACGCCGTCGCCGACGCGCTCGCGGCGACGACCGCGGCGGTGAACTACTCGCTCGCACCGGGCGTGCGTCGGCTGGACCGGTCGGGCCGGAGGCCCACGCCACAGTTCCGGGTCGGGGCCTCCCAACTACGCCGAACGGCACACGGCAGTCTCGCAGGCCTGCTCGCACGAGCCGCGACAGCGTCAAGCGGGGTCGCAGTCGACACCGCCGAACGTCCGGAGCGGGATCCGCTCACGCAGACCCGAGCGGGGTTCCGACGCGCGGTCCGCGACGCGGTTCGGGCACGGACCGGGGCCGGGGTCCGGGTCGACGCCGTGTGGCGGCCGTACCCCGACGCTCCGGTGGGTGGACACGCCGGAGTGGGCCCGAAACCGCCGGGTGACGACGTTCACGCGGCAACGCTCACGATCCCCACGGGCGTCGAACCGATCCCCGCCGAAGCCACGGGGTCCTTCGGGACGCTCGGCCGCGCTGTCGCGGCGCGGACTGTGGAGATTCTAGTGCCACACGACGCCGCGCGGATCACGCTCCGTGGCGACGATCCGGAAGCCGCGCTCGTGGCGCACCGCTACGCCCGGCTCGCAGTAGCGACGAACACGTCTGTCACAGGGCCGCTCGCGACCGAGGACACCGCTGCGGCCAACGCGCGCCTCGCCGACGCGCTGGCGACTCGAATGGCGACTGATCTCAGGTCGGAGTACGACCGTCCAAGCCGGGCCGCAGAGGCGGTCTCGGTGTCGTCAGTCCGGATCGTCGTCCGAACTTGGGGCGGCCCCTCGGGGGGCGAGTGATGCGCTTGGCTGATGACGACCGCGCCCGGATCCCGTTCGCACTGGTCGGGGTGCTGCTACTCGTTGGCAGCGCGACGTTCGCAGCCTCGCTCTCGACACGCGGGCCCTCGCCCGTCGACGACTCCACCGACGCCGCTGTCGAGCGAGTCGACGCCGAGACGACTGCTGCGCTCCGGACCGCCGTCCGTGCCGCTGCCCGTGCCGCCGCGCGCAATCCGGTCACCGCCGCGGCGGAAGACGGCCCCGGGAGCGCGCTCGCGGGGCCGAACACTTTCCGTCGGTATCTCCGGCTCAGGATCTTTTTGATGGCCCAGGACGCGGTCGCGCCGGTCGAGCACCGGCGCGGCGACGCCGTCGCCCGCGTCTCGGTCGGCAAGTCGGTGGCAGCCGTTCCGGAGGCCGTCGACCGCGTGTCGGTATCGGCTGTCGACGGCGGGACCGAACTCCGAGCGACGGTTCGCGGACTCGTGTTACGTGTCGAACGCGACGGTCGCGTTGTCGAGACCCGTCGTCTGAACCGGACCGTGACAGTCGGTGTCCCGGTGCTCGCGCTCCACGACCGGACGACTGCGTTCCAGCATCGGCTAAACGCCGACCCACTGGAGTCGGCAGGGCTTCCGCGACGGATGACAATCGGCCTCACCGCCGTGGCGCAGGCACGCGGCCTCGGGCAGTACGCCGGGCTCCCGATCTCAAACGTCGTCGCCAACCGCCACGTCGCGCTCTCGACGAACGCCGGACTGCTCGACGCACAGCGGGCGGCGTTCGGACGCACCGACCCCGACGCGGCCGCGGGCGTTCGTGCGGCGACCCTGCGGACTGGCGTGACGGACCTGCTATCTCCACACGCCGACTCGCGGGTCGTCTCCGCGGCGACGGGCCGGCTTCCGGACCCGAACGCCCCGGAACGGACGGGCGACGGCGAGGGTGGGAACGCGCTCCCAGCGACCCGTACAGTGTCCGTCGGCGTGAACGGGACGGCCGATGCGGCCTTTCTGTCGCTTCTCCGGGGAGAAGACGGCCGGAGTCTCGAATCGATTCGACAAAGCGGGTACACCGCCGCCGTTTCGGTCGGGACTGCTCGTCGGACCGTCAGAAGCGAGCAGCGGCCGAGGGCCGACTCACCGGGCGACAACTGGACGCTCGCGCATACGACGGTTTCGACGGACATCTCCGTGGCCGGGAGCGGGAGTGACAAGCCCGTCGACCGCGTCGGACTGGGCGAACGGCTGCTCTACAGCGCGACTCGCCGGGTCATCGAGCAGCACAGGGTTGAACGCACCTGGGTCAAACCCAACGTCAGCACACGGACGACCACCGCATCGTGGCGCGACGTCCATCGGGTCCGCGTAACCGCCACCGCGCGCCTCGACGGCACTCAGGCGCCGTCGCGGCCGGTCGCACCGGTCTTCGAGGCCGGCGGCGCGCTCGACGGCCCGAACCTCCGGGGTGCGGACGACACAGCCCGGAGGCTGGTTTCGGACCTCGGCGGTCCGGACCGGATTGCATGGAACGCAGTGACCGGCGGACGGACGAGCGTTTCGACGTCGGTGACGGGCGAGCGCCCCAGCGATCTTGAGCCGTGGCTCTACGAGGACCTCGTGGCCCTCCGCGAGCAGGTCCGGAACCTCTCGGTAACGGTTGCCGCAAGCGACGCCGCCACAGGTGGCGACAACGGCGCGGCCAGGTTAGCCGCTGTCGTCCGCGACCGGCAGGCGGAACTCCTCGACGTTCCCGACGGGTACGACGGCGTCGCGGATCGGACCCGGGTCGCCGCACGCGCGGCCTACGTCGACCGGGTGCTCGCCCGCCTCGACGACCGCGCCGGGAGGACCGGCGAGCGAAACGATGGTATCGACCGGGCGCTGGACGCAGCGGGTATCGCGCCCGAGCGGGCGAGCGCGCTCGCAGACCTCACTCCCGAACCACCCGCACACCGGGCCACCGCAGGGACCGATACGGGTGTTCGCGGGGAGACGGTGTTGGTACCCGACGGCGACCCGGCGTATCTCACACCCCAGCCGGTCGACGGGCGGGTGGTCGACGGCGTCGCGAACGACGAGCAGTACGTCGGCCTCGCGGTCAGGAATCTGAACGTCTTCGCCGTCCCGTACGGGGACAGCGCGGACCTCGTTACCCGGACGCTGCTCGGCGATCCAGGGCGCGTCTCGCTGCACACCGCTGGTGGGGCGCTCGTTGCGGCGGATCGGACGCTCACAACCCACCCCGATCCGACACTCCGGAGCCGGCGGGACGCGCTCGAGCCGAAGGTGGAACGCTCGATGCGGGCGGTCAGACGACAAGCGAGAGACACCCTGGCCCGAGAGGTCGCACTCACGACTGAGGAGCGCCGTGCGGTCGTCGACGGCGCGGTCGGTCGGTGGGACGACCCCGGGTCGCGCGCGCTCGCGGCGGCGAACGGGTCGCTGGCGCGAGCGGCGGCCGCGGGGGCGGCCGAACGGCTGTCGGCGGACGACGGCGACGTCGTGGAGGACCGGCTTCGGACCGCACTCCGAGTCGACCTCCGTCGGGTCGCGACCGCAAAACGGGTTCGCGTGTCGGAAGACGCCGTCGACAGCGCGGTCGCTGCCAGGCGCAAAGTCATCGAGCGGGAGGTGCAAAGCGTCGCGGAGAACGCCACCGAGACCGCGATCGACCGGGGGACCGACGGCGAGGTTGGGGGCGTTCCGGCCGGGCTCCCGGTCTCGCCGACGTTCAGCCCCTGGGTCGCGACGGTCAACGTCTGGGTGATCGAGTCCCGAGGCGCCTACGGCCGCTTTGCCGTGCACACCGAGTCCGGGTCGACGGCCTACGTCCGCGACGGACGGAAGATCGCACTCGACGTCGACGACGACGGGGTTGCGGAGCCGATGGGCCGGAACGAACGGGTCGAGTTCAGGGTGCGAACGGTAGCGGTCGTGGCCGTACCGTCCGGCGGGCTCGGCGTCGGCGACACCGACGGCAATGCCGACGAGCGGTCAGTCGCGTGGAGCGATCCCGAACCGGGGCCGCGGTGCGTGACGCCGACCGGAGAGTGTCCGCGGGAGTGAACCGGCCGGCGGGATCGGGAACAGTCCGCGACAGGACGCGCGGCCTACCGGAGCCGCGCAGCGATGAGTTCCCGGAGGTCCTCCCGGAACTCGTCGACAGCGATCTCGTCTAAGACGGGCACGAAGAAGCCCTCAACGAGCATATTCCGGGCCCGCATCGGATCGATCGACCGGGAGATCATGTAGAAGAGGTCCTCGCGGTCGACCTGGCCGACGGTTGCGGAGTGTGATGCTTCCGTGTCGTGGTTGTGGATGATTAGCTTCGGCGACGCGTCGGCCTCGCTCTCGTCGGAGAGCATCAGCGTGTTCTCACGCTGGTAGGAGCTGGTGTTCCACGCGTCGGTCCCGACGTCTTGGACGCCCTCGTACACCGAGCGGGCGTGGTCGTCGAGGACGCCACGGGTGACGAGATCGGCCGTGGTGTTCTCGCCGTGGTGCCACACGCGGGCGTTGACGTCGAAGTGCTGGTCCTCGTGACCGAAGAACGCGCCGACGATCTTCGTCTCCGCGGAGTCGCCGTTGAGTTCGGACTCCACGTCGCTTCTGGTCAGTCGGGAGCCGAGGTTGCCCTCGATCCAGTTGACTGTGCCGTAGGTCCCGATGTCGGCGCGCTTGAGCGAGTAGCTGTAGGTGTCCTCCGCGAGGGTCTGGAGCGAGCCGTACTGGACGTAGGCGTTCTCCCCCGCGTCGATCTCTACGAGATTCGAGAAGTACCGCGACTCGGCGTCGACGGCCTGCCCGGACTCGATGCTCTCGAGGATGGTGACCGACGACGACTGCTCGGCGATCACCAGTGTGTGGCTGAACAGCGACCGAGAGTTCATCTCTGCGCGGACGGTCACGTCCTCGGCGTCGACACCCTCGGGGACGTAGACGACCGTGCCGGTGGTGAAAAGCGCTGCCGACAGCGCCGTCAGGTAGTTCTCCGTCGGATCGATGGTTGAGCCGAACGACGACTCGACGAGGTCGGGATGCGCCTCGATCGCCTCGGCGAACGTGAGCACCTCGACGCCCTCGTCGCTCGTGCGCTCGGTCTCGTCGGCCTGGTTCAGCGGATCGACCAGCGACCCGAAGTCCAGCGCCTCGAGATTGGTCCACCGCCGGCCGGGAGTCTTGATGACGTCCGGCAGAGCGAGGTCATCGAGCGCCTCCAGTGCCTCGAGGCGAGCTTCGAGCAGCCACTCGGGTTCGTCGCGGCGCTCGGAGATCTCCCGGACCATCTCGGTCGAGAGGTTCGCCGGCAGTTGTGTCCCGCTCATATTACCCGAGCGAGCCCTCCATCTCGAGTTCGACCAGCCGGTTGAGTTCGACCGCGTACTCGATGGGCAGTTCCTCCGTGATCGGCTCGATGAAGCCCGAGACGATTATCTGCTTTGCGTCGTCGTCGTCGAGACCGCGCGACTGGAGGTAGAACACGTCCTCGTCGCCGATCTTCCCGACA
>Ga0102936_1000129_pt1 | contig 28132 bp, 22 predicted proteins | sample SalPon2_A_H2O_MG_FD_78502 | JGI IMG/M metagenome (GOLD analysis project Ga0102936, IMG submission 78502) | Salt pond water microbial communities from South San Francisco under conditions of wetland restoration - Salt Pond MetaG R2_A_H2O_MG | ecosystem: Environmental > Aquatic > Non-marine Saline...
AGTACCGGATGGCATCCGAAGACCCGCTCCACGACGGCGAGAACACCTTCTACGGACGGGAGGTCCACGAGTCGATCCACGAGTTCGTGAACAAGGTAAAGTCCGGCGCTCGGGGGCTCGGCCCCCAAAAGCGGATCAAGCTCCTCTTGGGCCCGGTGGGCTCGGGGAAGTCGCACTTCGATTGGATGGTGCGCCGGTACTTCGAGGATTACACCGCGACCGACGCCGGCCGGATGTACACGTTCCGGTGGACTGACCTCGGCGACGTCATCCGGGATCAAGATCCCGAAGACGACGTCGTGGTCTCCCCGATGAACCAGGATCCATTGGTACTATTGCCCCAAGAGCAGCGCGACGGCGTGATCGAGCGGCTCAACGAGCGGTTCGACGCCCCTTACACCATCCGGAACGACCAGACGCTGGACCCCGCCTCGGAGTTCTACCTCGACGCCCTGCTCGCACACTACGACGACGACCTCCAGGCCGTCGTGGAGAACCACGTCGAGGTCGTGCGGCTGGTCGCCTCCGAGAACAAGCGGCAGTGCGTAGAGACGTTCGAACCGAAAGACAAGAAGAATCAAGACGAGACCGAACTCACCGGCGACGTCAACTACTCGAAGCTGGCGATCTACGGCGAGTCCGACCCCCGCGCGTTCGACTACGCCGGCGCGTTCTGTAACGCCAACCGGGGGCTGTTCTCCGGTGAGGAGCTCTTGAAGCTCCAGCGGGAGTTCCTGTACGACTTCCTGCACGCCTCCCAAGAGCAGACGATCAAGCCCAAGAACAACCCCCGGATCGACATCGACCAGGTGATCGTCGGCCGGACCAATATGCCCGAATACCGCGAAAAGAAGGGCGACGAGAAGATGGAGGCGTTCAACGACCGCACCAAGCGGATCGACTTCCCGTACGTCTTGGAGTACGACGAGGAAGCCGAGATCTACCGGAAGATGCTGCGGAATGCCGACGTGCCGGACATGCACATCGAGCCGCACGCCCTGGAGATGGCGGGGCTGTTCGGCGTGCTCACCCGGGTCACCGAGCCCGACGGGGGCGTCTCCTTGGTCCAGAAGGCGAAAGCGTACAACGGGGAGATCGACGAGGGCGACGACATCGACGCCCGGAAGCTCCGGGAGAATGGCGAGGAGTCCGCCGACATCGGCGAGGGGATGGACGGCGTCTCCGCGCGGTTCATCGGCGACGAGATCGCGGAGGCGATTATGGACTCCACGCACCGCGACCGGTCGTACCTCTCGCCGCTGTCGGTGTTCTCGCATTTCGAGGCCAACCTGGAGAACCACGGGTCGATCCCCGAGGACAACCTCGACCGCTACTACCGCTACCTCGAACTCGTTCGCGAGGAGTACAAGGAACGTGCCATCGAGGACGTGCGACACGCGCTGGCGTACGACTTAGAGGAGATCCAGCGGCAAGGCGAGAAGTACATGGACCACGTGATGGCGTACATCGACGACGACACCGTCGAAGACGAACTCACCGGCCGCGAGCAGGAGCCCGACGAGACGTTCCTCCGGTCGGTCGAGGAGAAACTGGAGATCCCCGAGGACCGGAAGAACGACTTCCGCCAGGAGGTTTCGAACTGGGTCTCCAGGCGCGCTCGGGATGGCACCTCCTTCGACCCCCAGGACAACGATCGGCTGCGGCGGGCCCTCGAACGGAAGCTCTGGGAGGACAAGAAGCACAACATCAATTTCTCGGCGCTCGTGAGCGCGAACGAACTCGACGACGACGAACGCAGCGCGTGGATCGACGCCCTGGTGAATCAGGGCTACTCCGCGGAGGGCGCACGGGAGGTGCTCGAGTTCGCCGGCGCAGAGGTCGCAAAGAGCGAGCTCGAAGGGTGATGAAGCTATGACTTCAAGCCCTGCATCGAATCCGGCCCGCGAGTACGTCGCCGCCGCCGACGAGCACCTCCGCGGCACCTACGAGGAGCCGATGAGCCTCGCTGAGTACGTCGATGCGGCGTTCGACCGACCGTCGATCGCGGCCCACGCCTCGAAATACCTCCTCGACGCAATCGAGTCGATGGGGACGCGGACGGTGCTAGAGGAAGGCGAGACCAGAGACCGGTACCGGTTCTTCGACGACCCCGAGAACGACGGTGAACACGCCGTGCTCGGCAACACCGAAGTCTTGAATCGGTTCGTCGACGACCTCCGGACCATCGCGGCCGAGCGCGGCAAATCAGAGAAGATCCTGTGGTTCGACGGCCCCACGGCGACGGGGAAATCCGAACTCAAGCGGTGTCTGGTCAACGGACTGCGGGCGTACTCGAAGACGGAGGCGGGCCGGCGCTACACCGTAGAGTGGAACGTCTCCGCCGCCAACGACACCCGGGGGCTCTCCTACGGCGGCGAAACCACCGGGAGCGACCGCGAGTCGGACTGGTATGAGAGCCCGGTCCAATCGCACCCGCTGTCGGTGTTCCCGCCGGCGGTCCGCGAGGAGCTCTTGGCCGAGCTCAACGAGGCCTCCAGCGACCACGTTCCGGTGTCGGTGTCGGGGGAACTCGACCCGTTCTCCCGGGAAGCGTACGACCACCTGGAGGAACTGTACCGCCGGAACGGCACCCACGACCTGTTTTCGGCGGTCACCGATCCCGCCCATCTTCGGGTGAAAAACTACGTCGTCGACGTGGGCCAGGGGATCGGCATCCTCCACTCCGAGGACGACGGCACGCCCAAAGAGCGGCTCGTCGGCTCGTGGATGCCGGGGATGCTGCGGGAACTCGACTCCCGGGGCCGGAAGAACCCACAGGCGTTCAGCTACGACGGCGTGCTCTCGCAGGGCAACGGGCTACTCACGGTCGTCGAGGACGCCGCCCAACACGCCGACCTGCTCCAGAAGCTGCTAAACGTACCCGACGAGAGCCGGGTGAAACTCGACAAGGCGGTTGGGATGGACGTCGATACCCAGCTGGTGATCATCTCGAACCCCGACCTCGACGCCGAACTCGACCAGTACGCCGACCGGAACGGCCGCGACCCGCTGAAAGCGCTGAAGCGCCGGCTCGACAAACACGAGTTCCGATATCTCACCAACGTCTCCCTGGAGGCGCAGTTGATCCGCCGGGAACTCACGGACGAGACCGCGGTCTGGGACATCGAGAGCGAGGACGAACTCGGCGAACGGGTCCGCTCACCGCTCGTGGTCGATGTCCGGGGCGGCGATGGAGCGGTCCGGACCCGGGAGCTCGCACCCCACACCGTCGAGGCCGCCGCGATGTACAGCGTGCTCACCCGGCTCGACGGCGAGGACGTGCCGGCGGGGTACGACCTGCTCGACAAGGCGCTGCTGTTCGACTACGGCTACATCCAGGAGGGCGACTCCCGAGTCACGATCGACGAGGTCGGATTCGACGACACCGACGAGGGGATCCACGGGATCCCGGTGACCTACACCCGCGACGTGATCGCGGACCTGTTGCACGCGGAGACCGACCGGTGGCACCCCGACCTCGACGTCGGCGGCGTGGTGCTGCCCGACGACGTCCTCGACGCTATGGCAGAGGGGTTGACGGACGCGCCGGTGTTCTCCCGCTCCGAGCGCGCGGAGTACGAAGATCGGGTGACGCTGGCGAAAGAGCACGCCCTCGACAGACAGGAATCCGACGTGTTGGCGGCGCTGCTCGCCCAGCGATCCGTCGGCCGGGAGACGGTCGCGGAGTACGTCGAGCACGTCTACGCGTGGGACGGCGACGAACAGGTCGAGACCGACCGTGGGCCGGTCGACCCCGATCCGCTCCTTATGAAGCTGTTCGAGACCGAACAGCTCGGGCGGTTCGGCGCCGACGACTACCTGGGGAACCAGCCCACCGAGGCGGTCAAGACGTTCCGACGGGAGAAAGTCATCACCGCGCTGAACCGCTACGCGTGGCGGAACCGCGACGAGGGGTTCACCGTCGACGACGTGGACCTCTCGGCGATCCCGGTGATCCGCTCGGTCCTCGACACCCACGACTGGGACGACGTCAAGCGGCTCTACGAGGACTTCGACCCCGCACAGTGGGACGATCCGCCGGAGAACACCGAGACCGAGCGGTTGAAACACCAGACGATCGACGAACTCGTCGACCGCGGGTACACCCCCGCGTCGGCGGAGCTGACGAGCCGCGCCGTGATGCGGGAGGTGCGTCACCGATGGGACTGAGAGAGGACCTCGAGCGCTTCCGTGAGGTCGGCGAGGAACGCCGCCAGGATCTCGAGGACTTCATCCGGTACGGCGACCTGAGCGGATCGGAGTCGGACTCGATCGAGATCCCGATCAAGGTGGTCGACCTTCCGGAGTTCGCCTACGACCAGCTCGACCGCGGCGGGGTCGGTCAGGGGCAGGGCGGCACCCCCGACGTCGGGCAGCCGATCGGCCAACCCGAACCAGGCGACCCCGACGACGGTGACGAGGACGGCGACCCCGGCGAGGAGGGCGGCGAGCACGGCCACTACGAGATGGATCCCGAGGAGTTCGCCGAGGAACTCGACGAGGCCCTCGGGCTGGATCTCGAGCCGAAGGGCAAGGAGGTCGTCGAGGAGATCGAGGGCGATTTCACCGACGTGACCCGGACTGGCCCCAACTCCACGCTGGATTTCGAGCGGCTGTTCAAACAGGGGCTCAAGCGGAAGCTCGCAACCGACTTCGACGAGGGGTTCGTCCGCGAGTCGATGAGAGTCGACGGGGCGACCCCGGAGTCGGTCTACCGGTGGTGCCGGGAGCAGCGCATCCTGGTGTCGCTGGCCTGGATCGAATCCGAGTGGGACGAGGTCCCCGACGACGAGCGGGGGCGATGGGACTCCTTCGAGGAGATGGAAGAGAACGTCGACCGCGACAGTGCGGCCCAGCGGATCCGCCGTGAGGGGATCGAGGAGATACCGTTCCGACGGGACGACGAGCGGTACCGCCACCCCGAGATCGAAGAGGAGAAGCGAAAGAACGTGGTCGTCGTCAACATCCGCGACGTCTCGGGGTCGATGCGGGAGACCAAACGCGAACTCGTCGAGCGGACGTTCACGCCGCTGGATTGGTATCTCCAGGGGAAATACGACAACGCGGAGTTCGTCTACATCGCCCACGACGCCGACGCGTGGGAGGTCGACCGCGAGGAGTTCTTCGGGATCCGCTCCGGCGGCGGCACCAGGATCTCCAGCGCGTACGAGCTCGCACAGGCGGTTCTCGACGAGGAGTACCCCTGGTCGGAGTGGAATCGCTACGTGTTCGCCGCGGGCGACTCCGAGAACTCCTCGAACGACACCACCGAGAACGTGATCCCGCTGATGAGAGAGATCGACGCCAACCGGCACGCCTACGTCGAGACCCAGCCCGGCGGCACCGCGATCAACGCGACCCACGCCGAGGAGGTCGAGCGCGCGTTCGGCGACACCGACAACGTCGTCGTCGCGTCGGTGGGCGCGCCGGAGGACGTGACCGACGCGATCTACGAGATCCTCCGGTCGCGGTCGTCGGATCGGTCGACGGCGACGCCGGTGGGAGGATCGGGACCGTGACTGTACCCTACGACATGAGACTATGACCAGCAGACTACGACGTTTCAGGCGGGTGGCACGCGCGGAAGCCGACCGGCTCGCAGAGCCAGTCGAGGAGGCCGCCGCCCTCGCCCGGAAGCTCGGGCTCGACCCGTACCCGGTGAACTACTGGGTGGTCGATCACGACGAGATGAATCAGCTGATCGCCTACGGCGGATTCCAGCGCCGCTACCCCCACTGGCGGTGGGGGATGACCTACGACCGCCAGCGGAAACAAGACCAGTTCGGGATGGGAAAGGCCTTCGAGATCGTCAACAACGACGATCCCAGCCACGCGTTCCTCCAGGAATCGAACACCCTCGCCGACCAGAAGGCGGTCATCACCCACGTCGAGGCCCACGCCGACTTCTTCCGGAACAACGAGTGGTTCAGCCGCTTCTCCGGCGACAGCGAACTCGACGCCGCCGCTATGCTGGAGCGACACGCCCAGACCATCCAGCGGTACGTCGACGACGCCGACATCGACCGCGAGGACGTCGAGCGATTCGTCGACGCGGTGACCTGTCTGGAGGACACCATCGACCAGCACCGGCCGCTCTCGGCGGACCCCGACACCGAGCGGGTCGAACCGGAGGACCTCCGCGAGCGGCTCGACGGGATGGACTTCTCGGCGGACGTGAAAGGCGAAGTGTTCGACGACGAGTGGCTCGGCGAACTCGCCGAGTCGGAGGCCGCGGCTGCCGACCTCGACCGCCCACGGTCGGACGTGCTGGGCTTTCTCCGCGAGCACGGGATGGTCTACGACGAGGAGGCCGGCGAGGCCGTCGAGATGGAGTCCTGGCAGAAGGACGTGCTGGACCTGCTCCGGCGGGAGGCGTACTACTTCGCGCCGCAGAAGATGACGAAGACCATGAACGAGGGATGGGCGGCGTACCACGAGTCGCTCATGATGGGCGAGGAGCGTTTCGCCGGCACCGACGAGTTCCTCACCTACGCCGACCACCAGGCCCGGGTGCTGGGTTCGCCCGGCATGAACCCGTACAAACTCGGGAAGGAGCTGTGGGAGTACGTCGAGAACACCGAAAACCGCCGGGAGGTCGCGGACAAGCTCCTCCGCGTCGAGGGGATCACGTGGCGGAACTTCCACGACGCCGTCGACTTCGAGCGGGTGCAGACGCTGTTGGAGCCGCCAGCCGCCATCGACGCGGTCCGCAGCGACACCCTCGAAGACCTCGCGGCACTCCCCGACGACGACCCCCGGGTCGACTGGGAGACGCTCGACCAGGCGCTGTCGGATCCCGACGCCGTCGACGTCGACCGGTACCCCTGGAAGGTGCTGACCTACGAGGGCTTGGCCGAACGGCACTTCTCGCTCGTGAAGCCGCAGAACCGCGGGTTCCTCCGTTCGATCCAGCGGTCGGAGCTCGAGGATCTGTCCAGATACATGTTCGACGACGACAAGTACGACAGCGTCGAGGCTGCGGTCGACGACGCCGACCGGACGGCGGGGTGGAATCGGATGCGTGAGATCCGGGAGAGCCACAACGACGTGACGTTCGTCGACGCCTTTCTCTCCCGGGAGTTCGTGGCTGACAACGACTACTTCACCTACGAGTTCACCCGGTCGACCGGCGACTTCCGCGTTGCGTCGACCGACCCCGACGACGTGAAAAAGAAACTGCTGTTGCAGTTCACCAACTTCGGGAAGCCCACCGTCGCGGTGTTCGACGGCAACTTCGAGAACAGGGGCGAACTCCTCCTCGGCCACCGGTACAACGGGATAATGCTCGACGTCGACGAGGCCCGCGACGTCTTAGAGCGGGTCCACGAGCTGTGGGGTCGACCGGTGAACCTGATGACGATCAAAAAGGAGTACGACGAACACGACGTCGAGGTGGCGCGGCGCCGCAACCGCGAGCCCGAGCCGACCGAACGCGGCGTCCGGATCCGGTACGATGGCGACTCGTTTTCGGAGTTCGACCTCGACCCCGAGTTGGAGGAGCGCATCCAGGCGTCGGAAGTCGACTACGACACCAAGCCCGACGAGTGGCTGTCGTAGTCGGCGGCGAACGACGGGTGGCCAGGAGGGGCCACCCCCGGTCGGCCGGGTCAGCGGCCGCCGGTCACTGGTGGGAACATCGCGAGTTCGTCGCCGTCGTCGATCGACTCCGCCAGAGAGGTCGGCGAGCCGTTCCGCATCAGGTTGACGTCGTCGGCGAGCGCGTCACCGTCGAAAACCCGATCTCGGAGCGGTGCAGACTCCGCGAGCAGCGCGTCGATCGCATCGTCGACAGTGCTGTCCGGTTCGACGGAGACGGTGTGTTCTCGCCCCTCCGCGACCTCGGCGAGATCCGCAAACAGTCGCCAGGTGACCGTGTGCATACGCCACATTCGCTCGTCGGCGGGGTTGACACTGTCGGTTATCCGCGGGTGACGGGGCCCGACGCCCCCGGTGCCGAACCGCCGCACGTAGTCAGACCCCACGGGGTGGGCATCACGGAGTCGGCTCACCGTCGGACGCCGCGGCACGCCGCGACGTCTCTCTGATCCGCTCGGGCCGTGCGACCAGGTAGACGGTCTCGCCCGCCACGAGCGTCCGGCACCGCCGGGGAGTGGCCTCGATGTCGCCGTCGGGCGACCGGACGGCCGCGACCGTGGCGTCGACCTCGCTGATCGCCGCCCCGTCGAGTCGGCTGCCCGCGCCGACCGTGAGAACCTCCATCGTCTCGTCGGCGCCACGGAGCAGCGACGTGAAGTCCCGTTCGGCCCCCGGATTCGTCGGCAGCGTGAGGAGGCGGTAGTCGGCGTCGGGATCCAGCCGCGCCGCGTCGGCCTCGTTGAGGACTATGGTGACGGCGTCGCCGACGGCCGCACGGAGTTCGCCGCTGACGACGCGTCCGGCGGACGCGTCCGGCGTGCGCCGCCAGAGCTGCACCGCGTCGCCGGCCGACGCCCCCGAGCCAGGATCCGCGTCGACCGCGACCGCGACGAAGCCCGGCGCGAGCGTCGGCCCCACCCCCGCGACGCGGCGGCCGAGTCCGAGTCGGGTGACTGTCCCGTCGTCGGCGAGATCGATGGCGACGTACCCCACACCGTAGTCCTCCTTGATCCGCGTGACGAGCCGGTTCCGGAGGTCGTCGCCACGGAGTCCCCGGGGCATCAACAGAGTCATACCGGCGAGTTCGGCCTTCGTCGCTTCCGGGACGGGTTCGTACCCCTCGATGTCGTCGACTTCGTCGGCCGTTTCCGGAAGTACCACCTGACGGACCCGGCCGACGCTGCTGACCAGCCGGCTCACCTCGGTGTCGAGCTTCTGAGACCCAACGAGCGCGAACGCGCTGATGACCAGCCGGTCGCCCACCGCCCGGCCCGCCGGCGACACGACGACCGCGGCCCCGATCGACGCCGCGTTGGTCAACACCACCATCGGGTCGAACACCTCCGCGGGATTCGATCCGACCGCCTGCTGGAACAGCCCGACGGCGTTGAGGTACAGCGCGACGCTCGCTGCGCCGGAGAGCGTCGCCAGCCACGCCGGGATCTCCTCGCGGGTGTACCACCGATAGAGTGCCGCCGCGGCAAGCGCCACGCTCGCCGCGACGACCGCCAAGCCGAGAACGCGGAAGAGCGCCGAGACCAGCGTCGGGTCGTCGGCCAGCGTTCCGACAGCCTGCAGCAGGATCACGCCGCCACCCCCGCGAACGCGTCGAGGCTCGGGGTTGTCCCGACGATCAGCAACTCGTCGCCGGCGGCGATCGCCTGCGATTCCTGGGGGGCGATGGTCCAGGTGCTTCCGTGTCTGATCGCGAGCACTGCCACGCCGTGAGCCTCCCTGAGGGTTGCGTCCTCCAGGGTGACCCCGGCGAGATCGCTGCGCTCGCCGACCGTGACCCGACGGAAGCGGTTTCCGGTCCGCCGGAGGAGGCCAACGAGCTCGAACTCCCGGCGGACGCCGCGGGAGCGGACGGCGATGTGAGCCGTGTCGGCGGCGAGAATCGAGGTGGCGGGCGGGCGGTCGACCGCGAGCGTGACTCGAGCGCGGCCGCCGGTTGCGCCGCGGGTGGGATGGTCGCATACCGGCGCCGGCTCGTCCGCCGTGGGCGCCCCGCCGTTGGTCGTCGCCTCGGGCTCGACCACCCCGAGAAGCCGACCATCGTACTCGTGCCCGTCGGCGGTGACGATCACCTCGTCGCCGCGGGCCGCGCCGGTCGGAACCAGCGCCTCGACGGAGACCGCCCGCTCGCCGGGGTCGAGATCCTTCGAGATGCCGCTGGTCGGCGGCGCGGCCGCGATCGTCGCCCGGCCGCGTTCGTCGAGCGTGACCGACACTTCGACGAGGCGGTACTCGGTCCTGAGCGCCGCCGCGACCCGCGACTCCAGCTCGACCAAGGGGAGGTCGGCGGGGAAGGTCCAGGTCTCGGCGGCGATGGACTGCCGGAGCCCCGCGGGAAGCGGCGGGTACCCCTCGAGGTCGGCCACTTCGCCCGTGACCGAGAGCCGGACCTGTCCCCGGCCGCCGACGAGTTCCACGACGTCAGCCGAGAGGGTGCGCTTGGTAAGCTCCCGGAGGCTGATCCGATGGGGGAGCGCCGCGCCCATCTTGTCGCCTTGATCGTGGGCGTACAGCGTCGCCGTAAGGACGACCAAGAGCGCGATGGTGAGCCGGAGTTGGCTGGAGGAGCCGGTGAGCGAGGGATCGGCGAGTGCGAGCAGCCCGCCGTTGAGTCCCGCGATCGCGACCCCCAAGCCGACGACCCCCAGCCCGGGGATGGTGATCCCGGTGAGATACCTGAACCCGAATCCCAGCAGCCACGCGATCAGTGCGGGCACTAGCCCGGTCAGGACGCCCAGATAGAGCCCATAGAGGATCTCGACGGGGAGTGCGGCCATCGGTGGGTTCTCTCAGCCGCCCGGCTTACAGTTGTCGCCTGCGCGTCGACTCGGAGGCGACCCGTTCCGGCGTCGATCGGTGGGGGCGGCCGCGCGCCGTTCCGACCCGGAAACGAACCCATCGGAGGCGTGTGCGGGCCGCGCGGGGCGCGCGGGGCGAGCCGTCTCCGGAGAGATATATACTCGTCCTGTCGCAAATTAGCAACCAATTAGTCCGACAGGAGGCGTAAATCAGAGAGACACGCGGACGGCGGGCGGCGTCCGTTTCGACACCAACGATGGCCCCGAACCCCGAATTCAGCGAGGCAGTCGAGTCGGCCCACAATCGAATCGACAGCGCAGCGTTCGACGACATCTACGTCGTCGGCGACGTTCACGGGAGCCGTACCGCCCTGGAGTCGCTGCGTTCGGAACTCGGACTCGGCGACGACGACCTCGTCGTGTTCGTCGGTGATCTCGTCCGCAAGGGCCCCGACAGCCCGGGCGTGATCGACCTGATTCGCGGCGACGACCGGCTCGTGAGCGTCCGTGGGAACAACGAGGCGAAGATCGTCCGGGGCGGGAAGGATCCCGACTGGCTCCGCGACGGCGACCGCGAGTATCTCGCGTCGTTGCCGGTGGTGGTGTCGTTCGACGACGCCATCGTCGTCCACGGCGGGCTCCACCCAACCCGCGCGCTATCGGATCACTCCGTCGGGGAACTCCTCACGATGCGTGCGCCGCTCGGGTCGGGGTACGACGGACCGTTCTGGTACGAGGAGTACGACGGGCCGTACCGCGTCTTCTTCGGACACACCGTCCACGAGCGCCCCGTGGATCGCGAGTACGCGGTCGGCCTCGACACGGGGTGTGTGTACGGCGGTCGACTCACCGCATACGACTACCGCCGGGGGACGTTCGTGGCGGTCGATCCGGCGGCGACACATCAAGACCGGAGCGACGACGAGATCGTGGCGGTACGGTAGTCGACGTTGGGGGGCGTTCGGTCGGACCACCGGCGTCGGTGCCGGGGGCTCAGGCCGGGCTACGCGTCCGTTTCGTCCGTTCCTTCGGTGGCAGCCGAGTCGGCGCCGTTCGCGCCGGCGTCGCTGTCCGAGCCGGGACTGCCATCCGGGCTGCCGCCGGTGTCGGTCGATCCGGCGCCGTCTTGGGAACGGACGCCGGTATGTGGGGCCGCCGCGTCGGCGGTACGGTCCCCGGTGGGTTCCGCCGACGACTTCGTGGCTTCGACGAGGAGCTCCTCGTCGATCAGGTCGGAGTCGACGACCAGCCCGGGGCCGTGCCCGCGGTCCAGCGCCGTCTCGGCCGCTCGCATCAGGATCTCCTGGACGTCCCGGACCGGTTCGTCCCCGGGTGTAACCTGGCCGTAACTCCCGTCGGGACGCATCTCCCACCGTCGGCGGTTGTCCGACAGCGACGCCTCGAGCACGAACCGGAGCTGCTCTCTGAGCGCCAGATCTTCGACGGGCGTGACCGCCTCGACCCGATTATCGAGGTTGCGGGTCATCCAGTCAGCCGATCCGAGATACCACCCCGGATCGCCAGCGTTCTCGAAGTAGAAGACCCGAGTGTGTTCGAGGAACCGGCCCACGATCGAGTGGACGCGGACGGTCTCGCTCAGCCCCTCGATCCCGGGCCGGAGCCGGCAGATGTCCCTGACGATCAGGTCGATCTCGACGCCCGCCATAGACGCCCGGTACAGCTCTTCGACCATCCGTGGATCTTCCAGACCGTTGACCTTCACCACGATCCGGGCCCGCCGGCCGGCGCGGGCGTGTTCGGCCTCCCGGCGGACCATCCGAGTGAACCGCTCGCGCATCGTGACCGGAGCGATCAGCAGCTTCCGGAAGCGATCGTCGAGCGTCGGCCCGGTGAAGAAATTGAACACCTTGGTGAGATCCTGGCCGATGTCGCGGTCAGCGGTCAACAGCCCCAGGTCGGCGTACCCCGTTGCGGTCTCGGAGTGGTAGTTGCCCGTCCCGACGTGGGAGTACAGCTCCACGCCGTCGTCCTCCTGGCGGACGACCAGGGCGGTCTTGGTGTGGGTCTTCAACCCGACCGTGCCGTAGGCGACGTGGATCCCCTCCTCCTCGAGTTGGCGGACCCACTCCAGGTTGTTCCGCTCGTCGAACCGGGCCTTGAGCTCGACCATCACCGCCACCTGCTTGCCGGCGTCGGCGGCGTCGATGAGGCTCTGGATCACCTTCGAGTCGCTCGCGGTCCGGTAGATCGCGGCTTTCACCGCGAGTACGTCGGGATCGGTCGCGGCCGCGTCGAGGAACCGCTGGACGGTCCCCTCGAAGGAGTGATACGGGTGATGCGCCAGGATGTCGGCCTCGCGGATCTCATCGAAGATGTCGGTCGTCCCGTTGCCGGACTCGGCGGCGGTCGATCCCAAGCGGGGATGCGGCCGCGGCGTCCACGCCGGCAGTTTCAGATCCGGGCGGTCGAGCTCCACCAGCTCGAAGAAGTCCTCGAAGTCGATCGGTCCCTCCCGGTAGAACACCTCGCGGTCGCTCACGTCGAGGTGGTCCTTGAGGACCGCCACCGACCGGTCGGGCATGTCCGCGTCGACCTCCAGCCGAACGACCGTCGCGAAGCGCCGCTGTTCGAGCACCTCCTCGACCATATCGATGAGGTCCTCGGCGACCTCCTCGTTCCGTCTGACCTCGGCGTTGCGGGTCACCTTGAACTTCGAGACGTCGACGATGTCGATGTCCGGGAGCAGGAGATCGAGGTTGGCCTCGATCAGGTCCTCGAGGAGGACGTACGTGCCCGATAGGCCGGGCACGTCGATCAGCCGCGGCTGGTTCGGCGGGATCTTGATCCGGGTGAACGTCGTCTCGCCGGCGCCATCCTCCGAGAGCACCGCGAGCGACAGCGAGAGGTTTGAGATGAACGGGAACGGGTGTGCAGGGTCGAACGCCAGCGGCGTCAGGGTGGGGAGCACCGACTCCTCGAAGTGTGCCCGGAGCGCGCGCCGGGCGTCGGCGGGTAGCTCTGCGGGGTCGCAGACGCTGATCCCGGCGTCGTCGAGCGCCGGCCGAAGCGTCGTCTCCCAGTATTCCGATTGCTTCCGGAACAGCGGCCGCACGGTGTCGAGCACCTCGCGCCACTGCTTTTCGGGGGTCCGACCGTCCGGCGTGGGGTCGGTGATGCCGGCGTCGATCTGCTGTTTCAGCCCGCCGACGCGTTTCATGAAGAACTCGTCGGTGTTCTTCGTGAAGTACGCGAGAAAGCGCAGCCGCTCTAAGAGTGGATTCCGGTCGTCCATCCCCTCGTGAAGGACCCGCTTCTGGAGGCCGAGTTCCGAGAGCTCGCGATTGAGGTAGTGCGCCTCGTCGGCAGGGTCGGGATCGCTCACGGCGGCCGCCTCGGCACTGGTGTCCGTGCGCGCTGCGCTGTACCGTCGCCCCCGGCGCCGCAGACGGGAGTCATCAGTAGATCAGCTCCGGGTCGTTGTCGGTCATATACAGCGTTCGGGCGGCGATGTTGACCGCGTGGTCGGCGACGCGCTCGATGTCGCGGATCGTGAGCAGCAACCGAGAGACGTCGTCTAAGAGTCGCTCGGCGCTCCAGGCGTCGTCCGCGCCGGCCTGCTGTTCGATGAGTCCCCGGACGACGCGGTCGCCCGCGGTGTGACACAACGTGTCGATCTCGTCGTCGCGGCCGGCGATCTCCCGGCACGCCGCGGCGTCCTCTGTCGCGTAGGCGTCGATCGCGTCGACGACCAGGTCGCGGGCGTCGGTCCCGACGTCGTAAGCGTCGTCCGCGGGGAGCCGCTGTCGGTTCGCCGCGAGCGCGTACCGCCCGAAGTTCGTCGCCAAGTCGCCGATGCGTTCGAGATCGGTCAGGATCTTGAACGACGCCGCCACGAACCGGAGGTCGCTCGCGACCGGCTGCTGGAGCGCGAAGAGGTCGATGCAGTCGGATTCGAGGTCGAGATACACCTCGTTGACCTCGCTGTCGCCCTCGATCACCGCCTCGGCGGCGTCGGCGTCCTTGCGTTCGAGGGCGTCGAGGCCGCGGTCCAGCCGGTCGACCACGAGGTGGCCCATCGCCTCGACGTCGGACCGCAACGTCTCTAAGGACTCCTGGTACGCGTGGCGCGTCATCTGTCAGCCGAACTTCCCCGTGATGTAGTCTTCGACCCGTTCGCTCTGTGGGCTCTCGAAGACGTGGTCGGTGTCACCGTACTCGACGAGCTCGCCGCCGGTCAGGAACACCGCCGTCTGATCCGAGATTCGGGCGGCCTGCTGCATATTGTGGGTGACGATGACGACCGTATACTCCTCGCTGAGCTCGGCGATGAGGTCCTCGATTTTCGCGGTCGCGATCGGGTCCAGCGCCGACGCGGGCTCGTCCATCAGAATGACTTCCGGATCGACCGACAGGCACCTGGCGATGCAGAGCCGCTGTTGTTGGCCGCCCGAGAGCCCCAGAGCGTTGTCGTCGAGGCGGTCGTGGACTTCGTCCCACAGCGCGGCGTCGCGGAGACACCGCTCGACAAGCTCGTCGCGCCGCTCCTCGTCGCTGCGGCCGAGCAGCCTGGCGAGCACGCCTGTGTCGAGATCGCCGTGTTTTTCCGGGCCGTACGCGACGTTCTCGCGGATAGACTTCGGGAACGGGTTCGGCGACTGGAACACCATCCCGACCCGCTTCCGGAGCTCAACGAGATTCACGCCGTCCTGGTAGATCTCCTGGCCGTCGAGGGTGACCGACCCGTCGATCCGCGCGCTCGACACGCGGTCGTTCATCCGGTTGAGACACCGAAGAAACGTCGACTTCCCGCAGCCCGAGGGACCGATGAGCGCGGTCACGCTCTTTTCAGGGATCTCCATCGACACGCCGTCCAGCGCGCGGTCGTCGCCGTAGTACACGTCGAGATCGTCGACGCCGAGCTTCGTCGGGGCGTCGAAAGAGTAGTCACGCCACTCCTCGCGGACGCGTTCGTCGGTCTCGCCGGTCGTGGTTCCGACCGTACTGTCGGTGCCGTCGGTCGTGGTGTGCGTGGTTTCACTCATATTGGAGCTTCCTCCGGAAGTAGTACCGTGCTCCGATCCCGATTGCGTAGAACGAGAGCACGATCAACAGCAGGACGAACGCAGTCGCCCACTGGAACTGTTCGGGCGAGCTGACGGTGTCGCCCAGCCCCACCCCCGCGGTGATGAGCGCATACAACTGGAAGGGCAGGGCGGTCGTCGCCTGGAGCAGTTCGGGGTTGGCGACGAACGGTGGCGTCGAGGTGAACTGGAACCCGCCGATGACATCGGCTGTCTGACCGCCGGGCACGAACGTCCCGCCGGTCATCGTCAGCAGGATGGGTGCGGTCTCGCCCGCGATCCGGCCCACACCGAGAATGACACCGGTCACGACGCCGGGCAGCGCCGCCGGCACGACCACGCTCCGGATGGTCTGCCACTTCGAGACCCCCAGCGCCGCGCTCGCGTCGCGGTACTCGTCGGGGACGGCAAGCATCGCCTCGCGGCTGGTTATCAACACCAGCGGTAGCAACATGAACCCGAGCGTGAGCATCCCCGAGATCAGCGACTTGTTGCCGCCGAACCGCGGAACCAAGAACGCGAAGCCGAAGAGCCCGAAGACGATGCTCGGCGTGCTCCAGAGTCCGTTGGTCGCCACTTCGACGATTTGTGTGAACCGGCCGCGTTCGGCGTACTCGGTCAAGAAGATCGCCGCACCGACGCCCAGCGGGACCGCGAACAGGACCGCCCCGACCACGAGCCAGATCGTCCCTGCGATCGCGGGCAGGACGCCCTGAAACTCGTTGAGGAGCGCCACGCCGTTCGTGACGAACGGCAGCGACACCGGAAGGGAGATGCCGAACACCGCCGGACCGACCCCGGGGCCGAGCGCCGCGCCGGTGAAGAGCCCTGGGAGCCCCTTGAACGCGGTGAACGCGAGCAGCAGAAACAGCACGCCGACGATCGAGCCGGCGTTCAGGTAGATGAGGAGATACGCTCCCATCCGACGGCCGCGGGCGCCGAAGCCGCCGTAGGCTTTCGCCGCCGCCCACCCAGTCAGGAGCGCACACGCCAGGGTTGAGACCGGGATCACGAACTCCGCGGTCAGCGACGCCTGCTGCTCGAAGTTCAGCTCCCAGACCCACGCAGGGCCGAGAGCGCCGGTGAGGTAGGCCACGCCGGTGAGGATGCTCACCCCGCCCGCCGGGAGCGTTGACCCGACATCCTCCCGCAGGACAGCGGCCGTGACGAAGGCCACGCCGCCGACAGCCACGGCGGCAGCGGCCGATCCGACCCCACCGACGTTCAGCACCTCCGCCGCGACTCCGCCGCCGATGGCGAGCCACACGGCCGCGAACGCCGCAGCCGCGACGAGGCCGGCGCTTGCGCTCGGCCGTGTCTCGACGACGCCCAGGTAGGAACCGACGCCGAAGCTTACCACCGCGCCGCCGAGCAGCACCAACACCCCGCCCAACAGCGCGACGACCGGAATCCCCGCGATGGGGTCGCTGATCGTGACCACCTCGAACAGCGCGGCCAGCGACAGCGCGAACAGAAGCGCCGCGAGCCCGACGGCGCCGGCTGCCGCCGCGTTCGCCTCGGAGGAATCCCGGTTGACGAGCCGGGTCTCCGCCGCGCCCGCCATCAGCCCTCACCTCCGAGCTTCCGGCGCATCTGCCACTCGATGTACTGCGAGCCGACCGAGATGGCGAGGACGGTGAAAAAGAGGATGACGCCCGCCGCGAACAGCGCGTCCATCTGGAGCCCGTCGGCCTCGCCGTAGTTGTTGGCGATCAGCGAGGTGAGCGTCGCCTGCCCGTAGAACGCGTTGTAGAGTGGTTTCGTCAGCTGCGGGACGCCGCGGAGCATCACGGTCGCAGCCATCGTCTCGCCGATTGCCCGTCCGACTCCGAGCAGGACGGCCGCCGAGACGCCGGAGAACGCTGCCGGGATGGTGATCGACGTCATCGTCTGCCAGTCGGTGGTTCCCATGGCCAGCGACCCGCTCTTCATCGACTCGGGAACGCTGCTCAGCGCGTCCTCGGCGACCGAAACGACCGTCGGCAGCGCCATCAGCCCGACGATGATCCCGACGAACAGGTACGACCCCTGGCCGGTGGTCCGGAACTGGTCGGCCGCCCACGGGCTCAGGATGGTGAACCCGATGAACCCATAGACGATCGAGGGGATGCCTGCGAGGATCTCGACGCCGGGTTTGACCACCTCCCGGACGGTCGAGGGGGCAATCTCGGAGAGAAACAGCGCCGCGGCGACGCCCAGCGGCGCAGCCACAGCGGTCGCGATTCCCGTCACCATCACGGTCCCGTGAATCATCGGGACCATCGAGTACCGGATCGGCGGCGACACCGCGTCCCAGTTCGCCTGAATGAACATCCGGAGCCCCGGAACGGAGACCCCGAGAACGGTCGTACTCTCGTAGACGAGCACTGGGATGGACTCCACCAGGATGAACAGGACGATCAAAAGCAGGATCAGGATGGTCGACGCCGTCATTGCGAGGGTCAACATACGAGCGGTCAACCCCTGAAAGCGGAGCCAGCCGTAGCCGGCGCTCACGATGAAGACGGCGAACGGAAGCGTCGTCAGCGGGGAGACGAGGAGGAAGCCGACCAGCGCCGCGAGCAGCGACACCACCATCACACCGACTGTGACGAGCGCCCGCGACTCCTGGTCGTCGACGAAACTCGACACCCGCTCTGCGCGTCGCGCGAGCGCGCTGGACGAGACGATATCAGGCGATCCGATCATACCTCACCCCGTGTCGAGTCCCGAGAGCTCCGACCTGTGTACGGTCCACGGCCGGTACGTTACACCTGCTCCGGCAGCTTCGCCGCTTCGGACTCGATGTCGGTCGTGGGAAGCGGGATGTAGTTGTTCTGTTCGACGAACACCTGCTGGCCAAACGTGGTCAGGAACATATTCAGGAACGCCGCCTCCCGCATACCGGTCCCGCTCGGGGTGTCCTCGGTGATCTTCGTGTACATATGGAGGTCGCGGTTGAGTGGGTACGCGCTGTCGAAGATTGTGTTTTCAGCGTCCTTGTCCGGCTCGTAGAGCGTCCCCTCGAACTCGATCCCGATCGGCTGGACGGTCCCGCTCGTGAACGCCAGCGCCATGTACGCGATCGCACCGTCGTTGTTGGAGACGGCCTCGGCGACCTGTTGATTCTGGCCGAAGCGCGAGTTGACACCGGACATCGACGCGTCGGCGCTACCGAGCATATTCAGACGGAACGAGGTGTCGGTCCCGGACCCCTCGGCGCGGCCGACGACGAAGATCTCTTGATCGGGGCCGCCGACCTCCGACCAGTTCGTGATCTCGTCCTGGTAGATTCCGCGGACCTGCTCGCCGGTGAGCTGCGTAACGCCTGCGTCGTAAATGTCACTGCTGACAACTACCGGCTGGCCGTCGCGGCCCACGACGTGGTCGACGAACTGCTCTTCGGCCTCGGAGTCGCTGAGGCCGAGTTCGGCGGTGATCGGTCCCGAAGAGTTACCGATGTCGACCAACTCGTCGCGGACGGCCTTACACCCGGTTCCCGAGTGGCTCAGGCTGACAGTTGTCGGGAACGGCGGTTCGGACCGCTGTTCCGTCGGGTCGAACCCATAGAGGCTTGCGAAGTAGTCCGCGAGATTCTGGTTGGTGTCGAGCTCGTCCCACCCGGGGACGGTGCTCTCGTCGTTCGAGCCCCAATACTCGCCGTCGCTCGGCGGCGCGTTCGCGTTCCAGTAGGAACTGCCCGTGTTCGAGATGGGATACACCGTCGAGGAGCCCTCTGCATTCAGCAGGCTGGAACCCCCGCTGGAGCCGCCGTCCGAGCCGGAATCGTCGCCGGACCCGCCGTCGCCACCGTTGCCGCTGTCGCCCGAACAGCCAGCCAGCCCTGCCGCCCCGATCGCCCCCGACGCGACCAGGAATTTCCGGCGTGATACTCGCGTGTCGCCCGCCATTGCCTCTGACATCACCAGCAACTGCGCCGAACCCGATAAAAACCGTTTATAATAGCCGTACCCGAGATTCCATCGTGGCCCCCGTGTGACTAAATGACGACGTACTCCTTCATAGAGCTATATACCAGCCCGTACGGATACGGTACTGAGCATATCACCGTAGACCCCACTTACCAACGTATACGGGGCGTGATGCCCGAATCCGGCTTATGAACTGTGACCACGACGGACTCGCAGCCAAGGCGGTCATCGAGGGTGTCTCGGCGTCGGATCCGGCGGCCGTGCGGGAAATGCTCGATCCGATCACGGAGGGCGACGCCGTCACCCGGTCGGCGGTCGACGCCGCGGTCTCCGACACCTCGAAACTACTCGCCACCGCCGAGACCCGCGTCGAACTCGTCGAGAACGCCTACGAGGACGCTCTCGCGGCCGCCGACCCGGTGGCAGGCGTGCCGATCGTCGGACACCGACTCGACGGGTTCGGGAGTCGGCTGTCGGCCGTCGAATCGCGGGTCGCGACGCTCCGGTTGGACGTTCCGGCGGACGTACTCGAAGCCCCACAGGTCGCCTACGACCTCGCAACGGAGCTTCGGGACGTCGCCACGACCGCACAGGCGGTCGCGGTCACGGCCGACGACCTCTCGTCGGATCTCGACCGGTTCGAGTCGTGGCTGGCGCGACCGTCCCAGCGGTACGGCGAGTTCGCCGAGGACGTCGATCTCGTCGCGGAGTCTCTCGACGGGATCAACGCCGCGGCCGACGCGCTTCCCGACACCCCCGATGAGCCGGCGACGCGGTGGGCGGATCTGACGATGCAGGCGGCGGTCCTATCGCTGCTCGTCGCGGATCTCGACGCGGAGCTGGCTGGGCTGCGCACCCTCGCCGAGAGCGCCGACGAGCCTTTGCGTGATGATCTCCGCGACCGGCTCGATCGGGTCAGACGCCGCGTTGTGGACGTCGAGTCGACGCTGTCCGGGATGGTGGTCCCGTCGTGGCGCGACCGATACGCTGCGGATCTCGACGCGTTCGAGGCGGAGCTCGCAACGTTCGGCCCGCCTGTGGAGTGGGGCGCCGTCGAGCGAACGCTGGCGGCGCACCGGCCGGTCGACCCTGCTGTGTGACCGACTAAGCGTCACTGGAGGTCGGGTCGGCAGACGGCGCGGTTCAGTCCCCGTCGAGCTCGTCGAACAGCGCCGCCACCCGCCCCTCGATCTCGTCGCGGATCTCCCGGACTCGCTCCGTCTCCGCGCCGTCCGGGTCGGCGAGCGCCCAGTCCCGGACGTCGACCGCGTCGCCGACGTCGCCCACGTCAAGCGTGGAACACCCCATCGTCGCGACGTAGTCGCACGAGCGGAGTTCCTCGAGAGTGATCTCCCGCGGCGTCCGATCGGAGATGTCGATTCCGACTTCCTGCATCACCTCGATCACTTCCGGATGGACACTCTCTGCGGGGTCGGTGCCGCCGGTCAGGATCTCGATCCTGTCGCCGAGCCCCCGGCGCTCGCGCTCGCGTTCGGCGAACGCAGTCGACATCTGGGAACGTCCGGCGTTCTGCACGCACACGAAGGCGATACGGATCGGGTCGGTCGTGTCGGTGTCTCGTGTCATTGGTATGGATCAGTCGTCAGTCGCCGGATCCGGAACTCCGGCGGAGCCGTCGCCGCGTCCGCCCCAGTCGTACCGCCGTTGGAAGTACAGCGCGACGTTCACCAGCGCCAGAAGCACCGGCACCTCGATCAGCGGGCCGACCACGGTGGTGAACGCGACCCCGGAGCCGACGCCGAAGACCGCGACCGCGACCGCGATCGCGAGCTCGAAGTTGTTCGACGCCGCGGTGAATCCGATCGCGGTCGTCGTCGAGTAGTCCGCGCCGATGCCGCGGCCCATCCCGAAGCTCACCAGGAACATCACCACGAAGTAGATCGTCAGGGGGACCGCGATGAGTAGTACATCTCCGGGCGAGGCCACGATTCGACCGCCCTGGGTTGCGAACATCACGATCACGGTGAAAAGCAGTGCAACGAGGGTGAGCGGATCGACCTTCGGCACGAACGTCTCCTCGTACCACGTCTCGCTTTTGACCCGGGTCCCGACGTACCGGCTGAGGAAGCCGGCGGCGAAGGGGATCCCCAGGAACACCACGATCGCCTCGAACACCTGCATCGGGGTGATGTCGAAGGTGGTGATCCCCGCGGCCAGCGACTCCATACCCAGAAGCGGCGGGATGAAGAGCGCGAAAAACCAGACGTACACCCCGTAGGTGACGATCTGGAACAGGCTGTTGAACGCCACCAATCCGGTGACGTACTCTGTCGACCCCTCCGCGAGTTCGTTCCACACCAGCACCATCGCGATGCACCGCGCCATCCCGATGAACACCAAGCCGAGGAAGAACTCCGGCCGTGCGGGGAGTCCCGGGACGAGACCGCTGAAGAAAATCACCGCGAGCCCGAACATCAGCGTCGGGCCGAGCAGCCAGTTCTGGACGAGGCTCAGCCCGAGCACCCGCCAGTTGCTGAAGACTGCACGGAGCTGCGAGTAGTCGGCCTTCGCGAGCGGCGGGTACATCATCGCGATGAGCCCGATCTCCACGAGGTGGAGGTCCTGGATGGGTCCCGTTACAGACGGGGCCACGAACCCGAGGCCGACCCCGATCGCCATCGCGCCCAGGATCCAAACAGTGAGATACTTGTCGAGGAAGTCCATCGACCGCGGGTCGCCGCAGCTCTCACACCCGCAGTCCGGGCCGTGGTCGTGAACGGCGCTACTCACCGGCACCGACGCTCCCGTCGAGGACCGTCACGAGCGCCACCGCGCGATTGGTCGCGCGGTACATCTTCCACCGCCCCTCCTTCCGGCCGTCGACGAGCCCTGCGTCGACGAGCGTCGAGAGCGCGTGGCTGAGACCGCTCTCGCTCACGTCGACAACGGCGTTGAGTTCGCACACACAGAGTTCCTCGCGGGCGGCGACGAGCACCCGGATCAGCGTGTACCGCGTCTCGTTTGCGAGCGCCGAGACCACGTCGAGTTCGGCGTCCACCCGCGCGGATCCGAGTGCGGCCTCGAGCGTCCCCAGCTCGTCGAGCCGCTGCTCGACGTCTTCGTCACAACACTCGCCGAGGTCGTCGGCGAGGTAGCGGCGGAGTCGTTCGGTGGATTGTGCCATCGGTGATTGATTGAGAGAATATTCAATTAATACTTTCGAAGACACTCGAAGTGTGACCTGAAGCACAGCTCAACCGCGTTGAAACCAGTATCTGACGTAGTTTGTGAATTTGCCATCGTTGTAATTGAGTGTGTGTCGAACTCAGTGAGCCAGACAACGCCGGCTAGTCGCGTGCAGCTATGTACCGTGTATAGCAGTACGGACCACAATTAGCAGCGACTATGTGGTCGCTGCGGGACGACGCAAACGAGATCTATGAGCGATCCCCCGCCCAATCCAGGCGGCGACCCGGCCGGCGGACGTGCGGTCCGGTCGTCCGCGTCGCCGCCGGAGGCCGGCCGACCGCCGGCGTTGGCTCTCGTCGTCGTCCACCGGAACGACGGCCCCGACCGCGCGACGATCCACCCCCCAATGGTCGTCGGGGTCGCCCGGATGGAGACGTGGCTGTCGGTGGATCGCTCCGCCGTGGTCGACCTGGCGGCGTGGCGGTAGCCGGTGGCGTACGAGATTATTTAACCCACTCCGACAGCAACGTGGTGTATGGCGATCTCGCGGGACTGGATCGGCGCACGCGCGTCCGTGGTCGTGACGCTCGTCGTGGGCGTTCTCTCGGTCGCGACGGGGATCGCCAACATCGGGACGGGCAGCGCCGCGGACTTCCAAGTGTTGGGGGTCGTCGTGCCCGGTGTCGTCCGGCAGGTGACCGCGTTCACCGGCACGCTGACCGGGTTCGTTCTGCTCGTGAACGCGTTCGGGCTCCGGCACCGGCTGCGGATCGCGTGGTACGCCGCGATGGTGCTGTTTCCAATCACCGCCACCCAGGGCATACTCCAGACCTCCCAGCTATCGTTGCCGCTGGTCGCACTCTCGGTGCTCGCAGCCGTCGTCGTCGGCCTGAACGTCCGGACGTTCGACCGAGCAGCGTCGCTGACCACAGCACAGATCGCGGCGCTGGCGGCGGTGACGGGCGCACAGGCGTACGGCACTGCAGGTGCGTTCGCGCTCAAGGAGGATTTCGACGGCGTGTCGACGCTACTCGACGCGTTTTACTTCTCGCTCGTCACCGGCAGTACGGTCGGCTACGGCGACGTAACGCCAACCTCCGCGGTGGGGAAGCTGTTCGCGTTGTCGGTCGTCCTGGTGACGGTCTCCTCGTTTGCGGTGGTGTTGGGCGTCGTCTTCACGCCGCTCATCGAGGCGCGGCTATCGAAGGCACTCGGAAACATGACCGAAGAACAACTCGACATCTTGGAGAACCACGTCCTCGTGCTCGGATACGGGGACCTGACGGAACCGATCCTCGAAGAGCTCGCACCGAACGCCGACGTGCTGGTCATCACCCCCGACGAGGAGCGGTCGCGTCGCCTCTCCGATCGGGGCTACACCGTCCTCACCGACGACCCAAGCGACGAGGACGCACAGCGCCGCGGCCGGATCGGGGTCGCCAGAGCCGTCATTACCGCCACGAGCAACGACGCGGAGGACGCACTCGCGATCCTGACCGCGCGGCAGCTCAACCCGGAGCTCACCATCGTCGCGGCCGCGACCCAGCGGGAGAACGTGAAGAAACTGAAGCGCGCGGGTGCCGATACGGTGATCAGTCCCGCGGCGCTTGGTGCGCATTTCCTCGCGGAGTCCGCGCTCGGCGGCGGCGGTGCGGAGGCAATCGAACAGCGGCTGCTCGACACTGAAGGGCTCGGCGACGCAGCCGATGCGGTCGGCGGGGGCCGGAGACCGGACGGTACGACGGACAGCGGCGACGCCGAAGGCGGGACCCCGGCGACCGAGAGGAACGGCGACGGGGCGACCGATGGCGACGCGACGAACGACGGCGTCGAGCCGAGCGGTCGCGGCCCGGGCGGGTGAGGACCGTCACGGAGCGCCGCGGTTGAACACCGCGACGTCGCAGTCGAACCCCTCGAGCCGGGCGAACGTCGGCGGCGAGACCAGCCGCGAGGCGGGCGAGCGCTCGCCGCTCGACCCGACCACGATCAGATCGTAGGACCCGGCGTTCGCGGCGACGAACGATCCGACCGACGAGCGCGCCACGCGCGTCTCGACGTTGCCCTCGGCGGTCTCGACCAGGCGTTCCAGCCGCGTCTCGGCCCGGCGACGTTCGGACTCCGCGTCGATACAGGTGGTGACGCTCACCATCCCGGTGCCGCCTAGCCGGGTGGCGAAGTCGATCATCCCGTGGGCGGTGTCGCCCGGGCGCGCGATCAACACCAGCACGCGCTTCCACCGGCGGCGCTCGGACTGTGACCGAAACGCGACCACGTCGATCGACCCCGCGAATAGCCCACGGAGATACTCCGACGGGAGGTCGTCGTCCGTCCCGTACGGCGCCGCTATGAGATCGCAGTGGGCGTTCCGAGCAGCTTGGAGCGTCGCCCCGACCGGCGATCCGGCGACCACGGCGACCTCACACGGAACACCGATCTGCGTTCGGATGGTCGCTGCGTGCTGCTCCAACCGCGCAATCGTCTCGGCGGTTCCCGGCGCCACCGACTCGTCGGCGCTGTCGGCATCGACCGACGACGGGCTGGTGGCGGTTCCGCCGCCGTCGTCGGCTGTGCTGTCCGTGGACGCTGGAGCGACGGTCGGGCCATCGGGACCGGCGGGTTCGAGGTCGGGCGGGGCGTTCTGCTCGGGGTCCGGAACGATCTCAAGCAGGACGACCTTGCCGGCGTCGTGGGCAGCAGCGAGCCGGGCGCCGAAGAACGCGGTCCGAACCGCCGTGTCCCCACGCATCGGCACCAGCACGTGATCGTCGCCGCGGACTGTCTCGTAGAGGTACTCCGCCCGCCGCTCGTAGAACTGCCCGCGCCAGACCCAGAAGGTGGCGGCGACGAGCGACGACGCGAGCGCGACGCTGACGACGTAGGTCACGGGGTCGACCTCCCCGGTCACGAGCGCCAGGAGCGCAGTGGAAAACGCCGAGGGCGACTCGATCCCACCGGCCCAGGTCACGGCCCCGGTGAGAAAGACCGCAAGCGCCGCGCTCTCGGGGCGGATGACGCCGGCCGGGATCCCGCTTGAGACGGCTGCAACCACAGTGTACGACGTCAGCCCGCAGACTGCGCCGGCTGTGAGGCTCGCGACGAACCGGATCGGGTCGGCGTACCGGCCCTCCGGATCTGAAAAGAGCGTGTAGGTCCCGGCCGCAAGCGGCGGGAACAGCAGAAACGACAGGACCTGGATCCGGTTCGACAGCGAGGTCACGGCCGCAAGCAGGATCGGGACGAACACCACGACCGAGAGGTGCAGCAGGTTGGTGGTGTTCTGGATCCACCGTCGGAACTCCGAGAGTTCGCGCCGCTCGATCCGGCGGAGCCGCTTGCGGACCGCCCGCAGTCGTTGGACTACTGGACCGAACGGGCGGCGCGGCGCCATCGGTTACGCGAGGCGGGCGACCGCGTCCAGCGTGATCGAGATGGCACGCTCGACGTTGTTTTTCGCCTTCTCGGGCAGCTCCGAATCGGAGTCGGCGCCCTTCTGGGTTCCCTCGACGAGGTTGCCGTCGACCGTACAGATCGCGCCCGCGGCAAGGTCGTGTCGGCGGGCCAGCGAGAACACCGCCGCCGCCTCCATCTCGACGGCCAGCAGCCCCGCGGCTTCCCACTCCGCGACGTAGGCGTCGGTCTCGTTGTAGAACGCGTCGTCGGAGACGATGGGGCCGACGTGGACGTCCTCGTCGTTTGCCTCCGCGGCGTCGACGAGCGAGGAGAGCACGTCGTAGTCAGGGACCGCCGGGATCACGGGCGCCTCGTAGCGCTTCGAGGTCCCCTCCTCTTTCGCCGCACCGGTGGCGACGACCATATCCCCGATCTCGATCCCCGACTGGAGTGCCCCGGTGGTTCCCACCCGGATCAGCGTGTCGACGCCGACCCTGGCGAGTTCCTCCACCGCGATGGCCGCGGAAGGACACCCGATCCCCGTCGAGCAGATCGTGAGCGGGACGCCGTCGTAGGTGGCGTTCACGATCTTGTATTCTCGGTTTTCCGCGACCGTCTCTGCGTTGTCGCACTGCGACGCGATCCGGTCGACTCGACCGGGATCGCCGGGGATGAGTGCCGTGTCCGTGACGTCGCCGGGTTCGATCAACAGGTGCGGCTGTTTCGCCATACCTGTGCGTGGTTCGAGGCGGTGAAAAAACCGCGCGGTCGACCGCGCCATACGGGGTACCCCAACGACGTGCCCGCCGTCGCTTGCGCTGGTCGGCGACGACCGGGACGTGACTGCGGTAGCCCGTATCAGCTAATTCAAGCTGGAGCCTCCGGTCTCAAGGAGCGAACGAAGTGAGCGAGTAGGTTGGAGAGGGAACCGACATAGTACGACACAACCGCCATACTACGACCGGTCGACTCCCGAATATTCAACTACCGTTGGGTACTCTCTGAAGTATGGATGTGCGTCGAACTGCCGTCGTGAAACTCGCCGTTTCCGACGAGCAACGCGACGCACTCCACCGAACTGCCGAGCAATACCTCTACTGCGCGAACCGAACTGCCGACTACTGTTGGTCCGACACGTCGTTCACCGAGTGCAAGACCAACAAACGGCAGGTACGAGACGCGCTCTACTCCGAACTTCGAGAGGAGACAGGCCTACAGGCACAACTCGTCCAAGCAGCGATCCGTCGCGGGGTCGAAGCCGTCAAAGGTGTTATCGAACGTTGGAAGAAGGGACAACGTGTCTCCTGCCCGACGTTCACCGCCGAAACGATGGAGTATGTCTCGTCCGCACATCAGAACGCTTCGCGTTCTGGGGACGACGACGCAGAGGTTCCGGCAGATTCCGGGCACCCCGACCAAACGGTCCTCGGTATCGACCTCGGTGTCAACAGTCTCGCCGTCTCCTCAACCGGCACGTTCTGGCAAGGCGACGACTACGATCATTGGTGTCGTGAGTTCGAGAAGCGACGCGGTGAGATGCAACAGCGCGGGACGCAAGCCGCGCACAACGCCCTGCTTCGCCTCGGCAAGCGCGAAGAAGCGTGGCGAAAGCAGTACATCCACACGGTCGCCAACGAACTTGTCTCGGAAGCCGTCGAACACGACTGCGACGTGATCGTGTTCGAGGAGTTGACCGACATTCGGGAGCGACTTCCGCAGGCGAAGTGGCACCACGTATGGGCGTTCCGACGCCTGTTTGAATACGTTTCCTACAAGGCTCCTGAGCGCGGTGTCTCCGTGGAACAAGTTCCGCCGAACCACACGTCTCAACGGTGTTCTCGGATAAACTGCGGGTTCACCCATAAGGAGAACCGCCACGGGGAACACTTCGAGTGCCAGAAGTGCGGGTACAAGGTAAACGCGGACTACAACGCGGCGAAGAACATCGGGCTACGGTACGCCCGGAAGCGGACACACAGACTCCGTTCCTCGCCCACGTCGGGGAGCGGAGACGCAGAAGTAGACCTGCGTATAACTGGTGGGATCTTGAACGGCGAGAGTCACCGGCCTATTGCTGGGGACTGATTGCCGGGAGTCCACATCAAAGCCACCACGCGTCTTTCGAGGCCTCGGCGGAGCTTTGCTCCGCCGGTGGCCCTATCACCAGAACCTTCGGTTCTGGTTAGCAGTCAGAACGCGGCGTTCTGACGACACCCTCAAGGACCGAGGC
>Ga0102936_1000131_pt1 | contig 28096 bp, 24 predicted proteins | sample SalPon2_A_H2O_MG_FD_78502 | JGI IMG/M metagenome (GOLD analysis project Ga0102936, IMG submission 78502) | Salt pond water microbial communities from South San Francisco under conditions of wetland restoration - Salt Pond MetaG R2_A_H2O_MG | ecosystem: Environmental > Aquatic > Non-marine Saline...
ACGTCGCAAACAACACCGACTACGGCCTGTCGGGGTCGGTTCACGCCGGTGGCGTCGGTGCGGGCCGGCAGATCGCACAGCGGATGGACACCGGGATGGTCCACGTCAACGACCAGCCGGTCAACGACGAGGCCCACGTCCCGTTCAGTGGCACCAACGCCTCGGGCGTCGGCGGGTACAACACCACCGATTTCCTGGACGAGGTGACCGAGAAAAAGTGGATCTCACTGCAGCACGAGCCCCGTGAGTTCCCGTTCTGAGCAGCTGAGCGGGAGGGTCTGCGTCGTCGCCGGCGGCGGCAACGGACTGGGGCGGGCGGCGGCTCACGAACTCGCGAGCCACGGCGCTAGCGTGGTGATCAACGACTTGGGCGCCGACGTCGACGGGACGGGGAGCGACCCGGCCGTCGCCGAGTCCGCCGCCGAAGCGGTCCGCGCCGAGGGTGGGGTCGCGACCAGCCACCACGGCGACGTGAGCGACTTCGAGTACGCCGAGCGGCTGATCGACGACGCCGTCGCGGAGTACGGACGACTCGACTTCGTCTGTAACTTCGCGGGAATCCTGCGGGACGGGATGGGGTACAAGATGAGTGAGGACGACTGGCGAGCGGTCGTCGAAACCAACCTCACCGGGCAGTTCGCACCGTTGCGGGCGGCCGCGAGCCACTGGCGGGAGGCCGGCGACGCAGCTAGCGACGACAGCGAGACCGGCGGCGGCTTCGACCGCCAGCGGTCGTACCTCGCGGTCAGCGCGGGCGCCGCCCGCGGCAGCCTCGGGCAGGCCAACTACGCCGCCGCGAAGGCGGGCGTCCTCGGGCTGGTGCGGTCGGTCTCGACGGAGTTGGTTCGGTCGAACGTCCGGGTCAACGCATTGATCCCGAACGGGTACACCCGGATGACACGAACGGTTCCCGAGGAACACCGGCCGTACACCCACTCGGAGATGCCGCCGGAGAAGGTGGCGCCGCTGGTGGCGTTCCTGGCGAGCGACGCCGCCGAGGACGTGACGGGGTGTACACTGTACGCCGGCGGGGACCGCGTCGGCGTCTACTCGGATCCCGAACTGGAGGCGGTCGGGGTCACCCCCGACGGGTGGAGTCTGGCGTCGCTCCGGGAGCACTTCCGCGAGGACGTCGCCGCCGACGTGTCGCTGTCGCGGACCGAGAGCCACCTGTAGGCCGGGAGCGTCGCCGGGGCACGGACGGACCGGGCGTATTCGACCCATGGCCTCGGCCCACTCGCCACCGTCGTCGTCTGCACCGAAAGGCATCTTTTATCACTGATTCCGCCGTCAGTTGGCGTATGCGATTCGTCCGCTTCGACGACACTCGGCTCGGACTGCTCACAGACGACGGCACCGGCGTGGTCGACCTCACCGACCGGCTCGGCCTCGACAGCGAGGAGCCGCTCGTCGAGTACATCGAAGGCGACTACGACGCCTCCGAGTACGAAGACGAGGATCCGGACCACGACGTCGCAGCAGTCGAGATCGGATCTCCGATCGGCCGCCCCGGGAAGGTCATCGCCGCGCCCCTCAACTACGAGAAACACATCGAGGAGGCCATCGCGGACAAGGACATCACCACCGAGGAGTGGTTCTCGATCAAGGACAAAGGCTACTTCCTGAAGGCGCCCTCCAGCGTGGTCGGCCCCGACCGCGGGATCGAACTCCCGTTCACCGACCGCCGGACCGACCACGAGGTCGAACTCGCGTTCGTTATGGGTGAGGAGACGAAAGACGTCACCGCCGAGGAGGCGTGGGACAACATCTTCGGGTACACGATTCTACTCGACATCTCGCTACGCGGCGACCAGGACCGCTCGAACCGGAAGTCATACGACACGTTCTGCGTTATCGGGCCCTGCGTCGTCACCGCCGACGAGATCGACGACCCGCAGGACCTCCAGATGGAACTGGAACTCAACGGGGAGCGCCGGCAGTACGAGAACACCGGTGATATGGTGTACACCTGCGCCGATATCGTCCAGTACGCCTCGCTGGGCGCGACGCTCGAAGTCGGCGACGTGATCACGACCGGCACCCCCGAGGGCGTGAGCGAACTCCACGACGGCGACACCATCGACGCTCAGATCGAAGACGTCGGGTCGATGACTGTCGACGTCACCGGCCGCGACGTCTCCTACGCCGACGCCAACGTCGAGAAGGGCGGCCAGGACTGACGCCGACGCCTATCGGTCCGTCGAACTGGCAGCGAACGGGGAAAGCCGACGAAAAACTAGTTTTCCGCCTCCGACGGCCGTACTTAGTTACGCAATGCTGGCCAAAAATCCACCGCTGGGCGGGGCTTCCGAGGTCTTGTCCACTCCTTCCCCACCGAATTCAGTCTTAACTAAACAGTACCCCTACGACGACGGCTCGGCCTCGGCGTAGAGGTTGATCGACTCGAACACCGGCCGGTCGGTCATCGCGAGCAGCTTCGCCTCCTCGTCGGGTTCGTGGTGGTGGATCGCGTCCGGCGGGACCACGAAGATGTCCCATTGGCTCCACTCCAGCGCCTCGTCGCCGACGTGGGTCGCGCCTTCGCCCTCGATGACGAAGAACACCTCGGTGGCGTTGTGGAAATGCGGATCGGTCTCCTCAAAGAGGAGTTGCGCCCGGAACGACATCGTGGGGAACAGCGGTGGCTCGCCGGAGGCGGGGTTGACGTACGACAGGCTGTACCCGTCGTGGGGATCGGGGTCGTCGTTGTCGGCCCGCTGCCGAAGCGACTCAACCATCTCCGACCACTGGAACCGGTACGGCGGCGTCGGCTCCGCGTTGCCCTCGAAGGGTCCCGGGATGGTGTCGTCTTTCACCTCGTCTTCGGAGCGACCGCGGCCGTACTGGGAGTCCCAGTACCCCTGGGTCTTGGTCACCGGCTGGCGGTCGAGTTCGTGGTACTCGAAGGTGTTACTCGCGTTCAGCGAGTCCAAGACGAGCGGCAGGTCGAGAACGTCGAGCCACGCCGCCGTCTCGTCGCTCTCGTTGACGTGATCGTGCCACTCCCACTGCGGGGTGGTGATCAGGTCGTTGTCTTTCATCGGGAACTCCTCGCCCGCGACGACGGTCTTCATGTCCTCGGCGCCGTCGATGCTGAACCGAAGGGCGTTGGCGCCGTGGCGGTGCGACGGCGCGGTCTCTCCGGGTGACACCGTCTGGACGCCCACGTAGATCGTGTTGGAAATGGCGTTTGCGGTGTCGATCGGGACCGCAACCCGGCGTTGGAACCCCGGCGGGAGATCCGCAATCGGGACATCACGCTCGATGGCGTCGATCGATTCCTGGATGTCCTCCCACTTCCAGATGTCCGGCTCCGGATCCTCCATAACGGTCCCAAACCGGTCTTCGACCTCCCAGAGCGGTTCGAGGCTGTGCTCCTCGAGGATGCTCCGCGTCTCGGAGCTCATCTCGAGAAGGTCTTCCGGCTCTTGCTGTGCCATACGAAACGATTCGTGAAACTCGATCATAAATGTACTGGGCGCCGAAGAACCGATGGCGCGCATCGCGGCCGGATCCCGCAAGCAACGCGGCCCTGCCGTGCTTAGTTCGCCTGTTCTTCGAATATCTCTGCGGTTTTGAACAGGGCTCGGCAGTCCTCACACACCATTCGACGCTGGATGCCGTACTCCCAGAGTTTGCCGCCGCACTCCAGGCAGTCGAAATGGGCTTCGACGAACGGATCCTCGGTCGCGTAGGGGTTCTCGAACTCGGCCATACCAGCTTGTAGCCGGGTTCGCAGTAAAAGCGTAACGAACAGGTGGGCGTTACGCGTTCTCGTCGGCGTGAGCGACGAACTCCGCCCGGAGGTCGGCCGGGATCTCGATCGCTCCGCCGCCGCCTCTCGTGGCGCACACCCGCTGCTCGTAGCCCGAAAACACCAGCGTGTCGTCGACGTACGCCTCGTAGTCGAAGCGGACGCTTCGAGTGCCAGGGTCCGGCGTGAGCGTCACTCGGACCTCGTCGCCGGCCTCGACGGGATTCTCGAACTCGAACTCCATCTCCACCAGCGGCAGCCCGAAGTCGTGGTCGGTCGCGAGAGCCCAGAACGGGTAACCGATCTCCTGCATAAACATATCCGACGTTTCGTGGAGCGCGTCGACGATACGCGGGTAGTGGGCGATGGCGAAGGGGTCGGTGTCGGAGAACCGAACCGTCCAGGTGCGTTCGAACATTATAGGTCCTCCAGTACGACCAGCGCGTCGAGCGCTATGACTCCGTCGGCCGTCGTGAGAAGCGGGTTGACGTCGAGTTCCGCGATCGGATGGCCGACCACCAGATCCCCGACTGCGACGACCGCCGCCGCCAGCGCATCGACGTCGGCGGGGTCGCTCCCGCGGTAGCCATACAGCAGTTCCGCGGCCCGCAGCTCGTCGATCGCCGACCGGGCCTCGGCGTGGTCGATCGGGGCAATCCGGTGGGTGGTGTCCTCGAAGATCTCGGTGAAGACCCCACCGAGCCCCGTGAGCACGACCGGCCCGAACGAAGGGTCCCGGACGCCCCCGACGATCACCTCGGTCCCGCGGTCGACGTCCATCGCTTCCTCGACCAGCACGTCGGCCGCGATCCCACGCTCCTCGGCTGCAGCGAGGATCTCGGCCGCGGCGTCTCGAACCGCTTCCGGGGAGTCGAGCCCGACGGCCACGCCGATCCCGCCGGCCCAGTCGCTCTTGTGGGTCACCTCGGGCGAGGCGACCTTCACCACGACCGGGTAGCCGATCGCCGCGGCCGCCTCGACCGCGGCGTCGGCGTCGACACACACCCGGAAGTCGGTGGTTTCGACGCCCGCCGACGCCAACAACCGCTTGCCCTCTGCCTCTGTCAGCGTCGCCCGCCCGTCCTCGCGTGCGGTCGCAATCGGCTCTGGATCACTCACGGCGACCCACCTCCCCGTCGGCGCCCCGGGACCCGCCGGACGGGGGGCGCCCGCCGTCGCCCCCGGCCTCGTCGGCGTGCAGCCGTGCGTAGCGGGCGAGTACACCAGCGGCGTCGGCCGCGCGCTCCGGCGTCTCAAAGATCGGCACTCCCGCGGCCGCAAGCGCGTCGCGCTCGGATTCGAGCTCCTCTTCGATCCCTTCGGTCGCGAACAGCACCGGCTTGTCGACCCGGTCGGCGAGCCCTCCGAGCGTGTCCACCGGGAACCCCAGCGCCGCCTCGAACAGCTCGTAAACGAGCACGATGTCGACGCGGTCGTCCTCCGCGACCGCGGTGACGACCTCACCGAACTCCGGCATCGGCCGGCCGGTGTCGACCGGGTTGTCGTCGTAGGTGATCCCCGGGAGGATCTCGTCGACGCGTTGCTTGGTCTCGACGGTGAGCTCGGGGAGTCGGCCGCCGGCGCGCTGGATCCGGTCGGTGACGATGATTCCCGGGCCGGCCTGGGCGGTGACGACGCCAACGTTCGGGCCCGACGGCGTCGGGGCGTTCCCGAGCGCCGCCGCGGCGTCCAGCAGGTCGTCGGTGGCGTCGACGGTCGGCACGCCGTACTGGGCGAATCCTGCGGTGTAGACCTCGTGATCGCCGGTCAGCGCCCCGGTGTGGGACTCCGCGAACGCCCCGACGTCGGACTGGCCGACCTTGTACGCGATCACCGGCGTGTCGCTCTCGCGGCAGGCCTCAAGCAGTCGCCGACCGTCGTCGGTCCCCTCGATGTGGAGCACGATCGAGTCGGTCCGGTCGTCGCCGTCGAAGTACTCGATCGCCTCAGCGAACCCGACGTTGGCGCGGTTCCCGAGGCCGACCATCGCCGACACGCCGCGTCGCTGCCGCCGGGATTGGAAGGCGAGCACGTGGGCGACGCCACCGCTCTGGGCGACGACCGCGGTGTTGCCCGGCGGAACCTCCTCGACGCCGCTGGCGAAAGAACACCGCAGGTCGGTCGCGGGCACCAGGAAGCCGCTCGTGTTCGGTCCCAAGAGAGAGATGCCGTGTTCGTCGGCGACCTCGACGATCGCCTCCTGGAGTTTCGCACCGTCGCCGCCGGCCTCCGCGAACCCGCTGGCATAGATGACGGCCGCGCCGATCCCTGCGGCGCCGCATTCCTCAAGGACGTCCGGCATCGCCGGCCCAGGGACACAACAGAGGGCGAGATCCACCGGCTCGTCGATCTCCGTGACAGAGGGCACGAACTCCGAGCCGAACAGCTCACCGGACTCCGAGGGGTTCACCGGGGAGACCGGCCCCTCGAAGTTGGTGGCGTTCGCCATCGCTACGTATCCGATTTTGCCCTCGGTCCGCGACGCGCCGACTACCGCGACCCCCGAGGGTTCGAACAGGTGTGTCAGACTCACGCCCCAGGCTTCGTCGAAGAGTGGCAAAGCGTTTTCCCACCGCGTCCGTACGGTCGTACACTGGCTGGGGTGGCGAGATCCACTGACGCTACTGGAAAGACGGGGGCCGACAACGGAGTTCGACAGGGCGAACAAAACCACCTCGCTCCGGGTCGCCACGGGCGCCCGGTCCGAACGGCACGTCGCCGAGAACCGCCACGCCGCCGTCCTCGCCGACAAGCGTATGACGTGCGGCGGTGGGGCCTGAGACGTGGGCCGTGCTGATACGTCGGCTCCCGAGTCCCGTCCGAACGCCTCCTCTCTGCATCGATACCCTCATTGCGGTCGGTTGAGACACCCCGACAACCGAACGTATGAGCGATGGACTCTCGGCGCGGGTGGTGTCCGCCCTCCCGGTGGCTCCGGCGTGGCTCGCGGTGCCGGCGGGCGTGGCGGCGGCCGCCGCCGTCCTCGGCGTTGCGCCGCTCGCACCCGACGCCGCCCGGATGCTCGCGATAACGGTGTTCTGCGTCGCACTGTGGATCGCCACGCCGGTGGACCCTTGGTTCACGTCCCTGATCGGAATCGGGCTGATCGGGGTCGGGTTCTCGGCCGAACTCGCGCTCACCGGGTTCCAGTCGCCGGCGACCTGGCTGGTGGTCGTCGGCCTCCTCATCGGCCAGGCTACCGGCGACAGCGGGCTCGCCGGGTTGGTAGAGCGGATTACGCTCGACCGGATGCCCGACTGGGTCGCCGCCGACGCGCTCTCGGCGTACCGGTACCTGCTGGTGGTACTGTCGGCCGGAGGGCTGGCGCTTGCGGTACTCGTCCCGTCGTCACTCGTCCGCGTGTTGATTCTCGCACCCATCGTGCTGTCGGTCGGGGAGTTGTTCGACGATCGGGCGGCGACGATCGGGCTGTTTCTCGGCCCGCTGTTCGCGACCTACTACGGCGGGGCCGGCATCCTCACCGCGTCGTTGGCGAACATCATCGTCACCGGGTTGATCGAGGGCGGCGGCGGCCCCTCGATCTCCTGGACCCTCTGGGCGCTGTGGATGGGCCCGGTCATGGGGGTCGGGCGGACCATTCTCGTGGTCGCTGTCACCTATACGCTCTACCGGCCGACGGACCGCGACGCGATGACGACTCCGGACGCGATCGAGTCGACGTCGGCGTCGCCGCGAGAAAAGCGAATGCTCGCGTTCCTGCTCGTTGGGGTGGCGATCTGGGCGACCGACTTCGTCCACGGGCTGCATCCGCTCTTTGGCGCGGTCGTCGTCGCGCTCCTGTCGTTCGCGCCGCGCATCGGGGTGATCGACCACGGGGCCGTCGGCGACGTCGACCTCTCGATCATCTTCTTCATGGGGGCGATCTTTGCGATCGCCGAGGGGCTCCAGCGGACGGCGTTCACCGACCTCGCCGCGAACTCCCTGTTGTCGTACCTGCCCGCGGACCCCTCGCTGCCGCTCGTGTTGGCGTTCGTGACGGCCGTCTCGATGGGGCTCGCGTTCCTGATGGAGGGACTCGCGGTTGCGAGCGTGATCACCCCGGTGTTCGTGTCGTTTGCGAGCGCCGCCGGAGTCCCGCTGTTGCCGGTCGCGATGATCGAGAGTGTCGCGCTCAACGGCTACTTCTTCCCGTACCAGTCGGCGGTGCTCGTCGCGATCTTGGGGCTGGACGTGGTCGATTCCGCGGAACTGAGCCGGATGGCGACCGCATGTACGGTCGCAACCTTGCTCGTCCTCCTGCCGATCCAGATCGGACTGTTTTCCGTAGCGTTCTGAGGGTCGCGTGTGGCGCCCGCCGGCGGGTCAGGCGAAGTACGTCTCCACCAACTGGTCCCGCAGAACGGTTCCCGTGTCGCTCCGCGGCAGCGGGTCGTGGGTGATCGCGTACGACCGCGGCCGTTTGAAATTCGCCAGCCCGTCGTGCTGGAGACAGTAGTCGTCGATGTCCTGGTCGGTGAGCTCGGTTCCCGCCTCGGTGACCACGACCGCGGTGACGATCTCTCCCCACTCCTGGCTGTCGCGCCCGAACACGCAGGCCTCCGCCACGTCGGGGTGGTTGCCGAGGACCCGCTCGACTGCGGCGGGGTAGATGTTCTCGCCGCCGCTCACGATCATATTGTCCACGCGGTCGACGATGTAGAGGTAGCCTTCTTCGTCAACTTCGGCGACGTCGCCAGTGCGGAGCCACCCGTCGAAGTAGCTCTTCGCTTCGGCTTCGTCGTTGTCGATGTAGCCGGTCGACATCCCCGGACCGCGGGCGATGACCTCGCCGCGCTCGCCGGCATCGACTGTGGCCTCCGGGTCGGGGGTCTCCGAAAGCTCACGGGGTTCGACCACCCGGAGCTCCCAGGAGAACGCCTCCTTCCCGATCGTTCCCGGATGCGCTTTCTGGGCGCTCGGGTGTGCGAAGGTGAGATCCGGCCCGGCCTCGGTCATCCCGTAGGTGTTGTAGACCTGATCACCCAACTGTTCGTGGGTCTCCTTGACCAGCGTCTCGGTGACGATCGCGCCGCCGGTCCGGATGTACCGCAGCGAGTCGGTGTCGTACGGCGTCTCGGCCGCCTTCTGGACGTCGTTGAGCGCCTTCAGCTGCGTGGGAACGCCGAGGAGGCCGGTCACGTCGTGGGCCTCGATCAGTTGTAGGGCTTCCTCGGGCTCGAACGCCGAGTGGAGCACGACCGTCGCACCGGCCACGAAGTGGGGATAGAGCCACGCGTCGGTGGTGACCATATGGTACCACGGCGAGGTACACAGCGCGATGTCGGTTTCGTCGACGCCGTGCTCCATGATCACTTGGATCGCGCCGTACCACAGTTGCTCTTGATCGAACTGGACCGCCTTCGGGACGCTTGTGGTACCGCTCGTGTACAGCACTGCACACTCCTCGCCCGCGGGCAACGTCGGTTCGAGCTCCGGGTCGGCGCCATCGAGAACGGCATCGTAGGATTCGACGTCGTCGCGGTCGATCTCCCGGTCGCCAGCGTGGATCGCGACCTCGAAGACGTTGCGGTCGAGGAGTTCCAGCGCCTCGTCGGCGTTTCGGTCGTCGAAGAGGACCGCAGTCGCCTCCGCGGTGTCGGCCATCTCCGCCAGTTCCAGGACCGTCGCCCGGTAGGACAACTGAACGGTGGCGACCCCGCGTTTGTTGCCGGCGACCATCGACTCGACCGCCGCCACCGTGTTGACCGAGAGGGTCGCACACCTGTCCGTGCCGATCCGGTCGGCCAGCGCGTTCGCCAGCCTCGTGGCCCGGTCGTCGAGTTCCGCATACGTGAACGACCGCCCGTCGTCGGTGACCACGGCAGGCTTGTCCGGGTAACACCGTGCCGTCCTGTCGAGCGCATCCTTGAGGTTCATACGGGTCTCGTAGCAGGTATCAGGCAAACCTAGTAATTAATTTCTTTGATCCGTCATCGACATCTGGCGACCGATACGGCCGGACGCGTCGGACACCGGGTCCGGAACGCAGCAGCGTTTGAGGCGGCCGAGCCCGGAGCGTCCGCGCCGGCCACGCGTCCGGATCCGGGCGAGGGGCGCCGCTCGTTGCGGGGTGGCTGTGACGCCGAGAGAGACGCTCGGAGACCGGGGCTGAACACCGGAACCTACCGGTACGCGAGCGTGAGGTCGATCTCGTCCATCGCGGCCCGCAGCCGGTCGAGGACCGCTCCCTCACACCGCTCTTTCGGCATCCGGTGTGCGGGGCCGGCCACGCTCAGCGCGCCTTGGACGTCACCGTCGACAGTCAGGGGGACCCCAACGGCGTGGATGCCCGACAGGTCCTCACTCAGGTTGAGTGCGTACCCTTGGGCTCTGATCCGGTCGAGTTCCGCGAGCAGTCGCTCCGGGTCCGTGATGGTGTTCTCCGTTCGTGGCGGGAGGCCGTGGGTCTCGACGATGTCCATCACCTCTGACTCCGACAAGTGCGCAAGGATGGCTTTCCCCCCGGAGTTGTAGTGCATGTGTGTCCGGGTTCCAAGGATGGTGTTGATATCTATGTCGTTGCCACCACTGCGGCCGTAGACGTAGATCGCCTGTCCGTTCTGATGGGTGAGCAACCACACCATCTCCCGGGTCTCCGCCTCGAGTTGGTCCACTGCGAAGGTCCCCGACTCGACGATCTCCAGTTGGCTCCGGACGTACTGTCCGTACTCGAAGAACTGGAGCCCGAGCTCGTACCGGTCGGATCGCCTGACGACGAATCCCCGCTCGCGGAGCGTTGTCAGGTGGCCGTGGACCGTGCTCTTTGCGACCCCCAGCCGCTCGGCCAACTCCGTGACGCCCGCGCCGTCGAGATCCCGAAGGAGTTCGACGATGTCGAACAGCGTCCCGTCGGATTTGATTCCGCCTCCGCCGTTCGTATTCCCGCTCATACACGCGCTCGGCCGACGACCCTCAAGTAGCTTTTCCCGAGCGCCGGGCGGGGACCCTCGAGAGCGTCCTCCGGGACTGCTCGTTCGATATTGTCGAATACGGTCGCCGAACCGATGCCGAATAACAACCGTACGGGTGTTACTGTGTCCGGTCAACCGTTCGGGAACGCGGCAGTCGGCGATACCGACCGCTCGAACGTGCCGGAGTGCCACCGGCAGAGTACATAGAACGGCGTAGTTCGAGGTCTGTTCGTTGACATCGAACAGACTGTACTCTCGACTCGTCGGGTCGCCCGACGGGGGACTGTGACAGACGGGGTCCTGTTCCGGAACTCCCTGCAGCCGGGAACTGAAGCAGCGCTTCCCACCGAGTGTTCAGCCGGTCACACGCCGTCGTGCGACCGAGTGAGCGGCGGCCTGCAACTGCTACTGTACCGCAGAGATATAAGTGGGTGGCCGGGAGATAATCGAGTATGGTACGAATACTGCTCGCACTTGACGACGAGGTCGGACAGGCACGCGCACAGACCAACGCCATCGCGGACATCGTCCAGGCCTCGACCAGCGCGGAGATACACGTGCTCCACGTCTTCGGCGACAACCCCGAAGGCGCCTCGGTGCATCAAGTCGAAGCTGTCAGGGAGGCCTCCGACAGGCTTGAGGAGCTAGGTGTCGAGGTCAACCTGCTCGAAGCCAGCGGCTCCCCTGCCGACGGGGTCCTCAAGTACGCCGAGGAGTACGACGTCGACCAGATCTGCGTGGGAGGTCGGAAACGGTCGCCGACGGGCAAGGCGCTCTTCGGGAGCGTCACGCAGGACGTGATTCTCGGCACCCATCGGCCGGTGCTCGTGTGTGGAAGTTCGCCGGACGACGAGTAGAGCGGGGCCGGACCACAACGAATTATATATGCGAGGCCGAACGGTCGGGTATGGTAGACGAGACCGATCTCAGGAGGGCGGCCGAAACCGCCGCGGACGTTCCGGACCCACACGACGTCGTCGGACGTAACGAGGAGGTTCCGCTCCGCCAGATATTCACCGAGACGTTCATTCGAGAGAACACCGACTTCGACAACTTCGACAAGATGGTCGCCGCAAGCCCCTCAGAAGCGACCAATGCCGACGAACTTGGGACAGTCGGTGACGACGAGTGGGATGCGTTCGTCGCCGAGACGACGGTCTTCGAAGACGAGGAGGCGTTCGTCTTCGCCGCACGGGACCACTGGGTCGCGGTCCAGCTCGGGCTCGACTGACTGCCGTTGCATCCCGTCCGACGCAGCCACCGCGGCGGACCGGGGCCGCAACGGTTATGAAGAACCTGTGCCAACTCACGAGCAGAATGAGTACGACTGATCCCGATCAGCCAGTGTTGATCGCCGGCGCCGGGCCGACCGGACTGACTGCGGCCCTCGCGCTCCGTGCGCGGGGCGTGCCCGCGGCGATCCTGGAGCAGGAACCGGCGGATCGCGACCGCGACGGGAGCCGTGCGATCTACGTCCACGGGTCGACGCTCCGAACCCTCGAACGCAACTATCCTGGGCTGGGACAGGACCTGGTCGACGAAGGGCTCGTGTGGCCCACCCGACACACGATGTGGCGCGGGAAGACCGTCTTCCGGCGAACCTACGACAACCCCGGTGGCGACGGGGAGTTCCCGCACTTCAGCAGCGTGCCGCAGGTCATCACCGAGCGCTATATGCACGAGGCCCTCGACGACCTCGGCGTCGACATCCACTGGGAGGCCGGCGTCGATACCGTCGAGTCGACCGCCGATGGCGTCCACGTCACGGCTGAGGACGGCCGCGAGTGGGAGACCCCGTACCTCGTCGGCGCCGACGGCGGCGGCTCCCAAGTTCGAAAGGAGATCGGCGCCAACTTCGAGGGCGAGCAATCGGAGAACTCCTTCATCATCGCGGACGTCTCCACGCTCGACGACAACACGATCGAGGAGGAACCGATCCCCTTCGAGCGGTTGTTCCACTACGACGACCCCGCGGCCGGCGGCCGGAACGTGATGCTCGTGCCGTTCACCGGCGGGTGGCGGCTCGACATCCAGTGTCTGGGCGACGACGACCCCGAGGAGGTCGCAAGCGAGACGTCGATGGAGGAGTTCGTCACCCGAATTATGGGTGAGGAGTACGCCGGCAACCTCGAGTGGACCTCGACGTACAAGTTCCTCCAGGTGATGGCCGACCGGTTCGTGGACGACCACCGCCGGGTGCTGCTCGCCGGCGAGGCCGCCCACCTGCTTGCGCCGTTCGGCGCCCGCGGGATGAACTCGTGTATTGCGGACGCCGACGAGGCAGCCTCCGCGATCGCGGTCGCGCTGCAAGCGAACGACGCGGTCGCCCGCAACGAGATCGAACTCTACGCTGCTCGCCGCGAGCGTGCCGCGGAGTACAACCTCGACGCCGCCGGTCAGGCCCTGGACTACCTCCAAGGCGACACCCCAGTCACCGTGCTCCAGAAGGAGGTCGCGGCGTCGCTCGCGGACCACTTCGAGCCGGCCGGCGAGTACCTCGACGACGCCCCGTACGGGCCGCACGAGGCGCCGCCGATCGCAGCGACCGGCAACTACTGAACGGGGCCCGGCGCCCCCGGGTTTCCGCGAGTCGGATCCGAACGAACAACGCTGTCTGACGCCTCCGGGACAGCAGGCCCACAGTTCGTCCGAGTTCGGAAGTCCCGTCGCAGTCTCACTCGGCCACGAACTCGATGGCCTGGCCCTGTCCGAGCCCGACGCACTCCGTTGCGATTCCCAGGTCGCTGCCGCGCCGCTGCATCTCGTGAAGCAGCGTGACCGGGAGTCGGGCCCCGGTCGCGCCGAGCGGGTGGCCGATCGCGATCGCCCCGCCGTTGACGTTGAAGCGGTCGTCGTCGAACCCAAGTTCCCGCTTGCAGTAGAGACACTGTGAGGCGAACGCCTCGTTGAGTTCGACGAGATCGTACTCAGTTGGGTCGCGGCCGGTCCGCGCACAGAGCTGTCGAACCGCAGGCACCGGCCCGATCCCCATCACCGTCGGATCGACGCCGGCAACCTCGTGGACGCCGACCGCCGCCAGGGCGTCGAGGCCGTGGTCCTCGGCGAACGCCCGGCTGGCCACAACCACGCCCGCGGCCCCGTCGGAGATCTGTGAGGCGTTGCCGGCGGTCACGGATCCCCCCTCGGCAAACGCCGGCGACAGGTCCGCCAGCGCGTCGAGGGTCGTCTCCCGGCGGATTCCCTCGTCCTCGGTCACGGTCTCGTCGTCTACGGTCACCGGGACGATCTCGTCGTCGAACCGGCCGTCGTCGGTCGCTTCGGCCGCCCGACGGTGGCTGCAAAGCGCGTACTCGTCCTGCGCCGCCCGGCTCACGGCGTATTCCTCGGCGACGGTCTCGGCGGTCGTACCCATACGAAGCCGGTCGACGCCGTACCGGTCGTCGATCGCTGGGTGGAGGCTGGGGAAGTTCACGACGTTTCCGACACGACTCATACTCTCGACGCCGCCGGCGACGACGCAGTCGCGCTGTCCTGCGGCGACGGCGTCAGCAGCGCGTGTGATGGCTTCCGCCGACGACGCACACCACCGGTTGATCGTTGTCGCGGGCACCGACGCTCCAAGCTCCGAGAGGAGCGCGACGACGCGACCCAGGTTGTTCCCCTGCTCGCCGGTCTGCTGTGCACACCCCCACGAGAGGTCGTCGACCGCCGCGGATCCGAGACCGGTCCTGTCGAGGAGGTCGTCGACGACCGCGACCGAGAGGTCCTCGCTCCGGAGGTCGGAGAGGACCCCCCCGGCTTTCCCCTGTGGGGTCCGGGCTGCGGCCACGATCACGGGTGTGGTGTCCGTACTCATTACGTGGTCGTTGCTCTCGCCGTACAAAACACCACGGTCGGAACGGCCCGACCGGCCCCGGGGTGCTCGAAACCGACCGGATGTCGGCGGCGAAGCGGTCCGCGCGTGGTCGGGTCGTCACGGTCTCTCGCCTCGGACGGATATCGTGCGTGGGGGACCTTCCACGCGGCGGGACGCCGAAGAGCCAGCGAGCCAAGCCCTACGAGCGCGCCGAGCCCAGCGGCCGCGGAGGTGCCCCGGCGACGGGCTGTGACCGGCGCGGACAGACGCCGGACGGGCTCGGAGGGCGCTCACGGCGAGTACTGGTAGTTGACCGAGACGACGTTCGCAGACTGCTGGACTGCGGCGACGAGTTCCGCCCGGTAGTCCTCGTCCCGAAGCGCGTCGGCCGGACAGACCAGGCCGATAGAGCCGAGCACTCCGCTCTCGACCACGACCGGCGCGGCCACGACCCCCATCCCGACCACCTGCTCGTTCCGGTCGACGGCGTAGCCTTGGTCGGCGACAGCCCTCAGCTCCGCATCGAGGTCGTCGCGGTCGGTGATGGTGTGGTCCGTCCGTGCCGGGAGGCCGTGGCGGTCGACGATCCGGTCGACCCGGTCGGCGTCGAGCCCCGCGAGCAGGACTTTACCGGCGGCGTGTGTGTGCAGCGGGATCCTGAGCCCCGGGTAGATTCCGAGCCGCAGCGCGTTCTCCCCGAATGCCGAGTGGAGGACCACGAACTCCCCGCGTTCCTCAATATTGAGGCTTACCACCTCGCCGGTGGCCGCAGCCGCCCGTTCGAGTTCGGGCCGCGCCACTTGGAACAGCCGGTTCCGGTGTTTCGCCTGGCCGCCGAGTTCGAGCAGCTGATACCCCAACCGGTAGATCCCGGCGTCGTTGACGACGTATCCTAACTCTCTGAGCGTGCGGAGGTAGTCGTGAGCCGTGCTCTTCGGGAGGTCCAGCCGTTCGGCCACCTCCGACACACCGAGCGGTCCTCGGACCCGCAGCACGTCGAGAAGTTCGAAGGCACGTCGGACGGTTCGTAAGGGGGAGGCGTCCCGTGTCATTCGTACCCTGTCGCGACTGACGGGGAATAAAACTGCGGATATCTCGAACAAATTGTGGCGTCTCCCCTTCCGCAGTCCGGTCGCCGCCGTCTCCAGCAGCGTCAACTCGGTCGTTCCAGTACTGCAGTGCGTTTGAACCTGCCTGAACCGAGCGTGTCGGCCGGTCTTGACGAAGTGTACGGGAGCCGGAGCCACAACCGAGCCGGTGCGGCGGCAGTTCCGCGTCGATGGGACGGAACAATCCGGTCGGTTCGAGAATTTGTTCGAGATATCCGCAGTCGAACTCGAAGTCGGCTCCGAGCGAAGTGATCGCGACCCCTGGACGTAACAAAAGTACGGTTGTTACGAGCGCACCTGTGTGCGCTGCGGTAGCGGACTGGTGGACCGCCTCCAGCGATACAACACAAACGCGAGTTGCTGTTCCGATGCGGACGGGCTCTCCCGGACAATACGGCCAGCCTCGCCACAGGAAGTGGAACTCCGGAACATCACGTTCATACTATTTGTTTGGTACAGTTTTTTCCACGGAAACACATAAAACATATATAGATGAGGGGTGTCACAGTTGATATGGCCACATCGGAACAGTTGACCGACTCCGCTCACTTCTCAGTTGAGAATATCGGCGGGATCGATCAGACGGAAGTCGACATTCCACCGGGCGTAACCGTTCTCACAGGCAAGAACGCCACGAACCGAACCTCGTTCTTGCGGGCGATTATGTGCGCGATGGGGAGCGAACGTGTCTCACTCAAGGGGGATGCCGACACAGGTGGCGTCGAACTGAGTCTGGACGGGGAGACGTACGAACGGCGGCTGTCACGCGCGGGTAACGGCGTCACGTTCGACGGCGACCCGTACCTCGCGGATCCGGACGTCGCAGACCTGTTCGCGTTCCTGCTGGAGACGAACGATGCCCGGCAGGCAGCCGCCCGCGAGGAAGAGCTCCGGGACGTCATCATGCGCCCGGTGGACATCAACGCCATCCGCGCGGAGATCAGTCGGCTCGAGTCCGAGAAGGGCGATATCAACGACGAGTTGGCGCGGATCGAGTCGCGGAAGCGCGACCTGCCGGAACTGGAGCGGAAGCGGACCAGTCTCCGTGAGAAGATCGAGGACAAACGCGAGGAGCTCGCGGACCTCGAAAGCCGGATCGACGACAGCAGTCGCGACGTCGAGGAGGGCCGGAAGGAACAGGCCGAACTCGAAGCGCGGCTCCAGGAGCTCCGTGAGACCCGATCGGATCTCGAGTCGATCCGCCGCAAGATCGAACGACAAGAGGAGAGCGTCTCCTCGCTGAAACGCGAACGGGCGGAACTGGATGACGACCTCGAGGAGCTGCCGGAGACCCCGATGGGCGATCACCGCGACCTGGAGTCCGACATTAACCGCCTCCGGACGCAGCGCCAGGATCTGAACACCGAGATCAACGAGCTTCGAAGCCTGATCCAGTACAACGAAGAACGGCTCGAAGCCGAGGACTACGAACTCCTCCGAGGCGACGACGCGGACCCCGACGCTCGCGAGGAGGCCGTCACCGACCGGTTGGTCGGTAGCGACGCCGAGACCGTGGTCTGTTGGACGTGTGGCTCGTCGGTGGACAGAGCACAGATCGAGTCCACGATCGAGCGACTGAAGTCGCTGCGGTCGGAGAAAGTCGAGGAGCTGAATCGCGTCAAGACCAGACTCGAAGAGCGGAAGGAGGAACAGCGCGACGCCGAACGCAAACAGAAGCGGCGCGAGAAAGTCGAGAGAAAGCTCGACGAAATCGACGCGGAGCTGGACCGGCGGGGCGACCGAATCGACGCGCTGAAGTCGAATCGAGAGTCGCTGACCGACGATGTCGAAGAGCTGGAAACCGAGGTCGACAGCCTCGAGTCGGCGGACTTCGACGAGATCCTCTCGCTGCACAAAGAAGCCAATCAGCTCGAATTCGAGATCGATAGTTTAGAATCGGACCTCGAAGACGTCACCCAGGAGATCGAAGAGATCGAATCCGAGGTCGAGCGCGCCGAGGAACTTCGCGAGACGCGATCGGATCTGGTCGAGCAGCTCACCGACCAGCGGACGAAAATCGACCAGATCGAGGCCGAAGCCGTCGAGTCGTTCAACGGGCACATGGAATCGATTCTCGACCTGCTGGGGTACGAGAACATCGAGCGCATCTGGATTGAGCGGATCGAGACGGCTAGTGCCGACGAGGCACAGACCCGATTCGAGCTGCATATCGTCCGGACCACGGACAACGGGGCGGCCTACGAGGACACCATCGACCATCTCTCGGAAAGCGAGCGGGAAGTCACCGGGCTGATCTTCGCGCTCGCGGGGTATCTGGTTCACGACCTCCACGAGACGGTCCCGTTCATGTTGCTCGACTCGCTGGAGGCGATCGACTCGAACCGGATCGCCGCCTTGGTGGAGTATTTCGCGGACTACGCCGACTTCCTCGTGGTCGCGCTCCTTCCGGAGGACGCCCAGGCACTCGACGACGACTTCACCAGAGTCCGTTCGATCTGACCGGTCCCAACAAGTTTTTGAATCTGATTGTCGAACCGTTGCTCAATGTCCGACACGACCGACAGCCGACCGTCGAGTAAGGTGGCGCGGCTGATCTCCGAGTACGGCCTCGATGGGCTGGGAGAGGAGTTGGAGGTGCGGTGGACCGGCGACGGAGTCGAGCGGAGCAGCCTTCGTGACCTCGCCGATTACTTCAACGAACGCCTCCTCGAACGGGCGCTCATCGACGCCGGGATGGCCGCGTTAGACAGCGACGTCTCGACGACCTACCGGAACCTGACTGACGACGACGTGAGCACCGGCGTCCGGACCGACGCCCGCAACCGGCTGGAATCCAACGGCGTCGACGTCGACGGCCTCGAGTCGGATTTCGTCAGCTACCAGGCCATCCGGTCGTATCTGACCGAGTACCGCGACGCCGAGTACCGCCGGCTCTCCGACGAGGAGAAAGTGGAGAAGGATTTACAGAGCATCCAGCGGCTGATGACGCGGACGCTCTCGGTGACCGAAGAACGGATCGAGAAGCTCGCCCAGACCGGCCGCATCGACGCCGACGAGTTCGAGGTCCTCCTCGATGTCCAGGTGCTGTGTGGATCCTGCGGGGAGCAGTACCCAATCTCGGAGTTCCTCGACGACCGCGGGTGCGGCTGCCAACGGGACTGATCGCCGGGGGCCGGCGGGTCTCGGGCAGGTCGGTTGCCGCTGGCGGACGGTCGGACCGGTTCTACCCGAAAGAATATTAACGTTCGTCCGGTAGGCGGGTGGTATGTCACGAACACCCACGAGCGATCGAGGGGATGTAGGACCCTCCACACACCCGGGACGCAGACCAGCCGAGGACGGCGGCCTCGCTTCTGATCTCCGCGCGAACGTCGACGGAGCGGTACGGTTCGACGAGTACGCACGGGTCCTGTACGCGACCGACGGCAGCATCTACGGGGCACAGCCCGCGGGAGTCGTCGAACCGGAGGACGTCGCGGACGTGCAATCAGCGGTGTCGGTCGCGACCGACCACGGGGTGCCGATCATCGCGCGCGGGGCCGGCTCCTCGCTCGCTGGGCAGGCGGTCGGTCCGGGCTGCGTCGTAGTGGACCTCTCGACGCAGTTCGACGAGATACTCGCGGTTCGGCCGGCAGAGAAGCGGGCGGTCGTCCAGCCGGGCGTCGTACAGGATCACCTCGACGACCGGCTGGCCGCCGATGGGCTGAAGTTCGCGCCCGATCCCGCCTCGTCGAACCGCGCGACCATCGGCGGGGGCATCGGGAACAACTCCACCGGCGCGCACTCGGTCCGGTACGGCATCACCGACGCGTACACTGAGCGGCTGAAAGTGGTGCTCGCGGACGGGAGTCTGATCGAGACCCGGGAGGTGGTCCTCGACAGTCCCGAGTGGGAGCAGTTGGTCGCGGCCGACACCCGCGAGGCGGAGCTCTACCGGATCGTCCGGGAGCTCGTCGAGACACACGAAGCCGAGATCGACGCGCGGTACCCCGACCTGAAGCGGAACGTCTCGGGGTACAATCTCGATCGGGTGATCTACGAGAACACCGACGGCGAACGCGTCATCAACCTCTCGAAGTTGTTCGTCGGTGCCGAATCGACGCTGGGGATCGTGGTCGAAGCGGAGCTGTCGCTCGTGACGCAGCCGCCCGAAACGGCGCTCGCGCTCTACTGTTTCGAGGACCTGATCGAAGCGCTGGAGGCCGTCCCCGAGGCCTTGGAGTTCGACGTGAGCGCGGTCGAACTCATGGACGACGAGGTGTTCCGGCTGGCCCGAGAGTCCGAACAGTACGCCCGCTACGAGGAACCGATCCCGAACGGTGCAGCCGCGGCCCTGATGATCGAGTTCGATTCGGAGCTAGTGGACGACTTCGAGGCTGCGATCGCGCGGACAACCGACCGGTTCGTCGAAACCGGCGACGCCTTCGAGGTGATCGAAGCCTACACCGACGACGCGCAAGCGGACCTCTGGAAACTCCGGAAGGCGGCGATTCCGTTGCTGATGAGCCTCGACGGCGACGCGAAACCGTACCCGTTCATCGAAGACGCGACCGTCCCCCCGGAGGAACTCGCGGCGTACACACAGAAGTTCATGGACGTCCTCGACGACCACGGGACGTCGGCGGCGTACTTCGCTCACGCCGGCAGCGGCACCCTCCACATCCGGCCGATCCTCACACTGAAACAGGACGAGGGTATTCAGCTTATGCGCTCGATCGCAGACGACGTCACCGACATCGTCGCGGAACACCACGGCTCCTTCTCGGGCGAGCACGGCGACGGGCTGGCACGAACGGAGTTCAACCCGAAGATGTACGGCGCGGAACTCTGGACCGCGTTCCAGGAGCTCAAGACCGCGTTCGATCCCGATTGGCTACTCAACCCGGGGAAGGTCGTCTACCGCGACGACGACCCGACCGACATGCGGGATAACCTCCGATACGGCGCGGACTACGCCTCAGTCGAGCCGGAGACCAAGCTGGACTTCTCAGACGAGGGCGGGTTCTCGGAACTCGTGGAACTCTGCAACGGCTGTGGGACCTGCCGACAGCAGGACGACGACGTGATGTGTCCGACCTACCGCGCGACCGACGACGAACTGGCGACGACTCGCGGACGGGCAAATCTGCTCCGCGCCGGCATAAGCGGGGAGATCCCGGAAGCCGAGATGTACTCCGAGGAGTTCCAAACGGAAGTGCTCGACCTGTGCGTCGGGTGTAAAGGGTGTAAGTCCGACTGCCCGACGGGGGTGGATATGGCGAAGCTGAAAGCCGAGGTCAAACACCAGTACCACCAGGAGAGCGACCCGGACCTACGGACGAGGCTCTTCGGCAACATCGACACGGCGTCGGCGTTGGGGTCCCGGCTGGCACCGGTATCGAACTGGGTGACGGCGATTCCGGGGTCACGCGTGGTTCTGGAGAAAGTCCTGGGGATCGCCCCCGAACGATCGCTGCCGTCGTTCACGAGCGAGTCGTTCACCGAGTGGGCCGACGCCAGGGAGCCGGCGGTGTCGGAGTCGGAGGCCGACCGGAACGTGCTCGTGTTCCCGGATACGTACACCAACTACAGCCACCCGGCTCCCGGGAAAGCCGCCGTGAGAGTTCTCGAAGCTGCGGGCGTGCACGTCCGCGTTCCCACCGACGTTGCCCCCAGCGGTCGCGCGGCGTACTCGGTCGGGTTGCTCGACCGCGCGGCAGAGCGGGCTCGGACTAACGTCGAGATCTTCGACGACTACGTCGCCGACGGGTGGGAGATCGTAGCCGTCGAACCCAGCGACGCGGTGGTGTTCCAAGACGAGTACACGGACCTGCTGGACGCCACGGCCGCAGAGCGGGTGGCGGCGCACGCCTACGGGGTGTGTGAGTATCTCGACGTCTACCGGTTGGTCGAGGAACTTCCGGTCGACGAGCAGGTGTCGGACCGGTCGCTGGCGTACCACGGCCACTGCCACCAACACGCTGCCGGCACCGACCACCACGCGGTCGGGGTGCTCCGACGGGCCGGGTACGACGTTGACCCGCTCGAGTCGGGGTGTTGCGGGATGGCCGGGAGCTTCGGGTACGAGGCCGAACACTACGACGTCTCGACGTCCATCGCCGAGCGACTGTTCGACAAGATCCGGGGTAGCGACGCGACCCAGGTCGTGGCCCCCGGCGCCTCGTGCCGCAGCCAGATCGGTGACGGCGACATCGTCGACGCCTCCCCGCCACATCCGATCGAGGCGCTGGATCGGGCGGTGGACCGGTAGGGCCGAGCTCCCACACCCGGAAGAACCGTAGTCACGGCCGTTCACGCGCACGGTCGCCGCCGACGAACGGAGGGGTACCATCGACGAATGACGAAGTCTCCCGCATACGCGGTCGGGAGTCGGGGCTCCGGTGCGTCCCAGGTGATCTCACCGTAGCTCGACAGGTTTAATACGCACCCGGAGACTGTCTGCAACACTGCATATGAGCGTCCAACGACACTACGACCGCGAGTTCGTTCGAACGTTTTTCACCTCGCCTACGGCCGTCGAAGGCGAAGACGACTCCGCGAAGATGCTTCGGAGCGCGGCCGGGCTGCGTGGGATGCAGGCTCCCGACGTGTGGGTGCCTGACAACGAGGACGCCACGGCGCCCTCGATGCGCGCGGAAGGGATCGACAACATCATTCAGGTCGTCTCCGAGCACGGGGCGGACTTCCCCGGCGAGATCCACCCACGGGTCGTCTGGCACCGTGAAGACCCCACGACCCGGTACGCCGGGTTCCGGCAGATGCTCCGGATCGCCGAGTCCGAAACCGGTGCGATCGAGCACATCGACGGGTTCGTGATCCCGGAAGTCGGCGACGTCGACGATTGGAAGAAAGCAGACGAGTTCTTCACCATCATCGAACACGAGGCAGGCCTCGAGCCGGGGAGCCTCTCGATGTCGGTGATCGTCGAGTCCGGCGAGGCGGAACTCGCGCTCGGCGACCTGCGCACGGAGATGGGCAAACCGTCGAACAACCTCGAACGCCTGTTCCTGCTGGTCGACGGCCAGGTCGACTACACGAAGGATATGCGCGCGATGACGCCCACCGGCGAGCTTCCGGCGTGGCCCGAGCTTCGTCACAACACCTCCCGGGGAGCGTCCGCGGCCGGGCTGATCGCGGTCGACGGGCCATACGACGACATCCGTGACGTGGAGGGATACCGTGCGCGTATGACCGCGAACCGAGCGAAGGGAATGACCGGGATCTGGTCTTTGACGCCCGGGCAAGTCGTCGAGGCGAACAAGGCACCCCTCCCGCCGAAGACGGGGCGCTGGCTCATCGAGGCCGGCGGGCGCGACGTTGAGCTCCGTGCGGAGGGTGACACACAGGTGTACGACGGATCCGAACTGGACTTGGAGGTGACGGGCGACCGCGAATACCACTTCCGCGTTGGCGACGACGAGCACGTTCTCGAGGAGACGGAACTCCGAGAGAAGCTGTTGGATATGACGTCGTACGTTCCCAGCCTGAGCGACATCGTCGACTCGATGGAGGAGTTCGAGGCGGCCAAGGAGGCCGGGCGCGGCGCGATTGCAATGTCGCGATCCGCCACACTGGCCATCGACGGCGTCGAGGTCGAGATCAGTGCAGACCGGATGTGGGACGAAGCCACGTATCAGGCCGCACAGACGCCGATCACGCTGTTCCAGGACGTCTACGAGCACCGGCCCGACCAACACGAGGGACTGGTAGAGATGTACGACCGCGACGTCATCGACCGCGCGGCGGCGGTGGGGAACTGACCACGACGGATCCGAAACCGATCGCCCCGCTCTGCCCAGGGGTCCGTCAGTTCAGCCCGGAATCAGAGGCCTCGACGACTCGGTTTCTGAGCGTGCCCACGCCGTCGTAGGTGATCTCGATCGCGTCGCCGGGGGTGACCGTTCCCGGGTTCGCGGGACTCCCGAACGCGATCACGTCGCCGGGGCGAAGCGTGAACCGCCGCGAGAGAAAAGAGATCACCTCCCGGGGTGAAAACAGCATCAGCTCCGTGTTCGAGTCCTGCCTGAGTTCACCGTTGATCACGGTCTTCATCCCGATCCCCTCCGGGTCCAGGTCGGTCTCGATCCACGGCCCCAGCGGCCCAGACCCGTCGAAGGCCTTCCTGGCGGTCCGGCCCCCTTGATCGAGGGCGTCGACGTCGTTCAAGATGGTGTACCCCCTGATCACGTCCGACACCGCGTCGACGGACACGTCCCGGCACCGGCGGCCGACGACGGCGGCGAGTTCGCCCGCGTAAGTGAGTTCGTCCGTCCAGTGTGGGTAGCGAATCGGGTCGCCGTGGCCGGACAGCGATGCGGGGGGCTTGATGAAGAAATCCGGCTCCGAGGGCCGCTCGTAGTCCATTTGATCGAGGGTCTCGGCGTAGTTGCGGCCGACGCAGTAGAGCGCCGAGGGCGAGCAGGGGTACGTGAGCGATCCGTCGCGTCCCACCACGTACTCGCCGTCCGCGGCGACAATCCGCCCGTCCGTGTAGCGTCCCTCGACGACTCCGGTGTCGGTTCTGAGCCGCGCCTGTCTCATGTCTCACCCGCCGCGACGGACGTACAAGAATCCCCGTATCCCCGCCGGCAAGCGACGCGACCGCGAGGTGGACCGGGGCGACCCCCAGCCGGTCCGGTCTCGCCGCGACGGTCGTCTCTGAGCCCCGCTGTCGAGAGCTGCCCGCGCGGCCGCTCCGGTGGGCTGGTCACCCACCCGGCGGGAGTATCGGCGGTCTGGGCGTTGCGATCAAGTCCGCACGCGATCGGGTCCCGTTCGACGTCGACGACCGGGGAAGCGGTTCAGTCACCGGTTCGTTCACGGAATGCAACCGCTCGGTCCCACCGCTCGATCCGGTCAGAGAGGGTCCCGGCGAAGATTCCCTCACGGGTGTCGCCGCCGCCCACTCCGCCGACGGCGCCGATCGTGGCTTCGCCCGTCCGACGCCCTCGGTGGGGGCCGAACGGGTAGTCGGTGCCGAAGGGCCACCCAGGCGGTGGCGTACGTACGCGGAGACCCACTCGTACCACGCCCCGGGTTGTGGCGGATCCAAGCGGGGCGTCGATCCCGGCGGCGCGTTCGCACGGCGGCCAGAAGTGGTGGACGTCGAACGTTTCAACGAACCCCGGAGGCTTCTCGATCTTCCGGGCCGGGTGGTTGGCCCGTTGTTCGGACGTCTGATTCGACAGGACAGCGAATATGGTTTCGGCGTGAACGGACGAAGCAGAAACCACAGTTGCGTTTATTCTGTTGACTGATCTTTCAGCTACCGATGGTACCGTATTCTGTTTGCCCTGCAATTGTATATATATATTTAATTACAAACTATATAGTAGTTTCTCGCTTCGATTACGGGCTCAAGTCTCCTGACCGGTCGGGTGTGCGCCGGCTCGGCGTCTGCCATCAGTACTATAATGTTTATACCTGCAAAAGCTGCGTGTATGTCCGAGGTAAATCCGTTCGAGAGCCTGCAGGAGCAGATCGACGACGCCGCGGCGTACCTCGACGTCGACGACGGCGTGATCGAACGGTTGAAACACCCCGAACGGGTGTTAGAGTCGAATCTGACCGTCGAAATGGACGACGGCTCACTCCAGCGGTTCACCGCGTTCCGGTCGCAGTTCAACGGCGATCGCGGCCCCTACAAGGGTGGCATCAGGTATCACCCGGGCGTCTCCCGCGACGAGGTCAAGGCGCTGTCGGGGTGGATGACGTACAAGTGCGCGGTCGTCGACGTCCCCTACGGCGGCGGGAAGGGCGGTATCGTCGTCGAGCCCCGAAAGCTATCGAAACCGGAGGTAGAGCGACTTACACGCTCGTTTGCGACTGAGCTCCGGCCGCTCGTCGGCCCGGATCGTGACGTCCCGGCGCCCGACGTCAACACGGGACAGCGGGAGATGAACTGGTTCAAAGACACCTACGAGACACTCGAAGACACGGTGGCCCCGGGAGTCATCACCGGAAAGGCCGTCTCAGCAGGCGGCAGCAAGGGCCGAGTTGAGGCCACAGGTCGCTCGACGATGTTCGCCGCTCGGGAGGCGTTCGACTATTTGAATCGGGACCTGGAGGGCACGACGGTGGCGGTCCAGGGGTACGGCAACGCGGGGTCGGTCGCGGCGAGGCTGCTCGAACAACAGGGAGCGACCGTCGTGGCGGTCTCGGATTCCTCCGGCGCGATCTACGACCCCACGGGCCTCGACACGGCCGCTGTCAAGCAGTTCAAGACCGAAACCGGCTCTGTGAGTGGATTCGGCGCACCGGAAGAACTCACCAACGACGAGCTTCTCACCCTCGACGTCGATCTCCTCATTCCGGCGGCGCTCGAGAACGCTGTCGACGCCGAACTCGCACGCGACGTCGCGGCCGACGTCATCGTCGAAACCGCGAACGGCCCGCTCACGCCCGACGCCGACGACGTCCTCGGGGAGCGCGACGTCCTCATCGTACCCGACATTCTGGCGAACGCCGGCGGCGTCACGGTCTCGTACTTCGAGTGGGTCCAGAACCGACAGCGGTTCTCGTGGTCCGAAGAGCGGGTGAACGACGAACTAGAGCGGGTCATCACCGACGCGTTCGACGACCTGGTGTCGGCGTACGAGTCGCGCGACCTGCCCAGCCTCCGGATCGCGGCGTACGTGGTGGCGATCCAACGTGTCGTCGATGCCTACACGGATAGCGGCACGTGGCCGTAGGCGGGCGTGTCAGGCTAGCAATGGTGCGAGGCGCAGATACCAAAGCCCGGTGAATCGTCTCCGGTGGCCGACACCGAACCCCGTATTCGCGGTCGTCGCTCGGTGCGCCCGTGTCGCGACCGTCGCGTGACATCACCCCGGGCGCGCCCGCCACCGGTGTCTCCGCCGGCAATCGAGAGCGTGGTGTGCGGCCGAGAGCGAAGGCGTACCCGCGGGGACTCGAGCGGCTACCGCAGTGGCTCCAGCCGGCAATCGGGGTCCGCAACCGCGACTGGATTACAGTACATCGCCTACCTCGTCTGCCGGGACGATGGTTGCGAACTCGCCGTCGAGGTGCGCGAGCGCGGTGCGGTGGACGACGGACGCATCGAACTGTTCGTCCCCCAGGGTACGGTCGAAAGTGGCGGTCGCGTCTTCCACGACGTAAACCTCGAATCCCCGATTCTCGGCCATTCTGGCGGTTGTCGAAACGCAGTGGTCCGTGGTCAACCCGCACACGACGAGCGTGTCGTACCCACGTTCACGCAGCCACCTGTCTAGCTCGGTCCCGACGAACGCCCCGTTGACTCGCTTCACAACCTCGTGTTCGCCCGACTCGGGGCGGAGCGTCGGTTTGTACCGGAACCCCGGCGCAGAGTCCTTGAGCGGCGAGTTCGGCTCCGTCGAGTCGTGACGAACGTGGACGACGGGGAGACCACGTTCCCGCCAGACAGAGAGGAGTTGGGCGGCGTTCGCCTCCGCGTCGGGGTTGTTACGAGCCCCCCACTGCGGCCGGTCGAACCCCTGCTGGAAATCGATCAGGACGAGAACCGGACTAGCGGACGACATAGGCTACGTCGGCGGTGTCGGAGCGTCGGGATCAGCCACCAGACGTTCCGATTTCGGGTGTTCACGTGTGACGTTGATCGGGCACTCGTCCGGGGCCTGTGCGTCGTCGCCGGAGAGCAGATACTGTGTCCACTCGCGGTCCCCGTCGACGCCCCAGTCGCCGAGATCGGCGTGGGGGCAGACGCCGTCGTACTCCTCGAGGCGGCCTTGGATGACATCTCTGGCCTGTTGACCCGCGGCGGTGTCGGCGGTCACGCCCAGGTTCTCGAACAGCGCCCGTGGTTGGAACGTGATTTCGAGCCCGACCGGGCAGTAGCGGCTCCTCCGGGTGTCGTAGAACGGGGCCCGACACGTCGGAAACATCGGCTCACCGCCGAACGCGAACTCCCAGAACGGGTCGTCGGGGTCGGTCGGGATGTCCTCGGGCCAGGGGGTAGGGTCGTGTACGTGCAGAAACTGGAGGATGTGCCACAACGTGTCGTGGTACTCGGCTTCCGACAGGTCACGCTCGGGCGGCTTGAAGAACGCGACCAGTGACGCACGCTCGCTGTGGTCCTGATACACGTCGAGGTAGGTGCGAAGCGTCCGACCCAGATCCAACAGCGCGTCCTTGTCGGTGGTCGACGGAACAGCGGTGTACAGCGGGTCGCCGTTAGCAACCGATTCGGCGCCGAAAAAGCAGGGAAACGGGGTGTCGTTTCGCTCCCCGAGGAGCCCGTTGCGGAAGGTCTCCCAGTGGGCAGCGACCCAGTCTGGTGCCTCGCCCGACGCCACGCGTTCCTCGAGGGTGGCTTGATTTTGGAGCGTCCCGATCAACCGGTCTGTCATACGAAACTGTAGGCACTCCGGCCGATTATGGCTTACTGGTTCCGGTCGCGTTGTCGACGGTTTCGATCCCGTCTCCGATGCGGATGCGCCCCCCATCGAGGATCCGACAACGCAACCCACCCCGGTGGACCAGCGCGTCGCGGACACCGTTCGATTCGAGGTGGCGCTCGAGGTACGAGCAGGGCTCACAGAGTTCG
>Ga0102936_1000134_pt1 | contig 27830 bp, 22 predicted proteins | sample SalPon2_A_H2O_MG_FD_78502 | JGI IMG/M metagenome (GOLD analysis project Ga0102936, IMG submission 78502) | Salt pond water microbial communities from South San Francisco under conditions of wetland restoration - Salt Pond MetaG R2_A_H2O_MG | ecosystem: Environmental > Aquatic > Non-marine Saline...
ACGAGTACCAGCGCCTCACCGAGCGAATCAACGAGCTTCGGTCCCAGGCCGACGAGTCGCTCGAGGCGGTGACGGAGGACGAGGACGACTTCGAGAAGCTGTTCCAGGAGTTCGACGACGGGAGCTGACGAATCCACCCGTGCGCCACCCTCGCGAGTAGTTTGCGACGTGCCGTGTACGATCAGGAGCGACGGCCACTCCGCCCCGGCGACTGTTTAAATACGGGCCGGCCGAACCGACGACCGAATGCGCGTCAGCGACCTGCCGCTCGCCGAGGAGTACGTCGACCACTTCGCCGAGCGGGGGATCCGAGAGCTGTACCCACCGCAGGCGGCCGCCGTCGACGCCGGCGTCTGCGACGGGGGGAACGTCGTCGCCGCGATCCCGACCGCCTCGGGCAAGACGTTTGTCGCCGAGCTGGGACTGCTGACCGCGGGCGGCCCCGGGCTGTACGTCTGCCCGCTCCGCGCGCTCGCCCGCGAGAAGTACGAGACGTTCGCCGCGCTCCCCGGCGTCGACGTCGGGATCTCCACCGGCGACTTCGACGCCACGGGCGAGTCGCTCGCCGGCAACGACGTCGTCGTCGCCACCAGCGAGAAGGTGGACTCGGCCATCCGCAACGGCGCCGACTGGGTCGACGAACTCGCCTGCGTCGTCGTCGACGAGGTCCACCTCCTCGGCGCCGAGCGCCGCGGTCCGACCCTCGAAGTGACGCTCGCGACGCTCCGCCGACGGAACCCCGACGTGCAGGTCGTCGCGCTGTCGGCGACCGTCGACAACCCCGAGGCCATCGCCGACTGGCTGGACGCGACGCTCGTCGAGTCCGACTGGCGCCCCGTCGACCTCCGCACCGGCGTCTCGGTCGGCGGCCGCGTCGAGTTCGACGACGGGACGGCGATCGACGTCGGGGTCGACGAGGGCCGACACCCCGAATCCGAGGGCGACGACGAGGACGACGGCCCCGACGACACCGAGGTCACGGCCGCGCTCGTCGCCGACACGGTCGCCGACGGCGGCCAGTGCCTCGCGTTCGTGCGGTCGCGGACCGAGGCGGTCGCGCTCGCCGAGCGGCTCGCCGAAGACGACCTCGCCGAGGCGATGGGGATCGAACCGGCCGCCGAGGCCGCCGCGGACGCGGTCACCGAGGTCGACGGCACCGTCACGGGCCGCCAGCTCGCCGACTGCCTCCGGTCGGGCGTGGCGTTCCACCACGCCGGGCTCCGCTCCGGGCATCGCTCGGTCGTCGAGTCGGCGTTCCGCGACCGGAACGCGGCCTGTATCTGCGCGACGCCGACGCTCGCCGCCGGCGTCAACGTCCCCGCGCGCCGCGTCGTCGTCCGCGACCAGAAGCGGTACGCGGGGTCGGCCATGGAGTGGCTCCCGACGCTGGAGGTCCACCAGATGTGCGGCCGCGCCGGTCGACCGGGACTCGACCCGCACGGCGAGGCGGTGCTCGTCGGCGACGCCGACACCGAGGCCGAACTCGTCGAGCGCTACGTGGAGGGCGAGCCAGAGGCCGTCGAGTCGACGCTCGCGGACCCGGCCTCGCTCCGGACGCACGTCCTCTCGGCGGTCGCCACCGGCTTCGCCGAGACGGAGGCGGAGATCCTCGGCGTGTTCGAGGGGACCTTCTACGCCCGGGCGGCGGGCGCCGGCGGCCTCGCCGACGCCGTCGCGGTCGCGGTCGACGACCTCGTCGCGGCGGGGATGGTCCGCCGCGAGGCCGGCGGCGACGAGTACCGACTCGCCGCCACGCCGGTCGGTGAGACCACCTCGAAGCAGTACGTCCGCCCGGAGACCGGCGAGCGGATCGTCTCGGGACTCCGGACCGCGGCCGGGATGTCGACCGCGACGACCCTCACCGTCCTCGAGGTCATCTGCGACACCCCCGACATGCAGGACACCTACCTCGGCAACCAGGAACGCGCCGAGATCTACCGGTTCGCCCGGGGGAAGGCTGACGAGCTGACCACCGCGATGCACGAGACCGACGACTTCGAGGAGTGGTTGGAGTCGGTGAAAACCGCCCGAATCCTCGACGAGTGGATCGGCGGGGCGACCGTCGAGGAACTCGTCGAATCGTACCGGATCGGGCCGGGAGACCTCGACTCCAGGATCGAACGCGCCGAGTGGCTGCTGAGCGCGGCCGAGGCGCTGGCGGAGACGATCGACGTCAGCGTCCCAGCGGTCTCGCGCGCTCGGGCGCGTCTCTGAGAGGAACAGCGGAGAGATGTACGGCAGTCAGTCGGCCGGCTCGACGGCCCGGTGGAACGGCGTGCGGGCGATCGTCCGCCGGAGGTCGGCCAGCGAGTCGCGGCCGGCGTCCCCGGCGACAGCCATCACCGCGAACACCTCCTGCCTGGAGACCTTCACGCCGGTCTCGGTGAGCGCGTCCTCGGGGCGGGAGCTGAGCTCGCGGAGGGTGCCGACCGCGAGCAGGTACGGGACCGTCCAGGCCTCCATCGTGTTCCCGTTCGAGAGCGGCATCGTCTCGAGGTACGCCTGCGCGTCGTCGAGGAACGACCGGGCGTACTCGGCGGTGCGACCGACCACGCGAGCGGACGACTCCCGGTTGTCGGGATGGACGACGCGCTCTTGATCGACGCCCTCGTCGGCCAGCCACTCGGCGGGGAGGTAGACGTTGTTCTCGTTCGTGTAGTCGTCGTAGACGTCCTTGGAGACGTTCACGAGCTGGAGGAGGAGCCCGAACTCCTCGGCGGTGTCGCGGAGCCGCTGCGCGCGGTCCTCCGGGACCTCGCCGCGAGTGAGGAGGTTCGTGATGAGGTTGCCGACGGTCCCGGCGGCGTAGTAGCAGTACTGCTCCAACTCGTCGCGGTCGCCGATGCGCAGGCCGCCCTTGGTCGCGTGTCGGTCGACGAACATCGCCATCCCGTCGACCATCTCGAGCACCGGCGGCACGATCGCCTCGCGGGCCTCGGGATCGAGGTCCTCGAACGTCGCCACGATCGTCGGCGCCTCGGCGACGACCTCCCAGTCGTCGTCGCGGTCGTCGGGGAGCCACTCGTCGACGGCCTCGCGGAACGCCGCGATGTCGACGTCCTCGTCCGGATCGATCGCGTTCCGGTACGTGCGCAACACGTCGCTCTGCACCTCGGGCGGGATGTGACCGGCGTCCTCGACGGTGTCGGCGACTCGACAGAGGAGATAGCCGACGCAGATCTGCGAGGCCATCGGCTCCTCCAACACGTCGACAGTCAGCGCGAAGGTCCGAGAAACGCCCTGAACCGCCTCGTGACACCACGAGAGGTCGGGCTCGGCGGGACCGTGTACTCGTCCGCTCATTCAGTTACCGACACTTACGGCACAACGCATAAAAAGCCTCGTGGAACGCCGCAAGCCGCCGCCGCCCCCGACGACGGCGCTCGCGTCGACCTCGCGCGGTGGATTCGACCGACCGCGCGTCGACCGCCGCCCGGAAACTGCACCGGCGTGTACGATCGTGTAAAAACGGATAAGTCGTCGTCTCCAGAGTGGTTCGTATGGACTTCGCACTCTCCGAGGAACAGCGCCAGATCCGCGACACGGTCGCGTCCTTCGTCGACGACGAGGTCGTTCCGCGGGCCGCCGAGATCGACGAGACCGACGAGTTCCCGGCCGACCTGATCGACGAGATGGCCGATCTGGGGCTCATGGGGATGCCGTTCCCGGTCGAGTACGAGGGCGCCGGCCTCGACTACCACAGCTACGCCATCGGCCTCGAGGAGATATCCCGAGGCTCCGGCGGGCTCGGCACCGTCGTCGCCGCGCACACCTCGCTCGCGGGCAACATGCTGTACGAGTTCGGCGACGAGCGGCAGAAGACCGAGTACCTCACGGCGCTCAACACGGGCGAGGACATCGGCGCGTTCGCGCTCTCGGAGGCCGAGGCCGGCTCGGACGTGCCGGCGATGACCACCGCCGCGGAGCGCGACGGCGACGGCTACCTGGTCAACGGCGGGAAGCTCTGGATCTCCAACGGCTCCGTCGCCGACACGGTCACCCTGTTCGCGAAGACCGACCCCGACGCGGGCCGGAAGGGCATCTCCTCGTTCGTCGTCCGTCCCGAGGAGGACGACGGGTTCATCGTGGAGGGGACGGAGGACAAGCTCGGCGACAAGGGCTGTCCGACCGCCGAACTCCGGTTCGACGACATGTGGATCCCCGAGGAGCGACGCCTCGGCGAGGAGGGCGAGGGGTTCGTGCACGCGCTGAAGACGCTCAACGGCGGACGGATCACGATCGCGGCGCGCTCCGTCGGCATCGCACGGGCCGCGCTCGACGAGGCGAAGTCGTACGCCCAGGAGCGCGAGCAGTTCGACCGCGCCATCGCCGACTTCCAGGCGATCCAGCACAAGCTCGCCGACATGGACACCAAGGCCCGCGCGGCGGAGCTCCTGATGCACGAGGCCGCCGACCTGAAGATGCGCGACGAGGACTACATCAAGGAGGCCGCGCAGGCGAAGCTGTACGCCTCTGAGATCGCCCGCGAGGTCGCCAACGAGGGCATCCAGATCCACGGCGGCTACGGCTACACGAAGGACTTCCCGGCCGAGCGCTTCTACCGCGACGCGAAGCTCTCGGAGATCTACGAGGGGACCAGCGAGGTCCTCCGCAACACGATCGCCCAACAGCTCCTCGACGAGTAGGCGGGTCCGGACGCGGGGTCAGCGGTCGGCGTCGCCCGCCGGCTCTTCGTCCTCTCGGTCCGCGTCCGATGGATCTGCATCGCTCTGGTTCGACTCGCCCTGATCCGAGCCGCGCTCCGCGCCCGCGTCCGGTTCGCCGTCCGACGTCCTGCCGTCCGACGTCTCGCCGTCTGCCTCGGTCTCCTCCTCGTCCGCTTCCTCCGGCCGATACGCCACGTCCGCGTCCGACGGGAAGCGGTCGACCGCGTTCTCGCCCGTGTCGATCAGCTCCGCGGGCTCCGAGTAGTCTCGCTCGCTCACGGCGAAGTCCGGTCGGATCACGCCGTCGTCCGGAATCTCCGGGGCCGTCTCGGCGTCGTCGGCCGTCTCGGCGTCGTCGATGGCGACGTCCCCACCGGCCGTCTCGTCGCTCAACTCTGCGGCGTCGGGCCGTTCGGTCGGTTCGGCCTCGTCCGGTCTCGCGCTCGCCTTGACCCCGCCGTCGACGTCGCCGACGAACCACTCGAAGCCGCCTCGGCGAGAGCGGTGGCTCGTCACCGCCGACTGAAGTCGCTCCTGTAGCGTCTCGCGGAGTTCGACCGCCTCGTCGACCTCGAAGTCGACGGCCGCGGCCGACGTGCCGGCGATGGAACTGCTCCCGGCGGTGTCGGCGACGATCGTCGCCACGTTCCAGCGGCGCTGGAAGAGCGTCCGGCTGTCGATGACGGTCTGGATCCGGTAGTACGGGACGACCGTCACCGTCCGGCTCCAGAAGCCGTTCCGCGTGAGCAGGTGGTCGTCGCCGAGCCAGTACCCCCGGTGTTTCCACTTCAGGTGCGCGGCCGGCGGCACCGCGAGCAGGAGGACCGCGGGCCCGTACCACGGGAGGTCGGCGGCGACGACCCAGTCGACGGCGAAGGCGATCCCGACGAGGACCGAGACGACGATCGCGTACCGGATGGCGTACCGCCACCGGACGCGCTTCGGGGGACGCGAGAACGTCGGCGTACCGAACGACTCCACCTCGTGGGCGAGCCGGTAGACGCGGTCGGTCGCCGCGATGGGGACCGCCGCCTGACTCCCCTGTTCGCCGGACTGGCCGGGCGCGTACCCGGCGGTCTCGATCGAGAGGCTCGCGTAGCCGAGCGCCCGCTTCGCCGGGTTATCGGTGACCATCAGGGTCTGGATCTTCTCGGTCGGGATCGAGCCGCTGTAGCGTCGGAACAGCCCCCGTTCGTACCGGAGCTCGTCGCCGGCCCGCGAGAGCCGGAAGCCGTAGTAGTTCGAGAACGCGACCGCCGCGCCGAGGACCCACGACACGAGAAACAGCGCGCCGACGGCGACGATGGCGGTCGCGGTGATCGCGGTGGCGGACGCGTCGGGGATGAACCCCGACAGCACCGGGACCGACCCCGAACTCAGGAACACCAACAGCCCGATCAGGCGCCCGTCGAACGAGAGGGCGCCGACCAGCGCGAGCTCGCCCGGCGAGATGGCGAACAGCTCCTCCTCGGTCGGTCCGGCCCCGTCGCGCTCGCCGGCGGTCGCCTCGTCGACGTCGCCGGTTCCGCCGCCCTCACCGGACGACGCGGCGGTCTTGCGGCGCTGGAGTTCGCGCCGGAGCCGGGTCGCCTCGTCCGGCTTGACGAACCGGATCGACCCCTCCGTGGAGGAGCCGCCCGCGGTCTCCAGGTCGACCGCGGCGATGCCGAGCGCCCGCTGGATCACGCTCTGACTCACGTCGACGTTCTGGATCCGGCGGTACGGGATCTCCCGCTCGCGCCGCGAGATCACGCCCGAGGAGATGTCGAGCGTGTCCTCGGTGAGTTCGTACTCGAACCGCCGGTAGTAGGCCACCTCGTAGGCGAGCGCGATGAGGAGGATCCCGCCCCCCGCGGCGGCGGCCGCCGGGAGCCCGAAGTCGTTGCTGTTCACGATGAAGAAGGCGACGACGACGAACCCCGACACCTTCTGGAGCGCGCGGTACGGGACCGACTGGGGCGCGAGTTTCACACCGCGTCCTCCCCGTCCGCGCGGATCGCCAGTCGTTTCAGCTCCTCGCGGAGGTCGCTCGCGCCGCTCGGCGTCAGTCCCGGGATCCGCACGTCGGCCCCGCGGGACCCGGCGGTGTACACGACGCACGAGGCGAGGCCGACGCCGCGTTCGACCGGGCCGCGTCGCGAGTCGACGTGCTGGATGCGCACCAGCGGCACCGTCGTCCGGACCTGCGTGATCACGCCGCGGTCGAGGTACAGCGCGTCCTCGCGGATCTCGTAGCTCCAGCGCCGGTACTTGAGTACGGCGTGTGTCACGCCGAGCGCCAGCACGACGCCGCCCGCGACGAACGGGGCCCACACCGGGAGGCGACCGAGGTAGTACCCGCCGGCGAACGGGACGGAGAGGACCACAGCGAGGAGCACCGCACGGAGGACCCACACGAGTCGAACGCGGGGGTGCAGCGACTGTGCCGTCATCGACGCTCCCCCGTCGCGTGTCCGCGTTTCATACGCCGCTTTTGTCGACCCCGACGTATAAGTCCGGGCGAAAGGGCACCGCCGCCGGCCTCCGCTCGTCGGGGGACGGCGTTCGAAAGAGAGTCTCTACCACGGTCAATTATTGCCGAAACCGATATCACGGGGCGTTGAGTCAGGCCCGCCATGGCGGACGACCCGTTCGAGAACATGCTCGCACAGATGGACCGCGCGAAGGAGTACGCCGACGTGGACGACGGCGTCTTCGAGCGACTCAAACATCCGGAGCGAACCCTCAAAGTCACGCTCCCGGTCGAACTCGACTCCGGCGAGGTGAAGGTGTTCGAGGGGTACCGGTGCCAGTTCGACAGCGCGCGCGGTCCGTTTAAAGGCGGCGTCCGCTTTCACCCGACCGTCAGCCAGCGCGAGGTCGAGGCGCTCGCGGGGTGGATGACGTGGAAGACCGCCCTCGTCGACCTCCCGTACGGGGGCGCGAAGGGCGGCGTGATCTGCGAGCCGAAGGAGCTCACCCAGAACGACCTTGAGAGCCTCACGCGGCGGTACACGGAGGGGATTCGGCGGATGATCGGCCCCGAGACCGACGTGCCCGCGCCGGACATGAACACGAATCCGCAGACGATGGCCTGGATGATGGACACGTACTCGATGTACGAGGGCCACTCCGTGCCGCAGGTCGTCACCGGTAAGCCCCTGGAGATCGGCGGGACGCCGGGGCGGGTCGAGGCCACCGGCCGCGGCGTCTCCATCGTCACCGACCGCCTCTTCGAGTACCTCGACCGCGACCTCTCGGACGCGACCGTCGCGATCCAGGGCTTCGGGAACGTCGGGTCGAACGCGGCAAGACTCCTCGACGAGGCCGGCGCCAGGGTCGTCGCCACCTCCGACGTGAGCGGCGCCGCCTACGACCCCAGCGGGCTCGACGTCGGGTCGCTCGCGTCCCACGTGGGCGCGGGCGGGCTGGTCGAGGAGTACGTGGCGGGCGACCTCCGGCCCTCGGCTGAGGCGCGCGGAGCGACCGACGGCGGCGACCGCTGGGACGACCCCGAGCTGATCGGGAACGACGAGCTGTTGACCCTCGACGTCGACGTCCTCATTCCGGCCGCCGTCGAGGGCGTGATCACCGCCGAGAACGTCCACGACCTCCGCGCGTCCGCCATCGTCGAGGCCGCGAACGGCCCCACCACCGTGGCCGCCGACGAGGTGCTGACGGAGCGCGACGTGCAGGTGGTGCCGGACATCCTCGCCAACGCCGGCGGCGTCATCGTCTCCTATCTGGAGTGGGTCCAGAACGCGCAGGAGTTCTCGTGGCCGCTGGAGACGGTGAACGCGGAGCTCGAGCGCCGCATCGGGACGGCGTTCGACCAGACGGTCGAACAGTACGACGAGAAGGACCTGCCCGACCTGCGGACCGCGGCGTACACCCTCGCGCTCGAACGCACGGCGAGCGCGCACGAGTACCGCGGGCTGTTCCCGTAGCCGTCGGGGCGTCGTCAGCGGTCGCCGCCGTCGGCCACCGACTCGCCGACCGACCCCGTTCAGGCCCGCCGGATCCGGTCCGCGCTCACGTCGATCGGCTCGGCGCAGTGGACGATCGGCTCACCCGGCGGTCGCTCGAAGCCGTTGGCCTCGAAGAGGGTGTTCTCGCGGATCTCGGCGTTCCCCTCGCGTAGCGTCCACGGCTCGTGGCCGATCTCGCCGCGGTAGAGGCGGTTTCCGTCGGCGTAGAACCGGTAGTTCTCGACGAGGAACGCCTCCAGCGACCCCGGCTCGGCCGTGAACCCCTCGCCGGTCGGTCCGTAGGTGGCGTCGAAGCGCGCGCTGGGGACCCCGCGGTGCGTCCGGCGGCTCCGGAACTCGACGGCGTCGCCGCCGGCGTCCCTCGCGCGCATCTCGGCGCGGTAGTACGGCAGCGCGAACAGCCGGCGGGCGACCGACACGCCGAGCCGGTCGTCCGCGTCGAGGTTGTAGAAGTAGACGCCGGGGCCGTCGGGACCCTCCACGTACGTGCGGAGGTTGAGCTCCGGGAAACTGAGCCCGACGGGCGCGCCGCGCGGCCGGATGTCGTCCATCACGAAGGCGACGACCCCGAGGTACGCGTCCCCGTCGTGCGTGGCGACCGAGAGCCGGTCCGGGAGCGTTTCGGCGACGACGGCGGGATCGACCGGCCAGTGGCAGAACAGCGCGTCGCGCCACGTCATCTCCAGCCAACGGCGTCTGGGCATGCGATCTGCTACGTGCGCGACGGACAAAACCCGCACGGCGAGCGAGGCGACCGTCGCCCGTCAGTCGCTCCGGTTCCCCGAGTCGGGAGCCGAATCGCCGCCGTCGCCGACCCCGCTGACGCTGATCCCAGACGGCGAGTCCTCGGCCTCCTTCCACTCGCCGAGGCCCGAGGGGTCGAGGTGGACGTGGACATCGCCGACGTCGTCCAGGCCGCGGAGTCCGGTGACGAGGTCAGTTTCGACCGCGTGCGCCTCCCGGAGCGTCATCTCGCCGTCGACCTCGACGTGGACCTCGACCTCCAGGTCGGTCCCGTCGTAGAACACCGTGAGGTCGTGAACGCCTTCGACGGCCGGATGCTCGCGGAGGGCCTCGATGACGCGGTCGCGGTCGCCGGCCGGCGGCGCCGCGCCGACGAGGTAGGTGACGTTCTCGCGACCGATCTCGACGCCCTGGTACACGACGAGGAGGCTGACCAGCGCCCCGGCGACCGAGTCCAGGACGGGGTATCCGAGCAGCACGCCGAGCACGCCGACCAGCGCCGCGACGGTGGTATAAATGTCGTTGAGGCAGTCGACCGCGAGCGCGGTCAGCGACGTCGATCCGAGGCTCTCGTTCACGCGCGTCGTGTACCAGTAGAGGAGGTACATGTCTGCCATCGCGAACACCAGCGCCACGACGAGGATGGGGCTCGCCGAGACCTCGGGGGAGCTGAAGAGCACGTTCGCGGACTCGCGCAGCAGCAGGATGCCGAGCAGGACGATGGTCGCGCCGACGAAGAGGGCCGTCAGCGGCTCGATGCGTTGGTGGCCGTGGGGGTGGGTCTCGTCGGCGTCGTCGTACCGGGCGCCGCCCCAGACGAACACGACCGCGCTGGCGACGAGGTCGGCGACCGAGTGCGCCGCGTCGGCGAGGAGCGCCACGCTCCCGAAGGTCAGCCCGGTGACGCCCACCACGACGATCTTCACCGCGTTGCCCAGGACGTTCGCCCCCGCGGCTCGTCGGAACCGCGCCTTCTCACCGTCTCCCCAGGGGCGCCACATACGTCCGGTTCGTCGCCGGCCGTTCTTAAGCGCCTCGGCGTCGCGGCCGACGGACGCGAGGCGAGCGGTCGGCGGATGCGGGGCGAACGTCCCCCGGCCGCGGCGCCCCGCGGACCGAGGCCACCGACGGCCGGCGCGCGGACGCCGAACGGCGCGGATCGGCGGCCGTCGTAACGACTAAGAACGAAACGCTCCTCGGTAACGGTAATGAATCATCAGTTTTTCGCTCGAGGTGGTCCCGGTGGGCGTCGAAATTAAGGAAACGGAGGTGAGCGACGAGGACTTCGCGGAGATGAAAGGGTTTGTGAGAGATTACCTCGCGGCCAGCGTCGAAAGCGAGGAGGACGGGGGACGGATGCGCTGGTACCCGTGGCACTCCGCGGACTACCGCTTCAACCACATCCTGAACGTCGTCGACCTCGCGGCCGACATCGCCGAGACGGAGGGCGCCGACGTCGACGTGGTTCGGGTGGCCGCGGTGTTCCACGACGTCGCGAAACTGGAGGCGGAGCAGGACGTCCACGCCGAGGCCGGCGCGCGAGTCGCCCGCGAGTACCTCCAGAGCCGCGGCAACTACCCCGAGTCGTTCATCGACGAGGTGTGCGGTGCGGTGGTCGACCACTCGTACACCGGCGACCTCACCAACGTGCCGCTGGAGAGCCGGTGTCTGATGGAGGCGGACCTCCTCGACAAGGTCGGGGCCAACGGCGCCGTGTTGATGCTGTTGCGGATGGGGTACGAGTCCCGCACGCACATGGACGCCGCGAAGATGGTCGACCGCGTGCTCCAGCGCGCGAACGACCACACGGAGCGCGTCGTCTCGGACAGCGCCGAGAGCATCGCGCACCAGCGCATCAAGCGTATCAAATGGCTCCGCGAGTGGTTAGAGGAGGAGGTCAGCCGGATGGACGCCGACGGCGTCACCGACCGCTGACCGCGTCGCGGCCCGTCTCCGGCGCCGAAGTCGCTTTTTAACCGTCCCGGTCACGCGTCCGCGTCGACCCGGGGCAGCACTGTCTCGAGGTAGCGACGCGAGCCCCGCCGGGTGTCGTCGACCCAGCCGCGGTCACCGGTCGTCGCCCACCGGAGCATCCCGCCCGTCGCCAGCGTCTGGAGCGTCGACGCCACCTCGGCGGGCGTGACGCCGCCGTCGACGACGTCGCCGGACCCCACGTCGGCGTCGGCGGCAGCCTCGCGAACGGTGCGTTCGAGGAACGCCTCGAACACGCGGTCGCTGCGCTCGAAGTGGTCCCGGTAGGCGTCGTCGGTGGCGGCCTGCGCGCGGAGTTCGACGAGGACGGAGAGGAACTGGGCGTCCGGCGCGTACTCGCCGTCCACGGACTCGGGGTCGATCGTCGCCGCCAGGTAGGCGTCGAGTCGCTCGTGCGGGGTCATGTCGAACTCGCCGGCCGACGTCGACGCCTCGAACCCGTCCAGGAGGTACTCGAGGAGGTCGACGAGCAGGTCGTCTTTCCCCTCGTAGTGGTGGTAGACGAGCGAGGGGCTCTTGTCGAACTCCTCGCCGATCCGGCTGATCGTGAGGTCGGCGTACCCGTGCTCGCAGAGCGCCCGGAACGCCGCTCCGAGGATCGACTGCCGGGTGTCGGTCGGCTCCGCGAACGGGTCGTTCATGCGAGTCTTACCGCGCCCAGCCACATAGCGCTCTTGATTGAACGTTCATTCAACACGCTTAACACGGGCGCACCCCACACGATCGTATGACTCAACGCGACGCGTTCGGCGGTCGGTCGGCAGTCTCGGCGGCCGCCGGGGGCGACGGAGGCGGAAGATGAGCCGGCCCGGTCGGCTCGGCGCGCTCGCACTCGCCGCCGTCGCCCTGACGGCACTCGTCGGCGCCGGCGCGTTCGCCGGGGCCGCCGCGTCCGCCGACGCCGACGGGCGAACCGCGGCGCTCAACCCGACCGCCGGCGACGGACTCACCGCACAGACCGAAGAGACCGACCGACAGATACGCGGCTCGCCCGCGCTCCGGCTGTTCGCCTCGCAGCGAACGGTCCCGAGCGGGGCCGAGTCGACGGTGACGCTCGACGTTCTGAACACCGGCGAGATGGATTTCGGCAACCAGCTCGACCCGCGAGTGACAACGGCACGGGGACTCACGCTGGCGGTCGACGACGGCGACGTCCCGATCGAGTTCGACGGCGGTCGGACCGTCGTCGGTGACGTGAGCACCGCCGCGAGCCCCGTCTCGGTGCCGCTCGACGTCACGGTCCCCGACGACGTGCCGGACGGCGAGTACGAGGTCGAGGTGACCGTCGACTACCGGTACACCTTCGAGATCATCCCCAAACTCAACAATCACAAAGACCGGGACGGTACCGAGACGTTCGACGTGACGATCGTCGTGGACGACGGCGCGCGCTTCGCGATCGTCGAGACCGACACCGACGCGCAGGTCGGCGGCGGCGGCGACGTCACCGCGACGCTGCGGAACGTCGGCGACGAGGCCGCCCGCGACGCGATCGTCACCGGGACGACGACCGGGAGCGCGGCGGTGATCGGCGACGGGAGCGCGGACGTCTTCGTCGGCGACTGGGCGCCCGGAGAGAACCGGAGCGTGACGTTCGACTCGACGGTCTCGCCGTCCTTCGGCGGCGGGGCGTACGCGCTCGTCACGTCGGTCGACTACCGCGACGCGGACGGGATCGACTCGGTCTCCCCCACCTCGCGGGCCGGCGTGGTGCCGGCCCCCGAGCAGTCGTTCTCGATCGACGACGTGGAGGGGACGCTGGAAGTGGGGTACTCGGGGACGGTCAGCGGGACGCTCACCAACGAGGGACCGCTCGACGTCGACGAGGCGGTGCTCGTCGCCGACCCGCAGAGCGACCGCGTGACGGTCGGCGAGCGGCGGTACGCGCTCCCGGCGATCCCGGCGGGCGAGACCGTCGAGTTCTCGTTCGACGCCGACGTGAGCGGGAGCGCGGCCCCCGGCCCGCGCCAGTTCCGGTTCACGACCGAGTACACGAACGGCGACGCGACGATCGCGGTCGACGAGACCCGGCGGATCGAGGTCGCCCCCCGTCAGCCGGAGTTCTCCCTCGCCGCCGACAACGTGACCGTGCCGGCCGGCGAGTCCCGGGAGGTCTCCTTCGAGATCACCAACCAGCGCCCGGAGACGCTCTCGTCGATCAACGCCGGATTGTACGCCGACAGCCCGCTCTCGGCGCCGAACGACGAGGCGTTCGTCGACGAGTTGGCGCCCGGCGAGTCGACGAATATCACCTTCGAGGTGGCCGCCGCGTCCGGCGCGAGCGTCGAGACGCATCCGATCGAGTTGGACTTCCGCTACGACGACGAGCGCGGCAACGACCGGATCTCGGACGTCACGCAGTACCCGGTCGCCGTGACCGAGCCCACCGACGACGGCGGCCTCCCCCTCCTACCGCTCGGCGTCGGCCTCCTCGTCGTGGTCGCCGGCGCGGGAGCGTTCGTCCTCTACCGACGGCGGTGAGCCGATGGGCGAACAGCTAGCCGGGCGACCCGTCGCTCGGACCCCCCGACGGAGGCGACCGTGACCGCCGCCGACCGAGCCGTCGAGCGCATCGACGAGCTCGTCACGGAGCGGCCGGCGGCCGTGATCGCCGCGTTCCTCCTCGTCAGCGTCGTCGCCGCGGGCGGGGTCGGTGGGATCACCACCTCGGCCGGCGCCGACCAGTTCACGCAGGACATCCCCGCCCAGCGCGCGCTGGACGACATCGACGAGGAGTTCGAGACGTCGATCGGCGGGTCCGCGACGTCGGCGCAGGTCATCTTCACCGACGACAACGTGCTCTCGCGGTCGACGCTGATCCGCACTCTGGAGACCCAAGAGCGGCTGGAGTCGCGGTCGACGCTCCGAGTGAGTTCGACGACGAGCCACGCGGACGCCGTCGCCAGGCAGTTGGACCCGACCGCCGAGACGCCGGGCGAGCGACGCGACGCGGTCGAGGAGGCGACGCCGCGAGCGCTCCGGGCCGCGATCGCGGACGCCGACGCGACCGGCGCCGTCGCGGCGCAGGTGTCGGTCGACTACAACCCGACCGCCCAGCGGGCCGGCGCCGCGATCGTCGGCATCACCTACGACCTGCCCGAGGCGGCCACGACCGCTCGGGTGACCGAACTGCAGACGCGGAGCGTCGCCGTCGTCGACTCCGTGCCGGGCAACGACGCCGGGGACAACGCCGTCCTCTTCGGCGACGGCATCCTCCAGTCGGAGGTCACCGCGCTGCTCACCGACACCGCGGTCATCGTGTTCCCCGCGGCGCTCCTCCTGATACTGGGGTTCCTCGTGTTCGCCTACCGCGACCCGATCGACATGGCGATCGGGCTCGTCGCGCTGCTGCTCTCGCTCCTGTGGACGTTCGGGTTCATGGGGTACGCGGGGATCCCGTTCTCGGACTCGCTCATCACCGTCTTCCCGCTGCTGCTCGCGGTCGGGATCGACTTCGGGATACACATCGTCAACCGCTATCGGGAGGAGCGCGGGGAGGGGCTCGGCATCGAGGACGCGATGCGGACCACGACGGACCAGCTGCTGATCGCCTTCCTCCTCGTCACGATCACCACCGTCTTCGGGCTCGCGTCGAACGTGGCGAGCCCGTTCGAGCCGAACCGCGACTTCGGCCTCGTCGCCGCGGCGGGGATCGTCTTCACGCTCGTCGTGTTCGGCGTGTTCCTCCCGGCCGCGAAGGTGCTCGTCGACCGCCGGCGCGAGCGGCTCCCGATCCCGGACTTCGGGACGACCGCGCTCGGCACGGGGGGCTCGCGGCTCGGTCGCGTGCTCCGCGTCGGAGTCGACCTCTCGAAGGTCGCGCCGGTGGCCGTCGTCGTCGTCCTCCTCGTCGGCGGCGCGGCCGGCGGCGCCTACGGGACCGGCGTGAACACCGAGTTCTCGGAGGAGGCCTTCTTCCCCGACGAGGACCGGCTGGAGACGTACTCGAACCTGCCCGAGCCGTTCGCTCCGACCGAGTACACCTTCCTCCGCGTGCTCACGCTGTTCGAGGAGGAGTTCGAGCAGGGATTCGTCGGGAGCGTGACGCTGTACGTCGACCAGTCCGTGCGGGACGACGACGCCCTGGAGCTGATCGACCGGACCACGCGCAACCCGCCGGACACCTTCGAGACGACCGACGAGCGCCGCGCCGCCTCGACGAGCGTCGTGACCGTCATCGAGGACCGAGCGGCGCGCGACCCCGAGTTCGGCGAACTCGTCGACCGCAACGACCGCCTCGGGACGGGCGTCCCCGACCGCGACGTCGACGAGGTGTACGACGCCCTGCTCGACTCGCCCGCCCGCGACCAGGCGCGCGGCTACCTCGCCGCCGACCGCGGGAGCGCGCGGATCGACTACACCATCCGCCCAGACGCCGACAACTCGGAGGCGGTCGCGGACGTCCGCGAGCTCGCCGAGCGGACCCCGCTGGAGGCGGTACCGACCGGCGACCTCGTCGTCAACGAGGCCGTGATCGACCGCCTCACCGAGTCCGCGATCCGGAGCCTGCTCGCCGCGTTCGCGCTCACGGCGGTGTTCCTCGCCCTCTCGTACGCCTACCTGGAGGGGAAGGCCGTCTACGGCCTGCTCAACCTCGTGCCCGTCCTGGTCACGGTCGGCCTGCTCGTGGGGTCGATGCGGCTGTTCGACATCCCGCTGACGCCGATCAACGCGCCGATCCTCTCCGTGTCGATCGGGCTCGGCGTCGACTACACCGTCCACTTCGTCCACCGGTTCGTCGACGAGTTCAAGGCCGGCCACCCGGTCGACGAGGCCCTCGACGTCACCATCGCGGGAACGGGCGGGGCGCTCACCGGGAGCATGCTCACGACGGTCACGGGGCTGGGCGTCCTCTGGCTCGCCGTGATCCCGCTCCTGCGTGACTTCGGCGTGCTGCTCGCGCTCGGCGTGCTGTACGCGTACCTCTGTTCGATCCTGCTCGTCCCGTCGCTGGTGGTCGTCTGGGACCGGTACGGCGACCGCGTCGGCCTCGGGCTCAACGAGACGTTCCGCGACGGGCCGCCGGAGCGCGTCGACTAGTCCGCCGACTCCGCGCCGGCGACGTCGTCGCCCGCGCCGCCGCTCGACGGCTCGGCGCCGCGTTCGGCCGCGCCGCCCTCCGCGCCCTCGCGCTCGGGGAGGTCGTCGCCCGCCCGCCGCGACTGGACCTTTCCGGCGAGCACCGCGACGATGTAGACGCCGACGGCGACGAGGACTATCGTCCCCCCGGCGGTGGTGTTGTAGTTGAACGACAGCGTGATCCCGGCGACCACCGCGATCTGCGCCAAGACGACCGACGCGAGGAGCGCCTCGCGGAAGCCGCGGGCGAGTTGGGCGGCGGCCGCGACGGGGACGACGAGCATCGCCGCGACGAGGATGACGCCCATGATCTGCATCGCCCCGACGACGACGAGGGCGGTCAGCGTCGTCATCAGCCGGTTGTACCACGGGACGTTGATCCCGGCGACGCGAGCCGCCGTCTCGTCGAACGTGACGTACAGCAGCTGTTTGTACGTGACCGTGACGACGAGGGCGACGATCGCGAAGAGGACGACCAGCAGGACGGCGTTCTCCCGCGAGACCGTCGAGAGGTTGCCGAACAGGTACTGGTTGATCCCGACCGCGAGCCCGCCGGTGTTCAGGCTGATGAGGACCGCGCCGAGCGCGAACCCGGTCGAGAGCACGATTGCCATCGACACGTCGTTGTACGCGTCGGTGGTCTCGGCGATCAGCTCGATCGCCAGGGCGGCGATCACGGCGACGACGACGGCGGTGACGTACGGCGAGATGCCCGCGCCGAGCACCGAGTTGACGAACAGTCCGACCGCGACGCCCGCGAACGCGGTGTGCGCGAGCGCGTCGCCGATGAGCGCGAGTTGCCGGTGCACGAGGAAGGTGCCGATGAGCGGCGCCATCACCGCGATCAGCGTGCCGACGAGGAACGCGTGATGCATGAACACGTAGTCCAGCATGGCGATCCCGAGCTGTTCGCCGACCCATCCGAGCCCGTCGCTCCACAGGCCGACGAGCCGCGAGAGGAGGTCGAAGGGGGCGCTCAACAGGAGCACCGACGCGGCCGCGGCGGCGACGGCGGCGATCACGAGCGGATCCCCCCTTCCTCGCGGCGGATGTTGGTCCCGTAGGCGCGGTCGAGCGCGTCGCTCTCGGCGAATGCGACCGGGTCGCCGTCGAAGTACACCTCGCGGTTGAGACAGACCACGCGGGAGGCGTGCTCGATGACGGCGCCGATGTCGTGCTCGACGAGGAGGACGGTCAGCCCGTCCGCGACGAGGCCGTCGAGGAGGTCGAAGAAGGCGTCGACCGACTCGGCGTCGACGCCGACCGTCGGCTCGTCTAAGACGAGCAGCTCGGCCTCGCCGGCGAGCGCTCGCGCGATGTACGCCCGCTGTCGCTGGCCGCCGGAGAGCGCGGTGATCCGCCGGTCGGCCAAGTGTCCGATCCCGACCGTCTCCAGCGCGTCGCGGGCGCGGTCGCGGTCGGCCGCAGTCACCCGACCGAAGCCGGCGTGCGGGAACCGCCCCATCAGGACGACCTCGCTCACCGTGATCGGCATCCGCTTCTCGTCTTCCGTCACGTCCTGGGCGACGTAGCCGACGCGCTCGCGCTCGGCGAACGCGCGGGCCGGGTGCCCGAGCAGTTCGGCGGTGCCCGAGTCGGCCTCGTGGAGGCCCAAGACGAGTCGGAGCAACGTGCTCTTCCCCGAGCCGTTCGGGCCGACGATCCCGACGTACTCGCCCCGGTCGACCCGGAGGTCCACGTCCTCGACGACCGGCGTCGCGGCGTAGCCGAAGGTCAGCCCGCGGACGTCGACGAGGGGGTCCCCGCCATCTCCCGCGGCGCTCGCCCCGTTCGACACCTCGCTCATGGCTCGAAGTTCCGGCCGTAGTCGGCGAACGTGACGTCCTCGGGGTCGTCGACGCCGAGGAGGATCCGGAACGTCGGCAGGTTCACCTCGCGGGCGATGTCGAAGTAGCCCCAGCCGCGGTCGACCCACGACTGGGCGGTGCCGGCGTACGGCGTCACCGGGTAGTACGCCTCGACGTCGGTCTGCTCTAACAGCTGTTTCGCGGGGCGGATCGGCTCGAACACCGCCGCGCCGATGTGCCGGATGTCGTTGGCGGCGATGGTGTCCTGCGCCCGCTGCATGTCGGCCGGTCGGACGTCGTTGCTGGCCGCGAGGTTCACCACCAGCGGCTCGATGGTCGCGCCGTACCGCTCCGAGACGTACGCGAACGCGTTGTGAGCGGCGAGGAACGCCACGTCGCGCTCGGCGGCGTCGAAGGCGGCCTGCCACTCCTCGTCGAGGGCGTCGAGTTCGCTCTCAAGCGCCTCGGCGTTCTCCCGGATCGTCGCCTCGCTGTCGGGGTCGAGCGCCGCGAGTCCGTCGGCGATGTTCTCGACCGCGACCTTCGCCCGCTGGGGGTCGAGCCAGAAGTGCGGGTCCTTCGCGTCCTCGACCGCCTCGTCCTCGGTCAGCGAGTCGGCGAGGTCGATCAGCTCGACGCCCGATCGGGCGTTGATCAGCGCGGTCTCGGTCGACTCCGCCGCCAGCGTGTCGATAGCGCGGTCGACCCAGGGCTGGAAGTCGGGACCGACGTGAACGAGCGCGTCGGCGTCGGTGATGCGGCGCTGGATCGAGGGGTCCGGTTCCCAGCCGTGGCCGTGCAGCCCCGTCGGCACCAGGTTCTCGACGGTCACGGGCGTTCCCTCCGCCAGGGTGTCGGCGAAGTCGTAGAAGGTGAAGAAGGACGCGACGACCGTGTACTCGCCGTCGTTCCCGTCGCTCTCGCCGTCGGGTCCCGGGTCGGCCGCGTTCCCCGTACAGCCGGCGAGGCCTCCCGCGAGGAGTCCCGCGCCGAGTCCGGCGAATCGCCGCCGAGAGACGCTTTTCGGGCCGTCGCTTGAAGAATGCATTACCGACACATTGACCGGGGGCTCATAATATCCTTACGGTCGAATAAAAAGATTAGAGTAGTCTAATTTATTCGCGAAGCGACTCCGTTCGCGGGTCACGGCCGCGAAATCCCCCGATACGGTTTAGTTACGGGACGGAGAGAGACAGCACGATGGCGGACTCCACCGTGCGCGAGCGGTTCGAGCGAAACGCGAGCGGTATCGCCGCGACGGTCGTGACGGGAACGTGGCTCGCGGCGCTCCTCCTCGGCGTCGACTGGTGGCTCCCGCTCATGCTGTTCGGCTACATCGTCATCGTCCCGGTGGTCGCGATGTTGTTCGACGATGACGACGAGGGGGAGTCGGCGGGCCACGTCGAGCGCGACCGGACCGTCGAGACCGACGTCGAAGACCGGTCGGAGCGCGTACAGGACGCGCTCGACCGCCTGCGGACCCGGTACGCGGACGGCGACCTCACCGACGAGCAGTTCGAGCGCAAGCTCGACCGGCTCCTGGCGACGGAGACGCCGGAGGACGCCGCCGAGCACGTGCGGCGAGAGCGAGCGGCGGAGCGAGACGCCGAGTACGAGCGGTAGCGAGAGCGCGATCCGCCGGACGCGGTCGCTCAGGGCGTCCCGTCGTCCGCAAACCTCAAACTTCAACTGCCGCGACCGATTTGACGACGTATGAGCGATCAACAGCTTCGCAAGGAAGCGCACGACCTCGACGTCACCGTCTGGGTCGGCAAGAAGGGGGTCGACGCCGTCGTCGACGAGACGGCCGACCAGCTCGACGACGCAAAGCTCGTGAAGGTGAAGTTCCTCCGCGCGGCACGGGGCGGCACCACGACCGACGAACTCGCCGCGGAACTGGCCGACGCCGTCAGCGCCGACCTCGTCGAGACGCGCGGGAACACGGCGGTGCTCCACTGATGCGCGCCACGGCCGGGACGGGCGGGGTCATCGCCGTGGCGGGGACGCTGGAACCGTCTCTCGGGCCGCTGACCGGGGTCGTCGTCGACGCCGCGATATTCGCCGCCGTCGTTTTCGCCACCTATCTCCTATATAAGGCCGTCATCTCGCCGCTCGTTCGGCGCGTCTTCGACAGGCAGGGGCTCGACGAGCACGCGCGACGCCCGCTCCAGAAGATCGTCGCGTTCCTCGTGCTGTTCGCGGGGGTCACCGTGGCCTTCGGCGCGGCGGGGTATCAGGGCTTTCTGCGGTCGCTGGCGACGATCGCCGCCGCGGCGACGCTCGCGATCGGCTTCGCGCTCCAAGACGTGATCAAGAACTTCGTCGCGGGCGTGTTCATCTACACGGACCGGCCGTTCCGCATCGGTGACTGGATCGAGTGGCAGGGGAACTCGGGCGTCGTGGAGGACATCTCCTTCCGCGTCACCCGCGTGCGCACGTTCGACAACGAACTCCTCACCGTGCCGAACCACGCCCTCACGAGCGACGTGGTGAAGAACCCGGTCGCGAAGAAGACGCTCCGCCTGAAGTTCGTCTTCGGGATCGACTACGAGGACGACGTCGACAAGGCGACGGACATCATCGTCGAGGAGGCCGAGAAGAGCGACGCGATCCTCGACGACCCCGCCCCCTCCGTCCGGCTGACCGAGCTCGCCGACTCGTACGTGGGGTTGCAGTCGCGGATCTGGATCGACGACCCGTCTCGGGCCGACTTCGTGAAGGCCCGCGCCGACTACGTCAAGGCGGTCAAACAGCGGTTCGACGAGGAGGACATCTCGATCCCGTTCCCGCAGCGGACCGTCTCCGGTCGGAACGAGTGGGCCGAGCCCTCGTCGTTCGGCGGGACTCGCGAGGCGAGCCCCGTCGGGGGCTCGTAGACCGGTCCGCCGCGGTCACGCCGCTATCGATAGTAACGAACTTGAGGGTCGGGTAACTGGCTTTGTCCATGCACGTGGTCGTCATCGGGGCCGGCGAGGTCGGAACCAGTATCGCGTCGAGCCTCGCATCCGACCACGAGGTCGTCGTCATCGACGCCGACCCCGACCGCGCGGAACAGCTCAAGTACGAACTGGACGTGCTCACTATCGCCGGCGACGGGACGGCGTCGGCGATCCAGTCGGCGGCGGAGGTGGGCCGCGCGGACATGGTCATCGCCTGTACCGACGACGACCAGACGAACCTCGTCGCGTGCGGCACCGCCAAGACGCTCGGCGACGGGTTCACGATCGCCCGGGTGAAGAGCACCGAGTTCCTCCGCACGTGGGAGGGGAGCGAGGGCGCCTTCGGCGTCGACTTCATGGTGTGTACGGACCTCCAGACGGCGGAGAACATCGTCCGCGTCATCGGCCTCCCGGCCGCGGTCGACGTCGATCCGTTCGCGGGCGGACTGGTCCAGATGGCCGAGTTCGAGATCGCCGAGGGGAGCCCCGTGGCCGAGCAGACCGTCTCCGAGGCGGACCGCTTCGAGTCGCTCACCTTCGTCGGTCTGTTCCGTGACGGCGAGATGATCGTCCCGCGCGGCGACACCGAGATCGAGGCCGGCGACCGCGCGGTAGTGATCGGGAGCCCCGAGAGCGTCCAGTCGTTCGCGACCGACGTCGCGCCGGAGATGACGCCCGGCCGCGCCGAGGAGATCGTCATCGTCGGCGGGACCGAGATCGGCTACCAGACCGCGAGGCTGCTCGGGGAGCGCGAGTTCAGGCCGCGGCTGATCGAGCGGGACGCCGACCGCGCGCGCTGGCTCGCCGAGAACCTCCCGAACGCCGTCGTCATGCAACACGACGCGACCGACACCGAGTTCCTCACGCGAGAGCACGTCGACGACGCCGACGTCCTCGTCACCGCGCTCCGCTCCGACGAGAAGAACCTCCTCGTCTCCGTGCTCGCCAAGCGGCTCGGCGTCGACCGGGTGATCGCCGTCGTCGACAGCCCGGACTACGTCACCGTCTTCGAGGAGATCGGCATCGACATCGCGATCAACCCGCGGACCGTGACCGCCGAGGAGATCACGCGGTTCACCTACGAGAGCGTCGCGGAGAACATCGCCGTCCTGGAGAACGATCAGGCGGAGGTCCTGGAGTTGGAACTGACCGAGGGGTGCGGGCTCGTCGGGCGGCCGATATCGGAGATCGTCGCCGACACGGACGCGCGGTTCGTCATCGGCGCGATCACCCGGAACCGGGAGCTCGTCACGCCGCGGGGCGAGACCGTGCTCCGGCCCGGCGACCACGTCATCCTGTTCGTGGAGAGCGACTCCGTGAGCGAGATAACCGGAATGGCGTGAGCCACCGTGACCCTGAAACTCCGCGTCGGCTGGCGGGCGAGCGTCGGGCTCACCGGTGACGTCCTCGCGGCGCTCCCGGTCCCCCTGGCGTTCCCGCTGCTGATCGCGCTGTACTACGGCGAGTCGCCGGTGCCGTTCCTGGCGGCGATCGCGGTCTCGCTCGGGCTCGGCGCGGCGTTCCGGTCGGTGCAGGGCCCGGAGGACGACCTCGGTCCGCGCGAGGCGTTCCTCGCGGTGGCGATGATCTGGTTCCTCGTCGCCGCCGTCGGTGCGATCCCGTTCGTCGTCGCGGACGTCGGGACGATCGCCCATCCGGTGAACGCGCTGTTCGAGTCGATGAGCGGGCTGACGACGACGGGCGCGACCGTCCTCGTCGACTTCTCGCTCCACTCGCGGTCGGTCATGATGTGGCGGCAGGTCATCCAGTGGCTCGGGGGGCTCGGAATCCTGATCCTCGCGACCGCGGTGCTGTCGGAGATCGGGGTCGGTGGCGCCCAGCTGATGGAGTCGGAGTCGCAGACCCAGGACGTCAACAAGCTCACCCCGAAGATATCCCGGACCGCACAGCTCATCTGGGGGATCTACTTCGGGCTCACGGGGCTGGCGATCGTCGTCTACTTCGGGCTCGGGCTCGCCGTCGACCCGCAGATGGACCTGTACAACGCGGTCGCTCACGCGTTCACGTCGGTCGCGACCGCCGGCTTCTCGCCGGAGCCGCTGTCGGTCGGCGCGTTCCACCCGCTCATCCAGTGGGCGGTCGTCCCGTTCATGGTGACCGGCTCGACGAGCTTCGTCCTCATCTACTTCGCCATCAACGGCGAGCCGATGCGGCTCCTCCGCAACGAGGAGTTCCACTTCTACCTCGGCGCGATGGGGACGCTCGCGACCATCGTCGCCGCCGGCCTGTTCCTCGATCCCTCCACCAACTTCGGCACCGAGGCGACGCTGCGCCACGCCGTGTTCAACGTCGCGTCGATCGTGACGACGACCGGCTATGCGAGCACCGACTACGTGCAGTGGGCGCCCGCGGCGAAGCACATGCTGTTCATGGGGATGTTCATCGGCGGGATGGTCGGGTCGACCACCTGCTCGATCAAGTCGCTGCGGTGGCTGGTCGCGCTGAAGTCGTTCCGCCGGAACCTCTACACGGCCATCCACCCGGAAGCGGTCCGGCCGGTCCGCGTCTCGGGGAAGTCGGTCGACGAGGGCGCCATCCGCGACATCTACGCGTACCTCCTCTTGAGCATCGTGATCTTCTTCCTGCTCGCCGTGGTCATCGTCGTCGACGCCGAGCGGGCGGACGCTCGCGTCACCGAGTTCGAGGCGCTCGGCGCCGCGGCGACGACGTTCCTCAACATCGGCCCCGCCTTCGGCGCCGCGGGCCCGTACGGCAACTTCGCGACGTTTCCGATGAGCACCCGAGCCGTGATGATCGCCCTGATGTGGATCGGCCGGATCGAGATCATCCCGGTCCTCGTCCTGTTCACGAAGGCGTTCTGGACGTCCTGAAGGCGTTCTGGACGTCCTGAAGGCGTTCTGGACGTCATGAAGGCGTTCTGGACGTCGTGATCAGCGTCGGGATTCACCGCCGTGAGCCGACGGCGACGAGCGCGGCGGGGCGCCCCGTCCGCCGTGCCTCCGTCTCCCCTTCGACAGGTTAATACAGCGAAGCGGCGACCCAAAACGCGTTCGAGCATCTATGTCCTGGAGCGTCAACTGGAGGGCGAGCGTCGGGCTGCTCGGCCTCGGGATCAAGTACCTCGCCGTCACGATGCTGGTGCCGCTGACGGTGGCGGTCGCGTACGGCGAAGACGTCTGGGTGTTCCTCGTCTCGATGGCGCTCGTGGCCGCGATCGGAATCCTCGTCGAACGGGTCGATCCGGACCCGGACCTCGGTCCCCGCGAGGCCCTGCTGTTCGTCTCGCTCGCGTGGCTCGCCGCCGCGGCCATCGGGACCATCCCGTACCTGCTCGCCGGGTACGGCACGGCGTCGACCGTCGCGCACCCGGTGAACGCGCTGTTCGAGTCGATGAGCGGGTTCACCACGACTGGCGCGACCGTCCTCGGCGAGATCGGTACCGACCGCCACTCCCACGCCCTGCTGATGTGGCGGCAGCTCACGCAGTGGCTCGGCGGCATGGGGATCATCGTCCTGATGATCGCCATCCTCCCGGAGGTCGCCGTCAACGGCGCTCAGCTGATGGCGTCGGAGTCGCCCGGCCCGGAGCTCCAGAAGCTCACGCCGAAGATAGCGGAGACGGCGCGGGCGCTCTGGCTGATCTACTTCGGTTTCACCGTCCTCCTCGCGGTGCTCCTGTACGCGCTCCACCTCCTCGGGATGGCCCCGAACATGGACCTGTACAACGCGGTCGCTCACGGCTTCTCCACCATGCCGACCGGCGGGTTCTCGCCGGAGGCCGACAGCATCGGCGCCTTCTCGGCCGTCGTGCAGTGGGTCATCATCCCGTTCATGGTCGTCGCCGGGGTCAACTTCGCGCTGTTCTGGCACGTGCTTCGCGGCGAGGCGGAAGTCATGCTGGAGAACGCGGAGTTCCGCGTGTACGCCGGCGCGGTCGCCGTCATGACCGCGCTGCTCGCCGTGATCCTCTTCAGCGGCGCCGCCCCGCCGCTCGAACTCGGCGGGACGACGCAGGGCGTCGCGGAGAACTCGCTCCGTCAGGCGGCCTTCCAAGTCGGGTCGCTGCTGAACTCGACGGGGTTCGCCACGGCCGACTTCGCGCAGTGGGACGCCCACGCCCAAGTGGTGCTCCTGTTCACGATGTTCATCGGCGGCTCCGCCGGGTCGACCGGCGGCGGCGTGAAGATCGTTCGGTGGCTCATCGTCGGCAAGGCGATCCGCCGAGAGCTCCTCACCTCGGCGCACCCGGACGTCGTGCAGCCGGTCCGCTTGGGCGGGAACGTCGTCGACGAGGACGCCGTCCGCGGCATCATGGCGTTCACGATGCTGTACGTCGTACTGTTCGCCCTGTCGGCGGTGTTCCTCGCGCTCGACGCCGCGCGGGTCGGGGCGGATCTGACGGCGTTGGAGTCGATCAGCGCGTCGCTCGCGACGATCGGGAACATCGGTCCGGGGTTCGGCCGGGTCGGCCCGTTCGGAAGCTACGCGTTCTTCCCGAACACGTCGAAGCTCCTCATGGTCTTCCTGATGTGGATCGGTCGGCTGGAGATCGTCCCGGTGCTCGCCGTGTTCATCTCCGGGATCGACGGGCGGTGAACGGCGTCTCGAGGAACGGAAGCCGGGTCTGATCGGACGAGAGGGCATATAAGACTCTCTCGATCTCCCGTAACGCAGAGCGTATCTTCTTAACTGACGAGCCAATGGATGTGCGTATGACGAGCACTGACCAGTCGACCGAACGGGACCTGCTCGCCCACGTCCTCCTGCCCGTCGCCAACGAGGCGGACGCGCTCGCGACAGCGCGGGCGCTAGAGCCCTACGACCCGGAGCGCGTCACCGCGCTACACGTGGTCGAGAAGGGCGGAGGCGTCCCCGACAAGACGCCGGTGGAACAGTCCGAAGAGCTGGCCGCCGACGCTTACGCCGCGGTTCGGACCGTGTTCCCGGACGCCGACACGCACACCGCGTACGACCGCGACGTCGTCGACGCCATCTTCGACGCCGTCGACGAGGTCGGCGCGAGCGCGATCGCCTACCACACTCGGGACGGCAACCGCCTGCTGCAGTTCCTCTCCGGCGACCTCTCGATCAAGCTCGTGACGAACTCGCACGTACCCGTTATCGCGCTTCCGCGCGAGGGATCGGCCGAATGAGCGACGAAGAACTCGCCAAGGACCTCGGCCCGCTCGCCGCGCTGACGATCGGGATCGGGACCATGATCGGGGCCGGGATCTTCGTCCTCCCCGGAACCGCGGTCGCGCGGGCCGGGCCGCTCGCGGCGGCCACGTTCGTCCTCGGCGGCGTCATCGCGCTGTTCACCGCGCTGTCCGCCTCGGAGCTCGGGACGGCGATGCCGAAGTCCGGCGGCGCGTACTTCTACGTCAACCGGGCGCTCGGACCCATGTTCGGCTCCGTCGCCGGGTGGGCGAACTGGCTGGGGCTCGCGTTCGCCTCCGCGTTCTACATGTACGGCTTCGGCGAGTACGTCAACGCGCTCGTCGGACTCGGAGCGATCGGGCTCGGACCCGTGACCTTGGAGGCCGCGCAGGTGATCGGCCTCGGCGGCGCGCTGCTGTTCATCGCGGTCAACTACTTCGGCGCGAAGGAGACGGGCGGGCTCCAGATCGTCATCGTGATGTCGCTGCTGGGGATCCTCGCCGTCTTCACCGTCGTCGGCCTGCTGAACGCCGACATGGAGTCGCTTCGCCCGATCGCACCGCCGGGGACCACGAGTCAGGTGCTTCCGGTGACGGGGATCATCTTCGTCTCGTACCTCGGGTTCGTCCAGATCACCTCGGTCGCCGAGGAGATCAAGAACCCCGGGCGGAACCTCCCGCTGGCGGTTCTCGGGTCGGTCGTCATCGTCACCGTGGTGTACGCGCTGTTCCTCGTCGTGTTGCTCGCGGCGGTGCCGACCGAACTCGTCGCGAACAACGACACCGCGGTCGTCGACGCCGCCCAGTTGCTGTTCGGTAACTACTCCGTGTTCGGCTACTCGCTCGGCGCGGTCGGCGCCGGCATGCTCCTGATCGGCGGACTGCTCGCGACCGCCTCGTCGGCGAACGCGTCGATCCTCTCGTCGTCGCGGATCAACTTCGCGATGGGCCGCGAGAAGATCGTCACGCCCTCGCTCAACGAGATCCACGATCGGTTCGGCACGCCGTACAAGTCGATCGCCCTCACCGGCGCGCTCATCGTCTTCTTCCTCGTCGCCGGCAGCGTCGAGTCGCTGTCGACGATGGGCTCCGTGCTTCACCTCATCGTGTACGGACTGCTCAACCTCGCGCTCATCGTGATGCGCGAGTCGGAGGTCGAGGGGTACGACCCCGACTTCGAGGTCCCCTTCTACCCGGCCGTCCCGATCATCGGGACGGTGTCGTCGTTCGCGCTGATCGCGTACATCGAGCCGACGATCATCCTGCTCTCGCTGGGGCTCGTCGGCTTCGCGCTGCTCTGGTACCTGCTGTACGCCCGGAACAAGGTGGAGGCGCGCGGTGTGCTGGGCGCGTGGATCCTCGACCGCTCCGACGAGCTGCCCAAGGCCGCCGTGTCGGCGGCCACGTCGGTCCAGCCGAGCGGCGACGACTACCGCGTGATGGTGCCGCTCGCGAACCCCGCGACCGAGGAGCACCTGATCACGCTCGCGTCGGC
>Ga0102936_1000137_pt1 | contig 27426 bp, 26 predicted proteins | sample SalPon2_A_H2O_MG_FD_78502 | JGI IMG/M metagenome (GOLD analysis project Ga0102936, IMG submission 78502) | Salt pond water microbial communities from South San Francisco under conditions of wetland restoration - Salt Pond MetaG R2_A_H2O_MG | ecosystem: Environmental > Aquatic > Non-marine Saline...
AGTTCGATTTTTTAATTGGATTTATATTTAGGCTAAGCAAAATATAATTTATGAATAACTACAGTCTCGGTCAGATTGGAGCAGTAACAGTTGTATTACTAACTGGAATAACTGTTGGTGTTGCCTCTGTGGTATACGTTTGGGGCGAGCCTATCCTAGATAAAAGAGAGTCTGGAAATGAACTGGATAATGTTGAGTCCATGGTCCTCGACATTCGTGATGAGGTTCTAAGAGTTGATCAGGCTGGTGAAGGCTCATCTGCCGAGATTCCAATAGAGCCAGAGACAGATGAATATAACGTAAATCTTGTTAGCTTGAATGCTTCTAATGATTACATTGATATTGTTGTTGAAGGGGAAGAATTCCCTTATCCTGAAGGCAGCTGGACATTGCTTGATGGTCAGAACCTGAGAAATCTATCTATATCGGGCGGGGACTATGTAATCGAAGGAGAAGATAAAGAAGGAGTGGTACTTGTACGGAGAACCTCAGGGGTTGCTACTTATCGAGTAGAGTTCAGAAATATATACTCTGAGAATGACCAGACACCTCTAAAGAAGATTGATTTAGTCGAAAGAGGTAGCACTGTGACAGGATCAGGTAGCGTATATCTGAGAAATTCAGGCAGTGAAATCAACAGTGGTTCAAATGGGCTTACTGTTTCAACAGGAGAAACCATTGATAGAGAATTAACTGAAATGCAAGTTGAAATGAGGTGAACTTATGTCAAGAAAAGGGCAGTACATGGCGGTAGAAGCCGTATTATCACTTAGTTTGAGTTTGATAGTCGCTTTGGCTGCAATAACTATTTTCGGTAGTTACAGGGATAGTGTTTTGGATGATATACAGGATAGAAATGTTGAGATAGCTTCGTCGGAAATAGTAAGTTCTTTGCACAATCTTGGTTCTATGGGTAGTGGTAGTTCGATTTCTATAGATTTGCCTGAAATAGGAAATGGTAGGGAGTACCGAATCTCTATGGACTCTGAGGAGCTGGAGATTAGAAGCGGAGGTTCTGAATATACTTATCCTCTTGAGTCTGTTAATTGGCCTTCGGACTATCGTGGCTCCGCTGAGGGAACTAGTTTTCGCATTGTAAGAATCAATGGTTTGGTTGAGGTGAGAGCACAATAATGAGTGTTCATCTGAACAGTTTGATGCGTAAACTTAGAAAGAAGAAGCATCCTGAAATGTTTGAAGATGAGGAAGAAGAGAATGAGGATCTTGGTCCCGGAATTCAGCTACCAACTCCTGGAGAGTTTACTGATGATGTTGTAGATGAGGTTAATGATGAAGAAGATTTAACTGATGTTGACATGGCTTATCCTTTGGTTCCCGAAGATCCTGATGAAGGAGAAATGGTGTATGCCTGGGCACATATTAAGTGGAATGATGAGGATGGTGAGCTTGTCTACAAGATAATAGAACCTGAACTTGATGAGAAAACGGAGAAGGCCTATAATAGGATTGTAGAGATAATGGAGAGAAGTTTTGACATTAATTTTGAGGAATTAGAAGCTGATCAGGCTAAAGAATATCTTGAAGATAAGATTGATATGATTGTTGATAAATACAATATTAATGTCCCTGAAAATAAAAGAGAGGTTATAAGATACTACACAAAGAGAGATTTTGCTGGTCTTGGTAAGCTCCAGCCATTAATGAATGATACAGAAGTTGAGGATATTTCATTGGATGGATTGAATATCCCTATTTACGCCTATCACAGAAATCCAAGGTTTGGATCAATTAAGACTAATCTAAAATGGGAGGATGCAGACGAACTTGACAGCTTTGTGATGAAGTTGGCTCAAAGGTGCGGTAAATCTATATCTGTTTCAAGTCCATTGCTTGATGGGTCTCTGCCGGATGGTTCTCGTGTTCAGGCAACACTTGCTACAGATATTGCTCGTAAAGGGTCTAACTTCACTATCAGAAGGTTTTCAGAGGATCCTTTGACTCCTATTCACATGATGGACTTTGATACTGAAAATGCCAGGATGCTTGCATATCTTTGGATGTGTGTAGAGCACGAAAAGTCAATGCTTGTATCAGGAACTACGGGAGCCGGTAAGACATCTCAACTGAACTCAATGTCTCTTTTCATCCGTCCAGAGAAGAAGATTGTATCAATTGAGGATACACCAGAGCTTAGATTGCCGCACGAGCACTGGGTTCCTGAAGTTTCAAGGTCTGGATTCGGATCCTCTGCTGGAGAGGGTGGAGAAGTTACTATGGACAACTTGCTAAAGGAGTCCTTGCGTCAGAGACCGGAGTACATTATTGTTGGAGAGGTTCGAGGAGAAGAAGCATACATCTTGTTCCAGCAGATGGCCACAGGACACACAGGACTTTCCACGATCCACGCAGACAGCCTTGAGATGCTTATGGATAGATTAACTACAGAACCGATCAATCTTTCACCATCTCTAATCGAGACTCTAGATCTAATTATGGTTATTGCAAGGATAAGACGTGGAGGGTCGTATATTAGAAGGATCATGGGTCTATACGAGATCAGGGGTTATGACAAGAGAAAAGGTATAGATGCTAACCAAGTTTTCGGATGGGATCCAGATGATGACACATACGTGGTCAAGAATAACTCTATGATCCTGAAGGATATTGCTGATCAGGCAGGAAAAGATTATTCTGAGATAAGAAGAGAGCTCAAGAATAGGCAGCATGTTTTGAACTGGATGCAGGAGGAACAGATTAAAGATTACAGAAGGGTAGGAGACATTATATCGAGATACTATTCTGATCCTGAATCGATTTTGAAACGTGTAGGGCAAACATTTAATTCTGAAGAAGCCGAAGAACAGGATAATGGAGCTTGAGGAGTATGCTGAATTTTGTTTCGATAAGGTTGGAGGCTTAGCTCTTAGAGCAATTCCCTATTTCCAAGACTATAAAATGGTTCTTAATCAGGCTAACATGGATATATCGCTTCCAGAGTATCTTGCTGTTGCCATATTTACTACTGGGACTGTTGGTGTAAGCATTTTCTCAACTCTTGGGATTATATTCTTGATAAGTTCTGGTATTTCGGGACTAATTACTGCATTCTTCATTAGCTTTATCTTAAGTTTAATTACTGTATTTCTCATTTATATGTGGCCAAAAGGAATAGTAAACACTCGTGCAACTGTAATTCGTGATATGATGCCGTTTGCAACAATGTATCTTTCTACTCTAGCTGGAACAGGTTCTTCTGTCTCTGAGATGTTTGAAGAGCTTGCTGAAGTTGATGAATATGGTGAAGTTGCAAATGAGGCTTCTAAAATTTCAAGAGATATTGAAACCTTGGGCATGGATATATCCGAAGCTCTTGAGAGAGGTGCCGAAAGAACTCCTAGTGAGGACTTTGCAGATTTGTTGAGAGGTCTCGAACACGTATTAACAACTGGAGGTTCCGTCAGAGATTATCTAAAACAAAGATCTGAGGCATTAATGAACGACTATGGTAGGAGGATTGAGCAATTCGCTGACCAACTTGGTTTGTTAGTTGAAATGTATATTACTATTGTAATTGTAGGTTCTATTATATTTACAGCGATGAGTGCTATAATGAGCTCTATTTCTGGTTTTGACCCAGGCTTAATCGTTGCTATACAGGTTTTATTAGTATTTGTAGGTCTACCTATTATTACAGGAATGTTTATTGTGTTCATTAAGGGGATTTCTCCTGGAGGGATCATGTGATGGTTGACTTTTTCAGGAATGACGAGTTCGAGCCTGGCTATTCAATGGAAGATAAAGTTGTCTTTGCATCCATAGGGTTAGGAGGGTTTGTTGCAATTTTAGGGATGGTGTTATTCCTTTCTGTTTCACAGAGGTTTGGTGGATTGACGATTCTTCTTTCCTTAGTTATCGGAATTATGCCATATGGGTTGATGAACTTTCTGAAAACACGTGCTATAAATGATATGGAGAGTGAGTTCCCTGAGTTCCTCAATGACTTGGCAGAGTCAAAGCGTGGAGGTATGACTTTGTTGAAAGCGTTTGAATCTGCCATGGAGAATGATTATGGAAGACTAGATTCCCAGATTGAAAGAATTTATCATGAACTTAGCTGGGGAATTCCATTTCCAGAGGTGATGCAGAGGTTCTCTGATAGGATGGATGAATCAACGGTTATACAGGAATCTATATCTATTATTATCCAGAGTTTTGAGAGTGGAGGAGATATTACAGGAACAATTGAATCTGTTTCAGATGACGCAGGTCGATTGAGGAATTTAGTGGAAAATAAAGATTCTCAGCTCCAGCAACAGTTATTTATCATGTATGTAATTTTCTTCCTGTTTATAGGTATTACTATAGGAATTTATACGATGCTTGCTCAACTATTAGGTCTTGGAACAACTGATGATGGAGCTATTACGGGTATAAGTGAGATAATTGGAGGAGATGGCGGAGGACCTACAAATTTCTGTAATGGGCAAATTGGTTCTGCAAAACCTTTCTGTACTACGTCTAAGATTTTCGGATTTGTACCAGCAAATATCTCTAGCGGCGAGGTTTCATTGACGAGCGAGTATGCATCAAATCATGCATATGGAAGAATGGCGTATTACAAAGCATTATTGTTCACAATGTTGATGGTTCAAGGAGTATTGACAGCTCTCGTTGCAGGTCAAATTAAGGAGGGTTCACCAAGCGCAGGTATTAAACACGCTATTGTAATGTTGCCAATAGCGTTTATAGCATACGTTTCGTATGTTGGTAATGCAGGGATTTAGAGTATGAAATTTGAAAAGGGGCAGGTAACCATTGAATTTCTTTTATCGACGATATTCGTAATCATAGTGCTCTCTACACTACTTTATTTTGAGGCTGAAAATGTTTCTCGTATAGACGAGTCTTATAATCCTGCTGAGGTTAACATGGAATCTCGAAGGATGTCTACGGGATTGATCACTTCTAAAGGTTCTCATGAATTCGGTTCCGGAGGGACTAAATGGGAGAAGAATATTTCTACTCTTCAAAGTATTGACTCTGTAGGATTGTCTTCAGACTACCATGTACTTGAAAGAGAAAAGGTAGAGAACCTGACATCTTATTCTGCGGATGGGTTAAATTACTCAAGGTTTAGGGAGCTTACAGAATTGGAAAACCAATACAGAATTATTTTCACATACTTACCGGTTGTTCATACTTCAAATACTTTTACCAAGAGATCCACACCCGAAAATCCAAATATAACTGAGCCAGATAACAGCGATTACGTAACTGCTGGGAATACTGTGAGATATGGCGATTTAGTCATCGGAAATAAGAAATATAATTTTCTGGTAACTTCTCATGGGGGAGACTGGGATACAGTATACAAAAACAGGCATTCCATTGATCGATGGAATTTCTCAGATACCCCGATTACTGAAGAAGGAGACCTAGTTAATCTTGATTCTCGAGACTTTACGTTGAGAAATATTCAAGATACTTCTGAGAAAGGAGGAACATCTGTATTGTTGGCTAGGCAATTCAATATATTTGGGGCATCTTTTGATACTACTGCCAACATACAGAAATTGAATCGGTATGCAGTATTGAATGAAACAGGCACAAGTTTGCAACCTGTCAGGATGGAGGTGTTTGCATGGAGACAAGATTAAGAAAAGGAGCAGGATATACGATAGAGGCAATTCTGGTTTCGCTTATTCTTTTCACATTTTCATTTGGGGCCGTTGAGATGCCTGATGGAAATGACTGGTCGGAATATAGAGATGAGGTATCTGCTAGAGATTTAACTTTTATGATCAAAAAGTCTGGTGATTTAGATAACTATCTTAAGAACTCTAATGTCGAAGGGGTCCAGACACAACTAAATGAGATATCTGGAAGTAATATGAGAGTTTCAGGCACCGTGGAAAATTTGCCTTTGAATGAAATCCGAGTTGGGTTCCACAAACCTCCCTCTAAAATACATGTAAATAACACTGTAAATGTCCAATCAGGGGATAGGTGTGATGGAAATCTTGTTAGCCTAGAATCAAACTCTGAATACCCTATCAGGAGAACAGATTCTGAGTACCTAGAAAATTACCATGATACTAGATTGTACTTCGGTGATACAGATTCCGAAGAACCTGGAGGATACAATGGGGAAAGAGATTATGACACGGTTTGGGTTGATAATGCCACCAAATGTGTCTTTGAAGAAGAGGAAGGTCCATACAACTTTAATGATATTTTTCTTTGGGGCAACACATCTGATCCTGACTCAAAACATTATGAACTCAAGGATTATGATAATATTACAGAAGAGTTCGTTGTTTATGAGGCGGAGAAAGCCGCTCAGATCAAAAACGAAATGGATTCGCCTGTAAATGGCATTGAGACTGATACTGTTGTTAATACCATTAATTTTTCTACTACTGGTATATCCACATATGACATTCTGGTTTTTCAGGAAAATGAAACTCTACCAAGGATTCAGTCTCATAGCGATCACCTGGAAGATCTTGCGACAAACACTTCTATGTTCTTTATGATGAATATGACAAAGTCCGACACGGAATATTCTATTATCGAAAAAATAGGGTTCAAATGGACTGAAATGAATCTTCCTTCAGCAAGCACTCACAGAGCCACTTTTTCCAATTATGGTGTCAGTGAAACTATAGAAAGCTATTTCATGGGTCTTAGTGGTCAGCAATCCAAGGTTTCCTTGAAGCCAGGAGGCAAAGTGATATCAAATCAGGCTTCAACTGAAACATCAAGAGAGGATATTCTATTCGCTAGGAATATTCAATATGAATCTACACCTCTTGAGGATTCAAAGAGCACTGGTTGGTCATCTATTTCTGGTCCTTGCGGTGATGAATTTGAAAACACCTTTGATATACCTAAGAGAAACTACAGTACGGATACCATTCAAGTTCAGAATATTGATACAGATATTAACTCCTGTAATGGTCCTAGAGGATTGAAAATAGACAAAAATGGGGATGGAGATTATTCTGGCCCGCATCTAGAAGATGAGATTGTAATAATAAATGGGCGCAGATATAGTCCGGATATCTCGAATCCAACCAATGCCAGACTTGAATTTGCAGGAAGTAGGAAAGTAGAACTAGTGAACCATAGAAAAACCTTAGAAAATATGACTGGTAAGAGAGCCGCTAGAATATCCTATGAGGATAATTATGAACAGCAGGATGTCAAAATAATCGCATCAACACTTTATTGGTTAAGAGGAGATAAGACTCAGTTTCAGATCTCTGACTCCTCTAGTACTGTCTCGACCACAGTAATAGGAGGAATAAATAATAAACTATTTATGCCATACAAGCTAGAGATGAGGTGGACAAATTGAAAGGACAGATGATGCTCATTACAGCTGTTTTAGTCAGTTTAGTGATGATAAGTACTGCTTCCGCCGTTGCAAGTGTAGGAGATAAGGAATATACATATATACAGGAAGGTTATTTAGCTGAGATCATAGAACAAGAGTCTTCACAACTGGATAAGACTTTTCGTAAAAATAGAGAGAACTATGAGAAAATGTTAGGTTATTTGGACCAATATGATTCTTCAACATCCTATAATGATGTTGAGCGTTGTTACAATGTTACACTTCAGAACGCTGAGTCTGTGATAAGACTTCAGTGTGTAGGCTGATTAAAACTTCTTTACAAATTCTACTTCATCTTCATCAAACTCGAAGAATTCTGCTAAAGTTTCATCTTCTTCTAGTAGATTTGAAATAAATGGAAGAGTCTTTACGGCTTCGCTACCTGATATATGTAACTTTTCTCCCATTTTTGACGTAACCGAGTCCATTTTTTGCCTTGAAGCCCTTGAAGAGCCCATTTTACTTATTTTGGAAGGGTATTGGTATTTGGTGTATCCACTGTATTTTTCCTCCTTGCTCAATGAGACTCCTACTGTAGAGAACTTGTAAAGGTATTTCAGCAATTTCCAGTTTTGGCGTCTCCTAATTCTGCCGTTAAATAGATCTGCTTTTGAGACCCAGTTGTATGCTTCTGCAACGTCCCCTGGTTTCTCATATTCTCTAGGAACGTTTTCTCTTATCCACTGAAGGAATGTGTCGGGGTCTTCATCTAGGTTGTTTGTGGCATCCTCAGATGTTGATGCTGTAGTTGTTTTGAAAACAATTTTCAACGCTTGGAAAATGTCCTGTTGACTGTCACGTCCTCCAATAGTCTTCAGGTCATCTACAGTAAGTTTCTCTTGACCCATAGAAGCAGCCTGCAGATCATTTATGGCTGAACGCATTTGACCTCCTGCTTGCCTGGCAATTCTTTTTGGAGCACCATCTTCATACTCAATTCCTTCATTTTCCAGAATATCTCTTAGATGGGCTGCAATTGAATTAGTATGAACCGAATCCAATTTAATCGTCTTTGATTTATTTCTTAAGGTTCTTATGCTACTATCATATGCATCATTAGCCGTCATGACAATAGGGAAACGTGTCTCATCGACAATTGTACTTATCTCGGCGACTCCTCCTCTATCACTGTTTCCGGACATTCCATCAACCTCATCGATTAAAATAAGCTTCTTACCGCCGTAGAAAGATGCTTGTCTCGTCGCTTCCTTCAGTTCTTCTTTTAATTTAGACTTTGTTCTGACATCTGAAGCGTTTGTTTCAACAAGTTCATAGCCTAAGTCATTGGCTAAAGCTTCGACTAAAGATGTTTTTCCTGTACCTGCTTGACCGTGAAGTAATACGGCTTTATCTCCTTGCTCCCAGTTCTCAGCCCATTCTTTTACTTCCTTCTTCTCACTTGAAGCTCCACGATACTCTGATAAGCTTTCAGGACGATATTTTTCTACCCACATAGTTCAAACAACCATTCTACGAGAGATGGTAGCTAATACCATGTTGAAGTTTTTGACTTTCATTTTCTCTGAGTTAGTCCTCATCTAATTCTGCAATTTTTGCTAATAGAGCCTCTATCTGTATGTCAGGGCTTCCACCTTCACTAATACGGAATTCAAATTCCCCAAGATGGTCTATAATCTTCAGTTTCCCATGCTCAGAGATATCTAGATCATAGATCTCTCTGTGAATAGAATCTATAACATCTTGACCATCTAGACCTCTTTCAATCATAAGATCAGACAATTGGTCACGTGCCTCCATGAATCTTTCTTTAAGAGCAAGATTCAGTATTTGAGTGATTTCTTCAGGCCTTAAAGAAGCTGCAACACCGTATATATCTTCTTCATCTATTTCATCGTTTTGGATTGAAGCTGTTTGGAGGATGTTTGTTACTCGTCTCAGGTCTCCGCTTGATACACGCATGATCGCGTCTATAGCATCTTTTGAAATCTTGAAACCTTCTTCCTCTCCAAGTCTTTGAATGTATTTTTTGACGTCTTCTTCCTCTAAACGGTTGAACCTGAAAACAGCACATCTTGACTGAATAGGGTCAATTATCTTTGAAGAGTAATTGCATGAAAGGATGAACCTGCAATTGTCGGAGAACTGTTCCATTGTCCTACGCAGGGCTTGCTGTGCGTCAGGTGTTAGTGCGTCTGCTTCGTCTAGGAAAATTATTTTGTAGTCTGCTTCTATAGGCTTTGTACGGGCAAAATCCTTAATTTTATCTCTTACAACATCAATACCTCTCTCATCAGATGCGTTCGTTTCCATGAAGTTCTGACCCCATTTATCTCCATAGAGATCCTTCGCAAGTGCAACAGCTGATGTGGTTTTACCAGTTCCGGCTGGACCCGCGTAAAGCATGTGAGGGATGGATTCTTCTTCAACAAAAGCCCTCAACCTTTCAATTATTTCTTCTTGACCAACTACTTCTGAAAGCGTATCTGGTCTATATTTTTCAGTCCAAACATCAATCACTTTGAAACACCTCTATACTCCTGTAAAACTGCAGTTATATTAGATCTCATTTTTTGATAACCCTCTAACTAAATCGTCTTTATTGAACCTTTTATTCTTTCTCAGATGACATAAAAAATGTGAAAATAGGTATAACAGGTACTCCAGGAACAGGCAAATCAACAATCTCAGAACAGTTGGAAGGAGAAAAAATAGATCTTAAGGACTACATGGAAAAAGAAGGTTTAGGCACTAAGAATGAAAATGGCGAGATTGAAGTAGATATTGAGGAGCTAAGACAAAATATCCCTGAAGAAAGTCAGGAAGATAATTTGATACTTGAAGGACACCTTGCTCATTTTTTAGACCTGGATTACTGTGTGGTTTTGAGATGTAATCCTGAAGAACTTCGTGAAAGACTTTCGAAGAGAGATTACACTGAATCAAAAGTTGAGGAAAATATTGAATCGGAAAAGATGGATCTTATTCTATCTCAAGCAGTTCAAAACCAGGAGGTGGTTTTCGAAGTGGATACTACTGATAGGTCTGTTGAAGAAGTTTTAGAGCAAGTCAAGAATGGTATTAAGAGTAAGAAGGATAGGAAAGGCGTGGTTAACTGGTCTGAGTATCTTTGACTTAGGCTTTTTCTTGAACCCAAGATTCGAGCTCTTCTTTACCCATGAAGCCTTCGTTCTTTGCTACTACATCTCCATTCTTAATCATCAAAAGTGTTGGTAGAGCTTTGACGTTGTACTTCGTAGCTAGGTCGCTGTGTTCTTCCATGTTCACTTTTCCGAACTCTACGTCTTCTGTTTCTTCAGATACTTCTTCGTAGATAGGCTCCATTTTTTGACATGGTCCGCACCAAGAAGCCCAAAAATCAACTACCCATGTATCCTCAGAGTTTTCAACGTCCTCCATACTAGAAGCATCTAATTCGGTTGGCATAGATTTTGATAGTCAACCTATTCTTAAAAAGAGAAAACTTAATGGGAGGTAATCTCCCTATTTTATTCCTCCATGTAAACTGTTCGAATCGGGTAAGGGATGTCTATTCCAGCTCCATCGTACTTCTCTTTGACAAGTTGTGTAACTTCTGAAGCTCCTGATACGATGTTAGCTCTTCTATTGTTGGTCCATCCTCTAAGCTTCAGGTTTACACTGGATCCTCCAAGTTCATCTACGAGCACTTGTGGTTCAGGTTGTTCTTCAACTTGTTCTGCTTCTTCGAGTACTTCTTCAGCTAGTTGCTTTGCCTTCTTGATGTCGTCGTCGTAGCTGATTCCTACAATAACGTTGAAGCGTCTGTCTCCATAACCGGTGTTGTTAATTACTTGCTTGCTATAAAGGTCGGAGTTAGGGATGATGACCTTGCGTCCGTCATAGGTCTTCAGTTCTGTTGCTCTTGTCTGTATGTCTTGTATTGTTCCTTCTTCTCCCCCAGCTTCAATTTGGTCTCCTATCTTGAAAGGTTGATTAATCATAATCAAGACTCCGGAGATAAAGTTGGCTATGATATCTTGAAGTGCAAATGAAACTCCAAGACCAATCAATCCTACAGCTGTTCCAAGAGCTGATAATGGAACTCCTAGAACTCCTAATACTGCAACTCCTGTAAGAGGATAAATCACGTATCCACTAAGTCTTTTAGCAGATCTTTCTGCATGCAAATTGGCGCCTTGAGCCTCTACCGATCTGTCAATTATCATGTTTGAAATCTTATTTAGAATATGTCCTCCAATTAGAACACCTATTGCAAGTAGTATTGTTTCAAGATTTGCAAGCGTTGCCAGATTAAAACCCCCGACCTCCAAAGCTGTCTCTGTTGAATTAGTAGCCATATCTCTGTGTGGTAGGTCATGAGTTAAAAATTCGATTCTTCGTCCTCTAAGATTCCTTGTAAAATAATTTTTCGGGTGCGTCAATGGAAACTTGAAGACTATTAACCATTGTTATTCCAAATGTTTAGCATGGGGGAAATAAGATTTGCAGAAGAGGATGATGCTTCTAAAGAGCTTCCTGAAGGTTTTGAACCATATGTCAAGGAATGGTTCAATTCTGAGTTTCCGGGTTTAAGTGATCCTCAGCAGTATGCTTTTGATTTAATTCATGAAGAGGAAAACTCTCTAATTTGCGCTCCCACTGGTTCTGGGAAAACACTTTCAGCTTTCATGTCCGCTCTTAATGAGCTTTTCAGAATGGGAGAAAACGGCGAACTGGATGACGAGATCTATGTGCTATATGTTTCTCCTCTTCGTGCACTTTCAAATGATATCGAGAGAAACCTTGAAGACCCATTAGAAGGAATAAGAGAAAAAGCAGAGGAAATGGGTTACGAGGTACCTGAAATAAGAAGTATGGTGCGTACAGGAGACACTACAGATGCTGAGAAACGTGAGATGCGTAAAAACCCTCCTCACATAATGATTACAACTCCCGAATCATTGGGGATACTTCTTAATTCTCCAAAGTTTAAGGAAAACCTTAGGAATGTAAAATATACGATTACGGATGAGATTCACTCTTTAAGTGAAAATAAGAGAGGGGTACATCTTTCGCTTTCCATGGAGAGGCTTGAAGACATGGTTAATGGTTCTCCAACTCGTGTAGGTCTCAGTGCAACTCAGGCACCTATAGATGAGATTGCTAAATATTTGGTTGGATATGAGGTAGATGAGAATATAGAGATGAAGGATACTCAAGAAGACCAAGTTGAAAGTGCTGAAATTGAATCGAGAGATGAGTATTCTCCACGAGACTGTACTATCGTTGATGTTGCAGCTTCGAAGGAGATTGATCTTGAGACTATTTCTCCTGTAAGAGACTTGATTCACACTCCGCCCGGAGAGATTCAGGAGGCGATGTACGACCAGATTCATAATCTTGTTCAGGATCACGAATCAACAATAATATTCACTAATACACGTTCCGCGACAGAGAGAATTGTAAATAATTTGAAGGAAAGATTTCCTGATGAATATGATGAAAATATAGGTGCTCACCACGGTTCAATGAGCCGTGACAAACGTTTAGAGGTAGAAGAGAAACTTAAGAAAGGAGAAATGAAGGTTGGGGTGACGTCTACCTCTCTAGAACTGGGTGTTGATATCGGAAGTGTAGACTTAGTTATTCAGCTAGGTTCGCCTAAAGGTGTTGCTCGAGGAATACAAAGAGTTGGAAGGTCTGGACACCAGATAGGTGAGAAGGCTAAAGGGAAAATGATTGTAACAGACAGAGATGATGCACTTGAATGTAGTGTTTTGTCTAAGTGTGCGAAAGAAGATGATCTCGATAAAATACAGATACCTCAGAACTCCTTAGACGTACTAGCCCAGCATATTGTTGGCATGGCTTGTAACCATCGTTGGGATATGGATCACGCGTTTAACGTGGTCAGGAAAAGCTACAATTTTGTAGATGTGGAGTTAGGCGATTATGAAAATGTTTTGAAGTACTTAGGAGGTGAGTACGAGCTGGAGGATCAAAATGTTTACAGGAAGATATGGCTTGATCATGAAGACGGTCTGTTCGGGAGATCTGGGAAGATGACACGTGTAATATACATGACTAATATCGGCACAATACCGGATGAATCTGGCTACGACGTTGTCACACGTGGAAATAAAAACTATGTAGGAACATTAGACGAGGAATTCCTTGACAGGTTGACTAAAGGAGACATCTTTACACTAGGAGGTTCTACATATGAGTTCAAGTATGCTAAGGGTATGAAGGTGTTTGTTGATCCTCAGCCAAAGAAAAAGCCTACTGTACCTTCTTGGTATTCTCAAAGACTACCACTCAGCTACGATCTCGGAGTTAAGATTGGTAAGTTCAGGAAAGACGTGGAAGAACAACTAGATCTTGGAGCTGGAGATGATGATATAATCCAGTGGATAATGCATGAATACTACTTGGATGAAAATACTGCAGAAGCTATTTACAGTTATATTAAAGAACAATACCAGTTCACAGGAGAAGTATCACATCACGACCGTATTACTGTAGAAAGGTACATAGATGACGATAATAGACAGAATTTTATCTTCCAGACAATTTACGGGAGACGTACACATGACGCACTGGCTCGTATACTAGCTCATCTCTTACAGAAGAAGATAAGTAAGAATATCGGAATGGTTATCGACGATAACGGTTTCATACTGGTCACACCTAGAAGGCCTGTGAACATGGAGGATCTTCTCGAAGAACTAGGTGAGTGTGATCTTGAGAAAGAGCTAAAAGACGCTGTTGGGAAGACTGAGTTGATGAAAAGAAGGTTCCGTCATGTTGCAGGGCGTTCGCTTATGATTCTTCGAAATTATCAGGGTAACTCTAAGACTGTAGGACAGCAACAGATGAAAGGACATTTCTTGATTTCAGCCATCCGAAACCAGCATGGTGAAGACTTTCCGATGATTAAGGAAACTTACAGGGAGATAATGGAGGATGCTATGGATATCAAACATACAAAGGAAGTCGTAGAAAGGCTACATGAAGGAGATATTGAAGTGAAGGAGAGAAATGCTGACATTCCATCGCCTTTCAGCCACAATTTACTCCTCCAAGAATCCAGTGATGTGATCAAGATGGAAGACAAAAAGAAACGTCTTCAAGAATTACATGACCAAGTGATGGAGAGAATAGAAGAAGAGTAAGAAACCTACCAACTCTATCATAAATATAGTTTGACAAAGGATGATTATATGCAGGCCATGCAATATATATCAACTTTTTACTCAATGATGGATCAGATATTTTTGAACCCTATGGGTCTGTTAGCTGCATTAGCTATTGTTCCACTACTTACATTCTACTTGATGAAGCCGAAACCCGAAGAGCAGGTAATGCCATCAATAATGTTTTTTCAAGAAGAAAAAGAGCAGGATAAACTTAGAAAAGCTTACAGAACACTGGTTTCAAATCTTCCTCTTCTACTTCAGATTCTTGCAGTATTTTTCTTCGCCTTTGCATTAGCTGAACCATTTACTAATACTCAAGTAACCTCCAATAAGAAAGTAATAGTTCTAGACCGTTCCGCAAGTGTTTCAGCTGACTATAAAAATCTTAAAAACACACTGAGGTCAAAGGCTGGAGAGAAAAACACTTTGATAACCGCTTCTGATAGTATTAAAGTTCGCCTTGAAGAAGCAAGCAAATCTGAATTAAAGTCTCAATTAGAAGTAATAAGCCCTTCAGCCACTGAGACAGATATTGTTTCTGCAATAGAGGTTGCAAAAAGATATGAAGGTGATTTGTTGCTGGCAAGCGACTTGGATCAGACTGTTGACTCTAGAGAAATTCAACCTGTACTTGATGAAATGACTAAGAGAAATATAGAAACTATAAATCCTAAAGTTAACAATAAGTGGGGTATAGTTGGTCTTGAGCCTTCTAGTAACAGTACTGCTGTGGAAATTTACAATTTCGAACAGACAACAAGTAGATTGGAAGTTGAATATAATCAAAAATCAAAAGAAGTAGTTATAGAGCCAGAGTCGACATCAAAAATAAGATTTCAATCTGCTGCTGGCGAAAATACAATAAAACTACCAGAAGATGATCTAAAAGTTGATAATGAAGCTAGTTTTTTCATACCTAAAAATGAAGATATTCATGTCAGCTTTGTGGGAGAGCCTGACAGGTATCTAAAAAAAGCCTTGGAACTTATAGAGGGAATGGAAATCAGTTATAGTGGGTCTGATATTGGGGGTTCAGATGTCTATATTCTTTCTGAAGATATCCAGGGTTCTAGAGCTGATAAATTAAGAGAAGATGTCTCTAATGGCGCAGTGGCGGTTCTGATGCCTGATAATGATGCGATTTCTGGCGTATTTAGTTATGAAGGCTATGGGAAAACTCTCAATAAAACTGTAGAGATTAAAGAACCGCTAAAGGTTTCTTTGGGGAAAACTAAAGTAAGAGATACAAATATTAGTGGTGCAGAATCTCTCACAGGGTCCTCAAAAGCTATTCAGAGAATTAAATATGAGAAAGGGAATGTCTTAATCTATAATTTGGTTGGCGATGATTTCTCACAGAACTTACTTTATCCTGTTTTTTGGAAGAAAATATTGAGGGAAATGGTTAATAGACCGGAAATATCGGAATTAAATAGGAAAACAGGAGATTCAATTAAGGTTTCCGAGATAAGATCTCCTAGTGGTGAAAGATTGCAGGGAGATGTGAAACTTGATGAAACAGGCTTCTACAAATCTGATTCCAGAACTTATGCAGCAAATCTGGAATCAATAGATGAATCAAAAGTGGAGTCTCAGTCATACTCTGTAAATGAAGATGAGGTAAGTAGAACAAGTCAAAAAAGCAGACAAGACCTAATAGTGGTATTAATAATGGTTTTGATTGGAGCAGATATTGCTTACTTAAGGTACAGAGGTGATCTATAATTGTGTTTTTTCAGAACCCAATATTCTTATTGATCTCATTACTATCTCTCCCATTGTTTTTCAGATGTTTTAGAATACAACAGAAAGAATGGAAAATCGTTCTATTATTGAATGGGTTATTAGTGGTCTTATTAGCTCTCTCTGCTGCATCACCGACATTACAAACAGATACAGATCAGGTTACTCAGAGAGAGATAGTCTATCTGGATGATAACTCTGATTCCATGATATCTGAGGGGCCAAATGTTTCAATAGAAGATGTATCTGTTGATAAACGTGTAATTGCCTCAGGGGATAGCTCAGATATCAAAAAATCTCTTCTTAATGCTGTTGAAAGTAATAAAACCTACTTATTGAGAACAGATTTTCAGGGTGTAGGAGACTTAGGTCCGATAATCAATGCCTATCAGGACAGAAATTCCAGTCTAAATGTTTTGAAAACAGATTTAGATAATGAGACATCAGTCAAAATTGAAGGGCCAGAAAAAACTGTTCCAAAAGCTGAAAATAGATTCAAAATTGATGTAAGCTCTACAAATAACAGAAATGTAAACGTAGAAGTGCTTGTTAATGGAGAACAACGTTTGACAAAGGAAACTTCTGGAGAATTTACTTTTACAGAGAGCTTCTCTTCTAAAGGAGATTATCGTGTGGAAGCAAGAATCCAGAACGTTGAAGATGAATACAGTGAGAATAATGTATACTATAAATCGGTTGAAGTTATTGAAAAACAAGAAATATTAATTGTAGGTGATGAAGGCAGGTTAAATGAGAAGTTATCTGATTTTTATGATATCACGAGTAGAAACACGTTGCCTAGCGAACTTTCTAAATATTATGCTGTGATTTTGAAGAAAGAACCTACGAGTAAGTCAAATTTGAGGTCATATCTTATTGAAGGTAATGGGTTGATGTATACAGGCGAGTCATCATTTGATTTATTGCCTGTGAGAGAGGCAGAGATAACCGATCAAACTTCAAACCCTTCAATGTTGATGGCATTAGATGTTTCCACTACTGAATTATGTGGTGAGGGCACTTGTGATAGTATAGATGTTGAAACATCTAGAACTTTTGCATACTCTGTAGTTGAGAGTCTTGAAAGAGATTATCCAGGAACTCAGCTTGGTTTGCTGGCCTATTCTGATGGGTATATCCCTTTGGTGGAGCCTGGATTGTTGAGAGAGAATTCGGCGGATTTAAAGAAGAATATCAGAAGTCTTAGATTGCAGGGAGGAGATGAGTACCATCAGCTTGGTATATCTGGATCTGTTGAAATGTTGAATAGGAGTGGGAATATAATTCTTGTCTCTGATGGTGTGCCTCCAGGTGGTGGCGGGGTTTACGGCCCTATTTATAGAGGCATAACTTCCAGTAATGTTGAGGATGTGACAGATCAGGATTACAAGCGCAAACTACTTAATTATACTGAGAATCTTCCAGAGGATGTCAAGCTTTTCACAGTAGCTGTAGGAGAAGAAGGTGATAAAGAACTTCATTTTCTTGAGGACTTGGCACGTAAAGGTGGTGGAACTTCATATGAGTCTGTTGATGAGTTTTATGAGAATCCTCCAGAAGACATTGGTGGCGGAGGCTATGGAGACGAAAGGTTCCTGAAGGTTACGGATTCCGATCATTTCATCACCTCCGGTCTGGATAATCTAAAGCTGGCTACTAGTCAATTTGATGAAGTTGAGACAAAGGACTCTGCCAGTAAACTAATATCTACTTCTGGTGGTAGACCGGCTCTTTCATCTTGGAGATATGGTTTAGGACGTGTAACTAGCTTTTCTACTGGTGGTCAAGATCTTGAGAAGATAATTGACCAGAGACCTTCAATAGTTTCCCGAAGTGTTGCTTGGGTTTCGGGAGATCCTCAAAGGAAGGAAAATTCTACTATCGATATAAATTCAGGTAGACAAGGAGAAGGAGTAATTGCCACTTCATCAATAGATAAAGAAGGATTCAATAGAGTATCAGATAACATGTATCAAAGAGAGATAACTCCTAATAATACGGGTTTTCATAGGTTTAGGAATGAGGAGTTTTCATATAATTACAGGGAAGAGATTGAAGGCTTAGGGTACAGAGATGATAAACTTGAAAAAATAGCTGATTCAACTGGTGGCAGAGTATTAGAAGAAAGTGAACTTGGTGAACTGAAGGAGGATGCATCAGTGAGCAACAAAAAAGTTAGTGATAAGAGAGATTTGTCTAATTATTTATTGTTCATCGCATTGATTTTGTTGCTCCTTCAGGCAGGGTATAGAAAAACTAGAGGACTAATCTGATACAGCAAAACCTTTAATTAAACGGAAATGAAATGGTTGAGTATGGGAGTATTAGGACCTTTAAAAGATCTCGTAAATGGTAAAACCGGTTCTGACAGTTCAGACAATTCCTTCGGAGGAGGTTCTGATTTTGGTGGAGACTCCGACTTTGGAGGATCTGGCGGCTCAGATTTTGGTTCTGATTCCGGAAACTCTGACTTTGGATCGGGGTCTGATTTCGGTTCTGATTCTGGAGGTTCCGGGGGTTCTGATTTTGGTGGCGGTCCCGACTCTGGCGGCGCAGAATCTGACTTTGGTTCAAACAATACTCAACAAAACGGTCCTACTGGACAGGGAAACCCATCTAATCCTCCTATGAATGATAAATCTCCGGCAAATGGGGGTCCAAGTAATCAACCTCGAACTCGTCCTGGTGGGCAATCAGTATCAAAAAATGGTGGTCCGGGAGGCTCAAGCAACACGATGGTAAATAATTCTTCACCTTCCGATGAAGGTCTTGACCCAACAGGGAGGCCAAATTCTGGTGGAGCACCTTCAAATAATTCTACGCCAAATGCAGGGGCTGGTACTCCAGAACAAGGTGGGACTACTCCGCAGCTGAGCAGTTCAACCCGGAAAAAGATGAAAAACGCTGGCATGGACTCTGCGTCTGGTAATTCTGGATCGAATAATGTTTCTAGGGAGGAATTCGATAGGCTTGTCGAACAGAATCAGCAAATTATAGATTTGCTTGATGATTTAGTGACTCAGGTTAAAAGCCAAAGTAGGAGATAAAACTTTAACTTATTGTATTTCTCTAGAATTTCTTCATTAACCCGAAGAGACTCCAAAATCCTTTGATAAGTAGTGCTGTAGCAATATATTCTTTGTAGGCAGTAAGAAATGGTGGTTGGCCTGTAAAAAGGATAGCAGCTGAAAGAACGTCCGCCATTCCTCCTAAGACATAAACTGGAAATGGGAGTTTTATTGGTTTTATTATTGATCCAATGCCTTTTAACATCAAGATTCCTGCATGAATATAAAGTATATTTAAAGGCATGAATGACTCTGTCATATAAACAAGGATTGCTGATATGATGTCTATAGTTCCAAGAGGGTCTGGTCTAAAAATTTCTGACATGTAATTGACTAGTTCTCAGAGAAATCTTTTATTCCAAAGTGACCACTTGATCTGCTGCATTCTTCAATGCTGTTGAGAATCCTGGTTCCATACCCATTACCACAGTTTCTTTACCGTGTTCCTTAGCTTTCTGAATCACAGGCAGGAAATCAGTATCTCTAGTCACTAACACAATGGTATCTATATCCTCATTGAAAATAGCTTCCATAGCATTGACTGCCATATAAACATCTACATCACTTTCTTTTGCTTTTTCTCCGCCTAAACCAAGATCAGCTTCAAATCCTTGAGATATTATAGCCTCAATCAGTTTATCAGATGCATACTGGTTTAGAAAGACTTTACCTATCTTGATGTTACCAAATTCTCCTGTTTTTTCCCTTAATTCATCTAGATCAAGGTCAAATTCTTTTCTAACTACGTTTGGACCGTCCACAAAGATACCGACATTAGGTTCGTTATTCACTGATTCTCTTATTTTACCTAGTACCATGGTCAAAGGTTGTGGTTAAGCCTTTTTATTTCAACAGCATGACTTAATGAGATTTATGTATTTCTCTTCCATTCTCTGTTGTAGCTTTAATAACTTTTTTTATCGACTTATCCTTAATCTCCGATATCTTCTGAGCAGATTCTACCACATTTAATGGTTCATTTCTTTCTCCTCTGTACAGGTACGGCGAATCTGTCTCTAAAACAATATCTTCAACATTAAGTGCTTTGACTATATCTTCAACTCTGTTCGAGTAGAGAACTTGTGTTGTAACTCCTATCTTCATTCCTTCAGAAGCAGCCTCTTCTGCCAGTTCAGGAGTCCCGTTGAAACAGTGGAGCATTACTTCGGGCAATTCGTATTCTTTCAGTATATTGAAACACTTCCTTTCTGCTTCACGTGAGTGGATTATTATTGGTTTATTCATTTCTTCAGCTAGTTCCAATAGTTCTCTAAAAACTTCTTCTTGATGGTTTCTAGCCTTTTCATCTGTAATATGATGGTGGTCAAGCCCTATTTCACCGATGGCGGGAGGGTTTTCATTTTTTATCTGTTTTTTAATTTCTTTAACTTGGTCAAAACTATCTCTGTATGTTGGATGCAGCCCAAGATTTGGTATTAGAAACTTACTATGGTTATTGTATAGATTTATCACTTCTTTATTGCTTTCTAGGTTTACTCCTGGTACTGCGACGAATTCAAGTTTTTTCTTTGTCTTTTCAATGAGTTTATCTCTATCTTTGTCGAACTGTTCAAACGTGAGATGGCAATGAGCGTCTACAGGCTTCACGGGTGTAGTTCGTATCTTGATTCTTTTTAATTAATGAAGAATGTTGACTTGAGTTACAAGTTTTCTTATATTGTTTAATGTAACAAATTTGATTAGGGGGATTTGCAGAATGCCTGCACTAGTTAAGCAGGTGGGATTCTGCTTGGTGTGTGGTAATAGCATCCACTCAGATGATAACTTTGAACAATCTGAGAGAGGATCTTGCCACTCAAAGTGTCTTGAGAAAGGCTCTGAGCAGAAAAACACCGTAGACTTTATCTAGGCAAAGGTTCCTATTCTCTTTTCTCTTTCTCAAGTCTTGATCCCGTAGCTCCAGATTGTCCCATGTACTTTGAATCCTTCTTATCGCCGTAAGGGTTCTCAGCTTCAGATGTCATTGTCTCGAAGACTACCTGGCAAATCCTGTCTTCCGGGTAAATGGTGATTGGCACATTTCCTAGGTTCTGTATCTCTAAAGTTATCTGCCCCTCGAAGCCAGGATCAACAAACCCTGCAGCGGCGTGTGGTATAAGCCCCAAACGTGCATAACTTGAGCGACCTTCAATCCTTGCAACCAGGTCTGAAGGGACATCAAGTGTTTCTAGAGTGGTTCCTAAAACAAACTCTCCAGGATGTACAACCATTCCTTCTTCTGTATCTGCTGTTTTACTATTCTTTATATCTGAGTACTCGCCCATAGATCTGGTATCTATAGCCTTCACTTTTCTAGTTTCCAGAACACCGAACTCATAACCAAGTCTTAAATCCAGTGAAGAAGGACCTAACTGCAAGTCTTCATCAATTTCCGGCCCCTTGTCAACTCTTACAGCACTTTTTTCCTCAATTATTTCTCTGAGGTCTTTATCTGATAATATAGCCATTTGGAAACTAACTGTCCATTCAATTTTTTATTGGTTCCCGCAAATAATTCAATTGTGAAGAGACTAATATTGATTTTAGGATTAATTGCAATCGTTTTACCCTCTGGAAGCTCTGAAGTATTTTATGATATTGATGCAGGCAGTTCTTCTGTTAAAATGAACGCCACACTTGAACTAGAATGTCAACAATCCGATGATAATTGTCCGGTTAATCGATGGAGCCTTAATTGGGATATACCTGAAGATGCAAAAGTGATATCCATCGAAGATTCTTATGGGGAGATAGAAGACTATACTGTAAGTAACAATCAGGTCTCAATATCGACGAATTCAGGTTCGAGAAGAACTTCTGAAACTGTAAGAATCCAGATGCAGATAGATCGAGAGGCAGAACACATACATCAAGGCTTGTATAAGCGTAGAATTAATCTTGCAGGCTTCAGCGGAGAAAAAACTTCTGGAACAATATCTCATCCGGATTTAATATCTGGGTGGACTGGAAATGGCTTTAATGAAGGCTATCAAGGCTCTAGTATGAATTTCAAAGGAGAAGGATCAACATCAGTAAGAATTAATTATGGAGAAGGAGATGAAACGCAGTATTATGAATTCTTTCGGGGGATGCCAGAAAACCCTTCATTGGCCTATGAAATAAGCGTTGGGATGACAGGGCTTACACAAGATTTTGAAAGATTCCCTGTAGCTTTGATGAATCCTGATAATTATGAGGGTTCTGTGGTTGACTGGAGTGCTGGAGAATATGTTGCGGGAAGCTTTAGGATGCGTGATAATTTGGAAAGTCAATTTTTGCCTGTACTTGCCCACGAGACTGTTCACGGTTTGAATGATAGAGAGTTGAAGTGGGATGAAACAACCAGCACTTGGCTAGATGAAGGTACGTCAAAGTATGTTGAGTCTCTAGTTAGTTTGCATCTAAAAGGTAAGGATAAAACCAGAAACCTGTTTGGGGATGATACTACATATACTGAATACAGGAACGGCACGAGATACAGAGTTACAGCTCCATCTTCTGGTGATCCACAGAGGCTTTGGGATTATTATCGGCAGGATGGAAAATTTATGAAGGACTGGAATCCTCATGATTTTCCGCAGCATAGATCATTTGGTTATGCTTATTCTGAACTTATAATCAGAAATTATGTAGTTAATGAGGGCGGTTCACTAAGAGAGCTCTATGACGAACTGGATCCAAGAACAGAAGTCACTTCAAATCAAGAGAAATGGGAAATTGCTTCAGAGCACCTTGACCTTACTCCTTGTAGGTATGAATCGCGTGAAAGATTCGATAGATGCCTAGAAAGAATAAATAATTATGACTATGAGATATATAGAGCTAATAATGTTAGTAAGAACCAGAGAGATATTGAAGTAAGTCCTTTAGAAATAGAGGAAAGAGAAGAAACATATGATCCTGGAGATTTACTAGATGCTAATAACACTAATGAAGTCGAGGGAGATGGTTCTTCATTAAATAGTCAGAAAATAGTCAGGATTCTGGCGGACTTTTTCGAGGCGCTTCTTGAGACAGTTAAGAGGCTTGCAGGTGGTGTAAATAACTGAAATCAAAGAGTGGCTGAAAATATATTTTAAAGGAGCTGCAATGGGTACCGCTGACGCAGTACCAGGAGTTTCTGGAGGAACAATAGCTCTGATTACAGGCATTTATCAGCGGCTAATAGAGTCTTTAAGCTCTCCAGATATTCAAAAATTCAAACGAGGCTTAGCTTTCACTAAAAACAAGGATTTTGATGGATTAAAAGAACTTATGCAGGAAATGGATGTACATTTTCTAATTGTTTTGGGTGCTGGAGTTGTCTCTGCCATAATTGTAGTACTAAACCTTATGGATGGACTAATTGAATCAAATCCTGTATCGGTTTTTGGATTTTTTACAGGCCTTATACTGATCTCAGCTATTATACTTTACAGAGAAGTAGAACTTCAAACTAAATGGAGTAAGTTATCGGCCTTAATCGGGTTTTGGTTTGCTTTACTGGTAGCAGGAATAGGAGCCAACACTTTAGGTCATACACCTTTGGTGTTGTTTGTTTCAGGTGCTCTTGCAATATCGGCTATGATTTTGCCGGGTATATCAGGATCCCTAATATTGGTTGTGTTAGGCCAGTACGAATATATGTCTAATGTAGTTTCAAGTGCTACAGATGCCGTGCTAAGTATTTTCACTGGAGTAGGTCAAGAAAATCTACTTGAAACAGTATTTCCTGCAGGTATATTTATTTTAGGAGCTATTACAGGGATTTTCAGCATGGTAAGGATAGTTGAAAAATCTCTTGAGAGAAATAGAGAAGCAACTATGGCATTCCTAGTAAGTCTGATGCTTGGAAGCCTGAGAGCTCCTTTAACGAGAGTAGATCAGGCAATTACGTCTCAAGGAACTTCTTGGATGGCTGTGGCTCCGGAATTCTTGCTAGCTGTTGCAGTTGGTGGTGCTCTAATCTATATTTTGGATAGTAAAACTATAACTAAAGAGTTCTAATATTTGGCTTCTCTCTTCTCAGCATTCTTTAGAGATTTTTCTATCCATTTATCTGCTTCTTCAGTAACTGAGCTATCATGTCCGGGATAAAAACTATCTACTTCTAGTTTCGATATTTTCTTGATAGATTCTATCAATTTTTCTCTATCACCTTCCTCAAGATCTGTCCTTCCAAAGCTGCCTTCTGGAAATATCAAATCTCCTGTGAAAAGAATTCCATTTCCGGCGTTATAGAGGCATATGGAATCATCTTTGTGTCCGGGGGTATGTATAACCTCGAAACTATGGCTAGAAATTTCGAAATTCTCTCTGTGTTTTAATTTTTCGGCTTCGTGATTGAGGTTCTCTGGGTTATATGCGTAAATCTTTGGATTATACTTCTCAACTACTCTCTCAAGATTCTCCACATGGTCTCTATGTGAGTGAGTTATTACAACTCTATCTAGGGAGTCTAATTTGCGGATATTTTCCCAACAATCTCCAGTGCCAACGTCAAATAAAGTTTTTTCATTATCTTCCTCAAATAGCCATACATTGCCTGTAAAGTCTTCAGTATTTTCTGCCAAATTTCTAATTTCCATAACTAGTTTCCCTCTAATGCGTCTATTGCAATTGCAGCTGCAATAATAGACTCTCTGCCTTCAACATCTCTTTGAATATCGATTTTGTATTTGTCTCTTAGAAGTGTGAAACTTTGTTTGATTTGACCTATTTCATTTCCTCCAGAGTTGCTTACCTTGTACTTGTGAGGTAAAAGATCAAATACATCCGATATTCCTCTTAAGAGTCCAATAAGTTTTCCACGGCTCTCAATACTTGCTATAAGGTTGCCGTCGCTATCTTCTATTTTCCATTTATGTATAAATATTGAGAATTCTTTTTTAAGCACTGCAATCTTTTTATCTGTCTTAGAATCTATTATTGCGTAGTCTCCGGCGATATCCATAAGGTTCTCTGCTTTTATACTGAAAACTTCTTCACCTTCAGGATTGGTGAAGGGAAACTCTTCTTTCATTTTGAAAAGCTTCTGTTTAGCACTTAGAACCTCCCTATCAGAAGAATCATATACTTTGTATGAGTTCCTAACTGCTCTCTGTTTTACTGTGTACTGATCATCTGATAGGTCTATGTTGCTGATCGATCCGGTCATAGAAAGATGTTCTAAATTTTTGTTTTAAAATATCTACCGGATTCTATATCTCAGTATTGCAGCTACTCCTCCCATATTCAGGAGTCTCTTACCTTCTTCGTGTTCAGTTGATATTATTTCAAGCTCTGAACCCATATTCTCGGCTACTTCTCCAAGGGCATCAACAACATGACTTATTTCTTCCAACTGCATCTCTTCACCACAATTTGGACAAGTCATTTCATCATCAATCTCTGCTTCTTCCTCGAATATCTCTTCTTCGTGCCCATTCTCGCATTTGTAAGTAGCATGGTATACTTCATAGTCTTCTGATACCAGTACAGTTTCAACAGCTCCCATGTCAAGAGCCTTTTTGACAGGTTCTACACCGTACTCAGATTTACCATTTTCTTCTTTCAAATTATCCAAGAACTTGCTTACCAGTGTTTTCTCCTTCACAACTTGAGAGTCTTGTATAGATTCTTCAGCCTTGTTAACTAATTCTTTGAGTGCTCCTTCTCCGGAGTGGCCTAGAGATTCGACAGTCACGATTTCGTCCTGAAGGTCTTGGTGCAGGTAGTCATCATCAACAAGTTTCTCCTTTACAAAGCCTGGCCCTCCCACGATTATACCTAGTAACTTGTCTTCACGAGCCTTATCAAGGAAAGCACTTTTAGCTTTATCCGCTATCTCGCCTAAGAATGATTTAAGCATTTCTTTTCTTAGACGTGCAAATCTTTGTGCTGACTGTCCTCCAGCACGTGTCTTACCAGGTACATTAGACTCAAGAGTGTAGGCAGTCTTTATGCTGTTGCCTTGAAGGTAGCCTATTGCGGCTTCTGACTTGTCAGCCACTATCAAACCGTAGACTCGATCATCCACAATCATGTCTTTCAAAGGCTGTAAGACAAACTCTTTATCACATCTGTAGTGGCGAGATTCAATTGTCTGAGGAGGTACTATCTCCCAAATCTTGATATCAGGTCTTCCTTCAGTATCAGAAACATTTCCAGCAAAGAAAGCCACACCGTTTTCAGGTGTAGTATGTTCCTCTGATACCTTACGCCCTATTTTTCCTAGAGCATCTTGAACATTAGTCCTTGTATGTTTGGATTTAATGTTCTCAGCCTCTGATTGTTCTGAAGTTACGAACTCAGAAATCTTTGTCATGTCATAACCAGCTGGAATGTAAAGAGAAACTAGTTCTGTATTCCTGCCTCTGATATCATCTAACTCGTTTAAGACACGCTTTAACTCATATTTTGACATCTCTCCTGAGTTTCCTTCTTCTTGATTTTCTTCTGTCATAACTTAAATTAAGAGGTAAATTCTTTTAATTTGAGCTAGAACCATCATATGTTTTTGCCAGATATTGACTAAAGTATTTCTTGACATATATTCTCGGCTAATCTGTCTGTAGAAGCAACTATTACATCGTGTGTTAATCCTTCTTTCATGCCGATTTTGTTTTCTCCAATATTTTCTGCGTTCCAGTCAACAACTATTCCATCTGCTTCTCTTACAATGAGACACATTCCAGCGAGTTCCTCAGCAGTATTCTTATCTTTCATTAAGCCATAGCCTCCGGTGATAAATCCGTCACGTACCCCGTCAGCTATCAATGCATAGTGGTGTCCTTGAGAACCAAAGTCATTGCACCAACTTTTCCAAGCATTCTTAGCTATTTCTGGCTTTTTAGATAGCATAGCTTGATCTATCAAGAGTCCCGTATCAATTTCGAGTTTTTCTGCATTACCTGATTCAATTTTAAGGTCGCTACCGTTCATGCCATGTCTTCTAAATGCTCCTGAATCCTGATAAGCGTGGTAATAAACCTCTCTAGTCATTTCAAAGAATCCAGAAGCCACTACGTCTTTAAAAACAGGATCCGGTCCTTCTGCAATTGCAATTATGGGTCCGTAGGGACCTGCATAATCCCTCATATTTGCAGTCCCGTCAATCTCATCAAAGATAACGGTATAATCAGGATTATCTGTTCCA
>Ga0102936_1000140_pt1 | contig 27104 bp, 38 predicted proteins | sample SalPon2_A_H2O_MG_FD_78502 | JGI IMG/M metagenome (GOLD analysis project Ga0102936, IMG submission 78502) | Salt pond water microbial communities from South San Francisco under conditions of wetland restoration - Salt Pond MetaG R2_A_H2O_MG | ecosystem: Environmental > Aquatic > Non-marine Saline...
AATCGATGGAGTTTGCTGTTCACAGAACAGTAGAACAAAAAGTCAAAGAGCGGGAGATGAAGAAGTCGAAGAAGGCTCGTGAGCGTCGTGAAGAGAATGGGTATGATTTCGGTCGTCCCAAGTTCGGGACCGAGTATGATGAATCGGGAGAGTACCTGGTTCCGAACGAGAAGTTCGAGGAAGTAGTGACAGCCCTTCGAATGAGAGATAATGGTGCAACGTATTCTGATATCGTGGATGAGACAGAGAACCTTGGGAAGACGACTTTAAGTAAACTGTTCAACGAACGTCTTGATTTCTATTTACGCTTGTGTGAAGAACACGAGTTTGACGTACCTCAGTTAGAGAATTAGTTTTCGGGATACGCCGAATACCACCCAATATCCGTAACACACTTTTTCACACACTCAATTCAACCAACACAATTCCTTTAATGTTAAACAACAGTAAAATAAATATGGCTTTCGTAGGCTCACGGTGGAAAACAATTCAGATTTACACCAACGAACAAGGAGAAAAGATTGCAATTCAACAAAAGTACGAAGTAAAAACTGCTGTTAAAGGCGGCGGAGCTATGCCAAGAGACGAACACAGAACAATTCGTCTCAACAATTAAATCTAAATACAAGAACCTACCAGAGAACACGGCCACCAAAAGAATTGATACGGAAAAAGAAGATTTCTTGAATACTATTCTCGAAGGCTATGAGCCACGTTATTAGAACTCGTAATCGTCTGGAAGTTCAGAACCACTAAGGTCTGCTTCAACTACAGCCGACGCCAATTCACTAGCCGCATTCTCTTCACCTTTTGCTCCAAGTTCAGCAATCATATCCATCAACTCATCTTCACTGAATTTCTTTGGATTAATCATCATCTCACTATACGTCTCTTGTTGTGTGTTGGTCATTTGGACCATACTAATGTTTAACATCTATTCCCCTAAAGCCGTTTATAAAATTGTTATTAATCAAACAGAATGATATGTTAGAATCAAATCAAACTAAAATAAAAAAAGAGGCAATAGATTTGATTTGAAATTTCAACCACACAACAAGACGACAGACGGGTTATAATAACCCGTATACAATATTTATAGTTACTACCTTAAATAATTTTTGATGAATAAAACACTACTATATTTAGAGTATATTATCAGTCTAACACTCTAAACATCCAAAACTATTTAAGGTTTTGGATATATATTTATAATATAGTAGTTTGTTATGCTTAAACATAAACAAGATTTAGAATTTATAACTCGCATCGCATCTCAATCTGAAGATGTAGTTAAAACTAATAATGACTCATATCTTAACGAATCAGTTTCTACTCTAACTAATAATAGAGCATCGCTTATATTCACTCGGGATGATATAACAGTTAAGATTGCAATCGGAGATGAAGAAGATTTAATTCAAATTGAAACTGAAGATGAAACTGTTATTTGTGAATATGACCCAAGATGGACAGTTTATGCTGAAGATGTTCTTAATGAAGAAGGGTTCAAACAAATCTGATTTTACTTTTACTTAAGATGTAAGCGTAAGTTGTAGAGATATTTTGAGATTGCTGTATGGGGGAAATTTGAACAAAAATTTATTTTTAAGATAGAGGGCTTCTATCGGCGGTTTTATTTTGGCTTCTATTAAAAATGTAACTAAATTAGCTTCTGTATAATAAACTTATTATATTAATATATATCTAAGTAACAGTTAGAGTTAGTTACTTAGAGTAAAGTAACTTCTAATTAATGTCTCTCACCATTACTTATATAGGGTGTGTTTACATACTATCTTAATGTGACAATGATTCAAAATGTTCACTTGAAAACTGGTAAATCGTCAGAAAAGCAGATTAACACCAAAGTTTGGGCTTCTGAGTACTGTAAGCGGAAAGCTCAATTATCGAATGACCGCCAAACTAAGGGAACTGTCTTTTACGAAGTCGTATTGTTTAGTACAGACGAGTTCACAGATGATTATAGCCATATTGAGAAAAATGTTGAAGAGCAAATAGAAAATGAGTGGGGGAGTGAATTTAGAGATACCCTCTACAACTTACGCTTATCCTCGTTAGAAAGTAGTTTGGATGTTATTTTAGAGTTTACTGAGGTAGATGATGCAGATGCAGTCAGAAAACGGGATAATTATACTATTCCTCAGAGTCTAAGTAATGATATGAAAGGAAGACGGTATCTTGGACGGGACTTTGCTAATTGGGTTCTTGAATTCGAATCATCTGTATTTAAAGACCGTACTGATAGAACTCGATGTATGGTAGAACTTTTAGAATGGGAAAGAGATAATGTTGAACCATCCCACGATGTAGCTAGAGATATTGTATATGGTACTGCAGAATATGATGGTATTGATGAATTACATCATATTGTATCTGGAGATGTTGAATTTAATCCTAATAATATTAGTATGGATGACTTGGCTGAATGGGATGATGCTGAGCTGAAAGCTAGAGGATTAGGTCGGGGTCCAGATGCTCTTGAAGACCGTACATATGCATTAGAGTGTGCTATCGAGAATGACGGTCTACACTTGAGTCGGAGCGAGATGAAGCAGAAGGTTATGGAAGCATTAAACATAGATACTCCTCGTCACGCTGATAAATATGTTGAAGAAATTGATGTGGATATAAAAAGTGGTGTTGAAGTTACTGAATTACAATTATCGAAGTTATTGTCTGATGCGTTTGAATCTGTTGTACCGATGATTGATAATGACTCTCGTAAGGGTAATTTCGTAAAGAAAGGAGAATATGGTGCTGCTGGTATACCTCGTAAAGAGTTTGAATCTATTGAAGGACAATATGAAGATTCTGAATCTGCTTGCGAGGCTGTATTGACTCTTAGAGATGTAGAAACTGGTAGTATGGGTATGACTCAGAGTTATCGTAGGAAACTTCGTAAAAAGTTCTTTAAACTAGTAAAAGAAGAACTCGATAGTAGTTAGATTGTTATTTTTATTTTTGTTTGAGTATTATTAATAGTTTTTTATATTTTTATTTTTATACTTCAATTAATCCTTTAAGGTATGTTAAACATTAATCTTAATGTAGTATGTCAACTACACAACAAGTTACACAAGAGTATGAAGAATATGAACGTGTGTATGATGATAGTCGTATAGTTAATGTAACAGACGAAATGTTAGAAGAGGCCCAAGAACAAGAACTGATTCACGAGGGGTCTGATACTTCTCGTTCGACGCAAGAAAAGAATATTCATCGAGCAAGTGGTTATCTTGGTGAAATTGCTTTTTGCAAGCTCTTAGAACAGTCTAATAGTTTAAGTTATGTACATAAAGGAGGTAAGACGGAACCAGATATGGTTGTCTGGAAGAATCTCGGATATAACAGTGTTGCAGTAGATGTGAAGACGAGACTTGCAATTCAAAAATTTAAATCTGATTGTATCGTCAAAGATGATGTTGTTGGTGGTTTACACGACCGTTATGTTCTTTGCCGTATTATCTGGTCTGATGATGTAACAGAAGATGATGATGTGTATAGTGTAAGTGTTGATGATATTGAAGCAATTGAGTTTGGTGGATGGTTCAATGATGATGATGTTGAGATGCACGGCTATGAACCTAATTTCGCAACAATGCACGGTAAACCGAATCAAAACAATCGGAAGAACTTGTTATTAGAAAAAGAATTGGCTCGAAGATTAGAGTACTTTGGATGTGATTTATAGAACAATGAGTGTGACAGAACAACCAGGAGATAAGATTGTTTTTGCTTGGGTGACAGATAATGCTGATATAAATTACAAGCTATGTTATAACGGAGTTGGTTTTTATCTTGTTAGGGATACTCCTCGACTAACGAAAACCGTGAGGAGATACCAATCGTGGGATGAGGCCGTGCAAGTTGTACCAGACAAATTTAAATCTGATGTAGAGTTAGCCAGGCAGCTCTATGTTAACTAAGTATGATTATTTTTTATTTCTGATTTTATTTTTTATTTTGGGATAGATATAAAGGGTTGTATTAACTATGTTAATATGCTATGTCAAAAGCACAACAAAATGACGATATGACTGTCACACTTTGTGATGGTTTTGATGTATCGATTATGCAGTTACCAGTTAAGACAGCTGTAAAAAATATTGAAGATTTAACCTTATCAGAATTAGAACAATGATTGAAGAAAATAAAACTCCTTTGAGTGAACGAGATGGTGTAGAGTTTAGAGAAATTATTAAAATGGGCGGTAGTTATACTATTAATCTTCCAAATGAGATAGTAGTGGATGAAGGTATCATTACTGGTCATTGGGAGCAGTTGAATGATGGCCGTTGGGTTTTCGTTAAGGATTACGGAGATAAAAAACAGTCTCAAAAAGTTTATGATAACAATCGTATTAGTGTTCCAGAATCAGCTAGAGATGGGACTGATGGCTTTTTCGTGTGGGTAGATGATGATACGAGTATGATTACTCTTCAAGAGGCTCTAATCGTCGCTAAAGACGGTGATGAATTATGAGTGTGAAAACATATGTTGCTCAAGAGAAGGGTAAAAATATCGCTGATTGCGAGTATTTCATTAGGAAAGATACGGTCCAGACAATCGTTGAGTCTGGATGGGTCGTCGAGGTCGTTAACTCTTCCGCAGCTGGTGTAGATAGCGTTGAAGATGTTGTTGAACTATACTCTGATGGAAAGCCAAAAGCAATCTTAGTTGACAATGATGTTCTCCGCATCATCATTAACAAGTACAGTTCAGAAGTGTTTGTTAGAGTTGATTCTGAATCAGTTCAATTTGAGAGAAAACAGTTAACCAGGAAGAAGTGTGGTGATTGTGATGATGAGAGGTTAGGTAAGAGATTAACTGACGGATTATGTGTTGGTTGTAGGGCCGAGCGAAAAGATGAGATGATGAGTGATAAAGAATCTTGTAATGATTGTGGAGACTATTTTTGTGTGGAATTTTTAACTGATGGCCTATGTGTTGAGTGTACATCTCAGAAGAAAAAAGATACTATCGTAGAATGTGAACGGTGTGGTGATGAAACGACTCAAAAGAAAATAGAACTCTCTTCAAATGGAGTTTGTGTTGAGTGTGAAAAAGAAATCATTTCAGCTAAGAATTAAGTTGAGTGAAATAGTATTTGTGTTCTCCATCTTCGTGTTTTATATATCCTTCTTCTTCCAAGTCTCTAAAAGCATCTCTTACTGTGAATACTTTTGCGTCTACATATTTTTGTACATCTGATACAGTCCAGATTGATTTTTGTAGTTTGTGAGATTTATTGATAATTCTCATTCTGCATTTTGATATATCTGTGTTAGAGTCTGAGTTTGAGTTTGAATGTGACATAAAATAGTGTAACTATATGATGATTATATAATCCTATAAAATTAAGCGTGTTAGATGTTTTGGCTAGGTTTTTAATTGTTGTGAAACTCAGTTAAAACAGCTTGGTTTACCCGTCTCCCGACATTAAATGTAGGATGGTTATCCCGAGATAGGATAGATTATAAGGGTTTCAGCTATAAGTTTAAAATGGTTTTTCAAATGATTATTGAGAATAAATATAAGGGTAGTTTAGCGTATAGTCTTGTTGTAGATAAAGATGGTAATCTTTTCGCAGTAGTGACTGATTTTATTATGGATGATGAGATGAGTCAGAGCAGAGTTTTTGATATAGATTATGTAGATGAGATAGATGATAGTAATTTATTGAAGAGAGATGATGTATATGATAGTATCAGAAAGCAGAATGGTAAAGAACTTCACAAGAAAGTGATTAGTGAATTAGAAGAACAGAATCTTCATTTAGATATTAGATTAGAATAATGATACAGAATATTGTAGTAGATGATGGTTATGAGAGAAGTATAGTTACGAATAAGTATGGTGAAGAGTTTATTGTCTGTTCATCTGATTTTGATGACATTCCAAGCGAAACTATAGTTGTTAGAAGAGATGATGTTGAGGATGATTATACAAGTGATATATGGGTAAAATCGAATTATTATTCTGAAGTCCCAGCTAATCATAGCGAAATAGTTAGACTAACTTTGAATGGTGAGATAGGATGAACAAGTATTATAGTGTTTTTTTGATTGTGTTAGTACTAACATCTCCAGTAGCATTTATAGATATACCAGAGTATACTGTGTATACTGCGACTGGAGACTCAATGCTTCCCACGCATAGCGAGTGTGGAATCAGTGTTATTAGAGAAGATATACCAGTATCAGAGTTACATCAAAAACAAGATATAGTTTTAGTAGAACATAACGAATCTTTAATGCTACATAGATTTATTGATTATGGATATGGATATGAGTTTAATAAGACAACAGCAGAGAAAAGCTTGGATGATAATAAAAAATATATAAAAACAAAAGGAGATAATAATGCTTTATCTGAATTTACATATGCGAGTGAATATATGGGTTCAGAAGTCATTCATATTGATATACCAAATTTAATCTGTTAGTATTGCCTATCCATTAAATATTTAGAGCTAGAGATTAAAAAAATATATGAGATTTTATATATGGTAATTAGTAAAAACAGATTAGCCTCCGTACTCTTATCAGTTATTATGATAACTAGTATGATATGGGGGGTTTTCGTTTTTTCGAGTGGTAATGCTTCAGCTGCAAATACATCTTGTGATATAAATTTGACTAACGCTCAATTTGTTGATGGTAAAGTAGTTGGAAATCAATCTGGAGAGCTAAAAGTAGTCAACCCATCAGATTGTACTGTTGAATCTACTTATACATATGAGAGAAATATTTATCAAGATGGCAACACTGATTCTTCTGATAAGATAGCAGCTTGGGTTAATTGGGACGATAATATAGTCGTATATAATAGCAAAACTGAATCTGTAAATCTTATTAGAAATCCAGCATCGAGTATATTCGACATTTCAGTTACTAATAATCATATCTATGTTTCAAATGGAGGAGATAAAATAAAGAGATTTGACTTAGATGGTAGTCAAGATGGTAGTTATACTGGTGTAGATTTAAATCATATAACAGCAAATAATAATGGAAAAGTATTAGTGGGTAAAATTAGTGAATCTGATAAAATAGATTGGTCATCTGGTTCAAAAGTAGATAATGTTAGCTTCCAAGCTAGCCGTGCCGAATATGATGATAATGGATATGTTTATTCACAGACCAATAGTGAGTTTATTAGTAAAATAGATACTTCAACTATGAGTAGTATTAATCAATCAATATCCTATGTAGTGCGTGATATTGATTATGATAATGATTATGTATATGTTATGAAGGATACTGGAGAAATTCACAAATATAGTAAAACAGATTTATCTCCAGTGTCTTTTAGTCAAGATACAACATCTTATAGTCCACATTTATTAGATACTAGTTCGAGCGAATCATCATTATTATATACAACTAGTAATGCTTTTTATTTACAAGATGCAAAGTATTCGCAGCCAGTATCTGGTGTTGTGAAGAATCAAAATGGTGCTACAGTATCAAATGCAACAATTCACGCTTATGCTGTTGATTACTCAAATATAAATCCAGAATCTGGACAAACATTAGAACAGAGAGCTGAAGAACTCTTAGAGAAAGCATCTAATCCTACTCCGACAGAGTTTGATGCTTCGTTTGACCCTACAAATGCTGTAAAAGATATGGATGGTGAGCCAACGTATATTGCGGCTCATAATGAAGAAGAGTGGAATAAAGCCGCTTGGACTGTCGGAGAAAATCCTCAGCTAGAACAACCATCAGTAACATTTGATGAAGGTGAGAAAATTGTTCTCAGCGTTTGGGATAGTGGGAAGACTGGTATTGCTCAAGATGAGGTAGATAGCGACCTTCGAGGTGCTACTGTTGGGGGTTCACAGAATATTTCTATTGAATCTATTGGGCCGCAATCTTCATCTATTTCAGATGTAGAAGTAAAAACTAGAGAATATCACAGTCTTGTACTGGGTAAAAATCACTTTGCAGCTGAAGTAGGAGGTTTACCAGATGGTTTCTACAGAGTTCAACACGCTTCTTCAGATGGTAGTACTATTAGTACTGTCATTAAAGTTGGAAATCCAGCAGAAACTTTTGAATCTAATTTGAAAGACCGTGCAAACACGCTTTCGAATCGTTCTGATTATATTCAGCAACTTCAATCGGATAACAAGTTCGTGAAGGTTACAACAACAAGTGATAAAGATGGTCAATGGAGTGCTGATATTCCATCGAGTGCGAAGACTGTTGCTGTAGTTGCTCACGGTGCAAATGGATTATCTCAAGAGTTGTATAATGGGAAGAGTCCTTCAGAAGTTGCTAACATTAGCAAGGAAGACATTCGGAAATCCATAGATGATGCGGCTAAGAATACAGATGCTGAAACAGTATCTGCAACAGCATATATGAGTACTGAACCTACTCGTGCAAGCCCACCAGCATCGAATGTTGAAGTGACTGTTTACGAGTATACTTCTCTTCCAAACTCGAACATTAGTGATGCTCTTAATCGTTCTAAATTCTTAGATGAGTTGTTCAACGAAACTACTTGGAGTCAATTGAGTGCAAGTACTCAACAAGAACTTGCTAATCTTAATGAGTCTGCTCAAAAGCAGTTGATGAACCAGTATGAAGGTGCATTAGATAGTAATCAAAAACTCCAAGATAGAGTTGAAACGCTAAAAGAAGAGTATCGTAATGATACGGGTATGCGGGATGGTTCAGAACTATCTCGTACTGAAACTATCAGTCTTATTGAAGAGGCTGTTTCTGAGAAAGCTCCATCATATGATGTTCCAGAATCTGAGACGAATGTTAACATTGAGATTCCGTCTTCGTGGGAAGATGTTCAGAATCAATCTGGTGATGTAAAAGATGAGATTGAGAATATATCAGAGACTGCTCCCGTCGATGCTACGATTCCAATTCAATCTGGTCTGTTAGAGAGTGGACCGTCTGAGGTTGTTGTTGTAGCGCATCATTCTGATGGGACGATGAATACCCTTAACGAATCTCAATACTCTTTAGAAGACCCAATAACGGGCGGAGATGAAGTGGTTATTAATGACTATCAGATGCCAAGTGATGTTACATCAGTCAATTTTGCTGTGACAGCAATTGGCTCTGAAGGTGTGGCTAAGAGTGAGGTCGAAGCAAATAATCCGCTTGACGCTGTTGGAGAAGTCCCATCAATTAAATCAGTAGACATATCGACAATCTCTCCAACAGTAGGAGAACAAGTCGTATTGACTGCTGAATCTGAAGATAGTTCATACAGAGGTATTAACGATGTTACTGCAGTATCTACAGATGGTAGTGTTATTACTGCAAACGAATCAAATGGAGAATTTAGATTTACTCCAAATAAAAGTGGTAAATACTCTGTAGAACTAAGCGTTGAAAATTCAAAAGGATATAACACTACTGAAACATTCAGAATTGAGGTTTCAAATGGTTCTGTTGATTGGCCGACGAATGTTAGAGTGACTGAAGGACAGACTGGTATTTATGCTGTTGCTGCTGATAATGTTGCTTCGGCAGATTATGAATCATCTTCAGAAGAATCTCGAATTTCGATGAGAGTAGATGATACGAATACTGGTCGAATCCACGTGTACGCAAGTGAAGTCCTTGATGCGAGCGATAAAGATGTTACTGTTAGAGTATTAGATTCTGACGGAAAGCAACTAACGACTCAGCGTACTGTACACGTTTATGTTGGTAACTTAGATGATAATGCTCTATTATACAGAAATGGAAATCCAATTTCGAATAGTACTCGATTTGGTGAGATAGTACAAACTGAAAATGGAACGGCAATTAAGACTTACACAAGTCCAAGTTCCGATGTAAAGATTACTGTTAACAACAATCCAAGTATTATAGATAGAGCGCAGTTTGCCGTAGATGAGTTTATGAGTAGTATCAGTTTCCCATTTTAAAAGGTGATTAATTATGAAAGGTAATAAAATTATTTCGGTTTTGGTTGTATTGTTTCTTGTAGCTTCATCATTTGCTGGAGTTGCAAGTGCAGATAGTGGTATTGATAAAATATCATCAAGTGTTGAGAATGATATTGATTGGAGAGGTAATCTTGATGTTAATGATGATGTAGTTAGATATGGTAATAGTGGCAATCCATCTTTTATCGTTACTGTATCAGATGCTAATAAATCTAATACATTACAATCGTGGGCGAATGAATCTGAAGAGAGAGAAATACGTAGTCAATTAACAGAAAACAAATCTTTGGTTGTTGCTCCATCTAATGATGTTTTGCAAAAAGGATGGTTTACATCATCTGGATTGTGGACTAAATCTTATATTACAAGTGTTGATTACAATTCAAATGTTGGTATTATTGAACCAGTATCTTCAGTAGAAAATGAGAATGTATCTACTTTAACCAAATACGCTACTAATGGAGAGTTTGGTGTTGGTCAATCAAGTAGTGTAAATGAGTCCACAATTGCTGATGTAAGACAGAATGTTGGAGTTAATGATGTATCTGTCACGGGTAACAATACAACCGTAGGAATCATCGATACTGGGCTTACAGAAGATTCTAATTTGTATCAGTCACGGGTAAGTCACGCAAAGAACTTCGTCAATAACACCACTGGAATTAGTAATGTAACTGATGGTAATGGTCACGGAGATTGGGTTGCAAGTGCTATTGCAGCTGACCCAGACCCTAACACAAGTGGTGAGCAATTCGAAGGGATTGCTCCAGATGCTAATTTGACTATCGCTAAAGCGATGGCAAATGATGGTAGTGGTAGTACTGCAGATATCATTCAAGCGGTTGAATGGACTTGTGAGCGGTCGGATGTAGTTAGTATGTCTCTTGGGTCTCCTATGTATTCAGAGTCTATTGCTGACGCTGTGAGAGATTGCGTAGATACTCACAATACTACTGTAGTGATTGCTGTTGGAAACTCTGGCGAAAACCCAGCGACAATGTATGTTGCTTCTCCAGCTGATACTGATTCTGAAGGAATTATTTCTGTTGGTGCTTCAACAAACGAAATTGCAAACAACAGCACTATCGCTACATTCTCACAAGTTGGTCCAGATAGAGGGATTCAATCGACTTCGACTGCTGGTGAGTCTCCAGATGTTGCGGCTCCAGGTATGCAAATCACAGTCAAAACAGCAGATGGTAATTCAACACTATCTGGTACTTCAATGGCGACTCCAATTACTAGCGGAGTAATTGCATTAGGTATGGAACAAGATTCATCATTAAAAGATAATCCAAGTGATGTTCGAGAACGGATTTACGATACATCTGAGAGAATGCCTAATGCAGCTGTGCAAGAAACACAATCTGGATTGATTGATGCAGATAATTTCGTTTCTAATACAAGTGTTGAAAAATCTCAGAATGAAGTAATGAATGAGAAAGCGTTTGCAAGAAATCGATTCTACGAAACATATAGTACTTCAAGAGTAATTAGTACAATTGAATCTATTGGTGATTGGTTCTAAATATGATTAAAAGTAAAAAATTAGTAATTATTGGTGTTGTTTTGTTGGTTGCTGGAGTCTTTTTAGTTGGCGGTGCAGTTGGACAAATAACTTTAGAAGAAGAACATCGTCCAGATTATGTTGATTGTCATTACAACGAATCATTACTTGAAAAACATCAACCAGAGTTAGATTTGAGAGATGTAGATAATCAACCGAGTAGTATGTATGCTCAGTATTGTACATCACAAGAATCAGAGTATGATATAGCTATGTATTGGGCTTATTATCCCGTTCAAGATGGGTATTCAAGCGAAGATAGTCATCGATTAGATAGAGAACCTATTTATGTATTTGTGAACGAATCTGGTGGTGTTGAGAAGGATTCTTATAGCACATATCATTACTTGAAAGGTGTAGATGATAATCCAAATTTGAATGGCACGCACACGAAGAAGTATGTTGTTTCACCACATCATCAGTATGTTTCTCAGAATTTCACATCTGGAACATTTGTTGATTTGAGAGATTTTAGTACTGTCCAAGATGACTGGTATCAGAATGGATGGAAAGCAAACCCAGAAGTAACTTACAATCCTTACGCTATTGAATATCATTCTTCGTGGTGGAATGAAGATACTTCTCTATTAGATTATAGAGCTACAGAATGGTATTGGGATTTAATGTTATGGATTGATAGTATTATTGGAGAAGGGCCGATAACTGATATTAGTTTTTGATTAATTATGAATTACCAAGTATATTTAAATGTTTGTTTTAAATGTAAACCTCCTCCTTTTGCATATGCATAACTACTTTAGCCTTTGAGTATAGTAGTAAAATATAACACCTTTTTTAAGACTGTTTTTGGGGATGAAAATCAAACTAAAAAACAGTCAAACTTTTACAAGTGATTAATATGAATGTAAAAATTGCCTCAATTGGTATGATTGCTCTTGCAGTTGTTGGGCTAGCTCTTACTGGCGGAGCAGCTGCATATGACGAATTCTCTGTAGATAATACTACAGAAGGTATCGACCTCACTCTTGTTGACGAAGAGGGAGAAACAACTACAATGAATTTCTCAGTTAGTTCTCAGTCTGACTATAATGTTAGTATCTCTGACCCAGATGGAGATACTGTAGTCTCTGAAACAGCAGCTCAAACTTCAGATAATGGTAGTTTTGAGTATGCATTTGATGACTCAAATCTTTCCGAAGACGCTAATGGTAATGCAACAGAAGGCGAAACTCTCACTGTAACAGTTAACGATGAAACTGCTGGTACTGTTGCTTACGAGTTCAACGCTTCTGTTTCAGAAATCCACGAAGGAAGACTCTCAATTACTGATTCAGTAGTTAATGATAGTTCTGCCATTTCAACATCAACAGAAGAGCCTTTCTTCGGACTTTACGGAGATACTAAAACTCTCGCATCTTTCGAAGAAGCAGAATCATTTACTGAAGATGAAATGAATCAGAGTGAGCGTTCAATGGTCATTGACCTCGAAGATGAAGAGTTCCAGAACGCATCTGATAGTGCTGTCGCAGATGATGCATCAGATGGAGACCGAGTTAACGCTGTTGTGCTTGTTAACGGAGTTCCAGAACCAGTATATCTTAACTCTGTACCAGAGGGGGATAACAGTAGCACTCACGCTGTGCTTCACTCTGACTCAGACCAAATCGTAGTTACTGATTCTTCTGATGTTGATACTCTCTTTGTAACTTCCACGATTGGAGATGATTACGGTATCCTACAGCAAGTTCAATTCGATTGGCTTGACAATAAGGGCCGATAAGTAGTATAGTTTATCCAAAAAATTTTAGCTTTAAAATCAAATTATGAATAAAAATAAAATTATATCAGCGACTCTTGTTGGTCTTATCTTAGCTGCTGGAAGTGCTTTTGCAGTTGGGGGTGTTGCAGCTCAGACTCAAGATGGTTGCAATCCTCTTGTTGATGATTGTGATGTGGATTGGAGTGCTGTTGCTGATGGTGTATTAGATAGAGTGTTGAATGATGTTGCGAGTGCTAATCCGTTTAGTTCAGATGAGACTAAAAATGCAAGTGTCGTATCTGATAGTGTTGCAAGCGAAGTTAATGATAGTTCTGGTCAATATGTTGATTATTATAACAAGCATATTTCGCAGACAATCGTAGAGAATGATACTCATAGGACTCGATTAGTGTTTATCAACAGTGCTGGTGATGCTTCGACTAAGTTTATTGAAGCAGAATTTAATTCATCAGAGATGGTATCTTTTAATGTTGTTGATTCTGCTACAACCTATGATGATAGTTGTACGATTGAAGGACAAGCGTTTGATGATGCTTCTTCGTTTGTCACAGAGTTTGAAAATCAATATATTACAGAAGATGAAACTCCGTCGAATAAGTTTATGACTAAAAATTATGTACAGTATGAGGATGACTTCAGCTGTAGTTTTAATATTGCAAACAAGTGATTAATTATGCCTATGATAGGAGATACTGGAATTAGTAATGTAACAGATGTAGCGACTCAAGAATTGATGAATGCGGCTGGATATGGAACACCAGAAGAAGGTATGAGAGCAACATTTATCTTAGTTGTTCTCTCTGTTGCAGCTACTTTCTTAACCTTTGGTAGTACTGTTGCGTTGGTGTTCTTATTCGGCATTGCATTTGTTATTCATCTTGTGAGATTTGTAATCCAAATGGTGTAACTATGCGTGTATCAAATATATTAGTTGCGTTGTTGGTTTTGAGTGCGTCTTTAACTGTATTTGCAGTCCCATCATCAGCTGCACCAGAATATACTCAAATAGATTTAGACCACGATTTAGCGACAGATGATGCAGTTAATAACTGGCATAGTCAAGGTAAAGTATCTACTGACTTACTAGTACCTAAAATGTCTGTAACTGTATCAGAATCAAAATCTGGAGTTAATATGAGTAGTACAATAGATTTTAGTCCTACTACCAATTATCTAAAAATAGATTACGAAGAGGATAAACCAAGAGTTGTTAGAATGTATATTCCATCTGAAATAATTGAACCTTATACTAATGATGATTTGAAATCTGTAGTTGGTAATGGTAGTGCTAGTGTTGAACCAGTTGATAATCGTAATTATACATCTGTGATGGTTGAATTGAATGGTAATCAAGATGTTTATATTTTCGAAATAGATACTGTTGCTGGTGCTTCAGCATCATTTAGAGATTCGTGGTTAGATAGATATACAGAGCCGTTTAGTGATGATAAAGATGATAATAAAACAAGTGAATGGCAGTATATTAGCTCGACTGATATATCTGAATCATATGAAATTAATGTAGGAAAAGATGGTGTTAATGATGATGATTATAGGATACAATATTTAAATGAAGATGAAGAATGGGTTACAGTACCTCCATCGGAAACATCTCAAGACCCATATTACATTCGTACACGTACGGGTATTAATGATACAGTATGGATTACATCTGTTAGTAATGATACTCCACAAGTAAGGTATAAAACAGCTATTAGTAGTTCTGAAAGAGCTTCTGATGTTGCAAGTGGTATAGGTGATGTTGTAGACCAAATACTTAAAGACATTCCGTTCTTATAAATAATTATGAGTTTAGATATTAATCTTGGATTTTGGGATGGTGGTGCTTTGATTATTGGCATCATCATTCTGATTTGGGGTTTATTTTATGCCCTAAATATGGGTTTACTGATTGCGGGTAGTTGGGTTATTGCTATAGTATTGGTTACATTAGTTGTTATTATTATACTGAAAAACATTATTAGATACTTAACTTAATTATGATTAGTGCAATATTCATCTTAGTTGTTATTGGTGGTTTAGGAGTGGCATATGTATTGTATATGCTCAATCAAGATAGTGTCGAATCTAACACGCAAAATATAGTGTTACTATATCGTTTGCTTTGGATTCCAGCATTACTATTATTTATGTATTCTGTTTTCCAATATGGCGGTATAGCTGGCTATAGTTTGATGTTCATCACAGCATTTGTTTTTGGTATTTTATTCCTTGTATACCGTCCAGACCAAGATGTGAAACAATTACGAAGACAATCTTAATCTAAGTGATAAATATGAATGTGAATGATTTAATTTCGAAACTTGAAACAGTGCGCTCTCGACCAGATGTATCGCTTGAAACTGATAGAAGAATCAAAGATGCCTTAGAATATATCAGCGAAGATTTGCAATATCTTGATTCAAATAGAGGTTTCGAAGAACACGTTGAAGAGTATCTAAAGGAGACTCAAGGTGGAAATGTGTGTGATTGCCTCAATCCTATGTGTCCTCCAAAACACGGCAATCTACCCGTCCAAATCCGAGATGTAGATGATATAGACAAAGCATTATCTGATTATCGTATGCAACACGGTAATCCAGATTGGATATCATCTTGCCGTGCTGAGTGGAAGTCACGCAAAAAGAGAGTCAAGAATGTATTAGAAGAATCAATCCTTGCAGCTAAACACGATGACATTTCTAATTTAGATGAAGTGATTGACGATGAATGAAGATAGTATTTCATACGGAGAAAATGCAGTCCGTAAAAGACAATCTCAAGAAAGATATGAGTGGAAACAAGATGTTAGAGATGCTGTTGCAGCTTGTAATATTGAGATAGAACGAAATCATAGCGATAACTATATTCATCTGATTAATATTTTAAGAGATTATTTGTATCCACTGGTTGTTGAAAGTCAATATACTGATTCAGTTGAAGAATATCATCTTGAGTTAGAAGATGATGATGAGTATGAATGGGATTGGATGGCTTTACATACTTTTTCTGAACATCACGAAGAATATTTGAAGGTGTTGAAGACAGAGTATGAAGTGAGTCAAACTTCAAAATTATTATTGAAAAAAGATGGTGCTTTACCAGCATCCGAAGCAGCTAAAGATATACCAGAACGAGCATTTAGAGCGATTGAAAGTATTGCAGAATATGAAGGTATTGTGAAAGATGATATGCGTAATCGAGCAGATGTATTTGGTTGGAATCAAAAAATTGGAGTACATAGACAATCATATGATATGGAGATTGGAGACCCAGTAAAAGCCAAGACGCACGAATCTGGTGAACTGAAGACTCTTAATTTTGGTATGACTGGTAGTGGGAAATCACTTGCACGCAAGACTAGTCTTGAAGATGATTTTTCTCACGGTATTAAAATTATAGATATTGCTGACCTTGACAAATTTGAGAATGCTACTTATGATATACCACAATCAGATGAGTATTTGAGAGAATTAAGAGAAGAATACGGTCTTGGTGCTGACTTCAAAGAAGATGAGAATGTAAAAATTCCCGAGCTTGAAGTATTGCATCCGTTGATACAACATACTGACGAAGATTGGGTTGAGATTACAGTTGATGAAGATGATGAAAGTGTCTTAGAGTGGTTTACTATTCCAGCTTCGACTATATCTCGAAGTATTTTCGATTCATTCTTTGAGCAGTATTTGAGTGACCAAAATCACAAAGATTTTATGACAGTTTATGATTCTGTGTCAAGTGATATGGATGATTGGACTTTATCTGATTTAGCTGAAGAAGTTAGAGGCCGTGATATAGATGAGAATGCTAAAAGTAGAATTATTAACGCACTTGATGCCCTCAACAAAGAAGGATTTATTCGGGATAAAGAATGTCCACACGCACTTGATACAGAAGATATCTATAATGCTACGCAAACTGTTACATCTTTTTCTCAAGCATTCTTAAAACAAGAAGCATCTCGATTGTTCCTGGTGGCTTATCTTTTAGACCGTATATACAGAGAACGAAGATTAGGTGCATATCCTAGAGCAACAATAGCTATTGGTGAAATTGCCGACCTTGCACCACACAACCGCAAAACCTCTGATGATTCTCTTGCAGAAGCAATGCAGAAAGGACCTATTCGTTCTCGATTAGCGAAGTTTATGCAGAAAGGAAGACATTATAACGGACAAATTCACGCTGACACGCAGAAAGCAAATCATCTAAACCGTAATATCAAAGAAGAATTTAATAGATATGTAGTATTCACAAGCGGAACATCGAAACTAAAAGACTTGTTTGACTATATTGAAGGAATTGATAGAGACAGTTACAAATCTTGTGCTAAGACATTAAATATGGAGACTGGTGTAGCTGCTATAGTAGGATTATCTGAACCAACAGTCAACAAAAGAGAAATTGATTATATCTCTCCAGTATATTTCATTCCACCAGCACACCACCACATCGACACAGAAGACCACGATAACGGTTGGTTGTGTAGAGCTGATTTACTTGAAGAAGAAATAGTTACACCAGATGTTGATGGAGAACTCCCAAAGAAGTATGAAATCAATACAAGTGAAACAGAACCAGATGAATATGATGAACAGAATCCTATGGCATTCTTCGTTCAAGAATGTCTCAAAGAAACAGATAAACCAGATTCATATATCCAAACAGATGATGTAAGAAAAATATATGCGTCTTTCGCAGATAAGAATGATTTACCACCACTTCACGAAGATAAGAGTTCATTCGGAACCAAGATAAAGCAGTATATCGAAGTAGAAAGAGGTGAAAGGTCTGTTGGATATGTATATCAACCATTACAACTGACAGAGAAAGGCAAATCATTACTTGAATAATATTTTTAAATAATCTCTAAGGAAATCTGAAGGGTGAGTTTGTTGTGTCACTCTTGGGTTTCGTGTGTTCGATGAAATTTGAATACTAGATATATCATTCCGCACTCGTTCGTGTTGGTCGGGCGGGCGTGTATTACTAGATAACTCTTACCTCTGCTCAAAGGTGGCGATGGTGGAGATGATATAGAGCCGTATGGTGATTTACTAGGGTGATGAAGGTGGAGATGAGGTGGCGGTACATCTCCCCCTTAGAATCAGATTCCAAGACGATACACAATCTTATCGATGAATCCTTCATTAATCTGTGATTCATCCACTAAAACATACTTATCTCGGACTTTACGCACCTTTCTCTGGTGTTGTAGAGATTGGATTACTGATTCGAAAACAGAAGGAGCAATAGACTCTTTTAACTCATTCACTTCGTTCTGTTCAGCAATCAAATTCTTCTGTCTCATCAAGTGATACAAGATTGCTTCTTCGGCCTCATTCTGCATTGCTTTTCGAGACCGTTCATATGATGGAATACCATTATCAAATGCTCTATCGTAATGATATTCTGAAATAGTCATTTGATAAGATGAATCTTGATAGTATGATTCAATAGCTTTCTCCGCATCTTCGACTAGTGAATCAATATCATCTACTGAACCCATTAGTTTCTTTTCGCTGTTGAGTTCTATGATTGGATAATTTCTACCAGCTGCATCAGTTACCCAATATCCATCTACTGTTACGACTCGACGACTAGACGGAGAATTGAACATAGATACTCTCCGTTTAGTTTTCCGTCCGATTATGATTGTGTATCTACCCACAACACCAGCGAAGATGGCTATTGGAGCCGCAATTAAGACTCTATTATCAGTACCAGCTAATACTTGGAGTAAACTAAGATATAATGCACCCATAAAGATAAGCGGGATTGCACTTGTAATGAATTTAGTTTTGAGACTATAATATTGAATTGCTTTAACAAGTGCAAGTTTTGCATCTTCTAGAGATAAGATGATATTATATATGAAAACTCCAAACAGTATTGTTGCAACCAATCCAACACTAACTTGGAATATTGTTGACTCAGATAAGAATACATTATAATATTCTGTAATTCTACCAGATGAAATTACTTTTACAAGATATATAATAATAAGTGGAACTAATACAACTGAAGTTACTCTTGCAACCCAATTTAAAGCGATATATACAGCAATAAATGTAGGGTTTCCGTCGAAATCAGAGTCTTTAGTCTTATTTATAAGCACAAATCTAGATTGTATTGCAGTATAACATCCAACACTAAACCAAATCAAGATGAATGTTGCTGTTTGTACTGTTGCTATCACACTTGCAAGATTTGTTACTTCGGATAATAGTTGATATGATACTACTGCAAAGAACCAACTACCAACTACTCCCATAACCAAATATCCTAAAACATAAATTCTAGACGTTTTATATTCACTAATATTATATGGAACATCTTCAGAATTAATTTGTTGTAAGATTATAACTACAATACCAATAAGAATTGATAGTATACCAACTAAGATATAATTCTCATATAGTAATGTGCTAAGTAATACAAATCCAGTAAAAACTAATTCCCAAACTGATTTGAATATTGGAGAATTAAGGGAAAAAGATAATATTTTATCTAAATTAATAGAAATTTCTGGAGATGTTGATAATGATTTTCTAGCAGTTTCAGCAGATGTGACTAAGACAGTTCCAAGAATAATATAAATTCCACCTTCAGCAATCAATCTTTTTGGTATACTGTGTATGGACTTTGGCATTCTAATAGAACCAATAACATTAGTTAAAGCACTACGGAATGTATTTACAGTCTCATCATCTCTATCATCAAATAGACCTCGTAGACGACTCTCTACATCTTCGTGTTTGAAGATTTGCGTATATGATTTATCTGATTCATCTTGGGATTCTTTCAGAGCTTGACTGTGTTTACTATGATGTTCTTCTTTCCCAGCTTTTTCTAATTCCGTAAAGATACGATACGATACGAAGATAAAGACAACAACTAAAACCCAAGCTAATTGTTGTTGCCATTGTTCAGCTAACTGTACACCACCGATTTGTAATAATATATTAGTCATCATCATATCCAAAGTTACCACGTTGGGTTTGTTCTATCAAGTCATTTCCATACTGTACACTGTCATACCGCTTCGCAACTGCCATCCAATGCTCATAATGTAGTCGAGCGTGGTCGCTGTCATACTTCTCAGCACCTTTCACAATACCCATCATACGCTCGATGAACGCTCTAGGTGGACTGATTTGACCTCTTTCATCCGTATAATTATGCTTGTGAACTGCTTCCAACAATTGGGTCATCCAATTAGCAAACTGCTCTCTGTCATATCCTTCAGCCCATATATCCATCTCATCAATAAGCGTATCAATATCAATAGATAATGTACCTTGAGAAGCAGAACCAGTTAGATTGTAATTTTCAACTGCTTCATCTCCAACAAGATTTGCAATATCTTCTTCATCAAGTTCTGAAATAGAAATTACATCACCATCATATTCTAGTTCTTTAACTACTTTGCTCTTATCTGCTGTAACAGCATATCCATTATCTGCCATATCTGCTAGTCTATCTGCATAAATCTGAGCGTGATTAATTATCTGAAGATAACTTGACCAAGCATCATACAAATTCTCAGCATCAAGAGCTTCACCAACATATTCAGCTACATTATCATTCGCAAATACATCAGTCAAAGGAATCAATTGCATCACTTTACGATGATTCTGTTTAACCTCTGCTTCACGAAGTTCTTTGAGATTCTGTTGAGCATCATCCCGAGCTGCTCTCACATTTGCATACTTGATACGACCCCAATTGAAAGCGGACAATACCAAGAAGATAGTTATTAGAGCAAGTAATCCACCTGGTGTTTTCCATAGGATTATCCAAGTAGCGAAGTATCCACCAGTTAGGTAATTCAGTGGATTAGATGCAAACACAAGTGCTGCAATAGCAAGTTCATTTCCTTCCTCGACGCTAAACCTAGTATTTGATTCGACTCTATTCTTCCAAGAGTCCCATTTATCTGATTTATTCCGCAATTCACTAAGACTGCCAGCAGTATTATATTCCCAATTTGGTTTATCAACATATACTGTAGTCTCATATCTGGTTACACTACCGTTCTTTTCTACATCCCAATACAAGTTATATGTAGCTTTTACATCTGTTGAGAACACATATCTATCATTAAGTTTATCGTATTCAATACTACCATTATCACCATTTACTCCAAAATCTACAACATTAGAGTGATTCCAAGATGAAGAATATAAATATACTCTTGGCCCGCTAGCTTCGTAAACTCCTTCTTCTGGATTTTTTACTGAATCAGAAATGTAATGCTCTTGTTTCACATATACATCTGCTAGTTTATTACCAGTAGATTCATCTGTATTTGAACTATTATTTTGAGTTTTATTTACTGTTGTAGATTCAGTTGTGTTAGTTGTATTAGTTGTATTTGTTTGATTCGCAGTATCATTTACTGGAGTCTGTTCTTGAGCTGCTACTCCACCAACAAATACTGTTGAGAGAAGCAATACCGCTGTTAATATATATACTATTTTATTCATCATCTTTATCACCGTCTTCTAGACTTCCATATTCGGGAGTTACTTGCATAGGCTGTACTTGCTGACCACCAGAGACTTTCAAAATCTCTCTATATTCTTTCGATTTTTCTTTCTTAATCCGCTCTTCCCGTTTTCTTCTCGCTTCTTGAGCTTCGTCTCTCTGAGTTTTGAGAGTTCTAACATCCTCAGCAAGAGATTTGATTGTGTTTTGAGCATTCCGATGTTGCTCTTTCAATCGATTATACTCATCTTCGTCAACCGTATCTGGTCGAGTAAGAGTGAAATCCCGAGTAGATGATTTAGGGTCTACTTCAATCTCCGTTCCACGAGTCACAACTACTTTTCCAAGAAAAGTATCAACAATCGTACTTGTGTGAGCTTTTTTAAGTTGAAAAATAACATTATCATCAGACCTATCTGATTTATTCTGCATTTTAGATAGCTTGTTAGATATATCTTTTAATTCCAATTTATTAGAAATATATCCAAGAAAACTATGACCTCTGTATACATTATATAATAACTTTCCACTCGTTGTTATTTTAGTACCAGATAAAAGAAATCCCCCACTTGGAGTTTGAGCTACGATAATGGTTCTGTTAGAAAACCAAGTAAGCATTGAACGACGGCCAATAAGATAAATAGTAACTATACTAATTACGACAACAATTGGAATCCAAACTATAGGATTCGTAGGATTTGGTAAAAACTTGAATACTACTCTACCAATATAAATCCAAAATGGAATAGAAATGAACAACAACGGCCAAATCAATCTCTTGTTATCAAACAATTGTTCTCGAAGACTACGATTGCCATCATCACCCCACTCTGAATAATCATATGGGCCTAAGAATTGTATTGACTGTGAATCTAATTCGTACTCTGCTGTACTACCAGCTGTAGGACTTGTATCGTATTGCTGTTTTTCTAAGCGTTCTCGCTCTCTAATCTCTTCTTCTGATAATGAATCAGAACCACCAACTAGAGGGATTTTATCTCTAAGACCCATCTTCATCACCAGCATCTACACTATCTTCATTTGGAAGAAACGCATCCAGAACATTTCTGACTGCTTCACTATTTGACAAACTATGCTCTTCTGCATACGCAGAAATCCTATCTCTCAAATCTTGAGAGCATCTCAACCCCAAGAAATTATCTTTATCTTGACTCATACTTACTTACAAAAATAAAAAATTAATCAAAAACTATACAACAAAACTAACAACAATTAACTAACATACGATAAGACTCCAACTCTCCTATCAACAATAGTCATATCACATTTTGTACAAATAACAAAATCACCATCTTCTGCCTCATACAAATCTTCATCATAATGATGACAATCATCTGATTCTAATTTTTCTAACTCATATGTATCATTTAAAATCTGTTCTTGTTGTTCTTCTTCGAAATCACCATAAGAAACACTCATAACTTAATTTATACTATATGTTTAACATCCTTTTAGTCTTTCCCATAACCGTTTACAATAAAGGTAAAAATTAACTAAAATACCAATATAAATAATAACAATAAAGATTGGAATACCAATTATATACTCATACCATTTCAAATCTCGTCTTGGCCTACGACTCATAATAAATCACTTATAATAATAGTAGTAATAACATTGAAAACCAACTACCAAACAATAATGACAGTCCAACAGCAGCTCTGATAGGACTATATTTAACACCTCGATTAACCCTCATCTTCATCACCAGCGACTACGCTATCTTTATCAAGTCTTGATTCATCATATGGTTCTGTAATATAATACTCATCACCATCTATGATGACTGAACCATATGATTGTTCTTTCAATTCTTTTGGTAAATTAGTGTGAATACTAGATGAAGTAACTCCAAGTTGTAGAGCAATCTGGTCTTTAACTACTTTACTAACCAAATAACTCTTAAGACGGTCTACGGTATTTTCAAAATCTTTATCTGGATGGCCAAAACATTCCCATTTATTTTTAAGTTCTTCATCTGTAATATCTCTTCTAATATGAGATTCTACTGCTTTTCTAAACGCTTCTTCGTCGTAAGTATTAGATGGTTTGTGTTCTATTACTTCAGCAGATATGTTAATTTCTAATCTTCTTCCGCATTCTTCACACACAATTTCGATTTCTCCTACATCAAGACCTCCGAGATAGTGAAAATAATTGCCACAAACACAATGACCACGCATCCCATCAACAGCTTCAAATCTCTCAGATAAGTCAACATTTTCTTCATTATCCGTCATCATTATCACCAGCGACTACGCTCTCTTCTGAAGATACAAATTCAACATTTTCTTCATCATAATACATTTCAAAACCGCATTGTTCACAATACCAACTAGTTCGCTCTGCATTAACAGCAAACGCTTGTTCTGCCACACATTCTGGGCAGACAGTTTTACAACTACCCGATGATGGGAATACAATATCAAGAACCCAATTGTCAGATATATCAAGGTCGAACATAGGACTACACTGCAGAGTTTCGCTAATGCGCTCTTCACCAGTTAAATCATTAGGAGGAGAATTGTTCAAATTTTCAGTTGTAACATCATAGAGTGTTTGTAAATGAACGACCTCATCTAACGCTTCAAGTTGTTTTTCAGACAAACCATATTTATTAGAAAGTTTGTCTCTGTAGCGTTGGTTCCAATCAAAACTCATTCTTGCTCACCAGCGCCTACGCTATCTTCTTTATTTTCTTGTTCAAAGTCGTAATTCTCATCTTTCCATTTTTCAGAACGAGCGGCAATCGAATCAACATTAGTCCGATACTTCATCTCAGTTCTTTCAATACTTTCTTCTACGATTTCTTTGAGAGATGGTTCAAAACCAAATTCTTGTTTTAACTCTTCTTGAATTTTCTGCAACTTTTTATAGTGTTCTTTGTCAATAGTTACTGTAGGATATTTTCTAACCATACAATATATACTTTATATTACAATACTTAAAGTGTTCTGGTAATTAAAAATAAAATAGTAATGTAGTGTATTGTAGCTATTCTGAATCAACAACACGAGATAAAATATTATTTAGAAACTTAGACTCATAGGGGAAAGATAAGTGGGTTAATAAAACAAAGAAACTAATTAAAATGAGCGGAATAATTATTGACGCAAAGGAGAAATAAAATCCAAATGTAGACCAATAAGGTTTTGTAAATAAACTATATAATGCATATAATCCTTCTACAAAATACCCAATACTTAATTTGATTGATAGTATTGTAATTAAGAAAAAAATTATAGAGAGAATCAATCTTACAGTATCAAGTACTTCATTCTTTTTACCAACCATAGATATTATAAGATATTTTTGAACATTGATTAGCGAATTCTTCATTTTTACTTGTCTGAATATCTGGATTGTTAAAAGTATAAATTCTCAGAGTATCATTCTTATGTTGAAGTGTATCTGTATTCCACTCTGCTGTTAACACTTGTGTCTCATTCTCATCTGATTTAGAACATTCAATCAACTGGATTCTCTCAGCAAATTTACCTTCTGAAGTGTTAGAGCTGGCTACTGAAGATACAAGTACTCTCTCAAGTTCTTGATTTCGTTCTTCTAATATTTCATTCTCTCTTTCAAGGTTACTATTTTCGTGTTCTAACTCATCATTTTCATACTCTATTTCAGAAATTCTATCTTTCATATCTGAAATTTGATTTAACTTTTCATTATCCTCTAATACTTCGTTTTGGTATTCTTGTTTTTCCATATAAATAGATATAGTGAATAAACCATTAGAGATGAGAGCTACTACTAATAATCCGATTAGTATATTCTTAGGATTCATCTTCATCACCAGCGCCTACGCTAAATGAATTTAATTCTTCATCCATAGGATGTGTATTCTTATAATCTAAATCAAAATCATACTCTTGAACATAGAATTTAGTTAATCTTTTAATTGCAAGTTCTGTGAGTTCTTTTTTAGATGGTTTGAAACCAAGCATTTCAAAAAGTTCATCTTGCAACTGTTCAAGTTTTTCATCATTCGATTCATCTACTGTTATGGAAGCATATTCTACCATACATTATTTACTTTATATTACAATACTTAAAGTGTTCTGGTGATTGAAATGAACCCAAAGAATAGAACGAGAATGTGGTGTGTTGAAAGAGTGTTTTGAGGTTTCGGATGTGGGTCAATTAGCAACACCACCAAAAAGGCTTAAAGGTAGTACTACACATAGTACTAATAGGATAATGCCGAAAACATCCATAAATTCGACAACTTCAGAGGTCGAGAACGAAGACGGAACAGTCAGAGAAACAACCCAGTACCGAACAACAGTTCCAAAAGATATTGCGGAAGCGATGGACCTTGATGATGCAACTGTTGAATGGACAATCAAGTCAGCAAATTCAGTTCAAATGAGTGTAGTCGCTCGGGGTGATAATGAATGAGAAAATAGAGAAAATCCTATCTAATCTCAAAGACGGATTGAAAGTTATATTTGATGATGATGTTGGTATCTACCACATCCAAGAATTTAGAAAAGATTCTACTATGGACGATAAAGAATGGCGATTGACAGATTCAGATTATATCATTCGTCTTGACGGAGAAATGCTGAAAATAAACACACTTGGTGAGATGACTAACCCATATTGTGTTCCTAAATATGAAATTGAAGGTATGGCTAATAAAAATATTTTCAAAGAATATGAAGAAGATGAGAGTGTAGATGCTCAGAGCGATTATGAGTGAAGAAAATATAAAATGGAGTGAAACAGAAGAATATAGATTAGTACAATATGTAATGTGGGCTGTTCTAACATCATTAGCAGAAATATATATCCAATCCGTAGAAGCAAAGCTACTGTTTTTTATAGCAATACTTCTTTGGTTTGCACTAAACTTAATACCAACAAAGTATGTCTAAAGCAATTGTTTTCATTCGGCAGTCGTATAGTACGGATTCTGATTCGGCATCACTTGAAATGCAGAGAGAAGAAGTACCAGCCTTGGCCGACGACCTCGACGTTGACCACTACGATACAGTAGACCTCGGGCGACACACGGGCTTCAGCATCCACACGAAGGACGAAGATGAGGAACGCATCGACAGTAACGAAGAAGTCCTTGAAGCCGTCTCACGCATCCGTGACGGCGAGTATGATTACATTCTCGCTTACGATGATACTCGAATTTCTCGTGACGAGTACTTCTGGGAAGTGAAGCGAGCTGCGGAGTATGGAGATGCGGAGTTTGAGTTCGTGGAAGACGTGCCAGACTTGCAATCGATGGAGTTTGCAAGTCTGGCACGTCTTCCACGAACTCAAACTCCGCATCTCCATACTCCGCAGCTCGCTTCACTTCCCAGAAGTACTCG
>Ga0102936_1000142_pt1 | contig 26919 bp, 26 predicted proteins | sample SalPon2_A_H2O_MG_FD_78502 | JGI IMG/M metagenome (GOLD analysis project Ga0102936, IMG submission 78502) | Salt pond water microbial communities from South San Francisco under conditions of wetland restoration - Salt Pond MetaG R2_A_H2O_MG | ecosystem: Environmental > Aquatic > Non-marine Saline...
CGCGCACTCATCGCGCTCGTCCCCCACTCGTACCGGGACGTGGTCCGGGCGCTGAGTCGCCGGACCCGCGCTACCCTCTTCGGTATCTACGTGCTTCAGGCGGCGACGGCGGCGGGCACCTTCGCCGTCGCCCTCGTGCTCTTTTTCCTCCTCGGCTACCCCTACTTCCTCACGCTGGCGGTCGTCTCCGCCATCCTCCAGTTCCTCCCGGTCGTCGGCCCGTCGGTCCTGATCGGCCTGCTCGCCGTTGCTCACCTGATCGTCGGTGATCCGGCCCGCGCCGCCCTCGTGTTCGTCCTCGGAGGCCTTCTGGTGGCGTGGCTCCCGGACGTGGTGATCCGGCCGCGACTCGCCCGCGGGACGGCCGACCTCCCCGGGAGCCTCTACTTCGTCGGCTTCGTCGGCGGCCTCCTGACGCTCGGCCCCGTCGGCGTCATCGCCGGCCCACTCGCCGTCGCCCTCGTCGTCGAGATGGCGGAACTCCTCACCGACGAACTCAACCACGTTCCCGTCTCGGAGGATTGATCGGTCGGCGTCGGCTCAGCCGTTGCCGTCCGTTTCCGACACTATCGGCCCACCCCGCTCCTTCCACTCCGTGAGGCTCCCCTCGTAGAAGTCGACGTGCTCGTACCCGAGATGCCGCAACGCGACGTACGTGTGGCTGATCCGGCGGGCGGTGTTGCAGTAGAGGACGATCCGACGGTCGGGCGTCACGCCTCGCTCGGCCAGAAGCGATTCGAGTTCGGCGTCGGGTTTCAGGCCCCGCGTCTCGGAATCGACGAGGTCCCGCCAGTCGAGTTGGACGGCGCCGGGGAGGTGGCCCTCCTCGTACTCCCAGGCTTCCCGGGTGTCGACGACGACGGCGTCGGTGTCGAGTGCCGCCCGCACCGTCTCGAAATCCACCAGCGGCGACGACGCCGGCTCCCGAACCTCGTAGGTCGCGGGATCGACCGACTGCGCCTCGGTCGTCGTCTCCTGGCTCCGACTCCACGCGCTGAAGTCGCCGTTCAGGAGGTGCACGGTCTCGTGCCCGTACAGGAGCGCGGTGACCAGAAAGCGCGCGGCGAACACCCCGTGTTCGTCGTCGTACGCGACGATTCGGTCGTCGGCAGCGATGCCGGCTTCCTCCATCAGCCCCGTCCACCGCTCCGCGCCGGGTAACATCCCCTCGTCGCCCGCGTCGCTACGGAACCGGTCGAACGGCACGCTGACGGCGCCGGGGACGTGTCCGATGCCGTCGAACTCCCACGCGTCGCGCACGTCGACCACGCGAACCTCGTCCAGATGGTCCGCGAGCCAGTCGACCGACACGACGATGTCCTCGGTCATAGACGTCCGTACAGGGGCGTCGGATTTAGTGACGGCGCTTTCGCCGCCGTCGCACGTACCGGGAGTATTTGCTGGTTCTATCCCGTCGATCGGCGCCCACGCTTCGCCAATCGTCGCCCACGACCGTTCGACCGTCCGAAAGGTGGCAATATTTTCCCCTTCAGCCGAGGAATGGCCGTGTCTGCCCGTTGTGTGAGGGTTATAGGGGCGGGTGGCGTATGGATGAACGCCATGTCAGACTCAGCGTACGCGAAGGACGTTCTCGTCTCGGCGGACTGGGTGGAGAACCACCTCGACGACTTCCAGAGCGACGACCCGGACTATCGACTCGTGGAAGTCGACGTCGACACCGAGGCCTACGACGAGGGCCACGCCCCCGGCGCCATCGCCTTCAACTGGGAGACCCAGCTTCAGGACCAGACCACGCGCGACATCCTCACGAAGGAGGACTTCGAGGCGCTGCTGGGCGGTCACGGCATCTCCGAGGACTCCACCGTCGTTCTGTACGGTGACAACTCCAACTGGTTCGCCGCCTACACCTACTGGCAGTTCAAATACTACGGTCACGACGACGTGCGCCTGATGGACGGTGGGCGCGACTACTGGCTGGAGAACGACTACCCGCTCACCGACGAGGCGCCGGAGTTCCCGGCCGTCGACTACGACGCGGCCGGCCCCCGCGAGAGCATCCGCGCGTACCGCGACGACGTGGAGAACGCCATCGACCGCGGCCTCCCGTTGGTCGACGTACGCTCGCCCGAGGAGTTCTCCGGCGAGATTCTCGCGCCCCCGGGACTGCAGGAGACTGCCCAGCGCGGCGGCCACATCCCCGGCGCGAAGAACATCTCGTGGGCCGCGGTGACCAACGACGACGGCACCTTCAAGACCCGTGAGGAGATCGAAGAGCTCTACGCCGAGGAAGGCATCGACGGCGAGGGAACGACCGTCGCCTACTGCCAGATCGGCGAGCGCTCCTCCGTCGCGTGGTTCGCGCTCCACGAACTCCTCGGCTACGAGGACACGATCAACTACGACGGCTCCTGGACCGAGTGGGGCAACCTCGTCGGCGTCCCCATCGAGAAGGGCAACTAACGGCCGCTTCCCTCACGACTACCGGCCCTCCCCGTCGTCGCGACGCCCGCTTACTTCCGATCGATTCGACGCGTGGGCCACGGGCCCGTCCGTCGGCTCGGCCGCTGGCGATGCATACAAACGAGGGGCCGTCGTATCGCCGGGTATGGACGGCACGACGCTCGTCGACACGCTAACCGACGACCTGGAGACCCAACTCTCGCGACTCGGCTCCTCGAAGTGGCTCTACGCGCTGACCGACGGCGACATGACCGGCGAGGCGGTCCGCGCCGCCGCGGCCGCCGACGCCGCGGCGGCCGCCGAGACGTTCGCGTCGTGGGACGCCGACCCCTTCGACGCCCTCGCTACCTCGGCGGCCGACCGGCGCGACGCCGTCGACGCCGACGCCACACCCGCCGACCGCCACGCGGACGACGCCCTCGCGGCCCTCGATGACCCCGTCGCCCGCCTCGGCGGCGCCCTCGGCTACTGCCTCGTCCTCGACCGGACGGTCGGGCAGATGGTCGGCTTCTTCGTCGGCGACGCCGATCCCTCGACGGCCGACCGGTTCCGTGACCTCCGGGACGCCGTCGCCGACGACCGGGACCGGGTCGTCGACGCCCTCGACGACGCGTGTACGACCGACGACGACTGGGAGCGCGCCGCCGCCGCCGCGACGACCGTCGTCGAGGCGGCGTACGACGACTACGTGGAGACGCTCGAATCGATGGGTGTCAAGCCGAAAAACGTCTGTTAGGGACGCAACTTCCACCCGAAGCGAAGGGGTTTCGAGACTCGTTCACACACCGTCGAGCGTCTCGCGGTAAGCGGTGATGGCGTCCATCGCATCCTCGACGTGTTCGCTCACCTCGTCCCCCGCCGCTGCTTTGATCTCCCGAAGCGCGTTCTCGTGACGGGCGAGACGGCCGTGGTCCGTGCCCGTTTCGGCCAGATTCGCGAACTGGTCGGCCTGCCGTTCGAGTCGTTCGCGCTCCTTGCTGTTGGCCGCCGCGACCGCGGCGGCGGCGTACAGTTCCTCGCTCGCTCGCTCGAGTTTGTCGTGTGCCATGGCCCGCGCTACGGCGCCCAAGTGGAAGGTGTTTCGGACGACCCGTCCCTCGGAGCGTAGGGCCCGGCGTCACCGACGCGGGTGAGACACCGACCGCGGCCGCGGGCTACCCCAGCGAGAGCGCGGCCAACAGTCCGACGAGTCCACCGACGACGGCCGTCACGAGGAGGAAGACGCCGGCCTCCCCGAGGCCGCCGCCCCGGGGGAGGAACGCCAACGCCACCGCGCCGCCGGCGAGGAGGGCGGCGAGTATCCCGAGATACGTCCCGCCGGGCCGTGCCGCTTCACGCCCCCCGGCGGTCACGGCGACGTTTCCAGTGGTCTCCGGATCCGCGTCCACGTTCGTGCTGCCGGTGTCGAAATCCGTCGCGGACGCCGCCACCTCGCCCAACAGCACCCGCCAGAGCAGCGCTCCGAGACGAGAACGGTCGGCGCTCCACGCGAGGGCGACGAGAACGAGGACCCCGACCGCGGCGAGGACGGAGCCGTCGCCGTCGTCGTCGGTCGCCTCGTCGAGTGCCGCGCTTACCGACCACGCGGAGACGCCGGTCACCAGCGAGAGCAGCCGTATCACCCCGACGAGGAGCGACGGGTCCCGACCGGGCGGCGCGAGCGTCAGGCCGAGGAAGACGACCCCGGCACCGATCGCGATGCGCCTGACCCGCCGCCGTATCGCGCCGATCCGCCCCAGTCGTCGCCAGCGGTCCACCGGAACGCCCTCCGTGGACTCGATTTCGACCCCGCTCATTCTCTCTCCTGCCGTCCGTCGCCGGTAGCCCGCCGTCGGTGATGCGAGCGCACCTCGTCCATACGGTTCGTTAGCAGTGCCCCCGAATATGCGTTCGGTCCGTTCGTCAGCGCTCGCCGGGTCGGCCTCCGGTTATATGACCGTGCTCGTCGAACGGTCGACGATGGCGTCGCCCGTCCCCCCCGGTATGGCCCTGGTGTTCGCCCTCATCGTGGTCGCCCTCATCCTGTTCGTCACGGAACGGATTCCGAGCGACACCACCGCCCTCGCCGTCTTAGTCTCGCTCGTCGTCTTCGAGCCGTGGACCCGCATCTCGGCGACCGAGGCCATCGCCGGCTTCGCCAGCCCCGCGACGCTCACCATCGTCGCGATGTACATGTTGAGCGAGGGGATCCAGCGGACGGGACTCGTCGACCGACTCGGCGAGATGCTCGAGGAGGCGACCGGCGGGACCGAACGCGGCCTCCTCGGTGCGACGGTCGGCACGACCGGTCTCGCCGCCGGCGTCGTGAACAACACGCCCATCGTCGCGGTGTTCATCCCCATGATCACGGACCTCGCGGGCAAGCACGGCCTCTCCCCGTCGAAGTTCCTCCTCCCGCTCTCCTACGCCGCCATGCTCGGGGGCACCCTGACCCTCGTCGGCACGGCGACGAACATCCTCGCGAGCGACCTCTCACGACAGCTTCTGGGCCATCCCCTCTCCATGTTCGAGTTCACGAAACTCGGCGTCGTCGTCTTCCTCGTCGGCGCCGCGTACCTGCTCACGGTCGGGCGGTGGCTCACGCCGGCGCGCATCGACCCCGACGCGGACCTCACGCGGTCGTTCTCGCTGGAGAACCACCTCGTCCGCCTCGTCGTGCGCGAGTCCTCCCCGCTGGTCGGGCTGACCGTCGAGGAGGCCGTCGCGGAGATGGGCGACGACGCACGGGATTTCGACGTGCTCCAGATCGAACGCGACGGCGAGTCGTATCTCGCCACCTCGACCGACCGGCAACTGGAGGCCGGCGACCTCCTCACCGTCCGCACGACCCTCCAAATCGCCAACCGCGTCGCCGCCGCCTACGGCCTTCGTCACCGCCACCGTGACGAGGTGACCGAGGACGACCTGTCGGAGACGCCCCACCGCGGGACGCTCGCCGAGGTGGTGATCCCGGGTGACTCCCGGTTCGTCGGCAAGCGACTCGGCGACTCGGCGCTCGACGACCGCTTCGACACGACGGTGCTCGCCGTCCGCCGGGGCGACGCCGTGACCACGCGCGACCTCGACGACGTCGAACTCCGCCGCGGCGACACGCTCTTGCTCCAGACGACCGCCGGCGCCATCGCCTACCTCGCCGACCGCGACGAGGTGATGGTCACCCGCGAGGCCGAGGACCCCGGTGATCTCGACGAGGCGGCGCGCGCAGAGGCGTCGTCCGCGCCGCTCGATCCACGGACACCCGTCGCCGCCGGCATCCTCCTCGCGGTCATCGCCGTCGCGGCCCTCGGTCTGTTTCCCATCGTCATCGCCGCCCTCGGCGGCGTCGTGGCGATGATCGTCACCGGCTGTCTGAACCCCACCGACGCCTACGACGCCGTCAGCTGGAACGTCGTCTTCCTGCTCGCCGGCGTTCTCCCCCTCGGCCTGGCGATGCAACGCACCGGCGGCGACGCCTTCCTCGCGGGGCTGCTCGCCAACAGCACCGCCGTCCTCCCCTTGCTCGGCGTGCTCGCGCTGGTGTATCTCGTCAGCGCCCTGCTGGCGAACGTCATCACGCCCGTCGCCACCGCCGTCCTGATGATCCCCGTCGCCGTCGACACCGCGGCCCGGATCGGTGCGAACCGTCTCACCTTCCTGCTCGCCGTGATGTTCGCCGCCTCCACCGCGTTCATGACTCCCATCGGCTACCAGACGAACCTCATGGTGTACGGCCCCGGCGGCTACCGGTTCACCGACTACATCCGCGTCGGCGCCCCGCTCCAACTCCTCGTGACCGTCGTGACGACGCTCGGGCTCGCCGCCTTCTGGGGGCTTCGGTGACGCCGCCGGCCGTGCGTCACGGCGACACGGGCGACCAACAGCTATGCGTACCGACACACGACGCATCGACGACGTGATACACGACGCTACTACGCCGCCGGTAGGGACGGTTGCGCCGACGACGGATCGACGCCGGATCGCACGGGCCGGACGCCGCCCGCCACGCCGGTGGGGGCGGTGACGCGGCCGATGTCCCACCCTCGACGGCGCCGCGTCCTGCTGGTGATCGCCATTGCGGAACTGCTGGCGATGTCGCTCTGGTTCAGCGCGACGGCGGCCGCCCCCGAACTCGCCGCGGAGTGGGGACTCACCGACGCCGAAACCGCGTGGCTGACCATCGCGGTCCAACTCGGATTCGTCGTCGGCGCCCTCCTCTCCTCGGCGCTCACGCTCTCCGACGTGCTCCGCCCGCGCCACCTCTTCGCGGGATCGGCCGTCGCCGGCGCCGCCTGCACCGTCACCATTGCGGCAGTCGTCGAGACGGCGCTTCCGGCTATCGCCCTCCGCTTTCTCACCGGCGTCGCCCTCGCGGGCGTCTACCCACCGGGCATGAAAATCCTCGCCGGCTGGTTCGAAGAGGGCCGCGGCTTCGCCATCGGGACGCTGGTCGGGGCGCTGACCGTCGGGTCGGCGCTCCCCCATCTCATCCGCGCTATCGGCGGCGTCGGACAGCCCCGCGTCGTCCTGTACGGCGCCGCGGGGTTGGCCACCGTCGGCGGGCTGCTGGTTCTCTTGGTCGAACCCGGCCCGTACCAGGCGCCCGCCGCCCCCTTCGACCCCGGTGCGATCGGGCGCATCCTCCGCGACCGGGGAACGATGCTCGCCAACGGCGGCTACTTCGGCCATATGTGGGAGCTGTACGCCGTCTGGACGTGGATCCCCGCCTATCTCGTCGCGAGCATCGCCACGAACGGCGGCGACGGCTCGTCCGGCCTCGCGTCGCTGCTCGCCTTCGGCACCATCGGCGTCGGCGGCGTGGGTGCCGTCGTCGCCGGCTCGGCGGCCGACCGTTTCGGCCGGACGATGGTCACCAGCGCGAGCATGGCCGTCAGCGGACTCGCCTGTCTCGCGGCTGGCTTCCTCTTTGGCTCCCCGCTCGTCGTCCTCGTCCCCTTCGTTCTCGTCTGGGGGTTCGCCATCGTCGCCGACTCAGCGCAGTTCTCCGCCGCCGTCTCGGAGTTGGCCGAGGGCTCCTACGTCGGCACCGCCCTGACCCTCCAGACCGCGATCGGATTCCTCCTCACGACCGTCTCGATCCAGCTGATCCCCGTCGTCGTCGACGCGGTCGGCTGGCGGTGGGCCTTCGCCCCGCTCGCGGTCGGGCCGCTCGTCGGCACGCTCTCGATGCAGTGGCTCCGGCGACTCCCCGAAGCGGCGTCGCTGGCCGGCGGCCGAGGATAGGCCGTGTGATCAACTCACACGGCCGGCGAAGCGGTATGTGACACCGCCGGCAACGTGACTCGGTCACGATGAAACGCGTTCGCCCGGGCGGCCGACGGACGGGGGTGGCCCCATGTCCGTGACCCGACGTGACGTGCTCGAACGGCTCGCCGCGACGACCGAGCCGTCGGGTCGGACGACGACGGTGGCGGCGCTCGCGGCGACCCTCGACGCCGACGAGGCCATCGTCGCGGCCCACGTCGACGCGCTCGTGGCCTGCGAACTCGCCTGCCGCCACGACGACGGGACGGCTCGCGTGACGGTCACGGGCGACGAACTCCTCGCGCTCGACATCGAGGGAGCGGTCGTGGTCGTCGACTGCTTGGAGGCCGACTCGACGTGATCACCGGGGTAGACTTATTCTCGAGCCGATCGTTCCCGACGATGGCTGTGGACCCCGATGTCTGACTCCGACCCAACCCCCGTCCAGTACGATCCGGAGGCGAGCAGATACGACGTTCTGGAGTGTACCGGCTGCGACAACGTGGTGCTCGCGCTCGGCCGCGACGACCCGCCGATGACGTGTCACGGCGAGCCGATGGAGCGAGTCTCCGACCCCGAGATGCGAGTCAAGCCCCCCGACGTGCGGCAGGTGTTGCTCGACGCCTTCGGCCTCCCGAAGGCCGGCCTCGACATCTGCCTCTGTGTCATCGGTGAGGGGCCACTCTCGGCGAACGAGGTGGCCGAAACGCTCGGCTACGACCGGAGTACGGTGACGCGCTATCTGAACGAACTCGTCGACCTCGGACTGCTCCGCCGCTCGGAGCTGAACCGGGAGGCGGGCGGCATCGTCAACGTCTACCACTCCGTCGATCTGGAGCGGATGCGCCGCGAGACGCTGGTCGGCTTCTACGTGTGGGCCGGCGAAGCCGCCACGCTCATCGAGGAGGCCAACCTGACGAAACGGGACTACCTGCGGGAGAACCACGAGCGCGACCTACCCGACGTGTTCTGGGATCGGTTCCCCGACGAGTGATCGCCGTTCGACCCCGGACGATGGCCGTGCAACGCCGTTGCGAAGCCGGTGGTCGTTATTTGCTCACGTCCGTCGTACCGGGCCCCGTATGACCGACTTCGATTTCGACGTCCTCGTTATCGGCGGTGGCACCGGCAACAACGTCGCCGCGGCGGCGGCGGACGCGGGCCTGGAGACGGCGCTGGTCGAACCCGGGCCGCTCGGCGGGACGTGTCTCAACCGTGGATGTAACCCCTCGAAGATGCTGATACAGGCGGCGACAGCCGTCGACGGCGTCCGCGAGGCGGGGCGCTTCCACGCCGACGTGACCCTCCACGACGTCGACTACGCCGCCGTCGTCGACGACATGGACGACCTGCTGGGAACCCTCGCGGCCGACATGGCGACCCGGTACCGCGAGCATCCACACCTCACGCTGTTCGACGAGTACACCGAATTCGTCGACGAGCGGACGGTCGAACTCGGCGGCGAGGCCGTGTCGGCGGCGAAGGTGGTCGTCGCTACCGGTAGCCGCCCGCTCGTACCGCCCATCGACGGCCTCGACGACGCCGACTACCTCACGAGCCGGGACGCACTCTACCGACGCGAGGTGCCCGACAGCCTCGTCATCCTCGGCGGCGGCTACATCGCCGTCGAACTCGGCTACGTCTTCGGGACGATGGGCGCCGACGTGACTATCCTCGAAAAGAACGACCGGCTCGTCCACCGCGAGGACGACGACGTGGCGGCGGCTTTCACCGACATCGCCGCCGACCGCCACGCGGTCCACACCGGTCGCCTGGTTACGGCCATCGAATCCGCGAGCGACGGCTACGCCGTCCACGCCGAGTCCGAAGACGGCGACGAGGTCGTCGTCGAGGGCGACGAGGTGCTGGTCGCGCTCGGCCGCCGCCCGAACACCGACGACCTGAACCTCGACGCCGCGGGCATCGCCGTCGACGACCGTGGCTTCGTCGAGACGGACGAGTACCTGCGGACGACCGCCGAGAACGTCTGGGCGCAGGGCGACGTGGCGGGCAACGCGCTGTTCAAACACGCCGGCGACTACGAAACCCGACACACGGTGGCGAACGTCGTCCACGGCGAGGCGCGGGTGCTCGACCTCACGGCGATGCCCCACGCCATCTTCACCGCGCCACAGATGGCGGGCGTCGGGGCGACCGAGGACGAACTCGTCGCGGACGGTCGCGACTACGTCCGCGGCCGCGCCGACTACGCCGACTCCGCGATGGGGCGGGCGAAGAAACTCGATCACGGCTTCGTGAAGGTGCTCGCCGCCCCCGACGGCGAACTCCTCGGCGCTCACGCCATCGGCTACGAGGCGTCGACGCTCGTCCACGAACTCGTTCTCGCGATGCGGGGCGGCCTCACCGTCGACGACGTGGCCGGCGCCATCCACGCGCACCCGACGCTCTCCAAGGTCGTCGAGGCGGCCGCCCGCGACGCGACGGCCTGATCCCTCGCCCGCGGAGCGGGCGTCGACGCGCCGCCGCCACGGTCAGGCCCGTTCGCCGAGAAACGCCGCCGCCCGCTCCTCGCCCAGCTGCATCAGTTCGTCGAGGAACCCGGGCCTCCGATCCACCTTCGTCGAGCAGTGATACGTCCGCCCGAGCTGGATGCGGTGGACCTCGGTTCTCGTGAAGTCGCTCTCGGGGAGGTGGCCCTCGTCGATCCACGCGTTGACCCGCTCGACGAACCGTAGTTCCTGGTTCAGTGAAATGTTGCCCGAGAGTTCGTTCCGGCGGTCGGTGATCTCCTCCAGCGAGGTGGGTTCCCCCTCCCGAACCTGAGGGTTGATCTGGATCACCCACAGCTCTGCAGGCTTGTGATCGGCGTCGACGGTCAGCAGGTCGTCGATGGGTGGGTTCTGCGAGAACAGCCCGTCCCAGTGGTAGTGGCCGTGAATCTCCACCGCCTCGAACAGGTCGGGGACGGCCGCCGAGGCGAGCACCGCCTCGGGCGTCACGTCCTCGTTGGTGAACGTCTCGAAGACGCCGCCGTTGATGTCGACCGTACCCACGACGAGTTCGGGGGCGTCGTGGGTACAGAGGTCGGGCACCGCGTCGAAGTCGACGTGGCGTTCGAGCACTCGCTCGATGCGCCGCTTGCCGAGCCGGGACCACGGGTTCCGGTACGGGCTGACGCGCGGGAAGGGCAGGCCGCTGCTCTCGATGCGGTTCAGGCCGACTACCCACTCGTTCGTCACCCGATCGCTCACCGTATCCGCCGCGAGGTCCGCCCACACGGCGTCGAGGAGTTCGATGGCTCGCTCCGCGTCCGCGGTGACGAGCCCGTACCACGCCGCCAACGCGGTGAACGCCCCACCGGAGGTGCCACTGATGCCGACGAGTCGGTAGTCGTCGTCCCACTCGCGGAACAGCCGCTTCAACACGCCCGCGGTGAAGGCGGTGTGGCTCCCCCCGCCCTGGCAGGCGATGGCGACCGGGGTTGGCCCGTCGCCGTCTCCACCCTCACTCATACGTCGTGCTGTAGCCGCCGTCGTGGAGCATATCGCCGCCGTTGAGATGTTTGCCGTGCTCCGAGAAGCCGAAGACGAACAGGTTGGCGACTTCCGCGGGGGTCATCATCTCCTTCGTCCGCGCCTGGCCGAGCATCACGTCCTCGACGACTTCCTGCTCGGAGATGCCGCGCTCCTCGGCGGTGTCCTCGATCTGGTTCACCATCAGCGGCGTCAGCACGTAGCCGACGCTGACCGAGAACCCCCGAAGCGTGCCGTCGCCCTCCGCGGCGATGGATCGCGTCAGCCCGTGCAACCCGTGTTTCGCGGTGATATACGCCGCCTTGTCCTGGGTGGCGTAGTGGCCGTGGACCGAGGACATGTTGCCGATGGCGCCGCCGCCCGCCGCGCGGATATGCGGCATGGCGAGTTTGGCGACGAGGAACGGCGCCCGGAGCATGATGTCCAACAGGAGGTCGTACTTCTCCATCGGGAAGTCGGGGATGGAGGCGATGTGTTGCATCCCCGCGACGTTCGCGACGTACCGGAGGTCGCCCGCCTCGGCCGCGGCGTCGACCATCGCCGCCACGTCGTCGTCGTCGGTGAGGTCCGTCGTGACGGCGTGGATCGTCCCGGCTACGTCGAGGTCGGCCGCCGTCTCCGTGGTGCCGTCGAGCCCCGACTCGTCGATGTCGGCGGCGACGACGGTGAGGCCGTTGGCCGCGAGTGCGAGCGTCGTCGCGCGGCCGATGCCCGACGCCGCACCGGTCACGATGGCGACCGTCTCCGGGCCGAAACGGGGGTCGTCGAGAACGAGGAGGTCGTCCGTCGTCAGTTCGGGCGGGGTGAGGTCGAACTCGTCGCTCATACGTCCGAACGATCGCCCCGGAACGACATAGTAGTACGCCGAGTGTGCAACGCGGGCGCGGACGGCGACCGCGGGCTACCCGCCGCTGCGCGTGTGGGGTCCGATCCCATCGGCGACCGTCACCTCGACGCGGCCAGCGCGTACGCGACGGCGACCGGAACCGCGTAGACGACGTGGCCGACCAGCGAGACGAGCGTTCCGGGGTACGAGACGTTCGGGAACGGCGGCGCCCCGGCGAACCCGACGGTCCCGAGCCACACCGGCATGACGAGAACCGCGAGGACGACGGTCGTCAGGACGCCGTAGGCGACGCCGAGGCCGAGGGCACCGGTGCGGTCACGGGCCATCTCGCGTACCCCTCTCGGCAGCGTCCGGACGAGCGCGACGTACGTGAGACCGAGGACGACCCCGTGGAACTGGTGGATGGCCCAGCCCGCGAGGAACGCGGGACCCCCGATGCCGTACATCGCCGGGATGACGACCTCCAGCATCGGCGCCGGAATCACGTACATCATGAGCAGTCCGAACCCGATACTGCCGACGAACCCGCCGATCGCGCCGGCGAGCCACTCGTTCGCCGTGATGGCAAACACCGGTTCGACCGTCCGCTTTATGGTAGACATTTTACATTTTCTCCGGACGACAGTACGCGTTATTCCGTATTAACTGTCGCCTTCACGGCTCGACGCGTCCGTCCTCGCCGACACCCGTCGGAGCGAATCGGTCAAGTTCGTCGAGCGACCAGTACCGATACCGTGAGCGACACGAACTCCGGGCCGCTCCAGCCGGACCGTCCCGACGCCGACCAGCCGTTCCGGGTCGACGCCCCGTTCGACCCCGCGGGCGACCAACCCGACGCCATCGAGGAACTCGTCGCCGGCTACGAGGCCGGCATGGACGCGCAAACGCTCCTCGGTGTGACGGGGTCGGGCAAGACGAACACGGTGTCGTGGACCATCGAGGCGCTCCAGCAGCCGACGCTCGTCATCGCCCACAACAAGACCCTCGCTGCCCAGCTCTACGAGGAGTTTCGGAACCTGTTCCCGGACAACGCGGTGGAGTATTTCGTCTCCTACTACGACTACTACCAGCCCGAGGCGTACGTCGAGCAGACGGACACGTTCATCGACAAGGACGCCTCGATCAACGACGAAATCGACCGTCTACGCCACTCCGCAACCCGTTCGCTACTGACCCGGGAGGACGTCATCGTCGTCGCGAGCGTCTCGGCTATCTACGGCCTCGGCGACCCCGCGAACTACGTCGATATGGCCCTCCGGCTCGAACGCGGGCAGGAAATCGACCGCGACGACCTGCTGGCCCGACTCGTCGACCTCAACTACGACCGCAACGACGTGGATTTCACGCAGGGCACCTTCCGGGTGCGCGGGGACACCGTCGAGGTGTTCCCGATGTACGGCCGCTACGCCGTCCGCGTGGAGTTCTGGGGCGACGAAATCGACCGCCTGACGAAACTCGATCCGCTGGAAGGCGAGGTGAAAAGTCAGGAGCCGGCCGCCCTGATCCACCCCGCGGAACACTACTCGATTCCGGAAGAACGCCTGGAGAACGCCATCGAGGAGATAGCGGACCTGATGGAGGATCGAGTGGCCTACTTCGAGCGACAGGGCGACCTCGTGGCCGCCCAGCGGATCGAGGAACGAACCACCTTCGACATCGAGATGTTGCGCGAGACGGGCTACTGCTCGGGCATCGAGAACTACTCGGTCCACCTCTCGGACCGGGAGTCGGGCGAGGCACCGTACACCCTGCTGGACTACTTCCCCGAGGACTTCCTCACCGTCGTCGACGAATCTCACCAGACGCTCCCCCAGATCAAGGGTCAGTACGAGGGCGATAAGTCCCGCAAGGACTCGCTGGTCGAGAACGGCTTTCGGCTCCCCACCGCGTACGACAACCGCCCGCTCACCTTCGAGGAGTTCGAGGCGAAGACTGACCGGACCCTGTACGTCTCCGCGACGCCGGGGGACTACGAGCAGGACCGCTCGGATCAGGTGGTCGAACAGATCGTTCGACCCACGTATCTGGTCGACCCCGCCGTCGAGGTGGCGTCGGCGACGGGGCAGGTCGAGGACCTGATGGAGCGGATCGACGACCGCATTCAACGGGACGAGCGCGTCCTCGTCACGACGCTCACCAAGCGGATGGCCGAGGACCTGACGGAGTATCTCTCGGAGGCGGGCGTGGCGGTGGAGTACATGCACGACGAGACTGACACGCTGGAGCGCCACGAGTTGATCAGGGGCCTGCGCCTCGGCGACTTCGACGTGCTCGTCGGGATCAACCTCCTCCGGGAGGGACTGGACATCCCCGAAGTGTCGCTGGTCGCCATCCTCGACGCGGACCAAGAGGGCTTTCTCCGCTCCGAGACGACGCTCGTCCAGACGATGGGGCGTGCGGCGCGCAACGTCAACGGCGAGGTGGTGCTCTACGCCGACGAGGTGACCGATTCGATGCAGTCGGCCATCGACGAGACGCGGCGGCGCCGGGAGATCCAACGGGCGTTCAACGAGGAACACGGCCACGAGCCGACGACTATCGAGAAAGCGGTGGGCGAGACGAACCTGCCGGGGAGCGAGACGGATACGTCGGGCGTCACCGGCGACGCGCCGGGGAGCGAGGACGAGGCCCGTGCCCGCATCGAGGCGTTAGAGGAGCGGATGGCCGCCGCCGCCGACAACCTGGAGTTCGAACTCGCGGCGGATATCCGCGACCGAATCCGCGAACTTCGGGCGGACTGGGAGTTCGACGACGCCGACGACGGCGTCGCGCCCGAACTCGACTCCGAGTTCTGAGCGGTACTCCCCCGTGACAACTACCACCAACGTTTATGATAAGGGGGTAATATGATACTAGGTGACACGGATGAGCCACGAAACTGATCCCTCACGTCTTCGCGGCGAAGGTCGCTCGACTCCCGAGGACCCGGCACCGGGCCTCCTCGGTCGTCTCACATCGCATCTCGCCGAGTGGCCGCGGCGCTATATCGACATGCAGGTCGAAGCACTCGACCCGAAGCGCTGAGACCGACCGAACAACCGTCTTTTCGGACCGACAGTCCCGTCCGTCCTGCCTACCCCAGTCCCGCCGCCATCAGGAACAGCGCCGTGGCGATGATCCCGAACAGCATCGCGACGAACCGCTTGATCGTCCGCGTGCTGAGCGCGTTGGAGACGTAGGGAGCAATCTGGCCGCCGGTGACCGTCGCGGGGACGGTGAAGACGACCATGTTCCACGGCGTCGAGGCGAGCGAGAGGGAGTGTCCGCCGACGAGGCCGCCGCCGAAGACGTGGACGAGTGAGGCGAGAATCGCCGTCAGCGCGACGACGATGTGGTTCGTGCCGATGGCGACGCGGACCGGGACTTTGGTCCCGAGCATCGAGATGATGCCGAGTTCACCGATGCCGAAGCCGGCGAGTCCCTGGAAGGTGCCGCCGATGCTGTAGTTCGCCGCGCGGCGCAGGTAGCCGCCACGGGTGTAGACGTAGTCGTCGCCGTCGCGGTCGACGCGCGTCACCGTTCCGTCGTCGGCCGTCTCGACGCCCGCCGGACCGAGCTTGTTGCTGTCGTCGGGGAGTTCGGCTGCCCTCGAATCGACGCCCGGCGTCCCGCCGTCGGCCGCGGCGTCCTCGCTCTCGCCGTGATCCAGATTCGTCTTGAACAGGAGGTACGCGGCCGCAAGCAGCGCGACCCCGAGGAGCGCGTGAAAGAGCGGTTCGGGGATGACGAAAGAGAGCAAGGCGCCGCCGACGACGAACGGAATCGAGCCGCCGACGAGCGTGAGTGCCAGCCGCCGGTCGACGAGGCCGTACTGGATGAAGGCAACGGAGGAACTGGAGAGGCCGAACGCCTCGCTGATGAGGCCGACCTTGACCAGCGTCTCCGGTTCCAGCGGCTGGGCGAACAACGGGAAGATGAAGATGAGGAAGGGGACGAAGAGCGCGGACCCACTGATCCCCACGGTGTTCACGATGGTCGCGCCGAGGAGGAAGACGGGGAAGAGCCACCAGAACTCCAGCCAGTAGTCGAGTCCCGGGTCGCTCGCCGTCGTCGGCGCCGCGAAGAACACCCCGACGACGAACGCCACCGGCGCCGTGAACACGAAGAAATGCTGATACTTCAGGAACCACTTCTGGACGCGGCTGTATGACGAGGCACTCATTGGTTCGTCGTGGTCAGGCGTGGCCGGTCACGGCCGTTCGCATCTCGACGTGCGACGACACGGACCCGGAAAGATAGTTCGTACTGGTGTGCAACACGCCGTCGGCCGCGTCACGACTCATTGTCGGCCTGGCTGTAGCGTACTCCGTCTAAAAAGCCTTGAGGTTCGACGACAGCGTGGGGGGCTACACCACGCCCCGTGGACGGGTCCTCCGGCCGAAGTGTTTATAATATAATGTGAAAAATCCAATATTATGGGCTCAACGCTCGCGGTCGGGGCACTCGCCCTTCTGGTCGTGGTCGGTGGCAGCGTCGCCGGGGTCGCGCTCGATCCGTCGACGCCGCAGGTCGCACAGCGGGGCGGTGGTGGCAACGGCGGCGGTGGATCGCCGGGCGGCGGCGGCGGGACGCCGATGGGCGGTGACGGTCCCGGCCCCGGTCCCAACGTCTCGGTCCAGCACCAGGGTCCCGGCAGCGCGTCGCTCACCGTCCGCAACGCCGGGGCGAACCGAACCATGCGGGTCCGGTTCGAGCGCATGGTCGAGAGCCCGGAGACCGGCCTCCGCGTCCGCGAGATGACCGTCACCGCCGACGACCCCGAGTATCAGATGGCCGTCCGGATGCGGACCCGGACGAGCGCGGGCGTCGCCCGCTTCCCCGGGGCCCCGCCGTTCGGCTACCTCAACGTGACCCACTCGGTGCCGAACGCGAACGTCACCAACGCCAGCTTCACGTTCACGCTCAACCGGACGCGCCTGCGCGAGCGCAACGTGGCCGCGGAAAACGTCAGTCTCTACCGATACCGGACGGGGAACCGGACGTGGCAACGCCTGCAGACGCGGGTGATGGCGCAGAATCGGACGCACGTGACGTACCACGCCGTCTCGCCGGGCCTCTCCGAGTTCGCCGTCGCGCCGACCGTCGAGTCCACGCCGACGCCGACGGCCACGGCGACACCGGAACCCACTGACCGCCCGTCGACGCCGACGCCCAGTCCGACATCGCCCCCCGACACCGACGGCTCGGCTCCCGGATTCGGCTTCCTCGCGGCGGTGCTGGCGCTGTCGGGGCTCGCCGCCCTCGCACGCCGTCGCTGACGCCGCCACCACGCTTTTGCGCGTGCCGCCCCCACCGAGTTCCATGTCACGCGCCGCCATCGACGTGGAGGACCTGCTGAAACTCGTCCTCGTACTGGTTCTCGTCTGGCTCGTGCTCGAAATCGTCGGCGAGGTATTCGACCTCTTTTTCGGCCTGTTCAGCTTCCTTCCCCAACTCCTCGGCCTCGTCATCGTCGTTCTGATCGTCCTCTGGCTGCTCGACCGGATCTGACGCTCGTAACGCTCTTTTTTCCCGCCCTCGATATCGATCCGTGTACAGCCTCAACGTCCCCGTGCCCTCCGGAGTCGAACGCCTCGCGGCCGACCTCCACCCGCAACTTCTCGCGTTCGACCGGATTCGCGACCGGCACAGTCTCGTCTGTAAGCGCTTCGAGGCCACGGAAGACGAGTACCACCGCCTGCGCGAACGCCTTCGAGTCGCGCTCTCGCCGACACCGGCGTTCGAGGCGCAGGTGACGGGTATCGACGCCTTCGAGACGCCAACCCGTGGCTCCGCTCCGGTCGTCTACCTCGTCGTCGAGAGCCCCGGCCTCCACGACCTGCACCGGCGGCTGGTCGAGACGTTCGGCGCCGTCGACGACGACCTAGAGGGCGCGGGCTACGTCCCGCACGTCACGCTGGCGCGTGGTGGCGACGCCGACGCGGCGACGGTCGACCGACTCCGCGCCCTCGATATCGACCCGGTCACGTGGACCGTCTCCGAACTCCACCTCTGGAGCCGCGCCCGCCGCGAGGTACTCTGGCGGGTGTCGCTCCCGTGGCCCTAGCGCCGCTCGACGCGCATCGGCATCCCGTTCGCCGGATGCATCGTCAGCGACCCCTGCAGGTCCAGGTCGCCGTCCCCGAGGTAGTCGAGGCGGTACTCCCGACCGATGGTGGCGAGGATGACTTTCGCCTCCAGTAGCGAGAACTGCTTGCCGATGCAGTGGCGCGGGCCGCCGCCGAACGGGAAGTGAGCGAAGCGCGGGCGCCCGGCGGCCCGGTCGCGAGTCCAGCGGTCCGGGTCGAACCGCTCCGGATCCGTCCACCACCGGGGTGAGCGGTGGACGGCCCACTGCGGGCACATCACCGCCGCCCCCGCCGGAATCCGGTAACCGCCGAGTTTTACGTCGACGACCGGCTCCCGGAACATCGCGTACACCGGCGGATACAGCCGCGTCGCCTCCTGTAACACCCGATCGAGGTAGGTGAGTTCCCGAACGTCGGCGACCGTCGGCGAGCCATCGAGGACCGCGTCGAGTTCGGCGTGTACCCGCCCCTCGGCGGCCGGATGCTCGGCGAGCAGATAGCAGGCGTAGGTGAGCGTCAGCGCCGTCGTGTCGTGTCCCGCCAGCAGCATCGTCAACACCTCGTCGCGGAGTTGGTCGTCCGACTGGTCGCCCCGGCGCTGTGCGCGCAGCAGGATCGACAGCAGATCCATCGGCGGGTCGTCGTCGTCCCCGTGCCCCTCGGTGCCGCGCCGCTCCGCGACGATGTCGTCGACGATGCCGTCCAGCCGTTCGACCGCGTTCTCGAACTCCCGGTTCCCGCGGGTCGGGAGCCAGTCCGGCGCGAGGAAGCGGACGGGGTCGGGTTCGAAGCGCTTCCCGAGGGGGTCGAGCGTCTCCTGAATCGCGCGCACCCGCTCCGCGGAGAGGTCGACCCCGAGCATGGCGTCGGCGATGATCCGCACGGTCAGCCGCGCCATTTCGCTCTCGATGTCCAGTTCGTCGCCCGCCGACCACTCCCCGACCGCCGCCTCGGCGTGACGCGCCATCGTCCCCGCGATGCCGGCGATCCGCGACATGTTGAACGCGGGGGTGGCGAGGTCACGCTGTCGCCGCCACGTCTCCCCCTCGCTCAGGAGCAGGCCATCGCCGAGGAGACGGCCGAGTTCGTCCTGCTGGAACGACGGCTTCCGGTACCGCTCGTGGTCGCCGACGAGCACCCGTTCGATGTCCGCCGGATCGGTGAGGACGTAGGCATCGAGCGGGCCGAACTCGACGCTCACCACGTCCCCGTACGCCGACTCACACGCCGACAGGAAGCCGAACGGGTCGCGCGCGTACTGCCTGCTGTTTCCGAAGACGGGTTCGCCGCGGGGACCGGGCGGTCGCGAACGTGACTGCGGGGCCATCGGTCGAGGTTAGGCTGGGATCGGTATAAGCACACGGCCGTCACACCGTCCCGCCGTCTTCGGCCACCAACCAGTAGGCGTAGGGTCGGTCGTCGTACGCCTCGACAGAGAGCGTCACCCGGTACGGACCGGCGGGCGACCCCTCGACGACCCGGACCCGCTTGCCGCTCGCGCCACGCATCCCGGTCACGGTCGTCCCGTTTCGGTAGGTCGCCGTCGCGTTCGTCGCGATCAGGGCGTGGCCCGCGGCGAAGCGGCCGGGCGCGCTCGCCTGCCCGAGCGACCGCTCGCCGCCGAGTTCGGTCAGGTCGACGGTGATCGCCTCCGAGCGGTAGCACTCGCCGCTCGGCGGGGCGATGGGTGTGATCGTCGGCTCGTACGGGCCGGTGAACGTTCCGCGCCAGCACGGCCCCATATCCGTGGCCCGCTCGACGAAGACCACCTGCAGGGTCACCGTCACCGACTCGAACTCGTCGGGTATCGAGCCGGCGCTGACGGCGTACTCGACGGCGACCGGTTCGGGCGTGGGCGTCGGCGTCGGCGTCGGCGTCGGCGTCGCGGACGCCGCATCGGTCGGCGTGGCTACCGGGGCGGTACAGCCCGCGAGCAGTACGACGAGGACGAGTGGGAGGGCGCCGCGTCGCATACGTTGTGGCTCCATACATCCGGTGATAAAGACCTTCTGGACGGTCCCACGGTGCCGGCGGGCACCCTTTTCCGGTGCCGGCGGGCACCCTTTTCCGGTGCCAGCGGGCACCCTTTTCCGGTGCCGGCGGGCACCCCTACGGCGACGGCGGCGCCCCGTCGTACGCGTCGAGGTCGCCGTAGAAGTTCAGCATCGCGAACTTGAGTTTCTCCGGCGCCACGTCGATCAGTTCGTCCCGCTCCTCCGGCGGGAACGAGTCGCGGACGCCGTATTTCCCCATGTCACGGGCGGCGCGCGTGTAGCGCTTGTCGAGGAGGACCCGCACGCCGAAGTCGTCGGGCGAGCGGATCACTCGCCCCAGCGCCTGTCGGGTCTTGCGGACCGTCGGAATCTCGACGGCGTAGCGCCACCCGGCCTCCCGCCGCTCGTCGTAGATCCGCTCGTAGGCCGCCTGGACTGCTTCCAGACGCTCCGAGAGGCTCGGATAGGGGACGCCGACGACGACGACGGTCCGGGCGTCGTCGCCGTCGAAACTCACCCCCTCGCCGAGGGTGCCCCACATGGAGGTAAAGAGGACCGCGTCGTCGTCGTCGACGAACCGCTGCCGGAGGTCCTCGGTCGGCGTCCCCGCCTCGTCGAGGTAGCCACCGACGTGGTCGTGATACCGCGCCGCCTCCGCGTAGGACGGACAGAAGACGAGCGTGTTGCCGGGGGTCATCCGCACGGCGTCGGCGAGCGTCTCGGCGACCGTCGCCTGCGTCTCGGGGTCGTCGCGCTCGCTCGAAAAGAGCGCCGGCCCCTCGACCGCGAAGGTCCGACGGCGGTCCTCGGGGTACGCCAGTCCGTAGGCCATCGTCACCGGATCCGACAGGCCGAGCACGCCCTCGACCACGTCGAACGGGCGGAGCGTCGCGCTCATCAGAACGCTCGCGGCCACCTCGTCGAACAGCCCTTCGGTCACCTCGCGGGGGATACAGGTGTACAGCTCCGCGCGGCCGTACACCTCGCCCGTCCCCGCGTCGCGCCGCACTGCGGCCATCGGATGCCGACCGAGGTCCGTCCCGTGGCCCATCCAGTCGGCGACGAATTCGGCGGCCTGGAGCGTCGCACACTCCGTTCGCGTCGCCGTCTCGCCCCGGCGGTAGGCCTCCTCGTACGCTTCGTCCAGACGCTCGCCGACCTGCAGGGCGAGGTCTATCTCCGCGTCGATACCGCTCCCCTCGTAGGCGTCGAGGAAGGCGAGCGTCACGTCGTCCCGGCGGCCGTCGTTGGCGATGGCGAGGTCGTGCCAGTCGTCGCCGACCTGTTCGCGCTCGCCGAAGCCGAGGGCGTCGTCGACGGCCGTTTCGAGCCCCGTTCGGAACGCCTCGATCACGTTTTTCGCCCGGCTCGACCGCGAGTCGTCGGCCTCGTCGAGTTCGTCGAGCGACCCCGCCAGCGTCCGCGCCGAGCACGTGCGCGTGGCGTGATCCCGCGCCGCCGACTCGACGTTGTGTGCCTCGTCGAAGACGGTAATCACCTCCGCGGGGTCGCGCCCCAGCCACCGGAAGAAATGCTCGCGGATCGTCGGATCGAGCAGATGGTGGTAGTTACAGACCGCGAGGTCGATGCCCTCCATCCCCTCCTTGAGGAGTTCGTAGCCACAGAGCCCGCGCTCGTCGGCGTACGCGTAGATTTCCTCCGGGGTTCGGACGTCCTCGAACAGCCAGTCGTGGAAGGCGTCCGTGTCGCGGGTGAGGTTCGCCCGGTAGTGTTCGCAGATATTCGCCGCCTCCAACTCCTCCAGTTCCTCTTCCAGCGTCTCCAGTTCGTCCATGACGGCCGCGCGGGCCTCGGCGGCCTCGTCGCTCCCCGCGCGCACGTCGTCTAGCAGGGCCTCGCTCCGCTCGGCGAGTTCCCGCCGGTCCTGTTCGGTCTCGACCAGCGAGCGCGTCGTCTCCTTGAGGCTCCGGCACTCCTCGTAGCCCACGTCGAGGTGGCACATCGAGCCTTTGCCCTTGAACACCACCGCGCGGATCGGCTCTTGGGCCCTGATGGCGCGGGCGTCCTCGACGAACTGGCGCATCTGCTGGTGGACGTTCGTCGTGATGACGACCGTCCGGTCGTGTTCGCGGGCGTGGGCGAGCGCCGGCACGAGCGCCGAGAGCGTCTTGCCCGTCCCCGGCGCGCCCTCCATCAACACGTCCTGCCCGCGTTCGAGGGCGTTGGCGATGCGATCCATCGCCTCGCGCTGGTTCGGATACGGGTCGTCGTAGGGGAAGAACCGCTCGTATCCCGCCGTTTCTGCCACAGCGGGTGTTACGCGGGCCGGGATTAAAAGTTACAGCCGCTCCGCCGTCGCCGCGTAGACGCCGCCGAGCACCGCGCCGTATACGGCGTGCCAGAGGAGCGACGGGAGTGCGAAGTTGGGGAACGGCGGCGACGCGGGGGAGCCGACGACGCTCAACCAGATGGGCATCAGCAGCGCCGCCAGCCCGACCCAGGTCACGACGCCCCACGCGACGCCGAGGCCGACCTGGCGGGCCGTCCCCTCGACGCCGGCCGCGCCGACGACGGCCGCGAAGACCACGCCGAGCACCGCGCCGTGGGAGACGTGGACAACCATCCCCACGCCGGGGTTCGGCGGCGGCGCCAACGTGTATAGCGAGGGGATGGCGACCGCCAGTACCGGCGGACTCATGGCGAGGACGAGCGCCCCCATGGCCAGCGCCCCGGCGACGCCTCCGAGGACGCCGGCCTGCCAGTTGCCGCGCAGTTCGCCGGTGTTACCGACCGTTTCTGTCGTCGTCGACATACCCGTAACGAGTTTACCGAACGACATCTCCGTTCGGGAGTCGGGTGTGGCGGACGCACGCCGTCGGAAGGGTAATATACGGCGTCTGCTGGTAGATAATGCCCTTCCGATGCTGTGTGCGCGCCTCGCACGACCGTTCTTCGACGACGCGGCAGGCGGAACTGTTTCCAAATAATAGTTAACTATTAGTTATTTTCGATAGAATAACACTTCATGACGCTCGAAAATCGTCACCTGGAGAACGAGTACTACACCGAGGCCGAACACGGCGAGTTCGAACTGTTCGACCTCGGCGACTTCGAACTGGCGAGCGGGCAACGGATTCCGGACTGCAAACTCGCGTATCGGACCCACGGGAAGCTGAACCAACAGAAGGACAACGCCATCGTCTTCCCGCATATGTACTCCGGTACCCACCGGGACATGGAGATGTACGTGGGCGCGGACACGGCCATCGACCCCAAGGAGTATTTCGTCATCATGCCCAACCAACTCGGCAACGGCCTCTCCACGTCGCCACACAACACGCCCCCGCAGGACGGCGGGATGGGCAACTTCCCCGAGGTGAACATCGAGGACGACATCCGCGCCCAACACAAACTCGTCACCGAGGAGTTCGGCATCGACGAACTGGAACTCGTCCTCGGCTGGTCGATGGGTGCCCAGCAGACCTACGAGTGGGCGGTCCGCTACCCGGAGATGGTCAAACGCGCCGCACCCATCGCGGGGACGGCGAAGGTGACGCCCCACGACCGGCTGTTCATCGACGCGCACATGGAGGCGATTCGCTCCGATCCGGCGTGGAACGATGGCTTCTACGACGATCCGCACGCGGTCATCACGGGCCTGAAACGCCACGCCCAGCTCTGGTCGGTGATGGGACTGTGCACCCAGTTCTACCACTACGACGAACGGGCGTGGGAGCGAGCCGGGTTCACGTCCGTCGAGGACCTGATGGCGAACTTCTGGGAGGACTGGTTCCTGCGGATGGACCCGAACGACCTGCTGACGATGGCGAAGAAGTGGCAACGCGGGGACGTGAGCCGGAACACCGACGGCGACCTCGAAGCCGCACTCGGCCGAATCGAGGCCAAGACGTTCGTCATGCCGTTCGAGGAGGACATGTTCTTCCCCGTCAGCGACTGTGCCCACGAGGAGTCGATGATCCCGGACAGCGAACTGCGACCGATCCCGAGTCTCTGGGGCCATTTCACCATGTTCGGAGTCTTCGAGGAGGACAAGCAGGCCATCGAGGACAACATCACGGAACTGCTGAATACGCCCGTCTGAGCTACGCCAACAACTCGACCAGCAGCCCGGCCTGGGCGTGCAGGCGGTTCTCGGCCTGTTGCCAGACGATGGATCGGTCGCTCTCGACTACCTCGTCGGTGATTTCCTCACCGCGATGGGCGGGCAGACAGTGCATCACCAGCGCGTCGCTCCCCGCGAGGAGGTCGGCGTCGAGATGATACCCCTCGAACGCCCGCAGTTTCTCCTCGCGCTCGTCTTCCTCACCCATCGACACCCACACGTCGGTGTAGACCACGTCCGCGTCGGCGACGGCGGCGGCCGGGTCGTCGACGAGTCGGGGCGTCGACCCCAACTCCCCTGCCCGGTCCAGCACGTCGTCGTCGATGCCGTACTCGGGGGGCGTCGTCACCGTCAGATCGAGGTCGGCGAGCGCCGCCCCGAGGACGAACGACTGGGCGACGTTGTTGCCGTCGCCCACCCACGCGACGGTCACGTCGTCGAACCCGCCGAAGCGTTCCCGAACCGTCAGCAGGTCCGCGAGCGTCTGGCAGGGGTGGGCGTCGTCGGTCAGCCCGTTGATGACGGGCACGTCGGCGTAGGCGGCGAGTTCCTCGGCGTCGGCGTGGTCGAACAGCCGCGCCATGATGGCGTCGGTGTAGCCCGCCAGCGCCCGCGCGGTGTCCTTGACGGGTTCACCGCTCCCGAGATGGATGTCGTCCGGGCCGAGGAAGATGGCGTGGCCGCCGAGGCGGGTCATCGCCGTCTCGAACGACGTACGGGTGCGCGTGCTCGGCTTCTCGAACACCATCGCGAGCGTCTGCCGAGGGAGCTCCGCGTCGTCCTCGCCGGCCTTGATGGCCGCCGCACGATCCAACACCGTCTCCAGATCCTCGGCCGTGAGGTCGTCCACGTCGAGGACGTCGGTCGTATCGATCATTGTAAGCGTTGGCAGGCGTCGATCAGCACCTCGATGGAGCGGTCGTACTCGTCGAGGGGCAGATGTTCGTTCGGTGCATGATCCAGATCCGAGTCGCCGGGGCCGTACGTGACCATCGGGCAGTCCCAAACGGCGGCGAAGACGTTCATGTCGGCCGTTCCCGTCTTCCGGAGCAGGCGCGGGTCGCCCCCCGCGCCCCGGATGGCGGCGCGGAACGCCCGCGCGGCGTCCGTCCGCGGGCTCTGCATTACCGGCGGGACGCGGTCGTACCAGTGGACCGTGCCGATATCGAGTTGGCCGTCCGCCATCTCGCGCACGTCGTCGACGGTGTACGCCGGCGGGACGCGGAACTGCACCTCCATCGTCGCCTCGACGGAGAGGCCGTCCGCGCTGGGGCCGCCCTCGAACTTCGTCGGCTTACAGGTAACCCGCTCGAAGACGGGCAGATACTCGTCGGGGTCGAACTCCTCCTCGACTCTCCGCCACCAGTCCATCGCGTCCTGAATCGCGTTGTTCTCGGGGCGGGAGGTGTGACCCGATTCGCTGGTGGCGACGTACGTCCCGGCGAGGAGGCCACGGTAGCCGAGCGTGATGCCCGTCCACCCGCTCGGCTCGCCGTTGACGACGGCGCCGGGCTCCGGCCGGCCGTTCTCGACGACGTGCCGGGAGCCCCGCGAGTCGACTTCCTCGCCGACCACGCCGAGAAAGCTCACGCCCGTCTCCACCGCCGCGACGGCCATCGCCGCGAGCGGGCCGGTGGCGTCGACGCTTCCACGCCCCCAGAGTTCCTTTCCGTCCTCAGCCTCCCGAATCTCGACCGGGATGTCGCCCGGCACGGTGTCGATATGCGAGGTCAGGAGGACGGCGTCGTCGGCCGGTGCGTGGACGTTTCCCACCTCGTCGGTCCACGCCTCGCGGTCGTGGGCCTCGAAGAAGTCGACGAGCCGTTGGGCCGCCGCCTCCTCCTCACCCGAGGGCGAGGGGATGGAGACGAGGTCGACCAAGAGGCCCCGGGCCTCGGTCAGGTCGGCCGTTTCGACCTCGCTCGCCGTCATCCGAGCACGGCCTCCAGTGCGTCGACGAAGCGGTCGGCGTGCTCCTCGCCGACGATCAGCGGCGGGAGCAGACGCAGGACGGTCCGGCCGGCCGGGAGCGCGAGCACCTGTTCGTTCAGGGCGAGGTCACGCAGCAGCCGGTTCGACCCCCGCTTCACTTCGAGGCCGATCATCAGCCCCTGTCCCCGTACCTCGCGGATGGGGAGGTCGGCGTCCTCGACCGACTCCATCAGGTACCGCCCCACGTCGGCCGCCCGCGTCGGCAGGTCCTCCTCGACGACGACGTCGAGGGTGGCGTTGGCCGCCGCGCAGACGACCGGGCCGCCGCTGAACGTCGAGCCGTGTTCGGGGTCGGCCTCGGCGATCCAGTCCGCACAGACCGTCGCGCCCAGCGGGAGGCCGCTGGCGATGCCTTTCGCCGCCGTGAGGATGTCCGGCGACACGCCGGCCTGCTCGCAGGCCCAGAGCGTCCCCGTGCGGCCGACGCCGGTCTGAATCTCGTCGAAGACGAGGGCCGCGCCGGCCTTCCGGGTGAGCGACCGCGCCGCGTGCAGATACGCCTCGTCGGCGGGGTGGATACCGCCCTCGCCCTGGATTGGTTCGAGGAACACGGCGGCCGTCTCCTCGTCGACGGCTTCGGCGAGTTCCTCGCTGTCCCCGTAGGAGACGAACTCGACGCCGTCGACCAGCGGTTCGAACGCCTTCTTGTACTTGTCCTTCCACGTCATCGACAGCGCGCCGAGGGTGCGGCCGTGAAAGCCCCGGCGGGTGGCGACGATCTTTCCGCTCCCCGTCGCGTTGCGGGCGAACTTGATCGCCGCCTCGTTGGCTTCGGTCC
>Ga0102936_1000143_pt1 | contig 26878 bp, 28 predicted proteins | sample SalPon2_A_H2O_MG_FD_78502 | JGI IMG/M metagenome (GOLD analysis project Ga0102936, IMG submission 78502) | Salt pond water microbial communities from South San Francisco under conditions of wetland restoration - Salt Pond MetaG R2_A_H2O_MG | ecosystem: Environmental > Aquatic > Non-marine Saline...
CCGTTCGACCTCGTATCCCTTCGGGACGCCGACTTTTTCGAAACACGACCCACAGAGCGGCTTCTCCATCGCCTTGTTGTTCTGCCGCTCGAGGACGACCGCTTCCGCGAGCGGGATAACCTCGTCACACCGGCTGCACTGCGTTTTGTCGCCGTCGATGATCTCCATAACCGGATTGTTGTCAGTTCGGAAAATAAAGCTTCGATCCGTTACGGGCGGTTGACCGAACGACGGAGTTAATATACGGCGTCGCTCCACCGTCCGGGCGGCCCCCGCCGATCCGGCGCGGACGGATCCCGACAGTATATAAATACACGCCGCCGAACGGACATTAACGCACGTTCGTTCGGTCGAAAACGACCGAACGCGAACGCCAGATCACCATGACCGAACAAGAACTCGGAATCACGGAGCGCAAGGAGCACAACCCCGGCGAGTGGTACGCCGAGGTCGTCCAGAAGGCGGGACTGGCCGACTACGCCCCGATGGGTGGATTCATCGTCACTCGTCCCCGCGGCTACGCCATCTGGGAGCGACTCAAGCACCACCTCGACGGCTGGTTCAAAGAGACCGGCGTCCAGAACGCCTACTTCCCGATGTTCATCCCCGAATCGTACCTCGAACGGGAGAAAGACATCGTCGAGGGGTTCGACCCGGAGGTCGCGTGGGTCACCCACGGCGGTCACGACGAACTCGAAGAACGGCTCGCCGTCCGGCCGACTTCCGAGTCGATCATCACGCCGTTTATCGCCGAATGGGTCCGGAGCTACCGGGATCTCCCGATGCGCGTCAACCAGTGGTGTTCGGTCGTCCGGTGGGAAGCCACGGAGACGAAGCCGTTCTTCCGGACGAAGGAGTTCCTCTGGCAGGAGGGCCACACCGCCCACGCGACCCACGAGGACGCCTGGGAGGAGACGATGACCCGGTTGCACCAGTACGAACGGCTCTACGAGGACGTGATGGCGATCCCCGGCATGTTGGGCCGCAAGCCCGAACACGACAAGTTCCCCGGCGCCGATACGACGACGACCATCGAGGCGCTGATGCCCGATGGCAAATCCGTTCAGGCAGGAACGAGTCACCACCTCGGGACTTCCTTCGCCGAGGCGTTCGATATCACGTACACCGACGAAGAAGAAAACGAGCGGATCGCCCACACGACCTCGTGGGGGCTATCCTGGCGGGCGCTCGGCGCACTCATCATGACCCACTCGGACGATCAGGGGCTCGCGTTGCCGCCGGCGCTGGCGCCGACACAGGTCGTCGTCGTCCCGATCTGGCAGGCTGACACCGAGGAGGAAGTCCGGGAGTATGCCGCCGACCTCGCGGCCGAACTCGACGAGGAGTTCCGCGTCGAACTCGACGACCGCGACGAACGTAACCCCGGGTTCAAATTCAACGAGCACGAACTCAACGGGGTCCCGCTTCGGATCGAGATCGGCCCCAACGAGGTCGAAGAGGAGGCGGCGACGCTCGTCCATCGGCCGGACGGCGAAAACGAAGGCGCTGACCGGGAGGGAATCGTCAGCGCGGTCGAAGAGGCGCTCGATACCGTCTACGCCAAGCTCTACGCGGCCGCCGAGGAGAACCTGGAGACGAACGTTCGAGAGGCCCACGGCCGCGGGGAGATCCTCGGGACGATCGGCCGGCACGGCGGCTATGTGAAGACCGGCTGGTGTGGCGACGAGGACTGCGAGGCTGTTATCAAAGACGAAATCGCCGCCGAGATCGTGATGCTTCCGCTCGAGGAAGACGAAGAGCCGGTCCACGACACCTGCGGCGTCTGTGAGTCGGACGCAATCGAAACCGCCTACTTCGCGAGGTCGTACTGAGCGGCACCGGTCGCCGGTTCGACCCCGCGTTTTTATTTCGACCGGCACCGATGATCGGGTATGGAGCGAATCGGACTCTCCGATCGAGATTCGGCCGAGCCAGTCGAGGACGTACATTTGACGGCGCTTGCGGCGGGCGAAGAGATGAGCCTCCAGGAGTTCGAGATCGAGCCCGGCGCGGCCGTCCCCGAACACGACCATCCACACGAGCAGCTCGGATTTATTTACGAGGGTGAGTTGACGTTTCACTCGGAGGACGATACGATCACCGTCGGCCCGGGCGATTCGTATTCGATCCCGGGTGAGGAACCGCACGCCGTCGAGAACAACGGGGACGTGCCAGCCCGCGGCATCGATATCTTCTCACCGCCGCGGACTGATCCGGACTGGGCGGAGTAGCGGGCGTCGTTCAGCGCATCCGAAGTCGATCCGCACGGCTCCCGAGCGACGCCTGCTGAAATAAAAACGCGGATTTGGAGGCGGTTACGCGAGTTCCTCGATGTTCTCGACGACTACCTCGGCGAACTCGCTCGTGGCGAGTTTCTCGGCGTCCTCGAGCTGTCGTTCGAGGTCGTAGGTGACCTTCCCGGAGGAGATGGTCTCTTCGACGGCGTCACGGACGAGATCCGCGGCGTCGGACCAGCCCAGGTACTCAAGCATCATGCGACCTGAGAGAATGATCGCGGTCGGGTTCACCTTGTCCTGGCCCTCGTATTTCGGGGCCGAGCCGTGAACCGGTTCGGCGAGCATGCGGCCGTCGCCGAAGTTGGCGCCTGGCGCGATGCCGAGGCCGCCAATCTGTGCGCCACAGGCGTCGGAGATGTAGTCCCCGTTGAGGTTCATCGTCGCAAGCACGTCGTACTCGTCAGTCCGGGTCAGCACCTGCTGGAGCATGTTGTCCGCGATGCGGTCGTTGACAACGACGGCGTCCTCGGGGGCTTCGCCGTCCCGCTCCTCCCAGAGGGTATCCTCGGTGATGACCTCCTCGCCGTACTCCTCTTCGGCGACCTCGTAGCCCCAGTCACGGAACTGGCCCTCGGTGAACTTCATGATGTTGCCCTTGTGGACCAGCGTGACGGAATCGCGGTCGTGTTCGAGAGCGTAGTCGATCGCGCGGCGGATCAGCCGCTTGGAGCCGAACTCCGTGATCGGTTTGACGCCGATCCCGACCGGGCCGTCGTGGATGACGTCGTCGTTACCCATCTCGTCTTCGACGAACTCCTTGACCTCCTGGACCTCGTCGGTGCCGGCTTCCCACTCGATGCCGGCGTAGACGTCCTCGGTGTTCTCACGGAACGTGACCATGTCCATCTGCCCTGGCTCGGAGACGGGCGAGGGGACACCGTCGAGATGGTAGGTCGGACGGACGTTCGCATAGAGGTCGAGTTTCTTGCGCAGCGCGACGTTCAGCGATCGGAAGCCCGCGCCGACCGGCGTCGTCAACGGCCCCTTGATCGCGACCCGGTGGTCCTTGATCGCCTCGACGGTGTCGTCCGGCAGGTTCTCGCCGTACTTGTCGCGGGCGGATTCGCCGGCGTACAGTCGCATCCAGTTGATCTCGCGGCCGGTCGCCTCCGCAGCGGCCTCGAGAACTTTCTGTGCGGCGGGTCCGACGTCGCTACCGACGCCGTCACCGTAGATGATCGGGATGATCGGGTCGTCCGGAACGACGAGCTCGTCGCCGCCAGCCGCCTCGATCCTCGAGCCTTCTGTCGGCACCTCGATTTTGTCGTAGCTCATACCGGATCGTTTTACAGGGACCCATGAAAGGCGTACCGTTATCTCCGCGAAATTATAATGAATTATCACGGCCAACCGGGGAGATAAGACGGAGGGCAGCGACAGCCGAGTATGCGTGTCATCGTCCACGGTGGGGCCGGAGGAACGCCAACCGACCCCGAAGCGCGGCAGCGATCGCTCGATACGGCCGCAACGGCCGGGAGCAATGCCGGAACCGTCGTGAACGCGGTCACGGCAGCTCTGCGTGAACTCGAATCAGACCCGCGTTTCAACGCCGGGACGGGAAGCGCCGTCCAGTCGGACGGGTACATCCGAACCGACGCCGGAATAATGCGCGACGATCGCAGCGCCGGAGCAGCCTGCGGAATGCCTGGCGTCGAGCATGCGATCGACGTCGCGGAGGTTGTCAGATCGGAGACGCCGCATGTCCTTGTTTCGGGCGTTCACGCCGTCGATCTGGCCGACGCGTACGGTATCGAGACCGAAGCCGATCTCTGGACCGAGCGTACGCAGGCGCGCTGGGCAGACACCGACGACCGGCCACCGGAGGGAGTCAAGGCCCAGACCGCGTGGGTCAGAGAGCGCTTCGGCGAACCCACGGAGCGCGATCACGATACGGTCGGTGCGGTCGCGACTGATGGCAAGCGAACCGCAGCCGCGACCTCGACTGGTGGCCGGTGGTTCGCTCTCGCGGGCCGTATCGGCGATGTTCCGCAGGTCGGCTCGGGGTTTTATTGCGCCGAGGCCGGCGGTGCCTCCGCGACGGGAGCGGGCGAAGATATCGCCCGGTACACGCTCGCCAGACGAGCCGTCCAGTTGCTCGAGGACGGCCACGACGCACAGTCTGCCGCAGACGCCGCGATCGGTGAGTTCGATGAACTCGCGGCAGGAAGCGCCGGAATCATCGTCCTGACACCGAATGACGAGACCGGAAGCGCCTACAACAGCGACTCACTGTTGACGGCCGTCGCCGGCGGCTTGGAGTGATCGACCGACGTTTTATCAACCAGAGCGCCCCAGACGGCGTATGACCCTCGACCCGGTCCACTTCGACGGTATCGCCCAGCTTGCGGGCCGGATCAGCCAGCGCGTCGATGCGAGCGACCACGACGACTTCGCCGAGACGGTCTTCACGGAGTATCTCGACCCGCTGTGGGACGGCGAACGACGCGTCATCGAGCCGCTCGAACAACTGCGTCGACGGCGGATCGACATCGAGGACGCAGCCCTCCAGGAGGCGCCGTTCCCGACCCAACACGGGCTCGATTCGGGAACGATCAACCCCACCACGTTCACGAACGGGCTCGTCCTCGACGTGGCGCAGGCGGCGATGGCGTCCGTCCCCTCGGAACTGGAACTGCATCGCTCGCGAACGGTGGTTGCGACGGTCCACTCGAACGACGCGACCGTCGACTGTGAAGAGGACGACTGGACGGTGTTCGACGGCGGCTACTCGAAAGGACGGGTGCTTCAGGCACCGCGCGTCAGCCGCTACGAGGAGGCGGTCGTCCACGCGCTGTCGCTGTATCTCGCGGAGGTAAATCACGCCGAGACACAGGCTGATCTCGTCGACGACCTCCTCGTTCTCGACGGCCCGATCTATCCGAAAGGGCTGCTCGCATGGACGGACAGACACCCAGAACTCGCTGATCTCCTCGTCGAGGACAAGCGCCCCCGGGATGTGGTCGCGAGCTACATCGGTCTTGTCGAGCGATTCGCCGACCGGGGCGTCCCCCTTGTCGGCTTTATCAAAAACGGGAGTTCGAAGGCGATCACCCGGACGCTCAGGCGGATCGAACGCGCCCCATGGGCGGACGACGCCGGCCTCTTCAAGCGGGTCTTGCGCCGGACTGATGCGGACGGCGAGACGCTGACTGATAAGCTCACGTTCACTGACTGGTTCGTTTCTCGATGTGGCGTCGACGAGCCACTATCGGCGGACGGGGACGCGCTCGGACTGGATCGTGAACGCGATCCCGCCGATTACGAGGTGACGTTCTTCTGTGTGTACGACCCCCGCGACGAACTCCTGTTTCGGGTCGAAGCACCCGCCGTGTTCACCCGCGACCCGGAGACGCGGGAAGCGCTGACGATGCAATTGCTCCGCGACATCGCCCACGAGGGCGGGCCGCCGCTTGCGGTGTCGAAGGCCGATGAGTTGGCCCGGATCAGCCGCGAAGAGAAGGCCGCGCTCACGCGGGCGATCGAACAACGGTTCGACGCCGATCGGGACCGATCCTACGACGACGAACGATGGGGCCTGGTGTCGTGACGTCCGGACGGGATCCCGGAGCGTGAGCTATGCGGCCGGATCGTCGACGGTGTCGAGCACGTCGACGGTGACGTCCGACTCGTCGACGCCGAGGCGGGCGAACTGCGTCCGGATGTGCGCCGTCGCGGCTTCGATCGCACGCGCACGCTCTTCGAACCCACGTGGCATCGGCGACTCGAAGGCGACCTGTATCTCGCGGCCGTCGATGGCCTGTGTCTGTCCGCCGCTTTCGACCTCGTAAAAAGCGTCACAGACCCAGACGTACGGTGCCTCGTCGTCGGGCGCGCCGCGGAACGTCGGTGAATCCTCACCGGGTTCGTACAGCGTCCCGGTCAGGGCTGTTCCGCCGGCAGAGCCGCGAATCCGGAGCATAGCGTAACTACGCGGAGAGCGGATAAAAACGGTCCGGCGGCATCCGGAGAGCGGGGCCGATCACCGAGTCACCGAACACCGACTTCCCGGACGGTCCGGACGTTGAGCCCGGTTCGGGCCCCGTTGTGGCGGTACTCGACGTAGACGAGCCGATCGTCGTAGGCGTCGAGCGGCAACATGTAGGTGGCCTCCTCGGCCATTCCGAGCCAGAAGACGATATCGGAGTCACCGGGTGTCTCCTCGGTGATGCGAACCTCGACGACATCGCCGTTTTCGCCGCGCTCTCTGGTGTCGTAAACTTCTCCTTTGAGCCGTCTGGACGTCTTCCCGACGGAGACGAACAGATTCACTGTCGCACCAACACAAACGTCACGAAGCTCGTCGGAAACCCGTATCATGGCTGTTTCGAGGACCGTCTCGTCTCGAAACTCCGAGACGGACCCATTTTATAACTCGGTCCAACTCGGGGAGTGAGTTCGAATTGAAACGGAGGTGTTCAACAGGAACGTCTTAGATGTCTATCAAGTAGAATCAGCGTCGATGGCTCCCGAGGCGCTTGGTTTACCCCCGATTCTACTCGAGGATCCGACCAGATTTCATCGAGTCGGACGAGTATCAGTAAAGCGCAGACACGCAAAACGGATGGTAAAATTCGTATGGGTTCGGGCAGATTTGAACTGCCGGCCTCCTCCATGTCAAGGAGGTGTCATAACCAGCCTAGACCACGAACCCACGCTGGCGTTTCCCTGCATTCACCGGTAACCCGGTGACGTAATTGAACCTTTCGGAATCACTCCCCATCGGGAGACCGAAACAGGGGACAGCCGTCATGTGGGGACAGATCGCAGGCCGCAACGACAGCCTTATATCGATGTGCTTATTTGTACATTACAACGCAAACATATACATTGGTGTTCGTTATGAAGGACTACATCCAGCAGGTGGCTGACGGCGAGAATCTCTCGCAGGACGCGGCACGCGAGGCGGCCTCGCTCGTCTTCGAAGAGGCGACGGAGGCACAGATCGGGGCGCTGCTGACCGCGCTCCGTGCAAAGGGGGAGACCGAAGCCGAGATCGCCGGGTTCGCACAGGGGATGCGCGACGCGGCCCGACGGATCGACCCCGACCAAGATCCACTGGTCGATACCTGTGGGACCGGCGGTGACGGACATGATACGATCAACGTTTCGACGACGAGTGCGTTCGTCGTCGCCGGGGCTGACGTACCGGTGGCGAAACACGGTAACTACTCGGTGTCGTCGTCGTCCGGCAGCGCGGACGTTCTCGAAGAACTCGGGGTGACGATCGATGCCGAACCGCCGGCCGTCGAGCACTGTATCGAGACGACCGGGATGGGGTTCATGCTCGCACCCGTGTTCCATCCGGCGATGAAAGCGGTCATCGGTCCCCGGAAAGAACTCGGCATGCGGACGATCTTCAACGTTCTCGGGCCGCTGACGAACCCCGCCGGGGCGGACGCCCAAGTCGTTGGGGTCTACGATCCCGAACTGGTACCCGTTCTGGCGAACGCGCTCGCCCAGATGGCCGTCGAACGCGCGCTCGTCGTCCACGGCGATGGACTCGACGAGATCAGTGTCCACGGTGAATCCACGGTCGCGGAGGTCGACGGCGAGACAGTCGAGACGTACACGCTCACGCCCGAGGAGATCGGCCTCGAGCGATACGACCTCGCCGACGTCGGCGGCGGCACGCCGGCAGAAAACGCGGCGGATATGCGGGGGATCCTCGACGGTGAGATCGACGGGGCAAAACGAGCGATAATTCTGGCCAACGCCGGCGCTGCGATCTACGCCGCCGGGGAAGCCGCCACACTCGAGGCGGGCGTCGATACCGCACGCGAATCGATCGATTCGGGGGCGGCGACGGCGCAGTTGGCGTCACTCCGCGAGTTCGAGCCATGACGCGCGTGAAGATCTGTGGGATCACCTCGCGGAACGATCTCGAACTCGCCGTGCGAGCGGGGGCCGACGCGATCGGCCTCATCGTTGACGTCGACGTCGAGACGTCCCGAGAGATCGATCCCGATCTCGCGGTCAAGCTCGCCAGGGCAACGCCGCCGCTCGTAACGACGGTCCTCGTGACGATGCCGGACACGCCCGAGACAACGGTCGAGTTGGCTTCGCGGATTCAGCCCGACGTCGTCCAGATCCACGGCGCATCGACGCCCGGCGATCTCGCCTACCTCTCGGCGAACCTCGACGGGGACGTGATCAAAGCCGTCTCCCCCGGGGAAGCCGAGACCTACGAGACCGTCGCGGATGCGCTGTTGGTCGATTCGCTCGACGAAACGGGCGCAGGTGGAACCGGAAAGACTCACGACTGGGATCGGACGCGTGAGTTAGTCGAGAAGCTATCGGCTCCTGTCGTGTTGGCCGGTGGGCTGACGCCGGAGAACGTCGCGGAGGCAGTCGAGACAGTCCGCCCGTTCGCGGTCGACGTTGCGAGCGGGGTCGAGGCCAAAGCGGGACGGAAGGATGCGGACGCAGTCGCGTCGTTCGTCCGACGCGCGGGGGAGTCGCCGTGATCTCTCGTTCGTCGTTCGTCGAGTTCGCCGACGAGCGCCCGTCGGTAGTCCGCGTCGTTTCCGAACTCGACGTCGACACGGAGCCGCTCGAAGCGTATGCGGCCCTGACCGGCCGGACGACCGACGACGAGGCAGCCGATCACACGTTCCTCCTCGAGAGTGCCGGCAAGGTCGCCTCGAGCGATCCGGACGGCGCGTTCAGGGCCGGCAGCGACGCGGATCGGCACGCCCGGTACTCGTTTGTCGGATACGACCCGGCCGCCGTCGTCACCGTCGACGGGGACGCGACGGCGTCGATCGATATTGTCGACGACCGATACGAGGGCTTTTTTGACCCAAACGGCGGGGATACGGTTGCCACACTCCGTGAGACGCTGCCCGACGTCCCGCTCCGGAACTTCCCCGAAACCGATCGCCAGCAGTTGCAGGGCGGTCTGGTCGGCTTTCTGGCGTACGACGCAGTGTACGATCTCTGGCTCGACGAGGTCGGGCTAAAGCGACCTGACTCTCGGTTCCCAAACGCGCAGTTCGTGCTGACGACCAAAACGCTCGTCTTCGACGATGCCGCCGGAACCGTCTCGCTCGTGTTTACCCCACTCGTCCGTCCCGGTGACGATCCCGGCGTCATATACGACGGCATCGAGGCCGAAACCGAGCGAGTCGAGTCGCTTCTTGTCGACGCCGGATCGGTTCGAACCGGCGGCTTCGATCGGCACGCCGAAGGCGCGGGCCCGCAGGACGAGTACGAGTCGGCCGTCCGCCGGGCCAAAGAGCACGTTCTCGACGGTGACATCTACCAGGGCGTCATTTCGCGGAGGCGTGAACTCGACGGCGACGTCGATCCGCTCGGGCTCTATGCGGCGCTGCGTCGGATCAACCCCTCGCCGTATATGTACGTCCTCGATTACGACGACCTCGTGGTGGTCGGTGCGTCGCCGGAGACGCTCGTCTCCGTCCGGGGCCGGGAGGTGATGAGCAATCCGATCGCCGGCACCTGCGATCGCGGGAACAGTCCGGTCGAAGACCGACGGCTGGCGGGAGAGATGCTCGCGGACGGCAAAGAACGAGCCGAACACACGATGTTGGTCGATCTAGCTCGTAACGACGTTCGCCGAGTCAGCGAGGCCGGCAGCGTCCGCGTCGAGGAGTTCATGAACGTCCTCAAATATAGCCACGTCCAGCACATCGAGTCGACGGTGACCGGTCGGCTGGCCGACGGTCAGGACGCTTTCGACGCGACGCGCGCGTCGTTCCCCGCAGGGACGCTATCGGGCGCGCCGAAGATCCGAGCGATGGAGATCATCGACGAGCTCGAACGGCGGCCGCGCGGCGTCTACGGCGGCGGTGTCGGCTATTACTCCTGGACAGGGGACGCCGATTTCGCCATCGTCATCCGGACCGCGACAGTCGAACGCGGCGCGGGTGTCGACGGAACGGATCGAGTAACGGTTCAGGCCGGTGCGGGGATCGTCGCCGATTCGGACCCGGAAAGCGAGTACGAGGAGACCGAAAAGAAGATGGACGGCGTGCTCGCCGCACTCGAGACGATCGAAGCCGAAACCGAATCCGGGATCGATCCCCAGGAGGGAATCGAACCGGGGACGGGACCGGGAGGGGCGGGACGATGAGGGACGTGTTGTTCATCGATAACTTCGATTCGTTCACGTACAACCTCGTCGAGTACGTCAGCCAACACGACGGGACGGACGTGACCGTTCTCCGAAACACCGCCACACTGGCCGCGGTTCGCGACGCCGATCCCGACGCGATCGTCATCTCGCCCGGTCCCGGCCATCCGAAGAACGATCGCGATGTCGGCGTGACGATGGATGTACTCCGGGAAATCAGTCCCGAAGTGCCGACCCTCGGCGTCTGTCTCGGCCTCGAGGCGGCCGCCCACGAGTACGGCGGCACCGTCGATCGCGCGCCGGAACCGATACACGGCAAATCGTTTCCCGTCAACCACGACGGCAGAGGCGTCTATCGCGGGCTCGAGCAGGGGTTCCAGGGCGGCCGGTATCACTCACTGGTTGCCCTCGAAATCCCGTCGTGTTTCGACGTTACTGCGACGACCGACCACGAGGATGAGGAACTGGTGATGGGAATCCGACACCGAGAATACCCCATCGAGTGCGTCCAGTTTCACCCCGAATCCGTGCTGACAGGCGTCGGACACGAAGTCATCGGAAACTTTCTGGACGCTATCTGAGCGCAACAGGATTGCCCGCAATCGGTCGTGGAACGGCGTTAAAAACGGCGAGATAATCTTGAAGATACCGCCCTCACCGTTATATCAGATACATTTTAATTGGTCAACAGTGAGTCAGCAGTCACGGTTCTTTGAGACGAAATTTCGATAGCACTCAACGCGGACGTTGACCGTCTCTGTGTCGGTTGAGAGACCGAATCTTCGGATCCAACACCCGATTATTTCCAATGGAAATGCTGCTTCCTGCTGTCGGTTTGTGGTGCCAATGTTTCACTTTCACCACGGACTGGGTATGCTTATATGTTTGCCGTTAGTTCGTTCTCGTCGTACACGTGGGGCACACACATGTCGGAACCTCGCATAGCATCTCGTGCCCCCCGGGATCGTATAGGATCGCCAACATATTCCCCGATGCCAAGGGTTATTTGGCAGCCAGCAGTACGCAGACCTCGTCACACATGACCCACACAGAGCGTCCCGTTTGGGGGAGAACCGAACAGAAACGCACAGCACCGACCCGGAGGGAAGAGTAATGGCGACATCCGATCCGTCCGCGGACGAACTCACGCTCCCGATCAAACGCACGGACGGCGACACGCTCGAGGCGCGTCTCACCGGTAACGCGTATCACAATATCCTTCCAGCCCGATACCTCCGGAAGGATTCTGACGGTGAACCGATCGAATCACAGGAGAATCTCTTCGAACGCGTCGCTCGAAACGTCGCACTGGCCGAAGCCGTCTTCGAGGCCGAAAACCAGGGCGTCGACATCATGGTCACGCCCGAACAGCTCAAGCCGGATCATCCCCGACGGGACGAACTCGCCGCCGAAGTGTTCGGGGCGGGCGTCACCGCCGACAGCGACGCAGAAACGGCGCTGTCGGTCTACAACGTCAACAAATTCGCCTACGAGACGCTGGTTCCGGAACTCCCGGCGGAGGTCCGTACACACGTCGAGGAGACCGCCGCCGAATTCCAAGCGCAGATGGAACAGCTCTCGTTCATGCCGAACTCGCCAACGCTGATGAACGCCGGCGACGAACTCCAGCAGCTCTCGGCCTGTTTCGTCGATAGCCCCGAAGACGACATCGACGACATCCACCAGACGGCGAAGGAAGCCGCGGAGGTATTCCAGTCAGGCGGCGGCATGGGGTATGCCTTCTGGCGGTTGCGCCCCTACGGTGACGCCGTGGGGTCGACAGGTGGGATCGCCTCCGGACCGATCACTTTCATGCGGACATACGATCAGATGTGTGAGACGATCGCCCAGGGCGGCGCGCGACGGGGCGCACAGATGGGCGTCATGCGCGTCTCGCATCCGGACGTCATCCAGTTCATCCACGCCAAGAACAAGGACGTCTCCTTGGCCGAGACGCTCCGGCTGAACGACCCCGACGACTTCACGCATAACTCCTTCCAGGAGGCGCTGGACGAAGCACGCGAACTCATCGACGACGAGGGGCGCGTCCCCGAGCACCTCCGGAACGCGGTCGAGGGCCACCTCTCGAATTTCAACATCTCGGTCGGCGTCACCGACGACTTCATGGAGGCGGTGAAAGCCGGCGAGGAGTTCACGTTCACCAACCCCCGGACGGGCGAACCACACGTCGCCACGCCCGAGACGAAGGAACTCTACGACATGTTCGGCCTCGGCGAGCACGTCGAGGTCGGCGAAGTCCTCTCGGTGCCCGCCGAGACGCTCTGGGAGCACATTCTCGAAGGCGCCCACGAGAACGGCGAACCCGGCGTGGTCTATCTCGAACGGATCAACAAGGAGCACTCTTTCGACGTGGACGAGCATCCGGATCACCGGATTCTCGCGACTAACCCCTGCGGCGAGCAGCCGCTCGAGGAGTACGAGGCCTGCAACCTCGGGCACATCAACCTCTCGACGCTCGCGGATCTCGAGGCCCCCGACTGGCGCGTCTGGTACGACGAGCACGGCGACGAGTACGCCGACCTCGAAGCCGCCGTCGATGCCTTCTTGCAGGATGCCATCGACTTCGAGGAGTTCGACAGACGCATCGAACTCGGCACGCGGTTCCTCGAAAACGTCGTCACGATGTCGGATTTCCCGGTGCCGGAGATCGAACAGAAGGTTCGCGAGATGCGGAAGATCGGCCTCGGCGTGATGGGACTGGCACAACTGTACATCCAACTCGGGATCAAATACGGCAGCGAAGAGGGCAACGAGGTCGCCCGGCAGGTAATGCGACACATCAACCACGGCTCGAAGTGGGCCTCGCACGAACTCGCCGAGGAGCGCGGCGCCTTCGAGGAGTACGCAAAGAGCAAGTACGCCGATCCCACCGAGTACCGCGAGTGGTTCGAGAAGCAGACCGGTCTCGACGCCGACGAGTGGGCCGATGGCTTCGAGATGCGGAACCACAACACGACGACGATCGCGCCGACCGGGACGACGAGCATGGTCGGCAACACGACCGGTGGCTGTGAGCCGATCTACAACGTCGCCTACTACAAGAACGTCTCCGACGACGTGCAGGGCGACGAGATGCTCGTCGAGTTCGACGACTACTTCCTCCGAGTGCTAGAGGAGAACGACCTCGACGTCGAGGCGGTCAAGCAGGAAGCCCAAGAGCAGATGGCGGCCAACGAGTTCGACGGCATCGACGGGCTCACGACAGTGCCGGACGCCATCGGCGAACTGTTCGTCACGACCGGCGATCTCTCGGCGAAAGATCACGCCGGCGTTCAGGTCGCCTGTCAAGAGGGCGTCGACTCGGCGATCTCGAAGACTGTCAACGCGCCGAACGACTCGACGCTCGAGGACGCCAAGGACGTCTTCGAGTACATCTACGATCACGGCGGCAAGGGCGTCACCTACTACCGGGACGGGACCCGCTCGAAGCAGGTACTCACCACGCGCGCCCAGAACGCCGAGTTCGCGAGTATGGACGAAGCCGAGGCCGCCGAAGCCATCGTCGAAAACATCGAAGAGATCTTCGGCGGGATCGAGGGCTTCCTCGACAGCGAGGAGGTCAACGCGGCGCTGGGGGCCGACTTCGAGGAACTGTTCGATTCGGAACCATCGCTTGGCCGGAAACAGCCCCGCCCGGACGTGCTTCACGGCGTCACCCAGCGGATCGACACCGGCTACGGGAAGCTCTACGTCAACATCAACGAGAACCCGGAGAACGGGCGACCGTTCGAACTCTTCGCGAACATTGGCAATTCCGGCGGTTTCACCGCTTCATTCACCGAAGCGCTCGCGAAGACGATCTCGACGGCGCTTCGATCCGGCGTCGACCCCGAAGAGATCGCAGACGAGCTACAGGGGATCCGATCGCCGAAGGTCGCCTGGGACAAAGGCGAGCAAATCAACTCCATTCCCGACGCGATCGGGACGGCGATGCGCCGGTATCTCGACGGCGACGTCGACAAGGCCTACCCCCAACAGCAGAACTTGACGGAGATCACGGACGACGAACGGGCACGGACCGACGCCGCTCGCGAGACGCCGCCCGAGACGGACGGCGGTGCGGTCGCCAGTACCGGTTCGCCGGTCTCGCCGAACGACGACACCGACGCCGCACAGTCGCTCATCGACTCCGGTGAGTCGCCAGAGTGTCCCGAGTGTGGCAGCATGACGCTGTATTACTCCGAGGGCTGCAAGACGTGTGAGAGCTGCGGCTGGTCTGAGTGTTGAATTGACGTAGCCGGCCTCGGAGCTTTTTTATCGATATCGGACTCGTACGTCGTATGGACGAGGACGCGGCGGGCCGACTCTGTCCGATGTGTGACGCCCAGATGTACAAACGGCACTGCAAGTACGTCTGCCCACAGCACGGCGTCGTCGTCGACTGTAGCGATCCGTTTACGTTCTGACCGTAGTACGCTCCGAGAGGTGTCTGTACGCCGGTCGTGAGAGCGCAAGCAAGAGCGCGAGCGCAACGACCGTTGCGATGACGAGCGGGCTCGCCGAGAATCCGGTCGTCGTCAACCGTCCCATCGAGGCACCGAGCAAAACAGCGGCCCCGACCCAGGGAGCCTCTCCGATCGCGGTGCCGAGCACGTACGGACGAAGCGGGACGCCTGCGATCCCGGCCGCATAGGAGACAGGGTCCGTCGGCAGGGGGGCCAGCCGAACCGCGATGACGCCGCGGAGATCGCCGGTCGTCCGCCGAATTGTCGCGCCTGCGTCCCCGATCCGAGCAAGGAGGCCGACATCGTGGCTGAACCACCGCGCAAGCAGGTACGCCGGAAGCGTCGTCAGAACAGCCCCGGCGAGCGCGACCGGAATGGCTTCCGGACCGAGTAGATATCCAAGCAGGACCGAGAGAGCGCTGATCGGCCACGCCAAGACCGGACGGACGACGTAAAGTCCGACGAGTGCAACGATCAAGAGAAGTGGGCGGGCAGTGAGGGTCTCGACGACTGCGAGGACGGCCGCCGGAGAGCTCGCGTAGGCAGCCGACGCCGCGATCCCGCCGACGATCGCGATCCCGGCGAGTTGACGGACTGTCGCACGATGCACGCACGAGGGAACCACTCGCGGCGGCAAACCTTTTGTGGTCGTTCGAGCGGGCGGCGATCGGATCGGTCGACGGTCGGACTCCCTAAGGACTATTGAGATCGGCCGCCGTAGCCAACGGCGTGAACCACGAGGACGATCCCGTCGAACTCGGCGTACAGCTGCTCGCGAGGCTCGAGCACGCCGAGCTTCCGCTTCCGGCAGTTATCGACCGGATCGAGACGATCAGTACGCATCCGGAGACGACGCGGGCGATCCTCGAAGAGGCCGAAAAGCGGGGCTATATCGCCCGTGACGGCGATACCGTCCGTCCGTCTGGCGGGCAGTTTCTCAGCTTCGAAAGCGGCGTCGTCTCGCGCGACGGGGAGTTCGAGTGTCGGCGCTGTGGCGCGTCGATCTCGACGGGGTACTTCATGAAACTCGAGGCCGGCGAGCACGGACCGTTCGGATCGTCGTGTATACGGAAGGTAACCGGACGGCAATGAGCGACCGGGGTCAGCGGCCGCGCCGGAGTTCGTCGACAAGCTGTTCGATCAACTCCCCCTGTGATTCGATGAGTTCGGTCTGTCGTTCGACCTGTTCGGAGAGCGTCTCGACTCGCTTTGCGAGGGCCTCCACATCCGGATCGGCGGTCCGTTCGGCGGAAGCGTTGGCGGTCGGATCGGTCGCGTCGGATTCGGAAGCTGTCGACCGTTGGGTCGGGGTATTAGTATTCCCGGCCGCAGTTCCGGAGACACCCTGATCGGCCGGCGGCGTCCAATCGGCGGAGACGAACCGTTCCGTCTCATCAGCCGATTCCGGCCCGCTAGACGCTCCCTGTACGTCGATCGAGGATTGATCGGCCGGGGCACGGGTCGAAGTGGTCGCCTCTTCCGAAGACTGGCCAGTCTCGTCCTCTTCTGAGAGCTCCGCTCGGAGTTCCTCTATGGAGGACACGTCGTAGAACTCGAAGACGGCCTGTTGAATCGCCCGTCTGACGCGACCCGCGTGCTCGTTCGGCACCTTGACGCGGCGTCGGCGCTGTTCGGTTTCGATCACCACCTGCGTCGCGACACTTCCCTTCTCGAAGGCGAGACCAGTGAGTTGGGCGTGTTCGACGGCCTCGAAGTCCCCGTCCCAGACGGCGCTGCCGACGTGTTCGAGGAGGCGGCCCTCCGTTACGACGAACGTCAGTTCGCTGAATCGGAACTGCGCTACGACCGCCTCGTCGGTTTCGATCGCGCCAGTGGTTCGGAGGACTCCTTCGAGCATCGCCTCGACGATCGGGTCGGCCACCTTCGAAGGGACGGTGAATCCGGTTTCGCTGTCGATCTTCGCCAACTTGATCTCGCTCTTGCGCCGTTTCGATCGCACCGACAGTCGCTCGACATCGTGTGCGAACGTTTCGACCGATTCATCGCTCAACAGTCCGTCCGATCGATAGACGTGCGTTGCTCGGTGCGTAACCGCGACTGCGTCTCCACCGCCGATATCGACGGTGTCAACGACCGTCGCGTCACCGACGGTCTCGGATAGCAGCTCCGGGAGTGCGTCCATACGTGTGGTGTGCCCACAGAATAGCATAAAAGGCGTGGTCGTGGGGAACGATGACAGCCCGAACCGACCGAGGGAGATAGGAAGCTTGAAGGGCGAGAGCGGGTTACCCGGACATGAGCCCGGGTGGCTTAGCTGGACATAGCGCCGCACTCATAGGGTACGAGGCGGTAGCCGTCATGTCCTGAGACGCTGCCTGCGTCTCGTTCCTGGGACATGCGGAGATCGAGGGTTCGGAGCCCTCCCCGGGCACTCCTCAAAGGGGTGACCCCCCACTGCGGTTCAATATACGCGAGTGACATCGTTAGAAGAGACGGCTCCGGAGACGATCCGAGAGACGATCAGTGGTGATGACTGTGCGGGTGGCCGTGTTCGTCCGGTGGCGCGAGCGGTTCCTCACACCGGACGTTGGTGTAGTGTGACTGGAACTGCTCGACGAACTCGTCGTTGGGATCGAACTGGTGGCGCTGGATGCATCCGACGTCCGCGCCAAGTAGGTGGACGCTGACGCTCGGGACGTCCGAGGACGTCTGGACCTTGTGGATGTCGTTGTCCGGCGGGACCAATTTGTAGAAATCGCCCTCCGCCATCTCTTCGGTCCGGAGATGTTCGAGATCGACAGGACCGATGTCGGTTTCCATGTCGTCGTTCCGCCGGTAGAACTCCTCTGTCTGGGTTCCCGAGTAGATGCCGACGAGTCCCCACGCGAGGTGGTCGTGAACGGGGGTATCGACACCGGGTGGTAACGCGAGAGTGAAAATCGAAAGCTTCTGTTCGCGACGATAGAGGAGCCACTGGGCGATTTCGCCACCCATCTCGCCTTTGTCGTCGTACCCGTCGGGAACGAGGCCGTCGTACGGTTGCGGAAGCCAGTCGTCGTCGGTGAGAAGATCCTCGAACGGGTCTTCGAGCGCGGCAAGGAGGTCGGGGATCTCTTCGTGTGTGTTTGCCGCTTCGTCTACCGTGTCGACGAACGAACGAAGACGTTCGTTATCGAGATACCATTCCTCGGACATACCCCGTCTGTGTCCCGGGAGGTAATGAAGATTCTTCCGACACGCTGATAGGTCCAGCGGCCCGAACCCGAGCGTGGAGTCAGACGATCCGACAGTCGTGCGCGTCCTCGCGATAAGGGCCGAGGACGTCCTTTCGGCGCTGGAGGCGAACGAGCGTCGGGGGGCCGAGGCGGTGCTCCGTGTGACCCCGCCGTTCAGTGGTCGAATGCGTGCCCGACTGCATCTCGAAGGGGCCGAAAGCGAGTACGATGACCCGGTCCCGTTACACATTCCGCCCGGGCGGTTCGTTCGCGCTGTGCCGCCGTTTCCGGACCCGGACGAGACCGAAGACGAACTCCGATCGGATCCGGACACGACGTACTCACGGGCCAAACACCGAGAACGCCACGAGCGCGCCGTCGAGGCGTGGCGGGAACAGGCCCGTGACGCGCTCGTCGAAGAGACGACGATCGAAACGCCCGCCGGGGACCGGACCGTCCGTGTCGCGATACTCGGTTGACCGCCGTTGCTACAATTTTACGATCGTACACGAACTGGACAGAGCCGTCGATAAAACGTCTCGCCGGATTTGCGCCATCGATAAAACGTCTCTATGGAGGTCGAGCACCGCATAAAATGTGCTGAAACCGACCGAACCCTCTAACGGTTATTAGTGGATACCCACCCATTACTCGTTCAAGATGACTCCCTCCACCCCAACGAACGAACGAGGTACCCCGCGGTCCGCCTCGCTCCCGACGCCGATCAGAGCCGGGGCGTTCTGGGCGGCGGTCGTGTTGCCGTTCTGTGCGCTCGCGCTGTTGGCGAGCGGGCTCTCAACGACCACGGAGTACGTTTCCTTCGTTTCGCTCGTCGTCGTGAACCTCGTTGCCCTCGTTGCCGGTCACGATTACGGTAGCAACTAAGCCGGGGCCACGACAGATGGCGGCGTTACCGGCTGTCGAAACGACGACTTAGTTCGTCCTGTATCGCCCGCCGCTTGATGAGGGCGAATCCGGCGAGTATGATCAGAAAGCCGCCCACAGTCGGCGCGTCGATACCTTCACCAAGGAAAACGAACCCCGCCACGGCGGCGAATATCGGGGCGACATAGGAGACGAGGTTGATTTCGATCGCGCCGAGCCGTTCGAGGAGGTCAAAATAGATCAGAAAGCCGAGCGCGCTCGAGACGACGGCGAGATAGAGGAGGGCGACCGTCTCCCGGAGTGGCGGCAACCCCGCCACCGACTCCCCGAGACCGAGACTGAGCCCGTGCATGATGATCGCGCCGGCGATCATCGACCACGCCTCGAACGCCTCGATCGGAAGTCCGGTGTCGATCCGTCGCGTGAGGACGCTCCCGAAAGCAAAACACAGCGCGGCGCCGAACACAAGGGCCTCGAATCGGGAGCCGACGAGGTTCGCCGGATCGGGCCGGGAGAGAACTGCGACGCCGAGGAGTCCGAGTACCATACCGAGGAGTCCGACGACGGTGAGCCGTTCGCTCGGGAGAAACGCACGAGCGAAGGCGGTCGTCAAGACAGGGGAAAGCGAGACGATGACCGCGGCGGCCGCACTCGTCGTGCCACGCTCACCGACGAACAGAAGCGCGTGATAGCCGGTGATAATGAAGACCGCCCCGATCCCGATAGCGATCCACTGGAGACGGCCCCGGGGACGCCAGGGGCCTCTCGTCCACAGGGCGTATCCGAGCATCAACACACCGGCGATATCGAACCGGAGGGCAGCGAAAAGCACCGGTGCGTCAAAAAAATACGCCGGAGCACCCACTTCGCCGACGCCGGCTTTGATCGCCATGAACGCCGACCCCCAGACCGCCGCAAGCGTCACGAACAACAGGAGATTGCGGTAGCGCACGGTCGGTGCTGGGGCGGAAGCTAATCTCAACCTTTCGACATCGTTCCACCGGAAAACGGGACGTGGCAGTTATCGGGTCGCTTTTCCGGCGTCCCGCTCGCGTTTGAGCGCCTGAAGCAGGTCCTGTCGAGCGACGACCCCGAGCAATGCGTCGGCCTCGTCGACGATGGGGAGCCGGTTGATGTCGCGGTCGGCGTCGGCCAAGAGCGCGAGCAGTTCGTCGACGTCGGCCTTCGGCCCGACGGTCACGACGTCTTCGGTCATCACGTCGCTGACCGGTCGGCCAGCGTTTCGCGCGAGGTCGACGCCCAGGTCGAACTCGTCCCACGAGAGATCGACGGCGTAGGTGAGCGATTCGAGGAAGGGCGGAAAGCCGATCGGGATCCAGAGCGTCCGATCGGAGGGCTGAAACAGATCGACGAGGTCCCCCTGAGTGACGATCCCGACGACGAGGCCGTCCTCGGTCACGGGAAAGCCGTTGAAGTCGGCCCGGGCAAGTCGGCCGAGGACCTCGCCCACGTCGTCGTCCGGGGAGACGGTCTCGACGTCGCGAGTCATTATTTCACGGGCGTTCATACGGCATCGTTGTGTACCGTATCGCATAGCCTTTGGGCTCTCTATCGAGCCACGAACCTTTTATTTCGATCCGCCTGAGGTCACGGTATGGAGAGTCTCAATCGGATGGCCGTCGAGTTGGTCGACGAAGCGATCGACTTCGCCGACGAACTCGCGATCGAGATCCACGAACTGGACAACGGCGCTGTCGTCTGTGACTTCGGCGTCGAGACCGTCGGCGGCGTCGAGGCAGGACTGCTGTTGACGGAGATCCAGACCGGTGGTCTCGCGACGGTCCAGACCGGAATGGAAACGATCGGCGATGCACCGCTCACCCACGTCGAGGTATCGACCGATCACCCGGCGATGGCGTTCCTGGCGGCCCAGAAGGCCGGCTGGGAGCTTTCGGTCGAGGGCTTCGAAGGCCTCGGTAGCGGTCCCGCGCGGGCGCTCGTCGCTGAAGAGGAGGAGTACCAGCGGATGGGGTACCGCGACGCCGCCGAGTTCGCCGTGCTGGCGATCGAAAGCGAGGAACTCCCGGACGAGGCAGTCGCCGAACACGTCGCCGAGACCGCCGGCGTTCCGACTTCAAGCGTCTTTCTCCCGACGTTCTCGACAGCAAGCGTCACCGGCAGCGTCGCTCTGGCGGCGCGGGCCGCCGAACTCGCGACGTTCCGGCTTTCTGAACTCGGCTACGATCCGATCGAAATGCTTTCGACGACCGCCTCGGCACCCGTGGCTCCGGTCGCCGGGAGCGACGACGCCGCGATGGCGAGAACGAACGATGCGCTCGCGTACGGCGGTCAGGTTCACATGACCGTCGAGTCGTCGTTCGATCGGTTCGACGATCTACCGTCGACGGCCGGCACGGCGTACGGCGTGCCGTTCGCCGAGATTTTCGAGGAGCACGGCTGGGAGTTCTACGATCTCCCTGTCGAAGTGTTCGCGCCAGCACAGGTCACCATCGATATCGTTGGAGAGGGGGTCACAGTCGTCGGCGAAACGGACGAGGCGCTTCTTGCCGAAAGCTTCGGGCTCGCAGATCAGTCTGATTGATCGCTCAAGCGAAGGGCGATATCCACCGTATCAGCGCGTTCATCGGCATCCAAACCGTTTATACTGCGCCGACGGGAAGCGGTTGGTATGCCGAAACAGCAGACTGAGGTTCGCGAACTTCAGGAAGGAAACTACGTGATGATCGACGACGTCCCATCGAAGATCACGTCTTACAGCACGTCTAAGCCGGGAAAGCACGGCAGCGCGAAGGCCCGCGTCGAGGGGACCGGGGTCTTCGATGGCCAGAAACGAAACTTCACCCAACCCGTCGACGCGAAGATCTGGGTGCCGATCGTCAATCGAAAGCAGGGCCAGGTCGTCTCCGTCTCCGGTAACGATATGCAGGTGATGGATCTCGAGACCTACGAGACGATTACGATGCGTATCCCCGAAGACCTCGACCCCGAATCCGACGACGAGATCGAGTACCTCGAGTACGAGGGCCAACGGAAGGTCGTCTGAACCGGCTGCCATGGCCGACTTTCCCGGCGCGAACGCGACGCCTGAAGCCGCCGACTACGCGATCGTCGGCGCGCCACTGGACGCGTCGACGACGTTTCGCCCCGGGACGCGGTTTGGTCCGGACCGGATCAGGAAGTTCGCTCGACCGTTCGACGAATACGACCGTCGGACCGATCAACACTTTTCGGACCTCGCGACTGACGCCGGTGACGTATCGGCCTGGAGCGATCCGTCGGAATACCTCGAATTTCTGGAAGGCCAGTTGTCGGATCACCACCGTGACGGACGGCTGCCGCTGCTCTTGGGCGGTGAACACACCGTCTCTGTCGCCGGTATCGGGGCCACCGATCCGGATGTCTACGTCAGTCTCGACGCTCATCTCGATCTATACGAATCCTACGCCGGGAACGAACTGTCGCACGCCACAGTTACCACACACGCTCTCGAAACAGCCGATCGGGCCGTCTTGCTCGGCGTCCGGACCGGTAGCGAGGCCGAGTGGGATCGGGCGGGCCAAGCGGACGTGACAGTCGTTCGTCCGGGCGAGGTTTCGGCATGGGCTCCCGCTTTCGACGGCGAAAGCGTGTACCTGAGTGTCGATATCGACGCCGCCGACCCCGGCTTCGCCCCTGGCACGGGGACGCCAGCCCCGTTCGGGCTGGAGCCGAGCGAACTTCGCGATATCGTTCGGGCTGTCGCTCCGAGCGCCGTCGGCTTCGACGTCGTCGAAGTGAACGACCGCGACGACGGCCAGGCCGCAGCCCTCGCGGGAAAACTGCTTCAGGAATTCGTCTTCGCACACGCCGACCGTTGAGTTCCGCCCCGCGCTGAAGCGCGAGGCTCTCGCCTCAAACTTTCCGTGAGTCCGAGATGGACCGATCCACGCGTCGGGCGACCCAGTCAGTACCGGAACTCGACAATGAAAGAGATCAGCCCCGGAGATAGAACGCTCGGCGTCGAATACAAAAGCGTGCCGCGAGAGGGTTGAGTATGCAGCTAGCCGAGTTCCGGAATCGGTTGAACGATCGACTCGATCACGATCGATTCGCCGAGGTTGACGCGAGTTCGAACGGGTTACAGGTCGGTGACGAGACCGCGACGGTCGAGCGGGTCGCCTTCGCCGTCGACGGGGCCGTGGCGACCGTCGAGGCGGCCGCCGAAGCGAACGCCGACGTATTGGTGGTCCACCACGGGATGATCTGGGGTGGCATCGATCGCGTTGCTGGCCGCGAATACGAACGGATCGCAGCCTGCATCGACAACGACGTCGCGCTGTACGTCTCTCACCTTCCCCTCGACGCGCACGGTGCCCTCGGAAACGCTGTCGAGCTGGCGGCGTTTCTCGACTGCGAGCCGATCTCCCCCTTCGGTGAGTACGGTGGCGTCACGATCGGACACAGGGTCCAAGCGAAAGAGACCTACACTGTCGAGGCACTGCGAAATCGGCTGTCGGACCTCGAAACCGATGATCAGCCGGTTCGAACGATGGACTTTGGTCCGGAGTGCATTGAGGAAATCGCGATTGTCACCGGTTCCGGGGCGGACTGGATCCGGGAGGCCGAAGCCGAGGGGGTCGACGCCCTCGTGACCGGCGAAGGAAAGCAGAAGGCGTACCACGAGGCCCGAGAAGCGGGACTGAACGTCTTTTTCGCCGGTCATTACGCGACGGAGACGTTCGGCGTTCAGCGACTACAAGAACTCGTCGAAAAGTGGGGGATCGAAACGGAGTATCTGGCTCATCCGACCGGGCTTTGAATTGACTGGACCGTCGACAATTTTGGACAGACACGACGATAGTGGATGGCTCTTTAGGTGATATATCTTATATATTCTGTTTACTGTCAGTAATTAGTTAGTTATCGAGCGGCTGCTTCGTCGAGGCTGGAGCGTGTGACTACTCCGTTTCGTTTCCGTTCCGGCTATCGGAGTTCCCTTCCATTCCGTACGCGGATTCGAGCCGTGATCGGATCACGTGGATTTTTTACCATGCATGATTCTATCTGGCGTATGTTTGACGGAATGGGGTCCATCGATGCGGTCAACACTGTCGAGACTCCGAACGAGTTCGCGTACGGCATGGGTGCCACCGCCGAGCTAACTGAGTTCGCCGCCGACAGGGAGGTCCAATCGGCGCTGGTCGTCACCGACGATATTGTTCTCGAAGCCGGCGCCGTCGATCCGGTGTTCGACGCGCTGGAAGCCGCCGACGTGGACGTATCAACGTTCGACGAGGTCGAACCGGAGCCGAAAATAAAGATCGCGACCGCCGCCGCGGAGCAACTGGAGGCGACTGACGCGGATCTCGTGCTCGGTGTGGGCGGCGGAAGCAGCATGGACACGGCGAAGTTCGCGTCAGTGCTCGTCGAGCACGACCATTCGCCGCGTGAGCTGCTCGGAATGGGAAACGTCCCTGGACCCGGGCGTCCGACTGTACTCCTGCCGACGACTGCCGGGACGGGCAGCGAGGTCTCACACATCGGTGTGTTCGCCGACTCGACCGACGGTGGCATCAAGAAGGTCGTCTACTCCGAGCACCTCTTTGCCGATCTGGCGATCGTCGATCCCGAGTTGACGCGAACGATGCCGCCGGGGGTCGCCGCGGCGACTGGGATGGACGCACTGAGCCACGCCATCGAGTGTTACGTCTCGACGGAGCGGACGCCGTACACCGACGTGTTGGCTCGCCAAGCGATCGAGATGATCGGCGGAAACCTCCGGCAGGCGGTTCATCAGGGACAGCACAACGATGAAGCGCGGTACCAGATGAGTCTCGCCGCGACGATCGCCGGACAGGCGTTCGTCAATTCCGGACTCGGGGCCGTCCACGCGCTCACCTACCCGCTCGGCATCGAACACGGCGTCGGACACGGGCTTGCGAACGCCGTGTTGCTACCGCACGTCATGCGTTACAACGTCCCCGCCGAGCCGGAACGGTTCGCGGACGTCGCCGATCTCCTCGGGGCGGGTCGTGAGGCGAGCGCCGGAACGATCGACCGTGCGTACGACGCGGTCGAGGCGGTCGCAGATCTCAACGAGGACATCGGCATCCCGAATCGGATCCGCGAACTCGGTGACATCGACGAGACCGAGTTCGAAGGATTCGCCGAAATCGCCTTCGAACACTCGAAGCACAACGTCGATCGGAACCCCCGGAAGCTGACCCGAGAAGACGCGATCGAGGTCTACGAAAGCGGGTACTGATCCGATCGGACCGTGTTCGGCGGCTCGCCGGACTGTCAGAGCGCCGACTGTATGAAACCACTGTCGACGGTGACGATCTCGCCGCTGACATACCGGCTCGCGTCGGAGGCCAAAAACACCGCCGTCGAGGCGACGTCGGCCGGGTCGCCGATGCGGTCGTCGTACGTTCGCTCCGTCACCGCCTGATGCCGCTCGGTCCCCTCGGCGTACGCCGCTTTCGTCTGTTCAGTTCTGATGAAGCCGGGACGGATCGCGTTCACCCGCACCGCCGGACCGAGTTCGCGCGCCGCAACCCGGGTGTACGAATCCGTCGCTCCTTTCGCCGCCGAGTACGCGGCTAACGAATCGATCGCCGTCACGGACGACGCCGAGGAGATGTTGATCACGCTGCCTCCACCATCGGTACCGAGCACGTCAGCAAACGTCTGGACGGCTCGGTGGGGGCCTTTGAGCTGAACGTCAAAGACAGTGTCCCATTCGTCGTCATCTATTTCGAGTACACCCTTTCGGGCGATGGCGCTCGGGGAGTTCACCAGCACGTCCACGCCGCCGAACGCCTCGTGGACGCGATCGCGGAGCGCTACGAGCGACTCTCTGTCGGTGACGTCACAGGTTTCACGAACGACATCGGCACCGAGATCCTCAAGCTCCGCTGCGGTGTCGTCCACCCGTTCGGGGGTTCGACTCGTCGCCGTGACGTCGGCCCCTTCGGCCGCGAACGCCCGGGCGATCCCGCGTCCGATACCGCTCGTCCCCCCGATGACGACAGCACGTTTGTCGGCCACCGTGATGGGTTCGTGTTCGTAGTCGGTCATCGAATAAAAATCCGGAGGAAGCCACTTATGTATTGCCTGCTACCGCGAAGCGTCTTTCAGTGCTAACTGCAAATTTTCTGTACATTATATCTGACTAGTAATTCTGAGCAGGCTTGAATATGGTCGGTCAATCGCTGTATTCCTGTATTTCACCATCGGAGCGCTGTCAGGCGTTGAAAAAGGCAGGATCGATCATCGACCCGATTGATTGCTGAGGCGGGGAGCAAAAAGCCGCATATAACACGTTTATTTTTGTTATCGAAAACGGCGGCAACGTTCGGTGGCAATCTCATTGAGGGTACCGGGTAGCCATCCCTCATAGAAAGAACAGGGATGCTCTGTACCGAAGCGGTTCCGAGGCGGCGTATGAAAACGTATCCGGGGCATACCCTTTTGCTGTAAGAACGAATACTACGAGTATGCCACCGAGTGACCCGCGCGAACGCTTCGCTCTGCTAGGAATGGGGGTGGTGATACTTCTCGGCCCCGTGTTGATTCTCGCGATTACCCTCGAAGTGCTCATTCTCTTCGGCGATCTCCGGCTCGAGCAGGTAACTCTCGTCAAGTTTCTCGAACTGTACATCATTGATCTGGTTCTGTTCACTGGGCTGGCGTACGGGATCTATCGATTGACCCTGTGGCTGGTAGAACACCGACTTCCGAAGTCGCTCGACGCGCTCGGACCGCAGGACGCCGCGAAATCCCGTGAGGACGAATCCGAGCAGACGAAAGAGCTAGGTGAAGAGCTGTGAGGTAGTATCAGCCATCAGAACAGTCGCAGTGCCCACGCTCGAGGAGTTCGATGACGTCGAACTGCGTGTTACAGTCCTCACAGACGACGCGCACGTCGACGAGAGTCCGAAACTCACCGAGGTCGAGTCGATCCGTCTCACGGAGCTGGCTCAGCTTCCCCTCGGTGAC
>Ga0102936_1000145_pt1 | contig 26791 bp, 25 predicted proteins | sample SalPon2_A_H2O_MG_FD_78502 | JGI IMG/M metagenome (GOLD analysis project Ga0102936, IMG submission 78502) | Salt pond water microbial communities from South San Francisco under conditions of wetland restoration - Salt Pond MetaG R2_A_H2O_MG | ecosystem: Environmental > Aquatic > Non-marine Saline...
GATCAAGTGGCAGCCGAACACGGGATTCGTGTCGAACCTGTCGATCTGAGCCTGGTCCGTGCCGCCGGCGACATCTCAGCGATGGAGACCGTCCTCAGCTGGTTTCAGTTCTCGGTGACAGCGGTGTTTCTGCTCGCCTCGGTCGTGCTCTTCGCCGGTCGACTGCTCGTTTCGACCCTTCCGGTCGGGATCTCGCCGCTGACACTCGGTGCGTGTGGCTTCGTCGTCGGATTCCTCCCAGCGGCCTTTCTCGCCCGGGACACGCTGTCGGCGCGCAACGAGGCAATGGCAGCCAACGTCGAGCGGATCGTTGCGCGTCGGGACGACATCGACGTCGCGTGCCTGGTCGTCGGGTACACCCACGTCCCCGGCGTGAAACAGCAGTTGAAACAGCGGCAGATCGACACCGACCGGACGCACAGATCGAAGTTCCTCAGACGGAACTCCTAATCCGCTGTTGGTTCCCCCACTGCGGTAACGAGCAGACCCGGGGCCACCCCCGAGGCGGTTCACATGTAGTCCGCAAACGTCGTCGGCTTGTTCTTGTCGTTCTCGAAGACGGACTCGAGGCTGCGATTCAGGACCTCCAGGCGCTGTTTGGTGTACTCACGGCAGCCGAACTCCTCGGCGACGCGGATCGCGGTGTCCATGTACTTGTTCACCGATCCCTGGTGGACGGTGAGGTTCACCCGACCGCCGCACTCCCGGCAGTCGCCGGTCAGCGGCATACGGCGGTACTTCTCCCCGCAGTCGAGACACCGGGTCTCCTGTCTGGAGAACGCTCGGAGGTTCCCGATCAGATCGGGGAGGAAGTGATACTCGATGATCCGCTCGGCCACGTCGGTCTCGTCGACCGCCCGGAGCTTCCGGGAGAGGTCGAGTTGGGCGTCCATCTTCTCCTGCATCGAACCCAGGGTCTTGTACGCCGAGAGATCCGGCCCCAGCGCGATACTGGAGGTGTCGTGGGTGTGGTCGAAGCCGCGGTACTCCGCATCGGTGCCGACGGTGTCCTCGGCGAGCTGGATGAGTTCCTCGACGCCGTCGGGATCCGCCAGCTCCCGGGTGGATTCGTAGAACTCCCGGGGATACTGTCTGACGATGTCCATGTTGTGCGCCTCGTCGTCGATCTCGCTGGGATCGATCCGGGAAGACATCACGAGGGGCGCGTCCATTTGCCCACCGCGCTGATCCGGCAAGTATTGCTTGGAAAAGTTCAGGAGGCCGTCCATAAGGAGCATTACGCAATCCTCGTCACCATCGCATTGCGCGGCCGGCACGCCGTTGGCGTAGAGTGTGTGCGTCTCCGCGACGGTGAGGCAGTACGTATACTCGACCGTCGACCGAACGAGCCGCACGGCTTCGACCGCGTCGGTGTCGGCCTCACCCCCATCGGTGGCCACCTGGGCCGGTTCCGCCTCGGCTGGCGACGCCACGAGTGGCGACGGCAGTTCCTCGCCCGTTTCCAGCTCACTGGCCCGGACACGCCTGATGCCGTCGTCCCACCGCAGCAGCTCGTGATCCGGTGTGACCGTTATCTCCCGTCCACTCCGCGTCTCGATTTCGACGAGATGTTCCGGCGCCCGGTGTTTCGACACCGCTTCGACCGGTTTCAGCACCTGCTGGCCGTCTTCGTTGACACTCGGAACGTGTACGTCACCGTCGAGTTCCTCCACAAGCGTCCCGAAGTCGTCGGTTTCGGGGTCGTCCAGCCGCTCCTCGACGAACTCGTCGATCCGGCCGTGGTGCCACTCCTCGCCGTCTTGATACCGGAGTTTTGTCTCGGGGTGAAAGCAGTTCCGCCGCTTCGCGGCGTGAAAGTACGGATGCGCGTATCCGACCGCCGCCGAGGTAAAGCCGACCACGCGGCCGACCACCGCGGCGGAGGTGTGCGGCGCCATCCCGAAGACGAGTTCGCCCACCAGATCCTCGCGATCCTCGACCTCGTAGAACGCCGGGAGGTCGTAAAATTCGGTCAGCAGGTCGTCGACGAAGTCGGCGGTCTTGAGCATGTGCTCGGCGGCGCCGTCGGAGAGCACGACGTCTTGGACCTTCAGTTCGACCAGCTGATCGTCGAACTCCAGGGGTTCGCCGTCGATGTCGGTCTCGTACCCGAGTTCGCGGAAGTCCGCGGCGGTCACGTCGAGCTCCGACGGCCGGACCGACGTGACCGGGAGGTCGGTCATGTCGTACCGGACGGTGCCGTCCTTGAACGCTGTGACGCCGTTTTTCGCCCGTAACACTCCTTTCGCCATCGGCTCGGGTGTCTTGTTCGCGGAGGTGAGTCCCTTCACGCCCTTCATGATGTCGTAGGCGGACTCCCGTTCGCCAACGGCTTCTAAGGCGCTCCGGTACTCCTCGCCGACGTCGATCGAGACCCACTCGGGGCTCTCGACCGCGCGGTCGCAGCGGTCACAGTGGACCCGCCCGGACTCCTCGGGGCGGACTACCTGGCCGCACTCGTCGCACTCGTAGTGGGGCTCGGTGTGGGCCTCACACTCGGGACACCGCGTCCGGTAGGTGTGGGTCTCACACGACGGGCAACGGCGGTCGCCCGCCCGTACGTCGACGATCCCCCGCCGACCCTGGTCGTCGCGGGCGCGAGCGGCCTTCCCCACGTCGCGCTGGCTGCCGCCGGCCTCGCCGATCGGAAAGAGGGTATGGACCGCCGGCGAGAGGTCCCGCGACTCGGACTTCTCGGGGCGGCCCATCCGGTTGCCGATCCGGGTGGGCGCACGTTCGCGGATCTCGTAGGGGGCGACCTCGTTTACCGCTCGCAGCGCGCTCTCGCCGCCGTCCCACTCGCGTGCCGCCGTCGACAGCGCGCTCCAGGTCCGTTCGAGCCGGGCCCCGCCCTCGGCGACCTCGAACCCCAGCGACCGGACCAAGGGGCGCCACTCGGGAATCCGGATCGTCTCCCCGCGCCGGGCGTGTTCGACGAGCAGGCGTTCGAGGGTCCGCGCGGTGGCGTCGTCGTTCGGGAGTTCGAGCGCGTCGTCGGTCGTGACGGCCCCTTCACCCGCACTGCTGCTCGACCCGCTGGCGACGCCGCCGTCGGCCTCCGGCGCCACCACCCGGCTGCCGTCGACGGCCTCGGCGAGGCCGACGAACTGCTCGACCGACACGTCGTGCCAGAGGTAGGTGTACTCGGGGTGCAGCGGGCAGTCGTACGCCGTCGCCCACTCGTGGGCTTCCGCGGGCGTCGGCTCCTGGAGGTCGACACCGGGGTCGTCTTCGAGCGCTTGGACCGGGCCGTCGGCGGCCTCGAACTCCTGGATCCACCACTCGGGGACGTATGGCGCGGGCGCGAGCGGGTGGTTGTTCTCCACGAACTCCCCGACGTTCACCAGGTACTCGCCCAAGTCGAGGATCTCCTCGACGCCGTTCCGGACCGCGAGCGCCTCCGCGGGGTCGTCGATCCGGCGGACGTCGCCGTTGGCGAGCCGGACCGTCGGTCCCTCGATGGAGTCGACCGGGACGACTCCCGCAGCTTTTCCGGGGCGTTCGGTCTTGATCTGGGTCCCCGTCGCGAGGAAGTCGTCGACGAGGTGCATCGTCGCGGGGTGGACCCCAGCGGTCGCAAACCCGTGGTTCCGTGCCCGGCCGTACCGGAGCCGGAATCCCCCGGAGGCGCTGGGGTGGCCGAACACCGGCCGACCGGCGATCAGGTCACGGAGGTACTTCTCCGAGGGATCGGGGCGCAGAGGGCCCGCTGCCGACTTCTCCGCGTCAGCAGCCTCGCCGGTGTCGCCGTCGGCGTCGCTGGTGTCGCCGTCGGCATCCGCGCCTTCGTCGGCCTCCGCTTCCGACTCCCCGCTGATCGCACCGTCGATGAGATCCTGGAGCCACGGCCACTCCACCTCGTCCAACTCGCGGGTGTACCGCTGGATCTTCGGCGCCTTCAGTGCGATCCCCTCCGCGAGCACCAGACACATCCCGCCCCGCGCGGCGTTGGTGTCGACGCGTTCCAGGTCGCGAAACCCCGAGACCTCCTCGTCGCCGGTGGCCTCGCCGTCCAGCATAATCGGCATATTCTCCGCGATAAACGTCGTCTCCTTGTCTTTCGGTGTGTACTGGAGCCCGGTCTCCTTGTCGTAGAGAGCGACCTCCTCCGCGTAGCGTTCGATCTCGTCGCTCCGGGCCCGGTACTCGTCGATGCCTAAGAGCGACCGGGCGTAGTCGGCGACCAGTACTGACAGGGCCTGGGCGGTCCCGCCCGCAGACCGGATCGGGCCGGCGTAGTACACGTTCACGAACTCCGTGCCGTCGCCGTTCTCCAAGATTTCGACCCGGTCGATCCCCTCGATCGGGGCGGCGACGACGCCCTCGGTCAGCAGCGCGACCGCGGTCCGAACCGCGCCCTCGATCTTCCCCGCCCGGCCGTCGTAGTCGCCGACAGTCCCCTCCACGAAGTCGGTGACCAGCTCCAGGGCGGCCTCCTCCCGTGACAGCTCGCCTTCGAGTTCCCGGACGCGCTCGGCGACCCCGGCGATCCCGAGGATGTTCTCGACGCGGTCGGCCATGTCTCTCGCGACCGGGATCTCCACCTCGACGTCGGGATCGTGTCCCCGGCGCTTGGCGCGCTCGGCGCGGTCGAACGCCTCGTCGAGATGGTCTTCGATCCGCTCGAAATACCGCTCGTCGTCGTCGTGCATCAGAGCCAGAGGTCCAGATCGGTGGTGTCGTGATGTTCGCGCACCAGCGGTTCCTCGAACGCCCGGAGGTACACCTCGCCCGCGAAGACCGTGGCGGCGTTGAGATGACCCGCCAGCGACTGGCCGCTGGGTCGCGAGAGGACCGCGTGGGTGTGAGCGAACCGGTCACCCTCGAGATTTGCGACGTTGCCGACGCAAGCCGCCACCTCGAGCGGTTCGTCGAACCGCACCGACTGATACTCCTTGTCGTCTTGATCGTAGAACCAGACTTCGGCGTCTTGGACCGCGCCCATCGCCTGGAACCACGCCGCGTGGATGTCTTCGAGGTCGGCGAACTCCTCGATCTCCGTGCGCCAGTCAGCGCCCGTTTCGAGTCGAAGCAGGAACTCTCGGGTCGCGTCAACCTCGCGGTACTGCATACCCTCCTCCTGGTGGGACGCGAACAAAAACACTGTGTTCGGCCTGGTCGCCGGGACGCCGTCCGACCGCCGGCGGACGGGGCGGCGTCAGATCCAGTCTCGGAGCGACGGCGCTTCCGCCACCGGCATCGACAGCCACGCATCGTCGCGAGAGACGTCCGCGATCACGAACTCCGGCTCTGCGGGCGCGGAGTCGACTGCGGCCATCACCTCGGCGTGCGACGCGTCTGCCACCGCCGTCGCGTTCTGGGTCATGTTTGTGAATGTGTCTCACTCATACATAAACCCGTCGGATCGATGTCGTGAATGAATTAACGATCAGGGTACTTGTGCGGAGAAAAAGCATATTACTTTGTTTGAAAGCGGATGGAACAAAACGTGTAGTCAGTATCTCTCGGATGATCGTGGCACGATGTCGCATAATATTCGGGGGCACCCGACCCGGTGGGACTCCACGCCGGCCGCATCGACAGCCGACGCGGCCCCGTCGCAGCCCGGCCTGCGGCGATAGGGAGGTGTGACCCGACCGCGCGACAGCAGCGGCGACAGAGGGCGTTATCGGCCGGTCGCTCTGCGCCGGTCCACGGGGCCGGACCGAACCACCCCGCCACCTCGTGTCGACGGCGTGTCGCCGATGGTCCGGGACCGCGACGAGCGCGCGATTACGCGGAGACCCCTGCGTAATGCCACCCAGCGGCTTCAAAGGGTACAAGAGGTGTGGCGGAGTATGACGGGTATGAACGTTGCCGACGCAATGACGCCCCGCGAGGAGCTGGTCACCGCCGAACTTCCGGGGACCCGCGACGACGTGCTGGAGTACCTCCAAGAGCGGGGGTTTTCCTCGGTTCCGGTCGTCAAGCTGACAGACGACGGCGAGGAGTACCGTGGGCTGGTCTCCCGTCAGGAGCTGATCGAACGACCCGACGAGGACCAGCTCGCGGTGCTGATGCGTGAGGTTCCGACGGTCTCGGCCGACGCCACCGTGGAGGAGACGGCGCGGCTGCTGGTCGACGCCGGCACCCGACGGGTTCCGGTGGTCGACAGCCAGCTCGACGGGATCATCACCGTCACTGACGTGATCCGCGCCGTCGCCCGTGGGGAAGTCGCTGTCGACGCCACCGCCGGCGAGATCGCCTCGCGCGACGTGAACACCACCTACGTCGAGACGCCGCTCCCGGTGGCCGAGCGGGAGATCTACTACGCGAACGTGCCGTACACGCTCTGTCTCGACACCGAGGGGTCGATGGCGGGTATCCTCACCGAGGCCGACATCATCGACGTCGCCCGCGTAGTCGAGGGCGAGGACGACACCGGCGACTCGGTGGCCAGCCAGGACGACGACTGGATGTGGGAGGGGATCAAGGCGGTCGGCAAGCGGTACATCCCCACCCGGAACGTCGAAATCCCGGCCGAGCCCGCCTCGACGTTCATGTCGAGCGACCTCACCGCCGTCCCGCGGACCAAGCCGGCGATGGAAGTCGCACAGACGATGATCACCGAGGACATCGAGCAGGTTCCGCTGGTCGCCGGCGACAGACTCGTCGGGATCGTCCGCGACATCGACCTCGTGGAGGCGGTGTGATGGGCGGCGAGGGCGAACGGCTCGCCGAACTCGCGAAGCGCCGCGGATACTTCTTCGGTTCGAGCGGGGCCTACGGCGGGGTAGCGGGGTTTTACACCTTCGGTCCCCAGGGCGCAGCGCTCAAATCCAACGTCGAGGAGGCGTGGCGCGACCGGTTCACGGTCCGCGAGGGCAACTTCGAGATCGAGGCGCCCACGATAATGCCCGAGCCCGTCTTCGAGGCGTCGGGCCACCTTGACGGCTTCGACGACATGCTGGTCGAGTGTCCCGACTGCGGGGAGTCCCACCGCGCGGACCACCTGCTCGAGGACAGCACGTCCGTCGAGGACGCCGAATCGCTCCCCGTCGCAGAAGTGGAGGAGCTGCTCGCAGACCACGGTATCACGTGTCCCACCTGCGGCGGCGACCTCGCGGGCGAGCCCGTCGACGATTTCAACCTCATGTTCGAGACGACGATTGGTCCGGGGTCGTCGACGCCGGGGTATCTCCGCCCGGAGACCGCACAAGGGATCTTCGTGGAGTTCCCGCGGATCAAGGAGTACGCCCGCAATAGCCTCCCGTTCGGTGTGACGCAGATCGGACGCGCGTACAGAAACGAAATCTCGCCGCGGAAGAGCATCGTCCGCACCAGGGAGTTCACCCAGGCCGAACTGGAGCAGTTCGTCGATCCCGAGCGCGACGCCCCCGACCTCGACAGCGTCGCCGACGTCGAGGTCAGACTCTACCCCGCGACCGAACAGCACGCCGACGACGGCGAGTACGTCGAGACGACCGTCGGGGAGGCGGTCGACGACGGAATCGTCGGCGACCCCTGGATCGGGTACTTCGTCGGGATCGCCCAGGAGTGGTACGAGGACCTCGGCGTCGATATGGACCGGTTCCGGTTCCGGCAGCATCTCTCGGGGGAACGGGCCCACTACGCCGCGGACTGCTGGGACGCCGAGAGCGAGGTCGACGGCGACTGGATCGAGATCGCGGGGTTCGCCTACCGGGGAGATTACGACCTCTCGAAGCACGCCGAGCACGCTGACGACGACTTCACGGTCTTCCGGCAGTTCGACGAGCCCAAGACGGTCGAGCAGTCGGTTGTCGACCCGGATATGAGCGTGCTCGGTCCAAAGTACGGAAACGAGGCGTCGGACGTCGCCTCCGCTCTGGAGGAACTCGCCGACCGCGACCCAACGGCGTTCGACGGCGATACTGTACAGGTCACCGTCGGCGGCGAGACCCGGACCGTCGACAGCGAGGTCGCTGGCTTCCGGATCGAGGAGCGGACGGTCAACGGCGAGCACATCACCCCGCACGTGATCGAGCCGTCCTTCGGCGTCGACCGGACGGTGTACACCCTGCTGGCGCACGCCTACCACGAGGACGAGGTCGACGACGAAACGCGGACCTACCTCTCGTTGTCGCCGACGGTCGCGCCCACCGACGTGGGAGTGTTCCCCCTGGTTTCGAACGTGTCGGAGCTCGTCGACAGCGCGGAGGCCATCGTCGACGACCTCCGGCGGGCGGGGTTCAGCGTCGCTTACGACGACTCCGGAAGTATCGGGCGCCGCTACCGCCGGCAGGACGAGGTCGGCACGCCATTTTGTGTGACTGTCGACCGCGACGGTCTGGAAGGCGAGGGCCCCGACACGGTGACCGTTCGGGAGCGCGACTCCGGGCGGCAGGTCCGGCTCCCGATCGACTCGGTCTCGACAGAACTCCACGCCGTGATGGACGGCGACACCTCTTTCGATGGGCTTGTCGCGGCGTACGACGCCGTCACGGCCGACGCGGACGCGGGCTCGTAGCGGTGCCGCTCGTCACGCTCCCGGACGAACTCGCACAGCGAGGCGAGCTCAAGCGGCGACTCGTCCACGCCAGCGGCACGGGGCTGCCGCTCCTGTACGTGTTCGGGTTCGTGACGTGGCGGCAGTTCGGCGTCGTGATGCTCGCGTGTTCGGCGGTCGCGGCGGTCCTGGAGTTCGTCCGGTTGGTGATCGGCCTGGATTGGGCCATCTACGACGAACTCACCCGCCCCTACGAACAGGAGAACGTGGCGGGGTACGGGCTGTATATGTTCAGCATCACCGCCGTGGTGTTGCTCTTCGCGCCGCACGTCGCCGTCCCAGCGACGCTGATGCTCACGATCGGCGACCCGATCTCGGGGCTCCTGTCGCGGACCCGCGAGGCGGGCGAACCCAAGCGTCCACGCACGCTTGCGGCGATGTTCGCGGTCTGTCTCGCGGTCTCGGTGCCGTTTCTTATCCCCGCAGCAGGCGTCGCAGTCGGCGCTGCGGCGTCGGTCGCGGCCGCGCTGGCGGCGACTGTCGCCGACGGGTTCACGCCCGTGATCGCCGGGTACGTGATCGACGACAACGCATCCATCCCGGTGGCCGCGGCCGCCGCAGGCGGGGCGGTGTTGGCTGTCACCGGCGCCGCGCCGGTGCTTGTGTAGTCTCCGTCGCCGGCACGTGCGGCGCCGGGGCGGTCGCCACTGCGCCGCCCGCTGTGACCGACTCCACGGGCGCCGCGGTCAGCGCTTCGCCGCCGGGAGGAGCCAGGCGAAGCCGCCGACCGAGAGCAGGAAGGCACCCGTGGCCAGCGGGTACTGCGCGTGCGAGACGGTCGTGGCGACGGTCCCGGCGCCGAGAGAGCCCGCGACTGCGGCGATCAGGGGAGCCGTACACGAGACGCACGCGAACAGTCCGACAACGCCCGGGCCGGACGCACTCCACGTGCGGTCGACCGCGACGGTCGCAAGCGCCCCCAGGGTGACGTAGCCGATCGTGAGAAAGGGGATCACGCTGATCGACAGCAGCGAGCCGACGTAGACGACGGCCGGCCCCCAGCCCGGAAGCGCCAGGTGGACGCTGGTGGACGGCGGCGTGGACGCCGGACCGAGCAGCCCGGCGGTGTACTGCAGGGCGACCGCGTAGCCTACCCCGACGGCGACCGCCGGGAGCGACGGCGATCCGAGCGCCGGCGCGACGTACCGCTTGAGTGCCGCCCCGCTCACGAGGATCCACACCAGCGGATACGCGACCTGCGCCGGGGAGTGGACGACCGGTTCGACCGCTACGGTGTAGCCCACCAGCAGTCCGACGCCGACCGCGGCGAGAACGCGGCCCGGACGGAGTCCGTTGCGGACGCCGCGCACGCTCATCTCAACTCTCCTTCGGCCCGATCTTCCGGAGTACGTTCTGGAACACCAGGAATCCCACGAGGACGGCAAGCGCCGCCGGGAAGTAGACGACTCCGGAGACGTCGATCCCGAAGAGCATCCCCAGAACCGTCCTGAACTCGAAGATGATGACGGCGAGCACTACGAAGCCGACGAGGACGCCGCCGCTGGTCTCGATCCGGGGGCCGGTCCCGCTCATCGAATCACCCCCAGTTCACCGACAACATCGGCGAGCGCGGCGGTCACGCTCTCGATGGCGACCGCGATGGTGTCGAAGACGACCGTGACGGGGTAGGCGTCACCGCCCGTGCCGAACAGGCCGCTGTCGGCGACGATCGCGCCGAGCGGCAGCGCGTACGCCAGCGCGACCAACACCAGTGCGATCCCGGCCCAGAGCCGCATGTTGTCGAGGACCCGCGGGCTGTCGTCGGGCCCGGAGAGTGCGGGCGGGAGCGTCTGGCCAAGCCCCGAGGTTGTGGGATTGCCCCACGAGAGCGCGAGGTTGCTCAAGAACAGGACCGACGAGACGAAAAGCAGCGTCCCGCCGACCGCGAGCTGGACGTTGAGTTCGGCGACGCTCCCGAACGCGGTGGTGAAATCGAATCCTTGATACTGGGGCTCCGCGGTCCGTCGCGGGATGCCGTACAGCCCGGAGACGTGCATCGCGTTGGACATCAGGGCCATCCCGCCGAACCAGACGACGACCTGAAGCAGCCCGATCGGCCGGGAGTAGAGCCGCCGGTTGGTGAGCTGGGGCCACAGCCAGTAGGTCCCTGCCATCATCGTGAGCGCGACCGCGGTCCCGACGGTGAGGTGGAAGTGCCCGGGCACCCAGAGGGTGTTGTGGACGAGGTAGTTGATGTTCATCCCGGCGTTGATCATACCGGAGAACCCCCCGGCGGCGAACATCAGCCCCGCGAGCATCATCCCGGTGAACGCCGGATCCCGCCACGGCAGCGCGCGGAGCCACCCGAACAGCCCCGTCCCGCCCCGCTGGCGGGCGCCGTGTTCGACGCTCGCGACGACGGTAAACGCCGTCAACAGGCTCGGCAGCAGTAGGAACATCGTGTTGGTCATGGCGATGAACTTGAAGCTCTCCGCGATGCCGGGGTCGAGGTACTGGTGGTGGATCCCGACCGGCGTCGACAGCAGCACGAAGAGCACGAAGACGACCCGCGCGAGCGGATCGCTGAACAGCCGCCCGCCGGCGATTTTGGGCAGCACGGTGTACCACAGCAGGTACGCCGGCATGAGCCAGAAGTAGACCACCGGATGACCGAAGAACCAGAACAGCGTCCGAGTCAAGAGCGGATTGACCGTCTCGATCAGCCCGAGCGACCACGGTAGCAGGAAGAACAGAACGGAGACGGCGACGCCGATGGTCGCGATGTACCACATCAGCATCGTCGTCAAGACCATGAACGTCTGCAGCGGGATCCGCTCGTCCGGATGCTCCGCGGTCCACGCCAGCCACGACCGGAACCAGTCGGCACCTGCGATCCACGTCCCGATCAGAAAGACCGTGAGCCCGGCGTAAAACAGCGGATGCGCCTGCAGCGGCGCGTAGAAGGTGAAGAGTACGTCGGCGCTGATCCCGACCTCGTCGACGAACCCCAGCAGGATCGTGACGCCGGTGATCGTCGACCCCAGCGACATCAGCGCCAGCCACGCTTTCGTGATCCGAATATCCTCGACCGGTCGGTCGAGACTCCGGGTGACCGCCCACTGGAACAGGCCGACGAGGAAGAAGATGGTGAACACGATGACGAGCAGGACTCCGTGGGCCGTGAGAACGGTGTAGTAGTCCGCCGAGGGGATGAACCGCAGGATGTTCGTCCGGTGGAGCGCTTGGACCAGTCCGAAGAGCGCCCCGAGCCCGAACGCTACGAACGCGACAATGAAGGCCTGACGCACGATCGATGCCTCCTCGGGATACCGGTCGACGAACGTCGCGGACCCGGCGCTCATTCGGCGTCACCTCCCTCGTACTCGTCTTCAGGAACGACTTTCAGGAGTCCCTCCATATCGTGGTGAGCCCTCCCACAGTATTCGTGGCAGATTATGCCGTACTCTTGGGGTTCGTCGACCTCGACGGTCAGCTCCGCGACCTCACCGGGGACGACCATCGTGTTGGCGTTGGTTCCGACGACGCTGAACCCGTGAATCACGTCGGCAGAGGTGACGTAGAAGGTGACGGTGCTGTTGGCGGGCACGACGATCGGGTCCGGCTGGAAGATGAACTGCCGAGCGACGACGTAGGCTGCATACTCGTTTTCACCCACCTTCTCGACGCCCGGGTCGCCGAACTTCGGGTGGTCGCCGATCGCGTTCGGGTCGACGGTCTCGCCGCTGTCGTCGACCATACTGATCGCCGGCGCACCCACGGCGCCGTAAGTGACCGTCGCTACGAACCCCACGATGAGAAGCAGCGACAGCCCGAGCCAAAGCTTCTCGTACTGGTGGATGTGCACCCCCTGATCACCCCACCACGCTCAGTCCGTTGCCGAGGAACTCGACGAAGTACATGAACGCCCACATAACCACGAGGATAGCGAGATAAAGCAGGATCAACGCGAGCGTTCCCTTCGGGTCGAACTCCTCGTGTGACAGGGTTCGACTGACATCCGTCTGGTCTAAGGGCGCCGAGACACTGCGTTCGAGATCGCCAGGTGCCGCCCCGTCGTCGGCCGAAACCATCCGATCCTTCATACGTGGTGCTCACCTGTTCGGGTGATTTATACGCAGCCACCGTTCCAAGGATTTGAGAATGGGACGGCGATTCAAGCGGAGGTCGTGTGTACCGCCTCGTATGGAACTCACGCCACGGCTCGTCGGCCTGCTCGCGCTGCTCGCGCTGGTGCCGGCGGCCGCGTTCGTCGTGCTCGGCTCCGAACTCGTCGCGGCGGTGACCGTCGTCAACGTCGTTCTGATCGCTGCGAGCCTCGCGCTCGCGCTGTCGCCCCACGAGTCGGAGACCGACGAGGCCGACGATCCGCGACCGGACGGCGCGTGACGATGTGGCCCTCCACGGTCGCGGTCGACACCCTCGGGAGGGACGCGGACCTGCTTCTGTTCTTCGTGATCGGAATCCTCGCTGGCGCCCACTGCCTCGGGATGTGTGGGCCGCTGGTCTCGACGTACGCCGAGCGGCTCACCGCCGACCGCGACCAGCGCCGGCGCGACCGGATCACCGTCGCAGACGTCCGCCAACACGGCCTGTTCAACCTCGGGCGGACGGCGGGCTACGCCGCGGTCGGCGGTATGCTGGGGCTGGTGGGCGGACTCGTCGTCGAGGCGACGGCGATCACCCCCGTCGCCTCGGCGATCCGCGGGAGCGTCGGGGTCGTGGCGGGCCTCCTGATCGTCGCTGTCGGGATCGGCTACCTCCTGCGTGGGACGACAGTTACCGGCGGCCTCACGGGGCTCCCGCTCGTCGGGCGGGGCTTCCGGCTCGTGACGGGCGTGCTCACCGCGCGGGTGGACCGGCTCGTCGGCTCGCCGAAGATCGTCGGCCTTGGGGCTGTCCACGCGCTGCTCCCGTGTCCGATCCTCTATCCGGCGTATCTTTATGCGCTCGTCGTGGGCGACCCACTCCGTGGCGCGCTCGTCCTCGGGGTTCTGGGCTTGGGGACGATCCCGGCCCTGCTCGTCTACGGGCTCGCGATCGGCTCGCTCTCGGTGGGGCACCGCACGACGCTCCACCGGGCGATGGGCGTCGCGTTCGTCGCGCTCGGCTACCTCCCGCTCGCCCACGGGCTGATGCTGTTCGGCGTCGCGCTCCCGTATCCGAACGTCCCCTTCTACCAGCCGCTGTGACCATGTCCGGGTGCACGCTCTGCGATCTCGCGCTACCGGCCGATCCCGCCACCGACGCGGCCGTCGCCGGCGAGTACTGCTGTCGGGGCTGTCTCGAGGTCGCACGAACGCTCGACGACGCGGACCCGGCGGAGACGGATCCCGCGGCCGTCGAGCGCGAGACGGCGGTTGCGGACGCCGAGGGCGCGGTCACGTACCTCTCTGTCGACGGGATGCACTGTTCGACCTGCGAGGTGTTCTTGGAGTCGACCGCGACGGATCACGACGGGATCGCGGCCGCCGCCGCGAGCTACGCCACCGACACGATGCAGGTCGTCTACGACGAGGACGCGCTGACGGTCCCGGAGGTCGCCGACCGGCTGTCGGTCGCGGGGTACGAGGCCACCCAACGCTCCGTCACGGACCGGCAGGAGGCGGCGTCACCCACCGCCGCCTTCCTCGTCGGGGGCGGCTTCTTCGGGATGATGACGATGCTGTGGTACGTCCTGTTCATTTACCCCCAGCATTTCGGCTTCGCACCGGTCGTGGAGTTCGGCGCCTTCGGACGGCTCTACCTGTTGAGCCAGCTCTGGCTGTTCGCCTCGATCGTCCTGTTTTATACGGGCTTCCCGCTGCTCCGTGGCGCCTACGTCAGTCTGCGGGCCGGACAGCCCAACATGGACCTGTTGGTGTCGTTGGCGGCCGTCAGCGCGTACCTATACAGCTCGGCGATCACGGTCCTCGGCGGGATCGACGTCTACTTCGACGTGACCGTCGCGATCGTGCTTGCGGTCACGGCGGGCAACTACTACGAGCGTGGGGTCAAGCGGCAGGCAGTGAGTCTCCTGTCGGACCTCGGTGGCGCGCGCGTCGAGGAGGCCCGCACGAGAGACGGCGACCGGGTGTCGGTCGATGCCGTCACGCCGGGGACCGAACTACTCGTCCGGCCGGGCGAGCGGATCCCGCTCGATGGAACCGTCGTCGAGGGGGTGGCGGCCGTCGACGAGGCGCTCGTCACCGGCGAGTCGGTCCCGGTGACCCGACGCCCCGGCGACCAGGCCGTCGGGGGTGGGGTCGTCACCGACGCGCCGATCGTGATCGAGGTCGGCGCGGACGCGACCAGCACGCTCGATCGGATCGTCGGCCTGCTCTGGTCGGTCCAGAGCGCTCGTCCAGGGGTCCAGCGGCTCGCCGACCGGTTGGCGACGGTGTTCGTCCCGGTCGTCGTGGCCGTGGCGGCGCTCGCGGTGGGGGCGACCCTGGTCACGGGCGGCACATCGACGGGTGCGTTGCTCGTCGGGCTGACGGTACTGGTGGTCTCCTGTCCGTGCGCGCTCGGTCTCGCGACGCCGCTGGCGGTCGCCGCCGGGGTCCAGCGGGCCGCCGAGGACGGGATCGTCGTCGCGAGCGAGACGCTGTTCGAGACTCTCCCCGAGACCGACGTGATCGCTATCGACAAGACCGGAACGCTCACCAGCGGCCGCATGACCGTCACCCAGGCCCTCGTGGACGACGAGGCGGCGATCGAGCGGGCCGCGGCGCTCGAGCGGTACTCCACTCACCCCGTCGCGGACGCCGTCGTCGCGCACGCAGCGGCAGGCGGACCGGCCCGGGACGACGGGGACGCGGCCGCACGTCGGGCGTCTGTCGCGAGCGACGGCGGCCGGGCGGCCGGATCTGAGGGGACCACCCCGACGGTCGACACGGCGGCGGTCACGGTTGAGCCCACCGGCGTCGTCGGCCCCGTTCACGGTGACCGGACGGTGGTGGGTCATCCCGACCTCCTCGCGGCGGCGGGTATGGCCGTCCCTGACCGGTTCGAGCAGCGGGCCGCCGAGGCAACCGCGGCCGGAGCGGTCCCGGTTCTGGTCGGGTGGGACGGCCGCTGTCGGGGGCTGTTCGTCGTGGCCGACGAGCCGCGGGCCACCTGGGGTGACACCGTCACGGCGCTGTCGGACGGCGACCGTGACGTCGTCGTTCTCACGGGTGACGACGAGGCCGCGGCCGCCTCCTTCGCCGACCACCCCGACGTCGACGAGGTGTTCGCCGGCCTGCCCCCGGACGGGAAGGTGGCGGCGATACGCCGGCTCCGGGACCGGGGCCGGGTGGCGATGATCGGCGACGGCGCGAACGACGCGCCGGCGCTTGCCGCCGCCGACGTTGGGATCGCGATCGCCGGCGGCGCTTCCCTGCCCGCCGACGCGGCCGACGCGGTGGTGACCGACGGCCGACTGGCGCCGGTCCCGACGCTGTTCGGCCTCGCCGCCGGCACCCGCCGGCGCGTCCGACAGAACCTGGTCTGGGCGCTCTGCTACAACGCCGTCGCGATCCCCCTGGCCGCACTGGGGCTACTGAATCCCCTGTTCGCGGCGCTCGCGATGGCCGCAAGCAGCACGCTCGTCGTGCTCAACTCCGGGCGGCGCCTCGTTCCCAGGAACTGAAAACCCGAGTCGGCACTTTTTGACCCGGGGGGTGTCGGCACGCGTATGGGGCACGAAAACCAGTCACGCCCGCGCGAACCTGGGCTCTTGGATCGGATCATCACACTCGGCATCGCAGCGGGGATCCTCGTCTCGGTCGCGTTGGTCATCGGCGTGGTCGCGATAGCGTTCCCGGCGGTCGTCCCGCCCGTCGAGTTGCTCCCGACGCTCGTGTTCACGGCCGCAGTCGTGGTCGCTGTCTCGGTTGCCCGCCGCGTCGGCGTCCTGCGCAGCGAGCGGCGACCCGGATCGTAGCTCGGCCGTCGTCTCACCATCGGGCCGACGGCGGCCGGGGGCCGACCACGATGAGTCGGGCCTCACCGGAGCGGGCGGCTCTCGAAACCGTTTAGTGGGAGAGGCTGATTCGTATTCGTAATGGCGCGGCTCCTGACGGCTCGCGACCGGCTTGCTCACGGAGCCGTGCGTTCGGCCAGTCCGGCGCCACACGGTCGCGTCCTCGTCCGGACGGCCGCTGTCACCCGACCGCGACGACGGGCCGCGTAGGCCCAGTATTACCTCTTCCTCTACGTCGTGTCGATCGATCGGAAAGCGATCAGCGTCTCCAGACACATCCTCGTGGTTTTGTTTCTAACATCTAAACCGTGTAATTTATACGGAAGAGCGTCAGAGACGGTGGTATATGACAAGCGTGGCGCTCGCCTTCTCCGGCGGGTTGGACACGACGGTGTGCGTGTCGCTCCTCGAAGCGGAGTACGGGTACGACGAGGTCGTCGGCGTGACCGTCGACGTGGGACAGCCCGAGTCAGAGTTCGTGGAGGCACAGGAGACCGCAGACGCCCACGGGCTGGATCTTCACGTCGTCGACGCACAAGACGAGTTCGCGGCGCTGTGTTTCGAGTCGGTCCGAGCGAACGCGACCTACCAGGGCTACCCGCTGGGGACGGCGCTGGCACGCCCGGTGATCGCAAAGTCGATCCTCGAGGTCGCCGAGAACGAGGGGTGTGACGCCCTCGCCCACGGGTGCACGGGGAAGGGCAACGACCAGCTCCGGTTCGAGGCCGTCTGGCGGAGCTCCGGCCTCGACGTGGTCGCGCCGGTTCGCGAACTCGAACTCACCCGCAAGTGGGAGATGGAGTACGCCGCCGAAAAGGGGCTCCCGGTCCAGTCGGGCAACGACGGCGTGTGGTCGATCGACACCAACCTCTGGAGCCGGTCGATCGAGGGCGGTGATCTGGAGGATCCCGGCCACGTCCCCGGCGAGGAGATCTACGAGTGGACCGCCGACCCCGCGACCGCGACCGACACCGAACTCGTCGAAATCGCCTTCGAGGACGGCTATCCCGTCGCGGTCGACGGCGAGGAACTGGCCCCCGTGGAACTCGTTCGGACGCTCAACGAGCGGGCCGGCGCTCACGGCGTCGGGCGCACCGATATGATGGAAGACCGGATGCTCGGGCTGAAGGTGCGCGAGAACTACGAGCACCCCGCGGCGACCACGCTTTTGGCCGCCCACGAGGCGCTCGAGGGGCTCGTGCTCACGAAAGACGAGCGCGACTTCAAGCGGCGCGTCGACGACGAGTGGGCCCAGAAGGGGTACGAGGGGCTGGTGGATCACCCCCTCATAAACGCACTCGAGGGGTTCGTCGCCGAGACCCAATCTCGGGTAACCGGCAGGGTGACGATCAAGTTCGAGGGCGGGCGCGCTCGTCCGGTCGCCCGCGAGTCCGAATACGCCGCCTACTCCGAGGACGCCGCGTCGTTCAACACCGAGGGCGTCGGCGATATCACCCAGAACGACGCAACCGGCGTCGCGAAGTACCACGGGTTCCAGTCGCGGCTCGCCAACGCCGCGCAGGCGGCCGCCGAAGACGCCGCCGACGACGGCGACCGGGAGTGAGTGATGCCGGGCGAGGAGGCGCCGAGCCGCGACGGTGACCACGCTGCGGACGGAGACAGCGTCGTCCGCCGGGACCGCTTCAGCGGCGGCCCTGCCCGCGAGTTCCTGTCGAGTCTCGCGGCCGACGAACGCATCTTCGACGCCGACCTCGCGGTCGACCGTGCGCACGTCGTGATGCTGGCCGAACAGGGGATTGTCGGCGACGACATCGCCGGTGAGATGCTCGCCGCGCTCGACGACGTCGAGGCCGCGGGCCACGCCGCGCTCCCAGACGGCGAGGACGTCCACGAGGCGATCGAGACCGCCGTTGTCGACCGTGTCGGCCCCGACGGCGGAAAGATGCACACCGCCCGTAGTCGGAACGACGAGGTCGCGACGTGCATCCGGTATCGGCTGCGCGAGGACCTCCTCGACGCGGTCGAGGCCACGGTCGCGCTCCGCGAGGCGCTCGCGGGGACCGCCGCCGACCACGTCGATACGGTGATGCCGGGGTACACCCACCTCCAGCCCGCCCAACCCACCACGGTCGCGCATTTTCTGTCCTCCTACGAGTCGGCGGTCGCCCGCGACACTGCTCGTCTGCTCGACGCCTACGACCGAACCAACCGGTCGCCGCTGGGGGCGGCGGCGTTCGCGGGCACTCCGTTCGACATCGACCGCGAGCGGACGGCCGACCTCTTAGGGTTCGACGGCGTGGTGGAAAACTCGATGGACGCCGCCGCGGGCCGGGACTTCCTCGCGGAGTCGACCGCGGCGCTTTCGACCCACGCGGTCACGGTGTCGGGGCTGGCGGAAGACTTGGTGGTCTTCGCCAACAAGGGCCACGTCGACCTGGCCGACGACTACGCCTCCACCTCCTCGATCATGCCCCAGAAGGTAAACCCCGACAGCCTGGAGTTGGTCCGGGCGGTCGCGGGCGACGCGGTCGGCGGACTCTCCGGCCTCCTGACCACGCTGAAGGGGCTGCCGCGGGCGTACAACCGCGACCTCCAACGTGCGACCCCCCACGCCTGGGAGACGGCCGACGCGGTCACGGAAGCGACTGCGATCGCCGCGGGCGCAGTCGATACCGCGTCGTGGCCGGTGGAGACGCTTGCAGCCGCCGCGAGCGAGGGGTTCTCGACCGCGACGGGTGTGGCCGACGCCTTGGCGATGGCGGGCGTTCCCTTCCGCACCGCCCACGAAGTGCTCGCGACGGCGGCCGAACGCGCCGACGACGGGACGCCCGACGTCGACACGCTGGATTCGGTCACCGTCGACGTTCTGGGGGAGTCACTGTTCGCGTACGTCCCCCGCGAGCGGGTCGAGGCGATCCTCGATCCCCGCGAGAACGTCGAGAGCCGCGACTCCGCCGGCGGTCCCGCGCCCGACGCGACGGCGGCGCAGCTCGATTCGGCCACGGCCGGCATCGACGCCGACGCCGCAGCGCTGTCGGACCGCCGGGACGCACTCGCCGACGCGGCCGGGACGTTAGAGCGGGAGGTGGCGGGGAGTGTTTGATCGTCCTCACCGTCGTCGGTCGCGGGGGTGCCGACACCGGCGACGCCGAGCCCCGCCCGGGGCAAATAACATACGAAATCAGACATAGGATTCACACGGACCGATCGTTCGACTGTTCAACGGCGTTAGTGGCACGGCAACTCAGTTAAGCTATCCGACATCTTCGATGGGTTTAAGTCTCCGCCACGCCGAACGCGGGGTATGGCAGACACGATCACCGCAGAAGACCCGTTGACGGGCGAAGAGATCGAGATCCCGGCCGACGTCGAGGTCGGCGAGATCGTCGACAGCCCCGCGACCGGCGCGGAACTGGAAGTCATCTCCATCGACCCTGTGACACTCGAAGAGGCTCCGGAGCTCGAAGAGGACTGGGGCGAGTGAGATGAACGTCGGGCTGCTGTACTCCCGGATCCGTCGGGACGAGAAGCTTCTCCTCTCGGAGCTCCGCGACCGCGGGCACGAGGTGGCGAAGATCGACGTCCGGGACGAGCAGTTCGGTCTCTCCGACCCGCCCGAATCGTTCGAGGGCGTCGACGTCGTCGTCGACCGGTGTCTGGCGACCAGCCGGAGCCTGTATATTACCCAGTTTCTGGACGCCTACGACGTGCCCGTGGTCAACAGCGCGGCCACGGCGGACGTCTGTTCGGACAAGGTAAAAAACAGCCTCGCCTTGGAGCGTGCCGGCGTGCCGACGCCGACCACGGAGATTGCGTTCACCACCGACAGCGCCCTCGAGATCATCGAGCAGTTCGGCTACCCCTGCGTTATCAAGCCCGTTGTGGGGTCGTGGGGGCGGCTGATGGCGAAAGTCGAGTCCCGCTCGGCCGCGGAGGCCATTCTCGAACACAAGGCGACGCTGGGGCACTACCAGCACAAGGTGTTCTACATCCAGGAGTTCGTGGAGAAGCCCGGTCGCGACATCCGGGTGGTCGCGGTCGACGGCGAGCCCATCGCCGCGATGACCCGGTCGTCGGAGCACTGGCTGACCAACGCCGCGAAAGGCGCGGAGGTAGAGCCCTTCGAGGTCGACGACCGCGTCCGCGACCTCGTCGCGACCGCCTCAGACGCCGTTGGCGGCGGGTTGCTTGGCATCGACCTGATGGAGACGGGCGTCTCCGGATCGTCCGATCCGGAGACTCGTGTGGCGGAGTCCCAGGCTGATTACACCGTTCACGAGGTCAACCACACCGTCGAGTTCAAGGCGCTGAACGACGCCGTCGACGTCGACGTGCCGAGCGCGGTTGTCGACTGGCTCGAGTCGACGGTCGACGCCGAGCCGGAGGCGACCGTATGAGCGGCGGCGACGGCGACGCAACCGGGGACGCCGACTCCACCTACACCGCGTCGGTGGTCGGCGGCTCGGGGTTCACCGGCGGCGAACTCCTGCGGCTGCTCCATCAGCACCCCGAGTTTTCGGTCGTCCAGGCCACCAGCCGTTCGAAAGAGCGCAAGACCGTCGGGCACGTCCACCCCAATCTCAGAGAGCTGGACCTCCGCTTTACGTCGCCGCAGGACCTCGAATCCGTGGACGTGCTGTTCGCGGCGACGCCCCACGGCGTCTCGATGGAGCGGATCGACGCGTTCCGGGAGGCGAGCAACACCGTCGTCGATCTCTCGGCGGACTTCCGGCTCGATTCCGAACCCCAGTACGACGAGTGGTATGACGGGCACACCCGGCCCGACCTGCTCGCGGAGTCGGAGTACGCACTCCCCGAGATCAACCGCGGGAACCTCCCGGGCGCCGACCTGATCGCGTCCGGTGGCTGCAACGCCACCGCGGCGATCCTCGGGCTGAAGCCGCTGTTCGACGCCGGGATCCTCGCTGGCGGCGAGCAGATCGTCGTCGACGTGAAGGTCGGCTCCTCGGAGGGCGGCGCCGGTGGCGGCGACGCCTCCAGCCACCCCGAGCGGTCGGGAATCGTCCGGCCGTACGCCCCCACCGGCCACCGCCACGAGGCCGAGATCGAGGCGTTCCTCGGCACGTCGGTGTCGTTCACCGCTCACGCGGTCGACATGACCCGTGGCGCGAGCGCGACCTGCCACGTCTACCCCGAGGCCCCGGTCTCGACGAGCGACCTCTGGGGTGCCTACCGCGACGCCTACGCCGAGGAACCGTTTATGCGGACGGTCGCGGGCGGCGGCGGGGTGTACCGCTACCCCGAGCCGAAGGCGGTCGCCGGCACAAACTACGGAGAGGTTGGATTCGAACTCGACCCCGGCAACCGCCGGGTGGTCGTCTTCTCCGCAATCGACAATATGATGAAAGGCTCCGCCGGTCAGGCGGTTCACGCGGCGAACGTCGCTCTCGGGATCGACGAGACTGCTGGCCTGGAGTTCGCCGGGCTCCACCCGGTCGGAGCCCCCTGATCCACAGCCACCGATAGCTATCACGATGACGTACGAACCTCACACACACGACGCGCGCGGCGCCCGCCGGACGACACCTGCTGCCGGAACCGGACGGCGACTTCGAGTCGGAAAGCGACTCCGAGCCGACGGCGGGACCGACGCAGCGTCGCAACCGCCCGTGGTCGTGAAGGTCGGCGGCGCCCGCGCCGTCGACCCGGCGGGCGCGATCGATGACGTGGCGTCGCTTGTCGACCGCGGCCGCGACGTCGTGGTCGTCCACGGCGGGTCGACGGCGGTCGACGACACCCTCGAAGCGCTGGGTGAGGAGCCGACGTACGTCGAGACGCCGGGCGGCGTTGTCGGCCGGTTCACCGACGAGCGCACGATGGACGTCTTCTCGATGGTGTTGCCGGGGAAGCTCAACACCGACCTCACCGCGTCGCTCCGGGGCGCCGGCGTCGACGCTCTGGGGCTCTCCGGCGTCGACGGCGGACTCCTGACCGGGCCGCGGAAGTCGGCGGTGCGGGTGCTCGAAGACGGAAAACGGAAGATCAAGCGCGGCGACCACTCCGGGAGGATCACCGACGTGAACGGCGATCTGCTCGAAACCCTGCTCGGAGACGGCTACACGCCGGTCGTGACCGTGCCAATGCTGGCCGACGACGGCGTCGCGGTCAACGCTGACGCCGATCGGGCCGCTGCGGCCGTCGCGGGGGCGCTCGACGCCGAACTGGCGGTCCTCACCGACGTCGAGGGCGTATACGAGAATCCCGACGATCCGTCGACGCTGATTGGGTCGGTCACGACCCAGGAGGAATTCGACGGGCTAATGAACGCAGCGGACGGGTTTATGCACAAGAAAGTGATGGCTGCCGAAGAAGCCCTCAACGCCGGCGCGTCGACGGTCGTCGTCGCGAGCGCCAACGCCGACGCACCGATCACCGCCGCCCTCGGCGGGAGCGGCACGCACATCGCGGCGAGTGCGGTCGCGACGGGCGACGGTGAACCGGCGGACGCCGACGACACGGAGGCCACGGGATGACGGGCGGCTTCGTCTTCTCCGAGAAGCCGATCGAGATCGAGGCCGGCAAGGGCGCGTACCTCTACGGCGCCGACGGGACCGAGTATCTGGACTTCGGGGCCTCGTACGCCGTGGCCGCGATCGGCCACTCTCACCCCGCAGTCACCGAGGCCGTCCGGGGACAGATCGGCCAACTCACCTACGTTCAGGCGTCGTATCCCGTGGACGTCCGGACGGAACTCTACGAGAAGCTGGCGGCGCTGGGTCCCGGCGACGTCGACAACGTCTGGCTGTGTAACTCCGGGACCGAAGCCAACGAGGCGGCCATGAAGTTCGCCCGTTCGGCAACCGGTCGCTCGAAGATCGTCGCGACCAAGCGCGGCTTCCACGGCCGGACGCTGGGCGCCCTGGCGATGACGTGGAAAGACAAGTATAAAAAGCCTTTCGAGCCGTTGGCCGGCGGGATCGAGTTCGTCCCCTACGGCGACAGCGAGGCGCTCGCCGACGCGGTCGACGAAGAGACCGCCGCGGTCTTCCTCGAACCGGTCCAGGGGGAGGGCGGCATCCACCCCGCCTCCACGGAGTACCTCCGCACCGCCCGCGAGGCGACCGACGACGCCGGCGCGGCGCTGGTGTTCGACGAGATCCAAACCGGCGTGGGACGGACGGGCTCGCTGTGGGCCTGCGACGGGGTCGGGGTCGAACCCGACATTCTCACCGCCGCGAAGGGGGTCGCCAACGGCCTGCCGCTCGGAACGACGCTGGTAAACGACTGGATCGCGGCGGACGCCGGCGACCACGGCTCGACGTTCTCCGGTGGCCCCGTGGTGTGTGCGGCGGCCAACGCCACCCTCGACACGATCGTCGAGGAAGACGTCCCCGGCAACGCCGCGCAGGTCGGCGAGTACCTCCGAGGCGAACTCGAGGCCGCAGTCGAAGCGCACGACCTCCCGGTCCGTGAGATCCGTGGCGTCGGGCTTATGATCGGGGTCGAAGTGAAACGCGGTGCCAACCGCGTGCTGAAGAACCTCGCGCTGAAAGAACAGGTGCTCGCGCTCCCCGCCGGCCGGACGGTGGTCCGGCTGCTCCCGCCGCTCACGATCGACGAGGCGCACGCCGATCAGTTCGTGGACTCGTTCGTGGAGGTGCTGGGATGAGTGCCGAACTCGACGCCGACGAGGTCGACGACTCCAGGGACGACGCCGCGGGGTTCCTCGCGGACCACGACGTCTTCGACGTCCAACCCGGGCTGACAGAGGGGCTGACCGAGGCGCAGACGCTGCTCGCGGATCTGGTGTCGATCCCGTCACCGTCGGGCGAGGAGGCCGCCGCGGCCGAGCGCCTGGTGGCGTTCTTCGAGGCCCACGACCGGGAGGTCTGGATCGACGACGCCGGGAACGTCCGCGCGCCCGCCGACGACTCGGTGCTTCTGACCTCCCACATCGACACCGTCCCCGGCGACCTGCCGGTGAAGATCGAACGCGGCGTGCTCTGGGGGCGCGGCAGCGTCGACGCCACCGGCCCACTCGCCGCGATGGCGGCCGCCGCGGTCGAAACCGGCGTCTCCTTTGCGGGCGTGGTGAGAGAGGAGACCGGGTCCAACGGCGCGTGGCACCTCGTCGATGACCGCGACACCCCCGAGGCCGTCATCAACGGCGAGCCCTCGGGGTGGGACGGCATCACCCTGGGCTACCGGGGGTTCCTGTCGGGCACCTACGTCGCCACCAGCGAACTCGGCCACTCCTCGCGGCCGGAGGACAACGCGATTCAGTCGGCGGTGAACTGGTGGTCGAGCGTCGCGGCGTTCTTCGACGCCGACGACTCCGAGGGCGTCTTCGACACCGTGACCACAAAGCCGGTCAGCTTCGACGGCGGCCCCACCGACGACGGCCTCGCGGTCGAGGCCACCGTCGACGTCCAGTTCCGCGTCCCGCCGAAGTACTCCATCGACGATGTCCGGGAGGTCGCAGAAGGCGAACTGACCCGCGGGGGCGTCCACTGGGAGACGCCCATCCCTCCGGTGATGGCCAGCCCGCGGACCCCGGCCGCGCGGGCGTTCCGTGCCGCGGTCCGGCAGGCCGGCGGGAAGCCGCGGCTGCTCCGGAAGACCGGCACCAGCGACATGAACATTTATGCCGGGACGTGGGACTGCCCGATGGTGACCTACGGCCCCGGCGACTCGGATCTGGACCACGCGCCGAACGAACACCTCGACCTCGCGGAGTTCGACAGCTCGATCGACGTGCTGATCGACGTCTGTGAGCGGCTCGCCGACTGATCCCGACGATGCTCGACACCGACCACTTCCTCGATATCGACGACCTCGCGCCCGACGAACTGGACGCTGTACTCGACCGTGCAGCGGCGATCAAGGCCGGCGCCGACGACACCCGGCTCCCGGAGCACACCCTCGGGATGCTCTTCGAGAAGCCTTCGACCCGCACCCGGATCTCCTTCGAGACCGGTATGACCCAACTCGGCGGCCACGCCATCTTTCTCGGCCCTGACGACATCCAACTGGGCCACGGCGAACCGCTGTCGGACACCTCGCGGGTCCTCTCCCGGTACGTCGACGCGGTTATGACGCGGCTGTTCGACCACGAGGACCTCGTCGAGATCGCCGACTACGCCGACATTCCGGTCATCAACGGCCTCACCGACGACGCCCACCCGTGTCAGACCCTGGCTGATCTCCTGACGATCCGGGAGGCGTACGGCGGGTTCTCTGGGGTCGAAGCGGCGTGGATCGGCGACGGCAACAACGTCGGCCAGTCGCTCGTCGTCGGCGCGGCGATGGTCGGGCTCGACCTGACCGTCGCGACGCCCGACGGGTACGGGATGGACGACGCGGTGCTCGATCAGGCCGCGGATCTCGGCCACGCCCCCGAGGTCGTCGACGACCCCGCCGACGCGGTTGACGGCGCGGACGTCGTCTACACCGACGTCTGGATCTCTATGGGCCAAGAAGACCAACGCGAGGAGAAGCTCGCAGCGTTCGAGGGGTACCAGGTGAACGACGACCTCCTCTCGGGCACCGAGGCCGACGTGATGCACTGTCTGCCCGCCCACCGCGGCGAGGAGATCACCGACGCCGTTCTGGAATCGGACCGGGCGCTCGTGTGGGACCAAGCCGAAAACCGGCTTCACGCCCAGAAGGGGCTGCTGGTCGAGTTGCTCGACGCGTAACCGGCACCCGAGTCGGCCGCGCCGGCGTAGTTTTTTGTCCAGCGACGAGCACAGACACAGTATGTACGACGGCCGAAGCCCGGCGCCGGACCGGCGGGAGACGCCGTTCGCCGACGCCGACGACCCGGTCGTGAGCGCCGTCGCGCTCCTCGTGCTCGGCGCCGGACTGGGCTCGCTGTTCGGGGTCCCGGTTTTGACCGCGGTCGAGTTCTGGGTGATCTTCGCGATCGGATACGCGGTCGTGGTCCCGCTGACCTCGCTGCTCCGCGGCCGGGCCGACGACGCGGAGGCCGACGGATCGCGTCGCCGTCAGGTCGGCACCGAGCGGGTCGCGGACGCCGACGACCGCCCGGAGGAGTCGGTCGACACCGCACTCGACCGCCTCCGGGACCGCTACGTCCGGGGCGAGCTTTCCGAGGCACAGTTCGAGCGGAAGTTGGAGACGCTCTTGGAGACGGGAACGCCGGCGGACGCCCGGGAGCGACTCGACCGGACGGCGGACTCGGCCGCGCGCGACGGCACCGCCGAACGGGAGTTCGAACGGGACCGCTGACGGATCCGTGGTCGATGCCGAGGGAGAGTTTCTTACCTTCCGGGCGACTACCCGTGGTCGATGGACGCGCCCCTCTGGACCGAGACGCACGCCCCGTCGCTGTCGGAGCTTCCGCAGCCGGAGGTCCGCGAGCGGCTCTCCCGAACGGTCGACGAGCCGATGAACCTCGTGGTCCGCGGCCCGCCGGGCGCGGGGAAGACCGCGGCCGTGCGCGCGCTGGCCGCCGA